>ERZ808278.15-NODE-15-length-183576-cov-17.130192_pt1 | contig 183576 bp, 137 predicted proteins | sample MGYA00521239_ERZ808278 | MGnify/ENA primary metagenome ERZ808278 (study PRJEB31516, sample SAMN03275600) | gut metagenome | biome: mammalia-associated habitat; material: feces | host: Papio cynocephalus | place: Kenya | collected 2012-07-17 ...
CACAACCTTGAGACGGCTCGGCGGTTGCTCGGATAGAAAGTTGATGCTCACAACAGCTCTTCGTGGAGTTATATTCTACGGCTCCGCCTGTCTACGAGCAACGTTAGGCGTGCGTTGCACGCTAATGGAATATTCCATAACTGCGACGAAGTCGCAATATCACTTTTGGCAAAGCCAAAAATATCACTTGTGCGTAGCACAAATATCACCGCACCTATGGTGCGATATCACCGTGACGGGCGTTTCTACGCCCCAAAACGTCTATGAACCAAGAGCAAGAAAACCAACTTATACTCAAAGCACAACAAGGTGATTTGACGGCAGAAAACGCCGTCGCTTTGAGCTATCTCAATCTTACCAAATCCATTGCGCGCTCCTTTGGAGCGACGGGCGTTGCGGACACGGACGACCTTGCGGGATACGGCACGTTGGGACTTATCCGCGCAATACGCACGTACGACCAAAGTGCGGGCGCGTCTTTCAAAACTTATGCGTCGAGGTGCGTCAAAAACGCAATAGTAGACGCCACGAGAAAGGCGTCTTGCAAAGTTGAGGAAGTCAATCTTGAAGACGATTTCCAAAACGCGGACGCCGACCCCGAGAATTTGTTGCTTGAAAACGAAGCGTCTTCTCTGCTTCTCGACGCAATCGCGTCCACCCTCACCCCCACGGAATTTGCGGTGCTAAAACTTCACATCGAGTGTATGAGTTACGCCGACATCGCAAAGGAACTTGGCATAGAACAAAAGAAAGTGGACAACACCATATACTCGGCAAAAAAGAAAATCAAAAAACTTCTCGACAAAACCAAAGCGCAATAAGTTGCGCTTTTTCTTTATGTTTTTTTGCAAAAACCACGAAAACGGAACTCAAAAATCACACAAAACCACACGAAAGCATTAAATAACGATGCGAAAAACCGTGAAAGCCCACACAAAAGACGCACAAAAATCACTTAAATTAGCGCAAAAAACGCAAGAAATTCGATAAAAATTATGCCAAAACAAGCACAAAAAACCTCTACGAAAGGTAGAGGTTTTTTGCGTTTTTCGGTAATCTTTGAAGATTATTTATTTTCTTCTTCGACTTTTGCGAAAGTCACGTTGCCGGTGAGACCGACTTCGAGGTTGTCGTCTTCAACGACGTATTTTGCCTTACCGCTCAAATCTGCGGACGCTTTGTATGTTCCGCCGACTACGGTAACGTTCGGGAGAGCAATCGTTGCTTCGAATTTGCCGTTGATGTCAAAATCGGTTGCGTTCTCGGTGCTGTTTGCATAGACGTTTGCGGTTACGTTGAAGCTCACGCCGTAGCCCGCTACGTTTGCCGTACCTTCTACGGTGACGACTGCGCCGTATCTGCTCTCGTCAAGTTTGCCGAGTTCAACGGATACGCTTGCGTTTGCAACGATAGATTCCGTAACGCCTGCACCCGCATTGAGTTCGATAACGATAGTGCCTTTCTTAGTTGCGTATGCTTGGACACCCGCAAATGCGTTTGCATATTCTGCTTGTGCGTCTGCGCCGAGGTTGAAGATCATTGCGTCTTTGCTCGTGTCGTAAGATGCAGTACCGCTGAATTCGTATTCGATGGGATCACTGTCCGTGGGGATAACGATCAATGCGTTGAAGGTGTAATCCTTCTTGCCGTCGATACCGTCTCCGCCTTGAACGCCGACGTAAAGTGCGTATTCGTAAGTGGTGCTTTCACCGGTTGCTTCGTCAACGTAAGTACCGCTGATAGCGAGTTTGTCGGTGTAGCCTTCTCTGTCGCTTGCGACCTTTTCAACCTTGATGCCGTTTTCACCGAGGAATTGGTCCACTTGCGAAATGGTCTTTTCAAGAACGGGTTGCATTGCCGCGCCGATACCTTTGATGCTTGCGCCCGCCGCAAGGTCGATTGCGCCGTTGCCTACCGTGAGGTTGACGCCTGCTTGGAAGTCGTCTTCCGTGTTGCCCGCGTTGTCCGTTGCGGACGAGGAAGCGCTACCCATTGCGGATTGTGCCGCAACTGCTACTGCCGTACCCAAAACTTCCGTATTGGACGCCGTTTCTGCATCTTTATCGTTGTTGCACGCTACGAGTGCTACCATAGAGAGCGAAAGAACGAGAACGACTGAAAGAATTGCAATAACTGTCTTTTTCATTTTTATATCTCCTTGTTACTTTTTCACCGTTTAGTCGTTATCCTAACGACGCTATTATAATACAACCGTGCGATAAAAAAGGTCTAAACAGAAAATAAAGAATTTCTTAAAACAACATAAAGCGGGCGGGTTTAACAGGGAGACAAACCTTCATTCGGGTGAGGGTGTCCCACCCTCAAAACAGTGATATCGTGCTTGCGCACGGTGATATTTGCGCATAGCGCAAGTGATATTTTTGGCTTTGCCTAAAGTGATATTCGCACTATGTGCGAGTTATGGAATATTTATATTTCGCTACGCTGGATTCCCACGTCGCAACATCCGTTGCTCCTCGGAATGACATAAGGAGAAATGCAAATCGGGTGTGGGTGTCCCACCATATCGTCATTGCGAGCAAAGCGTGGCAATCTAGGCGTAGCCGCACGCAACAAGCAAGCGATATAGCGAAACTGCGGTTTGAATTTTTGCCACAGCGACAAGTTTTGCTCGGGTGTGGGTGTCCCCCCCCCCGCAATTATTAATTATTAATTCATAATTATTAATTCCGCCCCGTTAAATAATTAATTCCGCGCCATTTTTGGTTTATTTGCTTTACAAATATAAATATTTAATATATTATAACAAGGCATCAAAGAGATGCATATTCCTTTCCCGCAAGGGACACAAGACCAAAAGGAGGTAAAAAAGTATGGATAAGTATGAGGTTCTCTACATCATTCGTTGCGACGTTGACGACGATAAGAAGAATCAAGTCGTAGAAAAATTCGAAAACTTGGTTGCTACTCTCGGCGGCACGGTAGACGGTTTGGACAAATGGGGTTTGAGAAAGTTTGCTTACGAAATCAATAAGCAAACCGAAGGCTACTACGTTCTTATGAACGTCACCTGCACCAAAGAAGCCCAAGCAGAACTTGATAGATATATGCGTAACGACGAAAACGTCGTAAGACAAATGATCATCAAGAAGTAATCGATAAGGAGAAAAACTATGAACAAAGTATTTTTGATCGGCAATTTGACAAAAGATCCCGAGTTGGCATCAACGAATAGCGGTATCAAATTTTGCAGATTTACACTTGCAGTGTCTCGCAGTTATTCCAAAGACGGCAAGAGAGAAACCGATTTTCTCCCCGTCGTAGTATGGAGAGCACAAGCCGACAATTGCGCACGTTACCTCAAAAAAGGCAGCAAAGCGGCAATCAGCGGCAGCATCCAAACGAGAAGTTATGACACGCAAGACGGTTCTCGTCGTTACGTGACTGAAATTGCAGCTGACGAAGTGCAATTCCTCTCCACGAAGAATGATGAAAACGGTTCTGACGACGTCGATTTCGACGATCTCAAACCCATCGACGAAGACCTTCCATTCTAATATAAGGAGTTATAAAAATGGCTGAAGAAATCAAAGCACCTCGCGCACCCAAGAGAGTGCCCAAAAAGAAAGTTTGTATGTTCTGCGTAGACCACGTTGAAGACATCGACTACAAAGACACTGCAAAACTCAAAAGATTCACAACGGAGAAAGGCAAAATCCTTCCTCGTCGTATGAGCGGTGTGTGCGCAAAGCACCAAAGAACGCTCGCAGTCGCAATCAAGAGAGCAAGGGTAATGGCTCTTCTCCCCTACAAAGCAGACTAAAATTTATTGCAAGCTTACGAAAGACACGCATTTACATTTGCGTGTCTTTCTTTTATTGCAATATCTTTGCGCCGAATGCTAAACACGTGTCACTTATCTCGTTGAGATAACTTGACACATATTTAGGCTCAAACGCCCTACACAAAAGCAATCGGAGCATTGCTTTTGTGCGTAAGGTCTCACAACCTTGAGACGGCTCGGCGGTTGCTCGGGCGGATAGTTGATGCTCACAACAACTCTTCGTGGAGTTATAAACTACGGCTCCGCCTGTCTACGAGCATCGTTTGGCGTGCGTTGCACGCTAATGGAATATTCCTTTTGTCATTCCGAGGGAACGAAGTGACCGTGTGAATCCAGCGTAGCGAAATGCGCCTTCGGCTAGATTGCCACGCTTACGCTCGCAATGACGTATTGGTGGGACACCCACACCCGAATAAAAACAACGGATAAGGCTTCGCCTTCCGCAATTATTAGTTATTAATTATTAATTATTAATTCCATAAAAAAGACACGCAGTTGCGTGTCTTTTTTTTCTAATCGTCATTCCCCGTTCCGGTAAGACCTATTAGGTTTTGGGTTTGATTCCACTCTTTTTCGGTGGTGATTTTGATATTTCCGTCCTTGTCCACGGATACGACGATGTTGCCGTTATTGTCCGTGCGATAAACGTTGATATTGTGTTGCGCAAGTCTGTCAAGAGTATCTTGGCGCGGGTGATTGAACGTATTGCCCGACGCATTGCAACTTATGAGTGCATACTCAAAGGTATAGAAATCCAAAAACGCCGTAGACGTGGACGTTGCGCTTCCGTGGTGTCCGACTTTCAAAACGTCGCAATCGATTTTGCCCGTTCTTGCCATAACGAGAGGTTCGTTTATCTCGTTGCTGTCACCCGTGAGCATAATTTTGCGACCGTTGTATTCCAAAATGCCGATTGGAGAAATCGCGTTTTTGCGTTCCGCACTGTTGAGGTTGTTGTCGTCGTAATACTCTTGCGTGGGGCAATAGAACACCAATCTATACGACGTTTCTTCGATGATTATCGTGTTGGAAGACGCGTCTTTGTCAACGTTGAGCGTTATGGTGCAATTTGGCTCGGTGAGTGCGGCAATAAAGAATTGCGCGTACGTTACGGAATCAATCGTATCCTTATCCGTAAATCTCGACGTATCGAGCTCGGCAATTTGGTTTTTCAATTCCTCGTTCTTTGGCGTTGCAAGCACGTTGGGCATATAGAGATTGTCCACTTGATATCTGTCAAGCAAGTCGTCCATAAAGTACACGTGGTCGCTGTCGCAGTGCGTGAGCATAAGATATTCGACGGTATCGTCCTCGATATAGGCGTCGAGATAGTCAAACGTTTCCTTTTGATAAGTGCTGGAATTGTTGTAGTTGGCGCAGTCTATCACCATATCTTTGCCGTCGGGAAGTTGGATATAAATGCAATCCCCTTGTCCCACGTCAAGCATATGCACGAGCAGTTCCCCGTCACCGCGCACGAGCGGTTTGAATGAATTTCCGCCCTTATCCCCGTCTTTGTCAAAGCGCGAAACGATTTCCGCCCACGTATCGGGGAAGCCGAAATACAATATTGCAAAAGCGATTGCTATAACAAGCACGATTGCAACTATTGATATGACTACCGCCTTGGGGTTTTTCTTATACGCCTTTTTCACCGCTTTTTCGACGGTGCTCGTTTGCGATTGCTTGGACTTGGACGAACTCGTCGAGGTCGAAGTCTTGGTTGATTTTGTGTTTTTAGTAGATTTCTTGTTTGCCATACTGACATTATATAAAAGAAGCGCGAAAATGGCAATAAAGATAAAATTAATAATTGTTAATTAATATTAATAAATAAGGAATATAAAAGATAGATATTTACAAGTCGAATTTTATATGATATTATCAAAACATCAAATTTTTAGGAGTATATATGGGCAACTTACTTGGCGCAACTGCCGACCCTGACCCTCTCAGTACTATCTTATCATCGATTTTTATAGTCGTATTGGTTTTGTTTTCGGGATTTTTCTCGGCAACGGAAACCGCGTTTAGTTCCGTCAATAGAACCAAACTCAAATTGAAAGCGCAAGGCGGAAACAAGTCCGCGCAAAACGCGCTCAATCTTCTTGACAAATTCGACAAACTGCTATCCACCATACTCGTGGGAAACAACCTCGTCAACATCACGTTGTCGGTGCTTTTCAACAATATATTTGAAAGCGTAATCCCCGATCCCGCGGTGAGCGGTATAGTATCCGTTGCGGTATCCACGGTCATCGTCCTCACTTTCGGTGAAATCACGCCGAAAATGGTGGCAAAGGAAAATTCCGAGCGTATATGTATGGCTTTCGGATATCCAATCCGCGTGATTATGGTGATACTCTACCCCATCACGATAATATTTGCGGGACTCAAATTCTTGCTCAAAAAGATATTCAAATCTCACGGTGACGACAAAATAACCGAAGAAGAATTGCTCTCTATGGTTGAAGAGGCGCAAGAGGACGGCTCGCTCGACACACAAGAAAAAGAACTTATTTCAAGCGCAATCGAGTTTGACGACTGCGAAGTTGCGGATATCCTCGTGCCGAGAGTCAACGTCATTGCCGTGCCTACCAATATGGCAATGGACAAAATCAAGGCAATTTTCCTCGAATACAACTATTCGCGCTTGCCCGTATATAAGGATTCCATCGACCAAATAATCGGTATGATCCACAATATCGACTTCTTCACCGCTCTCGAAAAAGGTGAGAAGAATATCAAAAACTACGTTACGCCCGTTGCGGTCGCAACCGAGCATATGAAAATATCCGCACTGCTCAAAAGTATGCAACGCCAAAAAGTACATATGGCAGTGGTCGTGGACGAGTACGGCGGAACGCTCGGCATAGTAACGCTCGAAGATATCCTCGAAGAACTCGTCGGTGAGATATGGGACGAACACGACGAAGTGGTCAACTACTTCACCAAGGTCGACGAGCAAAACTACCTCGTGGACGGCCGTGCGGAACTTGACGATTTCTTCAAAGAATTTGACATCGACGAGGACGAAACGGAAAACTTTGACTCGCAAACGGTGAGCGGTTGGGTTATCGAGCAATTCGGAGAAATTCCAAAGAAATCTCAATCCATCGACTTCAAAAATCTCACGATCGTGGTGAACAAACTCACCGCCCGCAAAATCATCGAAATCAAAGTGCATATCAACCCCGCGCTCGAAGACGAAGAAGAGCAAGACCAAAAATTCAAACTCTTCGACAAGCACGACAAGGAAGAGAATAAAGATTGATTTATCAAAAAACAACGCAATTTGCGTTGTTTTTTGTTTTACCGCTTCCCCCCAAGGCATAGTAAGAGGCAATAAACGGATGAAGAACGCGAAAAAGCCCCTTGGTCAGCAACCCTAACGTACTAATGCGTACGTGAGTTGATGGACAAGGGGCTTTGACAAAGCTATTCGCCGTTTAGTGCTTCTTAATATGCCTTGGCGTAGTAGATGACACGGGTCGCCGGCTTCCCACACACCGGACATACGTCTCCGACGGGAGTTTGGTCGAAAGGCATACAACGAGAGGTGGCGGAGTATTTCTCTTTGATGACGTCTTCGCAATGACGGTCTCCGCACCACATAGTCTTGACGAAGTTGTGATTGTCAAGAGCTTCCTTCATCTCGTCGAGGTTGTGGCAAGTGACGATGTGGGAGTGCAAGAAGTCGTGAGATTGCTTGAACATATTGTTTTGGATATCGTCGAGCAATGCGGGGATTTCCGTTGTCAAATCGTCGAGTTTGAGCGCAAATTTGTCGTGAGTGTCACGGCGTGCAACCATTGCTTGTCCGTTTTCGATGTCGCGAGGACCGATTTCGAGACGTACGGGAACGCCCTTCATTTCCCATTCGTTGAACTTCCAACCGGGGGATTGTTCTCTGTCGTCGAGTTCCACTCTCACACCAGCGTTGCGGAGTGCGGTTGCAACCTCGTTTGCCTTGTCGAGGACGCCCTCTTTATGAGCAGCGACGGGCACTACCACGACTTGGATAGGTGCGACTACGGGCGGGAGTTTGAGACCGCGTTGGTCGCCGTGCGCCATAATAAGTGCACCGATAAGACGTGTCGACGTACCCCAGCTCGTTTGATAGGGGTTTTTGAGTTGCCCGTCTTTGTCGAGATACTTGATTTCAAAAGCGGACGAGAAGTTTTTGCCGAGATAGTGGGACGTACCCGATTGCAACGCTTTGCCGTCGAGCATCATTGCTTCCATCGTGTAGGTGTCCACTGCGCCCGCAAATTTCTCTTTTTCCGTCTTTTGTCCTACGAGAACGTCGATCGCAAGCACGTTTTGCATAAACTCACGATACACTTCGAGCATTTTGAGAGTTTCTTCTCTTGCCTCTTCCTCGGTTGCGTGGAGGGTGTGGCCTTCTTGCCACAAGAACTCGCTGGTACGCAAGAACGGACGAGTGGTCTTTTCCCAACGCACTACGTTTGCCCATTGGTTGATGAGCACTGGCAAATCACGATAGCTCTTCACCCACTTTGCGTACATAGAGCAGATGATGGTTTCGGACGTCGGGCGGACGACGAGTTGCTCTTCGAGCGGAGTGTTGCCGATGTGCGTAACGAGCGCGACTTCGGGCGCAAATCCTTCTACGTGGTCAGCCTCTTTGACGAGAAAACTGTACGGAATAAAGAGCGGAAAATATGCGTTTTTATGGCCCGTTGCCTTGAAACGCTTGTCCATCTCGTGTTGGATATTTTCCCAAATCTCGTATCCGTACGGGCGGATAACCATAGTACCCTTGACAGGACCGTAGTCAACGAGTTGCGTTTTGAGCACGACGTCGGTGTACCATTGGGGGAAATCCTCGTTCATATCCGTAATTTCTTTTACAAATTGTTCTTTTTCCTTTGCCATATCTTGCCTCAATAATATTGATATATATTATAATAATATACTGCTTTGATATTATATACTCAAATTTGCGCCTTGTAAACGAAAAAAGCACTTGCTTATTGCAAGTGCTCGTATTTTTTATTTTTCGTCGTCGAAATCGTCGTCTTCGTCCTCTTCCTCGTCTTCGTCATCGTCGTAATCGTCGATGTCTCCAATATCGGAATCGTCAAAATCGTCGGGGCAACTTTCTTCTTCGTCGTCCTCGAATTCTTCTTCCTCGTCTTCTTGCAATTGATTGAGCGACACTTCTTCATCGTCGTCGTCAACGATTGCTGCGTCGTCAACGAAGTCGTCCCAGTCGTCCGAGCCTTCTTCTTCGGCTTGTTTTGCGGCGGCTTGCTCTTCCCTACACGCAGGACAAATATCCTCGTCGGGTTCGAGATAATTGACTTTGCAGATAGGACAAATTCTTTCCTCTTCTTCGATATCGTCATCGTCTTCGAGAAGACTTATTTTGCTAGCTTTGCCGAGTTCCGCCTTGCACACTTCGCAAAGTTCCTCTTCAACGGGAATCCAATTGAGTTCACAACGCGGACATTTTTTGTACTTTCCCATATACGACCTCTCTTATAAGGGTTTTTAACTTTCATATATTATATTGATAAGATGTGATTATGTAAACTATATTTTCAATTTTTTTCAAAATTTTTCAAAAAAGCCTCATATAGTGTGTTTTCAACATTTTTCACCAATATATGGTGTGTCGAAAAATTGGTGAAAATAATTGTTGAAAAATCGAGATTTTTCTTGTATAATGTACATAGTAATAATAAATACTTCAAAAAATCCACAAAAATTGGTTGAAATAAACAAAATCCCCTTTTGCTCGACAAAAAATGGTGAAAACTTTCCTTTTTTGCTTAACAACGGAATTTATAATGTTTTTATACAAAAACCTTGGAGGAAAATATGAACAAAACAATTGTGATCGCAGACGACAACTCGGCGTTATGCAACAGTGTTAGCGATTTCATCAATGCCAAAGACGGCCTGCAAGTGGTAGGTATCGCCCAAAACGGCGTGCAAGCACTTCGCCTTATCGACGAATATCAACCCGACTTCGTGTTGCTCGACATCGTTATGCCGGAACTGGACGGGTTCGGCGTACTCAGCGCACTCGAAGGCAAAAAGCCTATCGTAATTATGATGTCACAACTTGCAACGGACGGATTCGTGCAAAAAGCGTTGCAATACGGCGCAAGTTATTTCCTTGCAAAGCCGTTTGACTTCAACGCCCTCGTAAAAGTGATATCCGACCTATCCGCCCCAATCGTGCAAAACAAACCGCAACGCGCCTCCGTCAAAAATCACAATCTCGACGAACGCATTGCCAACTTGTTTATCTCGGTGGGCATTCCCGCTCATATCAAAGGGTATCAATTCTTGCGCGAAGCAATCAAAATGACGATCGAGACGCCCGAGATCATCAATTCGATCACAAAACAACTCTACCCCGGTATCGCAATGCGCTACAACACTTCGGCCTCAAAAGTCGAGCGTGCCATTCGTCACGCAATCGAAGTGGCGTGGAACAGAGGCAAAATCGAAAATATCAACAGCATTTTCGGCATCAAAATATACTCTCCCAACGAAAAACCCACCAACGGTGAATTTATCGCGTTGATTGCGGATAAACTTCTCTTAGAGTGTGCTTAATAATTGCGCCGAGTGCTTAACGAGCAAAAACCGTCGCTGTGGCTAAGGCAACACGCATTTTGCGTATTGCCTACGGCCACGCTCGGTTTATTGCTCTACTACCGCACAGCCAATCTTTTGCTATCAGTTTTGCAAGGGTATAAACTCCCGCCACAGTTTCGCAAGATTGTCTGTTTGGTGTGGCGTGCTTTGCACGCCTTGTTTGAGACGCAAAAATATGCAAGGGTTTTTCATATTATTTGCTCGATTTACACGCTTACGATTGTAATTGCAAGCGGAATATTCCATTTGCGCAATTTATTGCGCCGATAATTTTTGCTCTTGTATCAAGCCGTTATAAAACACTTACCACAATTTCGCAAAATTATCGGCTTGATGTTTTTTACCGCTTAATAAACGATACTCGTAGACAGGCGGAGCCGAATTATATAACTCCACGAAGAGTTGTTGCGAGCATCAACTATCCGCCCGAGCAACCGCCGAGCCGCCTCAAAGTTGCGAGCCCATACGCAAAAAAGCAAGGCTCTGCTTGCTTTTTTGTAGGACGTTTGCGCCTAAATATGTGTCAAGTTATCTCAAAGAGATAAGTGACACGTGTTTAGCATTCGGCGCAATAATTACATTCTGCCGCCTGGGCGACCACCGCCGCCAAATCCGCCGCCTTGACCACCGTTACCGCCGGGTCCGCCTTGTCCGCCACCCGTTGACACTCCGACTCTCGTGATGATATCGGATATCGTAAAGGAAGCCGTTTGCGTATCTCCGCTATATATCGTGTACGTTTGTCCGCTTGCAAATTCAGGAAGGCTGATTATTATCGATTGACAATCTTTTTCAACGGTCATCGAGAACAATTCCGTTCCGCTTGCGTCTTTTATAGTCAAAACCGTACCGCTTGCAATCGCACTGCTTTGCGCATAAGAAAGCACGTATTGCGTGGAATTGGTTGAAGGCGTTTCCACCATTCCGAGCGTCGACGCCGCGTAGAGAGTACCGCCTTGGACGATTATACCCGAATCCGCGTCGAGCGCACCGTCTCCGCCGTTGGTAGGACCGTGAACGATTATCGTTCCGCCTGTGATGAGGATACTTCCGTTGGAGTCGAGTCCGTCACCCTCTGCGTCAACCACTATTTCACCGCCCGTTATAACGATGTATTCTTTTATACTCGTATCGTCGCTTGCGGCGTTGATACCGTCGTCGCTCGATACTACGCTGATTTTACCGCCCGATATCGTGACGTACGCGCCCTCGATGCCCTCGTAACTGGACTCAATCGTGATATTGCCACCCGTGATTTGAGTGTGCAAATCCGACGCAATGCCGTCGTCGCACGTGCTGATAACGATATTTCCTCCCGCGACCAATACGTCACCGCTGTTGGTGTGGATTGCGTCGTCCGTTGAGCGGATATTCATCTCGCAATCACCTTTTACGACGATCAAATACTTGCCGTCCGTAACTTTGACTTCGTTTCCGCTCTCGTCTTCGTACTCGATTTCACCCACTTTTATACCCTTGCAACTTTGAGTAAGCGCATAGAGGCTTGAAAGTTTGTTGTTTGAATCACTTGCGATTTTTTGATATCCGCTGCCTACCGCTTTATATCTGAAATCGTCGTCTTCGAGACCGTACGCCTCGATATTGGCTTGCGAATATTTGACGAATACGCCGTTGGTTATGATATCGATATCACCGCCGTCGATATAAACGAGAGTGTCCGCTTGTATGCCGTCCCCCGACACGTTGCAAGTGTAGTTGACGTTTTTCAATGCGACGTAACCTTCGGAATAATCGGTCGGGAACGAGGTCGTATCGTCGTCGCACTCGGCGTTGATGCCGTCTTTGACCGCTCCGTTTACGGTGATAGTTGCGTTTTGCGCCTCAACCGTTCTTGCGGAAATGCCGTGATTTGTGCTTTCGATAACCACCGTCGCGTCAACGATTACGAGACCTTTTGACACCTTGATTGCGTTTTTGCTTTGGCTCGTAACGGTAAGTTTTCCGCTGCCGTTTATACTCAATTCACCCTTGACGTGAATTGCGTTGACGTCCTCACCCGCGTTTGAAACGACGTTTTCCGTTCCTTCGACGAGCGTTATAGTCAAAGACGACTTTTTGTTTGTGTTGGAGATTGCGATACCGTCGGAATTGGAGATATTTGCACCGTTGAGGAAGAGATGCACGCTCTCTTTGTTGCCGACGCTTATCACGATACCGCCCTCGAAGTTTCCGCTCAAAACGTACGAACCCGCCTCGGCGATTTCAACCGCCGTTTCGCTTCCCGTAAGCACCGTTGCGGAAGAATAATCGATATCTGCGCAAAGCTCGCTCAAATCGGAGAACGTAAACTCGTCCGTAGACACGTCGTCCACTTGGTCGGGTATCGTTCCCGTACCGCCGCCGCCCAAATTGTCACCGTTATTGGAGAAATCTCCGCCGGGGAAATCGGGTGGCGTATTAGAGCCGTTATTTGTGCCCGACGAAGAGCCCGTATCTCCGCAAGCGACGAGAATAAGACTCATAGCCAACAAAAGAACCGTCAATATAACGAATATTTTGCACTTTTTCATAGTTCTGCTCCTATCTCGGTTTTTGCACCTTTTATACTTGCATTATTTACCGTCTACCTAAAACGAAACAAAAAATATAAAAGAAAAACGACGATTTTTTCGCCGTTTTTGCATTTGATTTATATATCGTTATACTTTATCAAAACACTATCGTAAATATAATAGTTTTGCCGTCGGGAGAGGACGCGGATATTTTGCCCTTGTGCAAATCAACGATTGCCTTTGCCACTGACAAGCCTATGCCGTGACCGCCCGTCTCGCTGTTTCTGGAACTTTCCAGCCTATAAAACCTCTCGAACAGCACGTCGAGATTGCCTTGAGGAACGCCGTCCGTCGTATTAGATACCGTGATTTTCTTGTTTTTGCCGTTTTCGGACAACTCGATTTTGATATTGCCTTCTTCGTCGGAATACTTGATTGCGTTGTCCAAAAGCAATTCGATAAGTTGCTTTATCATAGACGTGTCTCCCTTGAATGACACGTTTTTCTCGACTTTGGCGTCAAACTTTTTGCCCTTTGACTCGGCAACGACGTAATACGGTTTGATTGCGTCTTCGACCACTTCGGATATGCAAAAATCCGTCATAGTCGCACGCTTGCTTTCCTCGTCCATTCTCGACAAAAACACAAGTTTGTTGGTGAGTTCGGTGAGTTTTGCGACTTGCTCTTTTATAGACACCGTCCACTCGTTTGCACCGTCCTCGTATTCGAGCATTTCGCAACTTGCGTTTATGACGGTGAGCGGTGTTTTAAGCTCGTGATTTGCGTCGGTGATAAACTGTTTTTGTTTTTTGTACGTTTCCGCAACGGGCTTCATAACCACCTTCGAGAATATCACCACCAGCACGAACACCACCAAAAATCCCGCAAAACTTATAAGGCAACTCGCAAGCAAAAATTGATTGACCGTATCGAGTTCTCGTCCGCAATCTATAAAGATGTACATAGTATTGCCGTCGTCGAGATTTTTCGCAACGTATCTGTAATCGTCCACGAAACCCTTGCTTTTGCCTTTTGAGGCAAGTTTCGTCGCATATTCGAGCGCTTTGCTCTCGTCAACCGCGGCGATTCTATCCGTATCGACTGCAACTTGCTCGTTTTGAGCGTTCAACGTAACGGTGAAATATCTCGTCTCAAACGGCGTTTCGGGAGACATTCCGTCGGGCACGGGTTTTTCTTGCGGTTTTTGTCCGTCCCCCTCTCCCGCCGGCGGTTGCACGTCGTCTCGCATTGGAAATTGCCCGCCGTTGTCCGCAAGTATTTCAAGCGTTCTATCGGCGTCTTTCGTGATTTTAACGTAGTTGTTGATATTTATTCCGCCTATTATGACGATTAGCACCAACGCCGTGGCAACCATCGTCACCACTATAAATTTTATACGCAGTTTTTTAAGCATTCTTATTCTCCAAAACGTACCCGATATTGCGCACGGCTTTTATCGTAACGGTAGAGCCTACGGATTTGAGTTTCTTCCTCAAATACGACACGTACGTCCACACGACGTTGATTTCCGCTTCGCTGTCAAAGCCCCAAATTTTGTCCATAAACTCGTCCGCGGACACGACGCGAGTTGGCGCACTCATAAACGTTTCCATAATTTGAAACTCTTTGGAAGTCAAAAGCACGCTCCCCTTTTCTCCGATAAGTTCGTAAGAAGAACGGTTGAGTTTTACGTCACCCACGACGAGCGAATTGTCCGCCACTTCCCCTTTGCGCCTCGTGATTGCACGAAGTCTTGCCAAAAGTTCGGGCACGGCAAACGGCTTGGTGAGATAATCGTCCGCTCCTAAGTCAAGCCCCGCGACCTTGTCTTCTATATCGTTTTTTGCCGTGAGCATAAGCACGGGGATTTTGCTCCCTCTCGCGCGCAAGGTTTTCAGCACGGTTATTCCGTCCACTTTGGGCATCATTATGTCGAGAATAACGGCGTCGTAAACGTCGCTTTGCAAATAATCCAAAGCGTCTTGCCCGTTGTACACGGCGTCTACGGAAAAGTTGTTATGTTTCAGTATCGCAACGAGCGCGTTCGACAACGATTTTTCGTCTTCTGCAAGCAATAATCTCATTATCACGCCTCCTTTTCCTCTTTTTTACCATATCAACCTTAATTATACTATAAAATATTATATCAAATCCTCTCAACGCTTTCAACGAGAAGTTTTCACATCAAAAAACTAAATAAAAAAAGCACTCTGTTGAGTGCTTTGGTTGGATTGAGTGGACTCGAACCACCGACCCCCACCTTATCAGGGTGGTGCTCTAACCTACTGAGCTACAATCCATCGGTGTGGTGGAGATACACGGATTCGAACCGAGGACCTCCTGAATGCAAATCAGGCGCTCTACCAACTGAGCTATATCCCCACGTGAATGCTATAAGATAATAGCATTTACGCATTTGTTTGTCAAATGATTTTTTGAAAATTCTTTACATTTGCAAATTGTGCAATTTCCAATTGCTTTTTGCTTTGCAATTTCTCATACGAGCGCGTCGTATTGTTCGTCGGTGACGGGTTCGCACCAATCGGTGTGTCCGTTCGGGGACGGAATTTCGATTGCGATATGCGTAAACCACTCGTCTTTGCTTGCACCGTGCCAATGCTTGACGTCGGGCGCTATATATACGACGTCCCCGGGAACGAGTTTGCGCACCGGCGCACCCTCTTCTTGATACCAGCCTTGACCGTCCGTGCAAAGCAAAATTTGACCACCGCCCCTATGGATATGCCAATTGTTACGGCATTTTGGCTCAAACGTTACGTTGAATACGCCCACGCCCTTGACGTTGAGCGGTTTGAGATAGCTGTTGCCGATAAAGTATTTGGCAAAATTGACGTTGGGATCACCAAGACCAAAGAGCGAATCCCCTTTTACTTCCGTTTGCTCGGCGTACACTTCCCTCACGATAGGGAAAACCGCCCAAGCGTTGGGCCAACCCACGTAAAACGCAAGGTGAGTGATGATTTCCACCATCTCTGTTTTGGTTACGCCGTGGTTTTTGGCGTTTTGAATATGATATCTTATAGAATTGTCCGTTATACCCTTGCTCATAAGAGCGGTCACGGTTATTATACTTCTGTCGCGAGCGGACAATTTATCTTCTCTTGCCCACACTTCACCGAATAAAACGTCGTCGTTGAGCTCTGCAAACTTCGGTGCAAGGTCTCCGAGTCCTTTTCTTCCGGCTTCTTGTTTTTGCATATCTAACGGCCTCCTTTTTCTATTATCCTTTGATTTTGCCCGAGAATACGGGGAAATAACTGTATTGTCCGTAATCTTCGATGTGCTCGATATTTTTGAGTGCGGTCATATCCTCTTCGCTTATCTCGAAATCTACGTCCGCGTTTTCCGCCATATGCGCGGGATTGCTCGTCTTGGGAAGCGCGACGAGTCCGAGTTGCAAAACGTATCTCACGCAAAGGCGCGCGATGCTCACGCCGTACTTGTTTGCCATATTTTGAACGGTTTGATTTTTGAGAAGCTCACCGTGCGCAATGGGTGAGTACGCTTCAATCGCAATTCCGTTCTCCTCACAGAATTTTATAAGGTCGAATTGCGTATTTGCGATATGCGTCAATATCTGGTTGACCATAGGCTTGACTTCGGCGTTGTCGATGATGTTTTGGATATCCTCTTTTTCAAAGTTAGACACACCGATTGCTCTGATTTTGCCCGCCTTATAAAATTCTTCGAGTGCCTTCCACGCTTGCAAATTGCCCTCAAAATAATGGTTGCCGTCTCTAAAACATCCCCACGGTTGCGGAGAGTGGATTATCATAAGGTCGATATAGTCGACGCCGAGTTTTTGGAGAGAGTGCTCGATATTTCGCTTTGCTTCTTCGTACGTTTTGGCTTCCGCGTGCAATTTGGTCTGCAAAAACAACTCTTTTCTATCAATCCCGCAAGTTGCGATGCCCTCTCCCACGCCTCTCTCGTTGCCGTATGCCTCGGCTGTGTCTATATGACGATATCCTATTTTCACTGCGTCGCGAACCGCTTGCGCCGCTTTGTCGTCGTCAATCATCCACGTACCGAGCCCCAAAACGGGCACTTTTACTCCGTTTGCCAACGTTATAGTCTTATCAAAAATCATATTTTACCTCGTATCGCGCGTATGCGCGTTTTTATCTATAACGATTATATCACCCTTGCGCTTATTTGTTAATATCCTTTTTTTTGATACGACAAACCGAAAGTTGACGCAAAACGGCGCAAATATTTGCACTTTATCGAAAAATCCGCTATTGACATCGAACGATCGGCAAGTTATCATAAAACATATAGGTTACAAGTAAACTTTACGGTATTTGCGCTTTTGCGAAGATATAAATCGATATTAGGAGAAAATTATGGGCGAATACAGCAAATTTATCGATCCCAAAAGAAGAGCAGTCCCCACCCCCAAGAGTATGGTTGACGAAAAAGGTATATGTGCTTTCGGCACGTTTGACAAGGAGTTTGAGAGTATGGATCTCGTCAAACTCAAAAAACCGACTCGCGCACCTCAATGTATGAACCGTCTAAAACTCACGCTTTGGGAAGCAACGGAAGTACACCTCAAAAACGGCGTCTTGTTGGCAGTCGTATGCGATATGGGCATTTTCGGAAAGACGCTCAACATCTTTTACGATAAACGCACCAAAAAAGTTTATTGCTGGGACACCAACCTTAAATCCAAAGACACCGTGATTGCACCCAACCTCATCAACGGCGCGATTGCGGAAGGACAAACTCCCGTATCTCACGTCAAATACGTCAACAATTTCCAAGACGGACGTTGCGATTTGAGCGGTAAGCACGATGGAAAGTGCCTCATCACCGTCACGCAAAAGAACAAGACCATCGTCAAAGCAATCAAGGAAAACTACGGTGAAGCAACGATAGAATACGACTTCCGCCTCACTCGTCTCTCCAAGCCTTGCGTGGCAAGTATTCCGTTTGGCAAAAACCGTCCGCTTTACAGCCAAAAAGACTTCTTCAAGGCGGAAGGTCGTCTCGTCATCAACGGTGAGGAAATGCTCACGGACGAAGACAGCACGGCAGTTGTCGACGATCACCGCGGATATTATCCCCGTCGCGCACACTACGACTGGGTTACCACTATGGGAAAATGCAACGTTGACGGCGAAGAAAAATGGCTTGCTTTCAACCTCACACGCAACCAATCAATTGACCAAGAAAAGTACAACGAAAACATCTTGTGGCTTGAAGGCGAAACGAGCATACTTCCTCCCGTCAAGTTTGAAAGAAGCCCTGAAAGCAAAGACTTCTGCGACCACTCCGTGTGGACGATTAAGGACGAACACGATATGGTCAACCTCAAATTTAAGGTGTACAATATGAACCCGATGATTATGCACGCGCTCGTCGTCAACATCGACTACTACGTCGCTTTCGGTGAACTCGAAGGATATTTGAGAGACGAAGACGGCAAAAAATACGTGCTTGACGGAATGATGGGAATGGGCGAAGACAAAACGCTTCTTCTTTAATCGGAATTTTAATAAAGTTTTAATAAAACTACGAAAAAGGCGGTTTATCCGCCTTTTTTATTTGAAAAAACATCGTTTTTTGTCAAAATTTTCATTTTGGTTTAATAATCGCAAGTTATATTATGTTTACACAAGCAACAAACATATCCCCCTATATCTTTATTGCTTCTCCTAAAAGGACGGGGCGTTGCACCGGCAACGCCCCGTTCCTATTTTATTGCAAAGTTGCAATTTTACTTGATTTTCAATCCGTCTCTAAACGCGTTTCCGACCTTCTCTCCGATTACGAGATAAGCGTTGTGCACCGCGTCGAATGTGATTGCTTTGAGCTTGGACGGGTCGACTTTGCCGTCCGTCAAAATGCTCTCGTCCGCACTTACGTTGACGATTCTTCCGCGCATAATTTCTCCGTCGTAGCTTATAAGCTCACATTCGAGCGCAAACGGAAGTTCGTTGACGATAGGCGCATTGACGCGCTTGCTATCCGTCACGGTAAGCCCGCTCTTTTTGAATTTGTCGGGATTGTCGTTTGCCGACACTATGCCGAGATAATCACATTCCGCCACGTAGTCCGCAGTTGCCACGGACACGGTGAACGCCTTTGATTTGAGAATGTTCTTCACCGTCTTATGCGAAGAAGAGAGGCAAATACCGATTTCGTTTTCGTCGGCAATTCCGCCCCACGCCGCATTCATAACGTCGGGAGTACCGTTTTCGTCATAGCTTGCAATCATCAAGACAGGCATAGGATAAAGCCAAGTTTTTGCTCCAAAATCTTTTCTCATATTTACACCTCACGGGTTGTTTTAGTGATATTGCACCTACGGTGCAGTGATATCGTTGCTATCGCAACGGTGATATTTGCGCATAGCGAAAGTGATATTTGTGCTACGCACAAGTGATATTCTCGCGTAGCGAGAGTGATATTTTTGGCTTACGCCAAAAGTGATATTTGCGCCGTAGGCGCAAGTTATGGAATATTGAATTAATAATTAATAATTATTAATTAATAATTGCGGAAGGCGTAGCCTTATCCAAACGCACCCTCATTCGGGGCGTTCTTATACACGAAATGTGCTTATTCGGAGCTTCGAGTCGCAAGGCGACGAGCGTTTTTGTGCCAAGCTCGACGATTAGTACAAGCGACTGCGCCGTGTTGTTGCGTAGCTGGCGCACAAAGCGCAGTGGCATAATGAGTGAACGATACTTATCTATGCGCGTGCCAAATGTCTCCCCCGCGAGCGACGAACACTCTTGTAGTGAATTGCCTTTAACCGAGTGGCTGGGCGCGACGCGTTAAGCAACACATTCGGTGAATGTGTCGTAGCCAAAGCGAACGAGGCGGATTGCGGTGCGCAAACGCCGAAGTGGATATACCGGCGTGTCCGGAAAGAGGGGGCATTCTATTTAGAGGAGTTACGACTACACCCAATTCGGACGGCAGTAACGCAGTTATTCGTTAAATAGTGCGATTTGTAAAACGGCAATAAATTGATGCATAACAAGGAAGGAATGTCCGAACGGCAACCCTAATTTACTAAATCGTAAATGAGTTGACGGGCGGATAGACCTAACGCCGTTAGGCGCGATTTAACGCTGATATAAAATCGCTCTATTTAGATGAAGAACAAGGCACTGTCCGTCCACACCAAAACCCAACGTACATAAACGTACGTGATTTTGGGGCGGACGGCAGTAACGCAGTTATTCGCTAAATAGTGCGATTTTACTCCACGCGGAGGGCGTCGACGACGTTCTTGCGCGAAGCATTAATCGCGGGAATAATGCCCGAAATGACCGTCAAGAGCAAGCTGATACCGACGAGGGCAAGAGCGTGCAAGGGGTGGAAATGCAAGAGCGAGCCGATGCCGGTGGCCGCTTTGATGATGAGGGATATAAGCGGACAGAGGATATAGGTGACGACGATGCCGATGACACCGCTACTGAAACCTATGATTGCGGTCTCGGCAATGAACACGTTGCGAATGTCGCGCTTGCGTGCGCCGATTGCGCGGAGAATACCTATCTCACGGATACGCTCGATGACGGAGTTGGACGTGATGACGCCGATCATAACGGTGGACACCACGAGCGAAATGGACGCCACCGCGATGAGCATTGCGGACACGAGGTCAATCATAATGGTGACGTTGTAGAGGAACATTGCCGACACGTCGAAGTAACCGATTTCCGTCTTGTTCCACGCATTGATATAATTGATTGCCGCGTCTTTTTGCTCGAACGTCTCGGGGAACACGGTGATAAAGCTTGCCGCCCTATCTGCGCCGACCGCCTTTGCAAAATAGTCGAGCGTGAGCACTTTGCCGTATACGATGTCAACGAGGTCACTGCTGAAACTGTCGTCGGTAAAGCCCGAGTTGTTTATCTCGTCGTACGTGCCGAAAATGGTTGCGCCTTGCGGTGTGAGCGTGCGTTGAATACGCGCCACTTCACTGTTATAGGCTTGGTCCATTGCCCATTCCGCAAATTCGGGCGTGTAGCAAAGCGCGGAATTTACGAAGGAATAACCGCCCTTCTTTTGTCTGATTACGCCGACGATTTTGAGCTCGGTTTCCGAGTTTTCGTAAAGCGATTGCAATCTGGATTGATCCGTTTCCGACCAATAGAGCAATGACGGATTTCTGTCAAATCCCATAGTGTCGTAGGAGTTTTCACCCGTCTTGACGTAGTAATCGTCGTTGAGCACCATCTTCACGGTTTGTCCGATAAAATACTCGTAGGAGATATCCGACGTACCGAGAGAAACGGGCTTGCCGTCCACCATTTTGAGAGTGCCGTCGTCGTTTTTCTCGTACAGCTCGATGCCGAACTCGTTGAGCAAATCTTGCGATATCTTGTTGTCCTTGCCGACGCAAAGCAAAATCTCGTTTTTGTTTTGCGGATAACGGCTGTTTTCACCGATGAGGTCGTAAGATTCGAGCATAGTATCTTTGTCGCTTGCAAGCGATTGCCAATACTTGGATTGCAAACCGTTTTCCCCGAGCACCGTCGTAGCGATTGCGAGCGCGGTTATCGGTTCGGGCGCTTGCGACACGTCCGCGTAGGTAACGTTGCCGTTTTGGTCGTACGTCTTGCGCACGAGATTGTATCTCAATCCGTAATTGATGCTCATCGACTTATAGTTATCTTTGGGCATATTCTTCATATATTGAGTGAACTCTTCGGTAATCTCGTTTTTGGTGATACCTTCGAGGAACGGTTTTGTGAAAGAGGAAATATAACTGTCGATACTTCCGCCGCTGTCCGTGCTTACGCCGATTTTATCGCTATCGGGAAATGCGCCCGCATCGTCTTGATTTTGGAAATTCATCATCATATCCATAACGGCGGAGTTTTGCACGTTGTATTGATAAATTCCCAAAGGCACGCTGGAAAACATCTCTTTTTCCATCTTTTCGACGTACACGTTGAATCCGTTGGATATGGAAAGCACGAGTCCGAGACCTATAATGCCTATGCTTCCCGCAAACATCGTAAAGAACGTGCGACGCTTTTTGGAAACGAGGTTTCTCCACGAAAGACCGAACGCCATACCAGCGCTCATAGACGTAGGTTTGAAGGACTTGTCTTTGCGTTTTTTCTTCTTTGACAAACTGTTTATGCCCAGTTTATCGAAGATTGCGTTGGTGGCACTGCCCACCTTTTTCATTGCAAGTTTGCGCTTTCGATTGGACAATTTTTTGGACTTACCTTCTTCCTCTTGTTGCACGTTTTCGACGTTTATCTCGTCGTTTTGAAGCGTTGAAGTGTCAATCGTAGTGTTTTGTGCAATTTCCGGATCAATAATTTCGTCGACGACAACTGCATCTTGATTGACGTCAGATTGCTCCTCTACCACCTCTTCTTCGGGATTATACGGATTGGTGTCCTCGATGAGCTGACCGTCCTTGAAACGGCAAATACGCGTTGCGTATTGATAGGCAAGCTCGGCGTTGTGCGTAACCATAATGACGAGACGAGTCTTGGCTATCTCTTGCAAAATATCCATAACTTGCACGCTGAGTTCGCTATCCAACGCGCCCGTCGGTTCGTCCGCAAGAATAATCTTGGGGTCGTTGACGATGGCTCTTGCAATAGCAACGCGTTGCATTTGTCCGCCACTCAATTGGTTGGGGCGTTTGTTTATCTCGTCGTGCATATTGACTTTGTGGAGCGCGGCAACTGCCTTTGCTCTACGCGTCTTTTTGCCCTCGCCTACGAGGCTCAACGCAAGCTCGACGTTTTCGAGCACGGTGAGGTGCGGGATAAGATTGTAGCTTTGGAAAACGAAACCGATAGTCGCGTTTCTGTAAGCGTCCCAATGCTCGTCGTCAAAATCGCGCGTTGAAACTCCGCCGATGACGAGGTCACCGCTGGTGTATCTGTCAAGACCGCCTATGATGTTGAGCATAGTGGTTTTTCCGCAACCGGAAGGACCGAGAATTGCGACGAATTCGCTCTCTCTGAAATTGAGCGATACTTTGCGAAGCGCGTGCACCGTCGTAGTGGCGGTGGGATAATCTTTTACGACGTCTTTAAGTTGGAGCATAATCCACCTCAATATTGAGATATTTTATCTTTATACGATTGTATATTTTAGTTTATAGTCCTTAAAAAAGACTTAAAAGACAACGAAGAGAACGGCTATCAAAGCCATTCTCTCTCGTAGCGGTTGATTTTGGGCGCAAAATCAGTCTTGCGCTTTGGTCACGGACACCCAGTCGACGCCCTTGCTCACTGCGTCGGAGATGTTTTTGCAAAGTTCTTCAAGCGTGATGGTGCTCTTGTGATTGAACCAAATCTTGAAGCATTCCGTGATGCCCGCCGCCGCAAAAGCAATGACGTATCTCACCTTGCCCATATCGAGATCCTTATCCGTGGTCTCGGCAAGACGATGCATATACGCAGCAACGATACGCTCGTTGATTTTGTCGAGAAGTTGTCCCGACGTGCTGGACGAGAGAATATATCTGTTGTTTTGGTCTTGTTTTGCGATTTCGTCCGCAAGCGTGCTCAAAAGCGTGTACGGAGATCGCATAACTTCCACCATATCAGCCTCGCTCATAATCTTGTCTATGCGCGCGATAATCTCGTTTTCGATATCCGTGCGCACGTCGCCCACGGTGTCGTAATACATATAAAAAGTGCTTCTCGTGATATTTGCCTTTTGCGTAAGTTCGCTAATGGTGATATCCGACATATCTTTTTCTTGAACAAGTTGCTTGAACGCTTCAAAAATGGCGTTCTTCGTTTTTATGACTCTTTTGTCAATTCCACCGTTTTTCATAAATTCACCTTTGCTTTATATTGCAAAATGTATTTTATCATATATTTGTTTAGTTTTCTACCCCATTTATCAAATATTTATGAAATTAATAAATCTTTAAGATTTGCGCACGCTACGTGTACGAGGAAATCAATATGAAAATAAGAAGAAAAAGAAAGTATCAACCCCCGCTCTCACACAGCAACTTGACCAAGCACGAAAATATGCGTTCGCATTTTGACCCCAACGGCAGTTGGACCGGCGTTCCCGAAAAAAACGGCTACCCTGACGTCCCCGACGGCGAAAAACCCGTGCAAGACGTTGATGATTTATAGCAAAAACCATCGCTGTGGCAACGACTTTTGCGGATATTCCACAACTCGCACACAGTGCGAATATCACTTTTGGCGCAAGCCAAAAATATCACTGCGACAAAGTCGCAATATCACTTGCCAACGGCAAATATCACTACAAAAACAAAAAAAATCGCACACCCTTTCGAGTGTGCGACTTTTTCGTTTTTGTCTGATTACGCTTCGGTAATTGCGCCGACGGGGCAACCGTCTTCACAAGCTCCGCAATCGATGCATTGATCGGGATCGACAACGTATTTGCTATCGCCTTCTGCAATTGCACCAACCGGACAAGTATCTGCGCACGCGCCGCATTGGATGCATTCATCGCTGATAACTCTGGGCATATTCTTATCTCCTTACAAAATAAATTCGCTTTCGCTTGAAATTATACTATCACAACCGCCGTCGTTTGACAAGCATAAAAACGGGGTTTGGTCTAATTTTCAGGGTACAAGCCAAAGTAGCATTGCGACAGCGTGGTGCGACGCACTTTGTAAACGTGTCTTTCTCTCTGCAACGTCATATCCCCTTTGTAGGAACACTTTGCGCAATCGTTGCCGTTCATCGTCTTGTACGGACAATGTGTAAAAGTCATAAGCGGGATATTTTTGTCCGCCGTATACCGCGTGATACCACCCTCGTTTGCCTCGAAGTCGGGATATTCCAAAGACGGCACGTATCCGACTGCGCCCAAACGCTTTACTTCCTCCGCCGCAAACGCATTTGCGATATTGTGTCCTTGCCCCGCGATTACGGTATATCCTTTGCTTGCAAAATACAGTCCGTACACGTTTTCACTGACGAGCGTGGTGATTTGCGGAAGTTTTTCGAGCACGCTTTCTATAATTTGCAAATCTTTGCCGTTTGCGATAATCGGCAAGTCCAAAATAACGTCCTTTTGCTCTACGCCGAAAAGTTCGATATCTCGCAATATCGTTTCCGCCTTCCATACGGAGGGGCGTACCACGATTTTATCGTCCTTTTTGAGCATTGCGCTCTTTGCTAAATCGTCTCCCAAAAGCACTTTGAGGCTTGCGTCTTGCTCGCGTTTTACGTTTTGCAACATGCCAAGCAATTCGTCAATTTTATCTTGTCTTACGGTAACTTCGCTTGGAGAATTTGCACGGATAATTTCACCTTTGATTTTGTCAAAAACGTCCCTACGGAGCGCGTTTAGCACGGATTTTGCGATAAACACGCCGTCAGTATCCACTTTTACGCTCTCTATGCAAAAACCTCTATCCGCAACCTTGGAACATTGCTTTGCGATCTCGTTTGCGTCCGTCGGAACGTTGGTTGCCTTTTGCAAAACGTCCTCGCTTTCGCACTTGACGCTCACGCTCTTTTCCCCGCTCTCGTAATAAGCGGTGATTGCAAGCGGTTTGCCTACGAGTGCCTTGACGTCGAGGCTTATGGGCACGAATCTTGCGATTTCGGCAAGTTCTTTTTCGCGCCCCGCGTCGGATATGAGATTGACCGTCCAACCCGCCTTGACTTTTGCGGTAGTCACCACGGAATAAAGGTTTTTGCCCTTTTCCCTTGCCTCACCGATACCGAGACTTGCGCTTTCCTTGTCCTTGTCGAAGAACTTTATTCCGTCCCCTTTGCAAAGTTTGCGATTGCTTAAAATCGTCACTTCGTACAAATCGTTCTTGAACGGTTTGACGTCCTTGACGACGCCGATTTTTGTGCCCGTGTGGTTGTTGAATCTCTTCTCCACCACCTTGGGCGTGCCGTCGTCGAGATACGCTCTTTCAAGAAAATCACCTCTCGAAAACGCGATTTTCAACCTATTTTCGTCTCTCACGTCAAAGTCGATTTTGCGTCCGTTTTCCACTTCGTCGATAATTTTTCTATACGTTTGCACCGCCTCGGCAACGTACCCGTCACGGCGCAATCTTCCCTCGATTTTGAACGAACACACGCCCGCATCGGCAAGCTCTTTCACGCTCTTTGCAAGGCACAAATCCCTTGCGCTCAATTCGTATGCCTTGTCGATTTTCCCGCCCGACTTCGCAATATACGGAAGACGGCAAAGTTGCTTGCAAAGCCCTCTGTTCCCGCTTGCGCCTTGCTCGACGGAAGATAGATAGCAATTGCCCGAAAACGCAATACACAGCGCGCCTTGCACGAAATATTCTATCTCCAAAGACGTATTGTCTCGAATTTGCTTTATATCTTCGAGTTTTGCCTCGCGCGACAAAACCACGCGCTTTATGCCCATACTTTCGGCAACTTTCGCGCCGTATAAATTGTGCACGCCCATCTGCGTACTTGCGTGCAAAACTATACCGTCAAAAGTATCTTTAAGCACTTTGGCAACGCCGAGGTCTTGCACCAAAAACGCGTCCACTTTTGCACCAATTGCGGTTTTAACGAGCGAAATTAGGTCGTTAAACTCGTCGTTTTGCAAAATAGTGTTTATCGTTACGTACACTTTTACGCCGTAAAAATGAGCGCGTGCGACAACCTCGCCGATATTGTCGGCGTTGAAATTTTGCGCACGCATACGTGCGTTAAAACCGTTAAGACCGAGGTATACCGCGTCCGCTCCGCATTTGATTGCGGTATCGAGTGCGGATATATCTCCGGCGGGTGCTAATAGTTCCAACATATTTTTATTATAGCACACGCCACCACTCTTCGCAATAGACTTGCACGAGCAAATATTTTTGATATAATAGGATTATGACCAAGTTTTTATGCCCCGTATGTCAAAGTCCTTTGGACGAAAAAGAGTCGTGTTCCGTATGCCAAAACGGACACGTTTTCGACAAGGCAAAAGAGGGCTATTATTATCTTCTGACGCCCGACAAGCGCAACTCAAAAGACCCCGGAGACAACAAGGAAATGATTTGCGCCCGTCGCGACTTTTTGGACGGCGGGTATTACGCCCCGCTTGCCGATTGCATATCTCAAATCGTCTGCGATATCCCAAAGCCTATAACCCTCGTTGACGCGGGCACGGGCACGGGATTTTATATATCGCAAATCATAGAAAATCGCAATAACGACGAGGACGTATACTTTGGCGTGGACATATCCAAGCACGCGGTGAAAATCGCGTCCAAGCGCAATAAACGCGCAAAGTGCGCGGTGGCAAGCGTATACGATTTGCCGCTGCCGAGCAAATGCGCGGACGTGCTGGTGTGCGTGTTCTCCCCTTACGCCGTCAAGGAATACGCAAGAGTGCTCAAAGACGACGGCGTATTGATAGTGGCGTACCCTTGCGAAAATCACCTCATAGAACTCCGTCGTGCGCTGTATCAAAACGTGCGCGAGGTGGCAACCGTACTGCCCGAAAGCGACTTTGAAAGCGTTGAAGAAAAAGAGCTTACCTTCACCTTTGACCTCAATAAAAAAGGAATATCCGATTTGCTTACTATGACGCCATACGTTTATCGCGCGCCCAAGGAAAATATCGAGAAGTTGCAAAACCTCGAAAAAATGACGCTCACCGCCGATTTTCACGTGAGCGTACTCAAATGTAATTGTCAAGAGTAAATGCAAAAATTTATTGTAAATCGACAAAATTTGTTATCTTAAAGACGCGAAAAGCCTTTGTATCACCGAAATTTCGGTGATACAAAGGCAATGCAATGATTTTATCGATTAAAAACATCGATTAAATATACGCCAAATAACAAGCCCGAAAGGCTTGCTATTGACCATATTTATTGATGACGTTGTTTGACTTCGATGTTTGACCCTGGGCAATCGCCCCGGATGTTTACTCGGAAGATTGACGCAGCTGTTTAACCGCGCTGTAAATTTGCAAGTTCTTTGTCAAATAATTCTTGTGACGTCGCATATCCGAGAACGCCACGCGGATAGTTGTTCAACCAATCTTCAACGGCTTGAATTTCTTTCGCCGAGAATTTGGAAAAATTCGTTCCTTTCGGCAACTTCCTGCGTATTTCCCGATTTATTCTTTCATTAGTTCCGCGTTCATAACTCGAATATGGGTGACAATAATAAATCGAAACACGCTTGCGCTTGCCTTTCCCGTAACTTGATTTTTCCATTCCGCCGAAATTTGCAAATTCACTTCCGTTATCGACAGTGATAGTCTTAAACACTTTTGTGAACAACTTTCCGAAACGGCGTTCAAGGACATTCAAACATTGAATCACGCTATCTGCTTTTTGATTTTTCATAGGAAAAATTAGTTCTTTACGCGTCAGTCGTTCAGTTAATACAAGCAAAGTTGTTTTTGTAGATCCACACACGCAGTCCATTTCCCAATGCCCAAAAGTATTTCTATCCGTAATTTCTTTCGGGCGTTTCTCAATAGATGTTCCGCGTGGCGGACGACTTGCCACAACTTTGCGTTTTCGACGTTTTCTAGCAGGTTTATACGGCAAATCTTCGAGAGAAAGCGAAAGGAACACGCCGTTTGCGATGTAGTTGTACAACGTCGAAGGACAAATCGACGTGCCAAATTTGATATTTTTATGCTTAATTTCGCCAAGAACGGCGCACGGGGACATTTTATCTTGTCCGATACGTCTTTCAATATAATCGGCAAATTCAAAATCCTTGCCAATCTTCAAAGGCGCGCCTTTGCCGGAAAGATTAGCAAGGTATTTTTCGTGTGCAATATCAGGGCTATACGCCGTATAGTGTTCCCACGTTGCTCCGTTCAAACGCTCATATGCGCCACGTTTAATTTCGCGATATATTGTAGAATTTGAAACACCTAAAATCTTACAAATCTCTTTTACAGGCGTTTTTGACTTTAACAGCGATTCAAGTTGCAGACGTTGAGTCCACGTCAAATGACAAAACTTCCTTCCCATTGTTTAACCCCTTGACGAATTGCCCCTACTGTTGACACAAAAGGCAATAGCGTGTTTTGAATAAAAAGAAAAAAGGAGGTTAACCGCCATGATACACAACATCTTGCAAATAATCCTCGTATCATTGCAAATAATTTTAGTCTTAATAAAACTATTTGACGATTAACACTCCCGACAAAGAGTGTAACACACTATCACCATTTATGTCAACAGCCCACAGTACAGCCCCTATCCCAAAGGCAATCAACACAAGGTTTAACACCTTGACTGTTTTGGGGATTTCATCCCCAAACCCCGAATATTCGCCATATAGGCAGAGAGTGCAGAAAGTTTTCTGCGCTCTTTTGCAAGATTATGAATGTGAAACAATCGGCAGTCAAGGCGCGTGTTTATCTCCCGTTAGGCATAAAGCACGCTTATTCCCTTGACAGCCTTGCCAAGAGCCTTGAAAAGGCATAGTTAATGAACATTGTATCGGACGAATGAAAGAACGCGGTCGCCCACGCTAAACCGCTACGTGGACGCACCGCGTTTATCTTTCATTCAATTTTTCCTTGAAAATCCTAGTAAAATGCTGTACAATGATTTCATCAATTTACAAGGGGAACTTTTTATGGATGAATTGAAATGCCCGATTTGTGGCGAACCGACCTATTTAGTTTATGGAAAAAATCCAAGAAAAGACAGATTGTGCAAATTGCACGGCGCGATGAAAAACCAAGGTCTTATTGAACAATGCCCCGATTGCGGAAAATGGCACAAAACGGATGAAATCTGCGAATGCAAGCAAACGAAACAGCCCGAACCTAAACCCGAAAAACAAGACAAGGAATTGACTTGTATTATCTGCGGTCAGCCTTCAAACGGAAAACATTTTTGTCATAAGTGTTGGGAGTTATACAGTAAAAAAGTCGTATATCTGAAGATAAAAAATTGCAAAGAATTTGAAAAACTTGAAGCAGAATACGAGAGCGAATTTATTTGTGACGATGGTCATATGGTAAAAAGCCCATATGAAAAAATTATAGACAACTGGCTTTTCAAAGAAGGGATAAAACACGCCTATGAAGTCAAAATTGATATAGACAAAACTAGAGACCTTACGCCCGATTTTTACATTCCAGAATACAATGGGAAGAAAGACATCTATATCGAATTTTGGGGATATGATGCTACAAATATAAAATACCAAAAAACTAAAGAATACAAACAAAAGATTTATCCAGAACTTGTAAAAAGAGACAATATTACAGTTGTTTATTTAACAAAAAAAGAAGTAGAAAACGACACATATAAGAAAAAAATTAAATATGCAGAAGAAAGTAAAATTAATGAATGAGTGGCAAATTGCCACTCATTCTAATGATATTCACAAACGCTACTATCTATATTCACAAACGCTTCCATCTTTGCAAATACAAATATTCCTGTAATAGTTGGAATCCGCCTCATCTTCCGTAACAGTAACACTCCAATAAGGATGTTGCGGGTCGTGTTTCAACTTGTTACGAGCATTTTTTAATGCGTCTGTTCTACTGTAACCGTATGCTTTTACGTTAAAGACATCACAGTTTTTATTGAAAGCCAAAAAGCCATATTGTTTTTGTTCCTTTTTATTTGCTTTCGGCTTTCTTTTCTTTTGTGAAAATAAACCAGCAAGAAAACCACGCTTATAAGATTTTCTCTCTGCAGGGGTATATTTTTTTGCCATAATTGTTCCTTTTCCCTTATCCCTGGGAGCAAGGTATTATTTATTTTGACCTAGGGCTTTCGCCCCGGTTGGTCACTCAGAAAGTTGGCGCAGCTGTTAGACGACGTTGCTTAACCTTGTTTGTCCTTATCGGATTTCAACATCTTGCACAAATCTTCAAAGAAATACGAGTTTTCCTGCAACATCTCGTCGAAAGACGCTTTTTCCGTTTTGAACTCTGCCAAATCATCCAAGCCAAGCCAAGATTTAAGCGTCTTTTCCGTAAAGAACTCCGAGAAACAGTCCGTGGAAAAACGCTTTGAATATATCTTTTTAGTCATAAGATAATATTTCTTCATCGACATTTTCCCGTCTTGCACGCCAGCTTCAAGGGCAATATCGCACGGAATGTAACTAAAACGATTGTAAACGCCCGTATAGTACGAATGTATCTTTGTGCATATAAACTTCAAAACGTACATCGACAACGTATTGTCGCCACGCAAGTAGCGGTATTTCTTGTATAGATTTACGAATCTGCTGAACACAAAATCGTAAATCAATTCTTCAACCGAAAAAAACGGCATTGCAAGTTTCTTATCGTTGCGAGCAATAATATGGACGATTTCGCACAACTCGCGTGCGTCTGCGCCCCAAGATTCGGGACGTTGTTCGTCCACGAATACCTTTATAAACGGATAGCCGTCAACCGTCGCCGAATGTCGCGCCATTTTGAGCCAGTAATTGAACAAATCATTTTTTTGATTTGCACGCTTATCCGACTTGTTTACGTCTTTCAATTCAAGAGCATTCAAACGCTCTTTGCCGATTTCGGTGATAGTAACCACGCCAAACTCAAACATATCGGAGTGTTCGTTTTCTTCGACAAGACGCTTTCCAAGACGCAACATATCGAAATCAAGGATATGCGAATGTCTGCTGAACGCGTCTATAAGTCGCGCGTCGCGCTTGAAGAAGTCCGTATTCCATATCGGGAAGTTTCCGATATCATCTATAACGTTGTCGGTACGCGTTGAAAGGTTTCCTATGATAAGCGAAGATTGCACAATGTAAATGAAATACAACTGCGCATAACTTTCGAGAACTTGCCAAATGTCTTTGACACACAACTCGTCGCAACTCGTAAGACCGTAACGCTCAAAATCGTACATAAATATTTTCTTTTGAGTTTTGTTGCGTTCCCAATTCTTCTGCTTGCTACGAACGAATCTTTTGCACGTAGCAAGATTATAGACTGCGTGCTTTTCCATTGCGTCGCGCAATGCGTTCTCAAAGTTTATCCAAGGAAAGTATGGAAAGCGCAAATCATTTTCTAAAAGCAACTCAAAGGCTTTATCCCTGAACATCGCTTCGGTGGACAATCCCATATCGATTTCCATTGTCGTTTTGCCTTTGCCCATCGTTCCGACGATAAAACAAACAATGGAGCGTTCATTGATAAATCCGCGATTTTTCATTTCGAAATGATGTAATCGCGAATATGCTATTTTCTTTCGCACGGCGCAAATCACGCCGTACGCGATAATCAGCCACAACCAAAGCGGAATCTTCGTAACCACGACGGACAAGTCAACTACGAGTTTGTATATCTGCCGATAGAGATGAACGAAGTCGAACGACATACAAAAATAGAAGTAGTACGACACAAACTCTATTGCGATAGCAAAGAAGTTGAACGCGTACGCAAAGATACACGCCCAAATTATGTAATACGCCTTATGTTCTTTTACAAAGCCGACAAAACCTTGTAGCCACGCTTTCGCAGGTCTATACGTTTTATCGGACAACTTTTTGAAACGGCGTAAATGCTTGCTATCGACGTTATAATCGTTGTTTTGCTTGTCCAAAACACGTTTTAGAACGTAATACACGACTATAAGTATCGGAACGCAAAGCAAAATGTAAGCAAAACTTAATGCCACGTTCCCGACCGTTTGCCAATACGCCGACATTGTTTTCCACTTGAAGAAGACGTTCCAGTATTGCGCCCAATATGCTTGAAATTCTTCCCACGTTGCAGGAAAGCCGTTTGGCAAATATATCGGCATTTCGGAAACGTCGTTTATTGTTGCGCGCACTTCGTCAATGCCGAACAACTTGCAGAAATAATATGCAATAGACGTTCCGAAGTCCCTAAAACATTCACATATACGCTTGAACGCGTAAGGAAATGCAAAAATCGAAGTCGCCACAAACGCAAGCGTTATGGCGATACATATATAGTGACGATAATCAAGGCTTTTAAGCCATCTCTTGAATTTCATAGTTTGCCCCCGACAAATGCCATATAGCCGATGAGCAAACCGATGAAAATCCAAGCAAAAAGAATAAGTACGTTTTTAAGAGTTTTCATAAGGTATATCCCGTAAAAGTTTGACTTCGATGTTTGACCCTGGGCGTTCGCCCCGGATGTTTACTCGGAAGATTGACGCAGCTGTCTGACAATCAACGTCGATACTTGTATTTTCGTTCCTTTGAAGAAATAGTAGTGGTCTTTGTTTTCTTGCTAGGTACACGCGACTTTTTATTTTCGACAACCGCATTTGCCGTGGGCGGATTATCGGAATTGCTTTTGCGTTTTCTAACTGCCTTTACGATAAGAGAAACGATTTTTGCCAAAATCAAAGCAATTATCGCGCCGATGATTATCATTCCGATAATCTTCAATGCTTTCAAGAAATCGCTGTTCTTGAACCAATTCCAAATCTTTTCGACAGCCCCAAAAAACTCATCGACAAAGTGTTCGCCTGGCGTAAGTTCCACATCGGGTGCTTTTACTCCCGAAATTACATCCACGGGCGTATGCATAACCGCAAGCGTGTGATATTCCGATTCACCCTTGAAAGTCATAGTTATGATGTTAAAATCAAAAAACACTGTTTCTTGGGCTATATAAGAATCTTCAGAAGACGAATCAGGATATAGAGCACCACCGACATATCTTCTAACAGGACGAGAAATATAATCGGATACGGCGAATCTAAACAAATACGGCACTTCATTCTTTTCGTAGCTTGAATTGCAAAACTCTTTGAAGTTTTCGACGTCGTATTCATTTATAAGCAAATCGGAAGACAATGTGCCAGATTGAAGCTGTTCCTTAAACACTTCTTCAAAAGGTTTTACATTAGTGTGATTTTCGTCCAATGCTTCGTCTTTTGGATAACTCCAACCATATTGCGTTAGTTTATCCCACCAAGAGCCATATTCCGAATTCCAAGACTTCAAATCAAAAGTATCTTCAAGATTTGTTCTAACTTTGTTTAATCCGACGGAAATGCCTTTTTGAGAACGTGCGGAATCAACTTCGTCCACAAAAAGTTCTGCGGGCAAATTCCTAGATGTATGCCACGGCACATAATTTGAAGATTTGTAATTCAAAATGTATTGACTCATAATAGAAGAAGTCACATCACCAGCAACAGTTTGTTTATTGATGACATTAAATGCACCATTTACGGTATATGACGACGAGAAAAACACATACGGGAGCAAATAACAATACGAATCCGCAAAACGTCTAACATAAGTGCCGTTTTTCGAATAAGAATACGGGCGCAAATTATATGCCCAATCCCAATATCTAACATCTGCATTGCCAGTTCCCATATCTGAATGAAGCCCATAAGCAAGATAATAATTTACATTTGAATCTCTATACAAAAAATTATCTTCGTTATACGAATCGTTTAATGTCGAATGACTTTTTGAAAGTGCTTGATTATAAAAGTCTTGATTTGACGTAACCAAAATCGGCGCAGTCTTGCACTCATACCATTGCGCATAAATTTCCCAAAGGCTACCATACTCGTCGAAAACGCGTTGAGGTATGCCGAAATACACGGAACTTACATTGTTATGATGATATGCACCTGCACTCGATACGCCCGTCAAATAACTAGTCTGATAGACTTTTATATCAAGCGTTTCAAGTTTTTCCGCCACACAAGTGAACGTAGAATCATTGTCGCCGTTCTCGCCATACGTAGCCATATAACCGCTACATTTGAACGTACGCCCGATATTCTTATCGAACGTCACATCGTTTTTATCCGTTTTCAAATAAATGCCTGCAATATCATAGCGACGGCAACCGTATTTTTCCGCATAGGCGTTGGCAAGATTGAAAAGTTTTTGTTGTGGATCTATAACTTTGAATTTGTAAAACAAATTATTATAGTCACCCGTGGACTTCGATACATAGCGAATATGAAAATCTTCATAATTCGTTACTTTCTCGTCCTTTTCATCATACGCAACGCCAATACGAACTACGTTTGCGTCTATATCGCTTGAAAAATCAAGTTGTTGCGGATTGTACAAGTAGATATAAAGCGCAAAATTCTTTTGCAAATTTGCGTAATATGAATACCCGTATTCCACAAATGTATAGAACTGCAATTCGCCGTCTTTTTTTGCAGGATAGTTTTCCAAGTCAAAGACATTGCCGTTTACGTCTTTACTGTCATACAAGTCGTCAAAAATAGGCGTACTATCAAACTGCAAAGACGTTTCGGCGTAAGCTATGCCGACTTCGATGATATCCAACGAGAGAAGTGCCAGTGTAATAAACACAAGCACTGCAACAAGAACTCTTATAGAAAATTTACGATTAAGTTTAGTCATTAGAATATAATTTCCTTTACATCGAGCTTAATGCTTGTAGCATACCGTGAAAGACTAAAACCGACTTTTACAAACGAATTGACGTCACCGTCAAATGATACCGTAATCCAAAACATAGTGGATTTGTAGTCGATATTGCTATCATCGAAACTGATTTTTGAATCGGGATATAAGCAAGAAAGCATATCGATAACACTATCGCCTTTTGCCGAAACACAAAACCCAGTATCGATTTCTTCAATCTCGAAAAAAGAAGAAACATCTTCGGAAGAAGTAAAGAAACAAAGTTTATTATCTTTAACGTATGAAAAACGCAAGGACGAATCGACATCGATTCTTACAGTGTATTTCACATTTTCGTCCGAACCCGATGAAACATCGACTTTCAACGGATTATCTTCTTTTAAGCCTACGTGATACCCAGTGCCAATCGTATAAATTGTTTTATTGCCAATTTTCACAAATCGGTCGTTCGTTACAGTGCCAGTATCTATGTTCTTGATAAATACGGCAAAACCCGCTATTGCTCCAAAGAGCAACAGCAGTATAAGCACAGTGATTAAGATTTTTGAAATCGAAGTCTTACGTTTTGCCATAATGACACCTTAAAAAACGATAGTCGTTACATCGAGAGAAACGGAACTTGCGAACGATTGCGGAACAATTACTTCTACATTCCATTCTTTTGCAACTTCGCCACCGAGCAACAACTGAACGCACAACGATTTACCTGACTCGTTTTCGTTGAAAAATTCCTCATCAAATTCTTGTTCCGGAAATACAAAGACATCGCCATTAGTTATAACATCAACATATTTGGAATTTATAGGGACAGTAAGAATTTGATTTTTATTGTTCGGGTGCACTATGCGAAGTGTAATATCGCCTTTTATAGTTCCATCCGTAAGAATAATTTCACTCAGAGAAAGAGCGTACTTGGGAGTATAAGAACCGCTACCACCATAAGTGCAAGAAAACGAACCAGTAATAGTTCCGTCAACATTAAGGGTAATGTCTTCCGCTGTAACAGTCTTACCCGTGAATTTAACGTTACCGCTTGCGACACGAGCCCTATAATCCAAAGTTGCAGTCGCAGTTACAGCTGCATTATAATCACAAGATATTCGAACAATAATTTGCTCGCCAAACGCTTTCTTACAAGTAACAGTTGCTTTCAAATCAGTAGAAGAATCTTTTGTAACTGTTACATAATCGGTAACGGTTTTACCCGTTGCCCACGTTGAACTTGCGTTCTTAAATGCAACAGACCACGTAAAACCTTCCGTGCGAGCATCGCTCGGAGAGATAGTCGCCGTCAAAACTCTTGAAGATGTTCCGTCCGAAGCGGTTGTCGCAACGCCCGATGTCAGCATAATGCCGTTTTCTTCGGTTGCACTCACCACAATGTCATCGCTCGACATATCTTTCGATACGTTCAAATCTTCGGTTGAATGGTGCATACCGAAGACAACGCCGAGAACTGCGCCGAGAACAAGCACTACACAAAGCACGCTTACACCAACTATTTGCCACACTTTATTTTTAGAAATATTTTCTTTCATAATATTTTCTCCGTAAAATTGTTTTAACACGCCCCTTTTCGCAAGGGGCGTGCAATCTATCACTTGTTGACAGTGACAGTGAGTTGCTTTGCATAACCGCTCATTTCAAAGATTGAAACTTCCGCGTCGTGCAACGGCGTGATGACGATTTTCGCATACTTTGCATTTTCGGGAATCGTGCCTGCATAGTCTGCGGATTGTTCTTCGCTTGCAGAAACAAAAGCCTTGTCGGCGTCATAGAAATACACCTTGTAAGAAACTTCTGCGTTCTCTTGAAGTTTAATCGTAAGACCGTCGGAAGAAATAAAATCCTTTGAAACAATGGATGCCGTATTCTTCACAAACGCACCGTTATCGTCGAGCGCACCGATTTTGTACGCAAGAGAAGAAATCTCTTTCGTTTCATCTTTCTGCGCTACACGCACGATAGCGTATGTAACACCGCCTATGAGAGCGACGAGCAATACGCAAACAATGATTTTGAAAATCAAATCAAGTTTTCTGCGACTGATATTTGCCACAATTTTTTCCTTTTCCCTTACCCTGGGAGCTAGGTATTATTTGACCCAGGGCGGTAGCCCCGGTTAGTCACTCAGAAAGTTGGCGCAGCTGTTAGACAACGTTGATTCACCCCAAGACAATGCCATTGCTTTTGCAACGCCCCAAAAAGTCTTTGACCGATTCTTCTGCCGATACTTTCCGAAACTGTTCTTGAACGGTGGATACGTTTCAAACGTATATGTCGGTTCAATCACGCAAGTCGGGCAGACGAACGGCAAGCCTTTCAGCCAAAGAAACGTTTTCTTTGACACAGGTTCACCGAAGTAATACGGCTCAATAACTTGCGACGGTTCGGGCAAATCAAACACTTTCATCGGAACGGGATTTTCAATCGCTATTCTTTCGCAATCTGCGTTCCATATCGACAAAAAGAATTCTTTTGCCTTTTGTCCTTTGGCAAAGCGTTCTTCGTCTATCGCGCCACCACGATAAAGAACGCTTGAACCGGCTTTGGACAAATATGTACACGGCGGAAAAGCGATTATCATATCCCACTTGCCGATTTCGTGTTTTTGCCCGTCACACGTTCGGAACGTGCAATTCCCGTTAAGCAACGGCGCAACGTCGTTCCAAATATGCCATTCGGGATGTTTTCCCGAACAAAATTCCAAGTCGCAAGAATAGACTTCGTGACCAAACTTGCGAAATTCGATAGTTACTCTTTGCGATTCTTCGCACGCTACTAAAATCTTCATTTTTTAACCCCTTGTAGATTTTGTTTATTTCTTCGGAATACCGAAGTATGCAACCGTCTTTTTATTGCGCTTGCCTTTATCGTCGTAAAAATGAGAAACAATTTGACGTTTGGCAGTCGCATTCAAATCACACGTATTGCCTTTGTATGTCGGTTTTTTCTTATCGGATGCTGTCATAATCAAATTCGGCAATCGAGTATCGATTTTACCGACAAAAGAAAACTTTGGATTTAGTTTTGTTTTCCCGTTTTTGCCTTTCACCCAAGCATCTTCCGAAGAAATCAAACGGACACCTTTATTTTTCAAACTGTAATTTACATTTGACATTTTATATACACCTGCCTATAATAGATTTTGCCACCAGCCCTAGAACGGGGCAGTCACAGAGGGAATCTCGTGTGAACGGAGAAGAACGTTTGGCTGTATATGCGTAGGCTTCTCGCATAACCGCTCAATTTTGGGCGGTTATATTTTTATCTTCAAACGGCAACGCCACTTCGCACATCTTGTCAAAGACCGAGAAGAAGTCCTTGCCGTTCTGCTTTTCTTGTTTAAGCTTCGGAACGTCGTTCCGATATTGCACAAATTCGCCTATCGGATTGCCGAACTCGTCGATTTGCTTATATAGCCGTATCACGTCCGCTTGTACATCGATATACAATCCGATACGCCGATACAACTGCTCCAAACTGTCCGTTCCACCGTATCCGTGACGCTTGTACGAATACCAGTATCGGAGCGGAACGGCACTTGTGATAACAATGACTTCGCCGTTGAAGACCTTGTTATTAAACCGCGACCGAACGGACGAATTTGTGTTATTGTCGAGCATTTTTAACAAGTCTTCCATTTCAAACGACGAATCGCGCAAATCATCTAAGATGATTGCTTTTTGACCAAGGTAGTCTTGAAATGGATCGTTGGACGCGCTCGATATGCAAAAGTCCAATCCCATTTCGGTAAGCATTTTCTTTGCGTAATACGTCTTACCGACACCGCCTTTACCGCAAATGAAAACGACTTCGATTTTTCTATCAGGCTTTAACAAAGCGTTTTGGCAATGGATTTCCCACAACTTTTTGAGTTTGTTATAAGCCGTGACTTTCTCGTCGTTTGCAAGCGTATCGATGTACGCTATCATTTGCGCGTAAGAATACGTTTCAAAATCTCCGAGTATCTTGCTGTTTGCGACTTCCGTTTGCCAATCGAAGTTTGCAACGACTTCGGACGGCGCGTATTGATGTTTATTCTTTTGGTCTTCTTGACCGTGTATCAAGTACAAAAGCACATCAGACTTTTTGCCTTTGATTTTGTTGACGAAGTTTTCGGCAACGCCGAACCAATTTGCCACCAAATCCGACCGAACGCCACACTTACCGAAGTTGACGTAAATGTGATAGTGCGGACGTGTATCGTCTTTATCGTGCAATATGTACGCCCAATGCTTGATAGTCGTATGCTCCATACAAACCTTTTGTATATCGACATTCAACTTATCTTCATCGGTTACGATTTCGTAGTGCTTTAATTGCATATCTTTAACCCCTTTGCAATTTCACCTTTTGCCTTTTTTTCACCTTTTGCCACACCCCTTTGACAAGCCCAAGGGGTGTGGCGCAAATGCTACTGTTTTAAGGCGTTTTTGATGTTCCTTGTTTTCACCTTTTTCACCTTTTGCCGAATTTTTGAATTACTTGTTGCGAACTTCGAAGTTATCCACAAAATCAGCAAAGTCTTCAACACAATTAAAATAGTTCCCGTCATTCATATAGACGGTGAAGCCATTTTTATCAAATGTGATATAAGAGACTTGCGAAAGATTGATGATTACTTGCCCTTTCTTTGTTTCCAAGCAATAAAAGGTCATAATTCACCTCGTTACTGTTCGGACTCCGTCGTTTCGCTTTCTTTCTTCGGAAACTCGTTCGCAAAAGCGGACAACAGCATTTTCCTAGCACGATAATTCGGGTCATTCTCACCGTTTTGTCCTTCAAAATACTTGATTTCGACGGGTACAAGTTCGTTTCCACATTTAATGTAGAAATTCGTAGCGATTTTTTCTTCGCCGTCTTTGTTTGTGTACTTACTGATTTTCTTAAAGAGTTCAACTTGCATAAATGCTCCTTTCGGCTTACGCCAATATGTTTATTTACAAGGGTATATCCCGTTGTATTCAAGGGGGATAGCCTACAACGCCGACTATCAGGGCTTATAAAAGGAGAAGTGCTATACGTTTGCGAAGAATAAAAAACACGCAGAATCACTTCTGCATTTAATATTAAAAGTTACTCGTGAGCGTACTCAAAAAATCCACTCGTTGACAAACGCTATATATTTATTATATAATACGATTTGTTATAAAATAAATTCCTATATAGGATAAGGAAGAAATTATGGACGAAATCAAAAACGAGAACGTCGTAGAAAACGTCGAAGAAGTAGCAACCGTCCAAGAAACGGAAGCACCCGAAGCGGACACCGCTACGGAAGAAAACGCAGAAGTCGCAACGACCGACGCAGAAAATGCGGAATCAACGACCGACCAAGCGCAAGACGAAGCGGACGATTCTCAATCCGATGCAAAACCCAAAAAGAAAATCAAATTGCCAAAAGGCTTGCAAAAACTCGTTGACAAAATCAACGCCAACGAAAACTTGCGCCAAATGGTCGTATTTACGCTTTTCAGTTTCATTTGCGGCGGCTCGCAATTTATCATCACTTTAATTTTGCCGATGCTCCTCAAGTTGAGCAGTAGTCCCGTATTGCAAGCAGCGTTCCCCGGCTTTACCGTCGGAGGCGTGGCTTTGTTCCAATATCTCGGCAAAGACGGTATGGGTGGCGTATCCGACTTTATCGGTTTCTTGGTCGGTTCTATCGTCGGACAAGTTTTGACTTTCGTTCTTAACAGAAAGAAGACCTTCAACTGCACCAACAACATCGTGATTTCCGGCATTATGTACGCCGTCGTTGCGGTTGCAATTATCTTCGTGCAAACGCTCACTTGCGGTGCAATCCTCAACGCTCTCAACGAAGCAGTTCCCGACGCAAGCGAATTCTTGTCCGGAACAGTGTTCAACCTCGTGGCGCAAGCGGTTTCCGGTATTCTCGGTTTGGTAATGAGCTTCCTCGGCAACAAGTTCCTCGTTATGCGCAATTGGGGAGAAAAGAAAACCCAAAAAGTCGAAGAATAATATTGATTTATATGAAAAAAGCACGCAATGCGTGCTTTTTTTATGCTCTTTCGAAGGCATTCTTATACGCGGTAGGTGCTTATTCAGGGTTGGAGGCGCAAAGCGCCGACCGCACCGAGCGTCGAGCTTGACGAAAAGTACAAGCGACTGCGCCGTGTTGTTGCGTAGCTGGCGCACAAAGCGCAGTGGCACAACGAGGGAACGATACCTATTTATGCGAGTACCGAGTGTTGTCCCCCGCTACGCGGTCGTCGTGGGTTCCCTCAAGCAAAGCGCAGAGGGGGAACGACGATAGGGAAAACACCTTGAGGAAAGGGGAAATTGCATTTAATATTTATTTTTAGAAATGCCGGCGTGTCCGGAAAGAGGGGGTTATTGTATTTAAGGAGTTACGACGACACTTCGTTGTATTTATATATAAAAATTTTTCAAACACAATATCTTGTGTTCGACGGTTTTTCAAAACGATCAATTAGAATATAGGTTGCATTTTCTAATACCCGCTTACATACTCAAAAACGCGCGTTTTCGATACACGAAAAGTATAATTTGCAAAAAGTGCCAATTTTTGACAAAAACACAATATGTAGTGTTTCTCAAAAATGTTTCACACTTTATTTTGCGTTTTTGCCTTGACATATTGCGCGTGCTTGCTATAATAAAGGGGCACATTTTCCTTGGGAGGTTCAATTTATGTTGAACATCAAAAAAAGAGACGGAAGCGTAGTTCCGTTCAATCTAAACAAAATTAAGGTCGCAATCGAGAAAGCATTCAACGCCGTCGGCAAGAATTACAGCGACGACATCATCGATATGCTCGCGTTGCGCGTAACGGCAACCTTCAACGACAAAGTCAAAAACGACGTCGTTTCAGTCGAGGACATTCAAGACTCCGTAGAAGTCGTCCTCATTCAATCCGGTTACGTAGAAGTTGCAAAGGCTTATATCCTTTATAGAAAGCAACACGAGAAACTTCGTGAAATGAACTCCACGATGCTCGACTACAAGAACACCGTCAACAACTATCTCAAAATCAACGACTGGCGCGTCAAGGAAAACTCCACCGTCACCTATTCCGTCGGCGGACTTATCCTTTCCAACTCCGGCGCAGTCACCGCAAACTATTGGCTCAGCGAAATCTACGACGACGAAATCGCAAAAGCACACCGCGAAGCACAAATCCATATCCACGATTTGTCAATGCTCACGGGTTATTGCGCGGGCTGGTCTTTGAAGCAACTCATCAAAGAAGGACTCGGCGGTATCCCCGGCAAGATTACGTCTTCCCCCGCAAGCCACCTCTCCACTCTTTGCAATCAAATGGTCAACTTCCTCGGCATTATGCAAAACGAATGGGCGGGCGCACAAGCGTTCAGTTCTTTCGACACCTATCTTGCGCCGTTCGTAAAGGTTGACAACCTTTCTTACAAAGAAGTCAAACAATGTATCCAATCCTTCATCTACGGCGTAAACACGCCCTCTCGTTGGGGTACGCAAGCACCGTTCACCAACATCACGCTTGACTGGGTAGTCCCAAACGATTTGGCAGAGCTCCCCGCACTCGTCGGCGGAAAAGAGATGGACTTCAAGTACAAGGATTGCGAAAAAGAGATGGCAATGGTCAACAAGGCGTTCATCGAGATTATGATCGAGGGCGACGCCAACGGCAGAGGCTTCCAATATCCTATCCCGACGTATTCCATCACCAGAGACTTCGATTGGTCCAACACGGAAAACAACCGCTTGCTCTTCACGATGACGGCAAAATACGGCACTCCGTACTTCTCCAACTACATCAACAGCGATATGGAACCGAGCGACGTACGCAGTATGTGCTGCCGTTTGCGTCTTGACCTTCGCGAACTCCGCAAGAAATCGGGCGGTTTCTTCGGAAGCGGTGAGTCCACGGGTTCTATCGGCGTCGTAACCATCAATATGCCGAGAATCGCTTACATCTCCGAGACGGAAGAAGATTACTTCAAAGAGCTCGAACGTTTGATGAACGTGTCCGCACGCTCACTCAAAATCAAGAGAAACGTCATCACCAAATTGCTTGAAGAAGGACTCTACCCCTACACCAAGAGATACCTCGGCACGTTCGGCAACCACTTCTCCACAATCGGTCTCGTGGGTATGAACGAAGCTTGCCTCAACGCAAAGTGGGTCGGCAAAGATATGACGCACAAAGAAGCGCAAGAGTTCACCAAAAAGACTCTCAACTTTATGCGTGAAAAACTCAGCGACTATCAAGAGGAATACGGTGATTTGTACAACCTCGAAGCAACTCCCGCAGAGTCCACTTCTTATCGTCTTGCAAAACACGACAGAGAAAGATATCCCGATATCATCTGCGCAAGCAACTCCGACAACGTACCGTACTACACCAACAGTTCGCACCTTCCCGTCGGCTACACGAGCGACATTTTCACCGCTCTCGACATTCAAGACGAACTCCAAACCCTCTACACGTCGGGCACGGTATTCCACGCTTTCCTCGGTCAAAAACTCGACAGCTGGCAAGCGGCGGCAAACCTCGTGAGAAAGATTGCTGAAAACTACAAACTTCCCTACTACACGCTATCTCCGACCTACTCCATTTGCCAAGAGCACGGCTATCTCGAAGGCGAGCAATACACTTGCCCCATCTGTGGAAAGAAGACGGAAGTTTACAGCCGTATCACGGGTTACTATCGTCCCGTTCAAAACTGGAACGACGGCAAACGCGCAGAGTTCAAAGAGCGCAAAGTCTACGACATCGCAACCTCTCAATATCACGGCAAACACGTCGAAGAGTTCAAATGCGACGACGTAGCGCAAGAGAACAAGGCAGAGGCAAAGACGGAAGAAGTCAAACAAGAGTGCGCCTGCGCAAAATGCGAAGACGAGGGCTTGCTTATCTTCACCACCAAGACTTGCCCCAACTGCAAGATGGCAAAAGCAATGCTTGACAAAGCGGGCATCGCGTACACCGTAATCGACGCGGAAGACAACAAAGACACCACTCTCGCATACGGCGTAAAGAAAGCTCCGACCTTGCTCGTTCCCAACGGAAACGGCTACGACGTTTACGACAACGCAAGCAAAATCAAAGGCTATATCGAGTCAAGAAAATAAAAAATAACCAAACGGCGGTATGGCAATGCGCCATACCGCTTTTTATTTATCAGAGGTGCAAAAATGCAAGAATTTGATATTATCATCGTGGGCGCAGGCCCTGCCGGAATGACCGCCGCACTCAATTGTTTGAGAGCGGGAAAAACCGTCCTCGTACTTGAAAGCGACAGCTTCGGAGGACAAATCGCATACTCTCCGAGAGTGGAAAACTTCCCCTCATACCAAAAAATCGCAGGTGCGGAACTTATGGACAAACTCTACGAACAAATCGTCGAGTGGGGCGCACAAGTCGAGCTTGAAAAAGCAATATCGACGGTTAAAGTGCCCGATGGGTTTGAATTAACCACCGATTATAACGTTTACCACTGCAAATCAATCATCATCGCAACGGGCGTCAAACCCCGTCGTATAGGCGTTGACAGAGAGGAAGAATTGGTGGGCAACGGCGTAAGTTATTGCGCGCTTTGCGACGGTGCTTTCTACTCGGGTGAAGACGTTTGCGTCATCGGTGACGCCAACACCGCACTCCAATACGCGCTCGTTTTGAGCGGTTATTGCAAGAGCGTACATATTTGCACTCTCTTTGACAAGTTCTTCGGAGACAAAGCTCTTCTCGACCTCGTGCTTGCTCGTCCCAACGTCAAGTATACACACAATCTTTCACTCAAAGAGTTCATCGGTGAGGACGAACTTTCCGCCCTCCGCTTTGAAAACACCGTTACGCACGAGGACGTTATAGTCGACGCAAAATGCGCCTTTATCTGCATAGGTCAAGTGCCTCACAACGAGTGCTTTGCGGGTCTCGTCGACATCGACAAAGCGGGCTATATCGTAGCGGACGAGAACTGCACCACTTCTTGCGACGGTATATTCGTTGCGGGTGACTGCCGTACCAAGAAAATCCGCCAACTCGTGACGGCGGCTTCCGACGGTTCTATTGCTGCGTTCAACGCGTGCAACTACGTTGACAAAGTAAAGCAATGACAATATTTATTGACGTTGACAATACTTTGCTGGACTTTGACGCTTGCGCAAACAAGTCGATAGAGACGGCGTGCAACCGTTTCGGCGTGCCGTATACGCAAAGGTTTATCGACGTGTTCCACCCCGTCAATCTCGAACTTTGGCATAAGCTCGAAAGGAAAGAAATCACCAAAGAGCAACTTTTTCAAGTGCGCTTCAACAAAGTTTTCGAGATTTTGGGCATAGAGTGCGACGGACACGCCTTTGAAGACGAATTTCACAAAAACCTCTTCGAGACGGCAATAAAAATCGACGGCGCGGAGGAATTGCTTCAATATCTTCACTCCAAATACAAAGTGTACGTTGCAAGCAACGCCACCCTCGCGCAACAGCAAAACCGCCTAAAAAACGCCGACTTGCTCAAATATATAGACGGCATATTCGTATCCGAAGAGATAGGTTTCCCAAAGCCTCAAAAAGCCTTCTTCGACGCGTGCTTTGCATATCTTCCCGACGCAAACCCGTCCGACACGATTATGATAGGCGACTCGGTGAGCGCGGATATCAACGGCGCAAGAGAGTACGGTATGAAAACGCTATGGTACAACCACCGCCACGAAAGCACGGACGGTGTGGAATGCGACCTCGTTGCCGACGACTTGTATCAAATCGTGCAAATGCTGTGAGACCTCTATATCAAGTATTTAGTTGGTAACGTGATTTTCGAGCGCAACGCTTGAAAGTAAAAATAATCTCAAAAACCCAAAAAGATGCGATAGACCGCATCTTTTTTCATAATTCGCTATCAATAAGCGAAAGCAAAACCTTCTTTCCGTCGGCCATATTGATGTAAAACATATAGCCCATTTCCTTGTCCGCATACTCGATGCTGTCAACTTCTTCAATCTCAACTGCGATAAGTTCGCCGATTTTTGTCAACAATTCTTCCATATCGGTTTTCTCCTTTGATTGATATACATATTATACGCACATAATCGGACACTGCGCAACATTTATTGTCCGATTGTGTGCATACTATTTTTGTCGAATTTTGTAGGAGTTTGTCGAAAAATGTCGAATAATGTCAAAATGCAAGAAGACGCACCTTCCACCCAATCTTCAATCAACGAGAAATTTGCCTTTGCTCTCGACTATTTTATGAAGACGGAAAAGTACGGCGCAAGAGAACTTGCCAGAAAATGCGATGTCAACGTATCGGCAATATACAAGTGGAAGCGAGGTGACGCTTGTCCCGGTTTCCGTAATCTCGTATTGCTTGCCGACGAGTTCGGCTGTTCTATGGACTGCCTTATCGGCAGAGAGCCCCTTGACAACGATTACGGTTTCACTTCAAGAACCACCCTCAAACCGTTTTGCGACAACCTCAACGAGATACTTTCGGAAAAAGGCATAACCGAATACCGCCTCGTCAAAATGATGGGCGTATCTCGCACGAAGATTGCGTCTTGGCGCAAAGGCAACAGTTTGCCCGACGCAAAAGGTCTTTGCGACCTTGCCGACGCCCTCGACGTGAGCGCGGACTCGCTTGCGGGCAGAATTTGACGGAATACTCGGTGCAAAAAGTCTCGAAACGCCGTCTATAAACGCTAAATTCCCCTCCAACCACAGCGGTTTTACAAAAGAAAACGCATAGCACCAAATATTTGCGATAAAACGCACTATAAATCTTTTGATTTCCAACGAAAAAGACACGCGGTATTGCGTGTCTTTTCAATTTATCAAAAAAAGATTTTTTTATCTCACGATGATTGCGTCGCGTTCCGCACCGACGGAAACGTACTTGATCTTGCACTCAACCGCCTTTTCGAGATATTCGATATACTTGCGTGCGTTGAGCGGAAGCTCGTCGTAGCTACGGCAGTTTGCGGTGGATTGCATCCAACCGTCAAGATAAATCACGTTGGGCTTTGCGATGTTGAGTGCCTCACCGCTCGGGAACTCGTCCACAGTCTTGCCGTTTACGTCGTAACTTACGCACACGGGGATTTTGTCCATAGTGTCGAGGATATCGAGTTTGGTAAGCGCGATTTCGTCCGTGCCTTGCACCATACAACCGTACTTGGACGCAACTACGTCAAATCCGCCAACTCTGCGAGGACGACCCGTTGCCGCGCCGTATTCACCGCCCGCTTTGCGCAATTTTTCCGCTTCTTCGCCAAACATTTCCGCCGTGAACGGACCTTCACCCACGCAAGTGGAATACGCTTTCATAACGCCGATTGCGTTGTCGACTTTGCGATTGGGGATACCCGCACCGACAGGACCGTACGCCGTAATCGTTGACGAGGACGTCGTGTAAGGATAGATACCGAAGTCGATGTCGCGAAGTGCGCCGAGTTGCGCTTCGAGCATAACGTTTTTGCCCTCTTTGAGCGCGTTGTTGAGGTAGTAACCCGTGTCGCAAATGTAATCTTTGAGCGGAGTGCCGTATTTATCGAACCATTCGAGCATACCCTCAACCGTGTACGGCGTGCCGTGATATGCGCCCTCGATTGTGAGATTTTTCCACTCGACGATAGTTTCGAGGCGCGAGCGCAAATACTCGGGGTGCAAAATATCACCCATACGGATAGCCTTTTTCATATACTTGTCGGCGTAAATGGGGCTTATTCCGCGACGCGTCGAACCGAACTTCTTGTCGCCCAAGCGGTCTTCTTCAAGGCAGTCTTGCGCCACGTTGTACGGACAGCAAACGACGGCTTTGTCGCTGATTTTGAGATTTGCGGGCGTTATGGTAATCCCGCCTTCTCTCAATCTTGCAATCTCTTTGCAAAGATGCTCGATATCCACGACCATACCGTTGCCCATAACGTTGACCTTGTCTTCACGCAAAATCGCGCTCGGCAAAAGGTTGAGCACAAACTTGCCCTTGTCGTTGATGACGGTGTGTCCCGCATTGTTTCCGCCTTGATAGCGTACGACGACGTCTTGCGATTCGGAAAGCAAATCGACCATACGGCCTTTGCCTTCGTCACCCCAGTTGATACCCACGATTGAAGTAAGCATATTTATACCTCTAAAAATTTAATATCGATTAAACCGTGACGTTTGCGGTAGTGCCGATTTTGCCCTCGTTGGCTTTGAGGAGCGGATCGACGACTTCGCTTATATACTCCGTCACTTGCTCTTTTGCTCTACCCGTAAACGCGTTGACGTCCATAATCTCGTCAAGCTCTTGCTTGCTCAAATCAAACGCCTTATCGTTCAGTATGCGCTCGAGCAAATCGTTTTCCTTGCCTTCCGTCTTTACGAGGCGCGACGCCTCGACGGAATGAACGCGTATTCTCTCGTGCAAAACTTGTCTGTCTTTACCCTTGTGAGAGACGCAATACATAAGGATATTTTCGGTTGCCATAAAGGGCAACTCTTGATTGAGATTTTTCTCGATAATGCGCGGATAGACGGTTAAACCGCCGATTATGTTAGCGTAAAGTGCCAATATTGCGTCTACTGCCAAAAATGCCTCGGGCAATGCGATACGTCTGTTCGCACTGTCGTCAAGCGTGCGCTCGAACCATTGCGCCGACGCGGTAATTGCGGGATTTAGGCTGTCGCACATAACGTATCTTGCAAGCGAAGCCATACGTTCGCTACGCATAGGATTGCGCTTGTACGCCATTGCGGACGAACCGATTTGGTGCGACTCGAAAGGCTCTTCCACTTCTTTGAGGTGAGACAAAAGTCTTATATCGTTTGAGAATTTGGTTGCGGATTGCGCAATGGAGCAAAGCACGCTCACCACGTTGTAATCCACTTTGCGAGAGTATGTCTGACCGCTCACCGCGTACGTGCCGACGAAGCCCGTCTTCTTTGCAATGGACGCGTCGAGTGCTTTGACCTTTTCGTGATCTCCGCCGAAAAGCTCCATAAAACTTGCCGCCGTACCCGTCGTGCCTTTGCAACCGAGCAAGCGAAGTCTCGAAATTTGAAAATCGAGATTGTCGAGGTCGCTCACGAGGTCTTGAAGCCAAAGCGTCGCTCTCTTACCCACGGTGGTGGGTTGCGCCGCTTGAAAGTGCGTGTACGCAAGCGTTGCAAGGTCTTTGTATTTGACGGCAAAATCTCTCGTCTTTTGTATGCAAGAAAGCAGTTCCGCCCTCACGAGCAACATTGCTTCGCGCATTTGAATAATATCGGTGTTGTCTCCGACGAAACAACTCGTCGCACCGAGGTGAATAATGGGTTTTGCCTTGGGGCAAGCCTCACCGAAAGTAAGCACGTGTGCCATAACGTCGTGGCGCACTTCCCTCTCTTTTTGAGCAGCAAAATCGTAGTCGATGTTATCGACGTTTTTCTTCATTTCCTCAATCTGCTCGTCGGTGATGTCTATGCCGAGCTCCTTTTCGCTTTCGGCAAGGGCAATCCAAAGTTTGCGCCAAGTGCCGAACTTGAAATCGGGTGAGAAAATATATTTCATTTGCTTGCTCGCGTATCTTTGGCAGAGCGGAGAGACGTATTCGTCCATACAAACCTCGAAAAACAAAAAAGTGTCCAAATTTATTTTAACCGATAGGTTAAAAAAAAATTGTGAACACTCCTATGTCTTTTGTTTATTTATATAAATAATATACCATTCATATACGAATATGTCAACGATTTATAGGCACGCAATTTTGCCCGATTTGCGCCGAAAACCGCCTTTTAAGCCAAAAATCGCAAAAGTATAAATTTTGACTTTCCCTTATAATCGGCATACACTTTGTTATATTTATGCAATACTACTGCATAAAACCTGCATTTTTAATGTATAAATATCCATTTTGTTTATAGAAAAATTTTTTTAACGAAAATCTTTTGACATTGAATAAAATGAGATTATAATAGGCACTATAATAAATTTTTCGGAGAATACTGATATGATGTCGGATTTGTACGGTAGTATGGTCTTCGACGATAAGGTTATGAGCAAGCGTTTGCCCAAAGAAACTTATCGCGAACTCAAAAGATGTTGCGCGCTTGACTTGCCTCTTTCGCGCGATATGGCAAACATAATCGCAAACGAGATGAAAGAGTGGGCAGTCGAAAAAGGCGTCACTCACTTCACTCACTGGTTTCAACCGCTCACCGGCATCACTGCCGAAAAACACGACTCTTTCATCGCACCCACCAAAGACGGCGGGGTAATAATGGAGTTGAGCGGAAAGGAACTCATCAAAGGCGAGCCCGACGCGTCGAGCTTCCCCTCGGGCGGTTTGCGCTCCACTTTCGAGGCGCGCGGATACACCGCTTGGGACCCCACGTCCTACGCCTTTATCAAGGACGGCATTTTGTGTATTCCGACGGCGTTCTGTTCCTACAACGGTGACGCGCTCGACAAAAAAACTCCGCTCTTGCGCTCGATGGAAGCAATCAACAAGCAAGGCTTGCGTCTTCTCTCCATTCTCGGCAAAAAGGCGGAAAGAATCAACGTCAACGTAGGTCCGGAGCAAGAATACTTCCTCATCGACACCGCCGTGTACGAAAAGCGCAAAGACCTCTTCTATACGGGACGCACGCTCTTCGGCGCACGCCCGCCCAAGGGACAAGAACTTTCCGACCACTATTTCGGCGCAATCAAACCGAGAGTTGTCAAATATATGAAGGAACTTGACGAGGAACTCTGGAAACTCGGTATCCTTGCCAAGACCAAGCACAACGAAGTCGCTCCCGCGCAACACGAATTTGCGCCTATCTTCACCACCGTCAACGTCGCAACCGACCAAAATCAATTGACGATGGAGATTATGAAAAAAGTCGCGTCCAAGCACAATATGACTTGCCTCTTGCACGAAAAGCCTTTCGACGGCGTAAACGGAAGCGGTAAGCACAACAACTGGTCGCTCTCAACCGACAACGGCACGAACCTTTTCGATCCCGGCAAGAGTCCGCAAGACAACGCGCAATTCTTGCTTATGCTTGCTGCGGTCATCGCGGGCGTGGACTCTCATCAAGACCTTCTCCGGATAGTCGTTGCAAACGCGTCGAACGATCACCGTCTCGGCGCAAACGAAGCACCTCCCGCAATCGTAAGTATGTTCCTCGGGGACGAACTTACGGGTATTATGCAAGCAATCGCGGACGGACGCACATATTCTCGTCGCGCAAAGTGCGAAATTGAAATCGGCGTGCACGTTCTTCCCAAATTTGCTATGGACACCGCCGACCGCAACCGCACTTCCCCGTTTGCTTTTACGGGCAACAAGTTTGAATTCCGTATGCCGGGCTCGTCGCAATCGATTGCAAGCGTCAACTTGGTGCTCAACACCATTATGGCGGAGCAATTCGAGCAATTTGCCGACGAACTCGAAAAAGCGTCCGACGTCAACGCGGGCATAACCGCAATCATCAAGCGCGTTATGAACGAGCACGGCAAAATCATTTTCAACGGCAACAACTATTCGGACGAGTGGACGAAAGAAGCGCAAAGACGCGGACTTCTCAACCTTGCTTCAACCGTTGACGCACTGCCCTTGCTCACCTCTCAAAAGAACGTGGAACTCTTCAAACGTCTACACGTTTTCAGCGAAGCGGAACTCAAATCCAGACAAGAAATCTACACGCAAAACTATTGCAAGCTTCTCAATATCGAAGCAATGACGATGTTGGATATGGCAACGATGGATATTATCCCCGCCGTCATCAAATACAAAGGCGACGTTGCAAAATCCGCCAACGAAAGCGTTGCTCTCGGTGTGGAAGCGGACGAGGAAAAAGCAATCGCAATTAATCTTGCCACCGAACTCAAAAAAGCAACGACCGCGGTCAAGAACCTCAAAGCCTCTCTCGACAAAGCGCACTCTCTCGGAGAAAACATCGTCGGCGCGCGTTGCTATCACGACGAAGTGCTCGTCGCAATGGCGTCTCTCCGCAAGATTTGCGACGAGATGGAACTCGGCACTGCAAAGGCGTATTGGCCCTATCCCTCTTACGGTGACATCTTGTTCTCCGTACACTAATTTTACATAATAAGCATTTTATATATGAAAAAACGGCGGTTAAACCGCCGTTTTTGTTTATTTGATATGCGTTGTCGTTTATCGTTTTTGAGCAAGAACTGCTTTTGCGTTTTCCACGATATCTTGCGCAGTGAGGTGATACACTTCGCTCAAATATGCGTTTTTACCTACTTGTCCGAACTCGTCTTTGACGCCCACCATTCTCATAGGCACGGGGTGATTTTGTACGAGCACTTCTGCAACCGCGCTACCGAGACCGTTGATGACGTTGTGATTTTCGCAAGTCACGATTGCGCCCGTTTCTTTTGCGCAAGCGACGATTTCGTCCTTGTCGATAGGCTTCCAAGTGTGGATATTCACCACTCTTGCGTCAATGCCTTCTCGTGCGAGAATTTCCGCCGCCTCGATTGCTCTTGCAACCTCGATACCGCTTGCAATAAGCGTAACGTCTTTGCCCTCTCTTATTCTGATTGCCTTGCCGAGCTTGAAGTCGAGAGTATCGTCAAACACCTTTTCGGGTTTCTTACGCTGCATACGAATATACACCGCGCCTTCGTGGTCGATAATTTGTCCCACCGCTTTTTCGAGCATAGTCGCGTCGGTCGGTTCAAAGCATACCATATTGGGAATTGCACGCATAAGTGCCATATCTTCAAACGGCATATGCGTACCGCCGTTATACTCTGCCGTAACGCCGGGGTCGCTACCCACGATTTTGACGTTTTGATGTGCGTAGGCTACGGAAATGAAAATTTGGTCGTAACATCTGCGCGTCGCAAACGGACCGAAACTGTATGCAAACGGAATTTTGCCCATTGCGGACAAGCCCGCCGCTATGCCTATCATATTTTGCTCCGCAATGCCCACGTTGACGAATCTTTCGGGATACGCCGCTTTGAAAACTTTGGTTGCGTGACAACTCATAAGGTCGGCTTCGAGCACCACTATACGGTCGTCGGTTTTTGCCTTTTCGACGAGCGCGCCCGCAAGAGTTTGTCTCAATTCTCTATCGTCGGTCATTGTGCATACCTCCCCGTTTCTTTTCTCCACATCTCTTCGCTGATGCTCATACTGTGGCAATTGCTTGCGCTCTCCGCAAAGGACGCGCCCTTGCCCTTAATCGTATTGAGGACGATCATACTCGGTTTTTCGCTTTGAGCTTTTGCGTTGTCGATTGCGTCGGATATTGCCTCTATATCGTGTCCGTCTATGCTTTGCACGAAGAACCCGAAAGATTTCCACTTATCCTCGACGGGCGCAATGTCGTTGATGTCCGCAACCGCGCCGTCAAGTTGCATTTTGTTATAGTCGAGAAGCACGATGAGATTGTCGAGTTTGTGCGAACCGGCAAACATAGTCGCTTCCCAGATTTGCCCCTCTTGGCTCTCTCCGTCACCGATAAAGCAATATATCGTAGCAGGATTTTTGTCCATTTTGCAACCGAGCGCCATACCCACCGCGCAAGACAAGCCTTGTCCGAGCGAGCCCGCCGTCATATCGATACCGGGGGTTTTGACCATATCGCAGTGCGAAGGAAGTCGCGTTCCGTTTTGATTGAGGGTGGCCAGCCACTCCTTGGGGAAGTATCCCTTGTCCGCAAGCACGGCGTACATCGCGGGGCCCGCGTGTCCCTTGGACATAATCACTCTATCGCGATCTTGCTTTTTGGGATTTTGGGGATCGACGTTTGCCTTTGCATAATAAATGACCGTCAAAGCGTCCATAACCGACATCGAACCGCCGATATGACCCGAACCGAATCTGCCGATGGTCTCTATCGCGTCGTTGCGCAGTTGTCTTGCCTTAGCGGTCAAAAACTCTTTTTGTGTAGAATCCATACTACGCCTCCTAATAAAATCAGTATATCATCTACACGATTATATTTCAAGCGGAAGATTGTATGCTAAAAACTTATTCCAAAGATTTCTTTGGATTTGCGTTTGAGGTCGGCTTTCTTTTCCTCGGATATAGATTGTTCGTACACCTTGGCGCGCACTTTTACGAGCGCAACTATTTTGCCGTCGCTCATTTTCGCAATCGTCGGAAAGTCCATACCCCCGCCCGTGCGCTTGCAAAAATCGTAGACGATAAGCACGCCTTGCGCCTTTTTGTCGGATATCGAATACTTTTGCGCGATATTTTCAATCTGCTTTGCGCTCTTGTCCGACACCACCTTTTCACCCGCTATTTCGCTCTCGTAAAAGTCTACGACCTTTGTGGACATCATATCGAAAACGCTAAACGCTTCACACACGTTTTTGCCGTCGTCGTTTGAGTTTCCGCAATCGACGTATGCCGTTTCGCGATTTTGGCTACGGTTGCTACCCTTTATAGACACTATACCGTTTGCTATGCAAAACGCCGTACACAACAAAATCGCAATACATATCGTTTTTATTATCTTTTTCATAATTCACCTCGTATTTATATTTATTGTGAGTTATATTGTGGAAAAATATGTAAGGTTTAATTTGAAAAACACAAGAAACGCCGTTTTTAAGCACGGCGCAAAAAAATAGAAATCAACTTTTTCATCTCGTTATATCTTGTGTACATACAAAAATTTACAACAAATCGTCTATTCCGTACAGTCCCGCGCCTTGTTTTGTGACGAACTTCACCGCCTCGATTGCACCCTTTGCGTACACCTTGCGAGAGAGTGCTTCGTGCGTAAAAGTCAAAGATTCCTCACCCGTGTTTATGCGCACTTCGTGCTTTCCGAAGACGCTTCCCATACGAAGTGAGTGCACGCCTATATCACCGTCTTTTTTCTTGCCGTTCTCGTGCCTACCCACCACGATTTGCCCGCCTATCGTTTGCTTGACCGCATCGGCAAGCATAAGCGCAGTGCCCGACGGAACGTCCGCTTTTTGAGTGTGATGAGTTTCGATAATCTCAACGTCTAATTTATTAAAATCATTGCGATTTTCGATATCTAACTGCTTTAATTTATTAAAATCATTGCGATTTTCAATATCTGACCGCTTCAATTCATTAAATTCATTGTAATTTCCAATATCTAACCGCTTTAATTCATTATTATCGGCACAACGTACACTGTCGCAAGGGGCGTTGGTGCGGTTGAAAACGGATAGCGTTTCTCGTACACATTTTGCCATCGTGGCTATACCGAGCGACATATTGTTTGCGTAAAAAAGCGGTATAAAACGAGAGGCGTATTCTATATACTTTTTCTCATCGTCGTCGTGTCCCGTGGTGGCAAGCACGACTGCACATCTTCGCGCAATCGCCACTTTAAGTATCGAAATCGTCGCTTTATGTGTGGAAAAGTCAATTATCGCGTCAAAATCACGTTGTGCGTCGTTGATATCGCTCACCGCTTCGATACCGTCTTCCGCCCCGTTGCAAGAGGCGTTTATATCCGCCGAATCGGTGCAAAAATCGTTGTCGAAAAGACGTTGATTTTGTGGTGTATTTCCTTGTAAATTCATATCGTCAAAGCGTTTGTCCACCAACGAAACGACGTCAATATCGCTGACGGTTTGGCAGTATTCGTAGACTTCTCTACCCATTTTTCCGAGTGCTCCGCACAATGCAATTCTCATAATATAAGTGTATTTTGAAGAAATAAAATATATGAAAAACAAGCAAAAAATTGCACGCTTTATGTCAAAAATCGCGCAATTTTTGACATAAAAAACGCACAACAATGCACAAAAATTATGTTAATTTTGGGGCTAAATTACGTCACTTTTGAGATATGCCATATCACAAAAGCGTTGTAAATATCATATTTTCGTCATTTACACTTTGTATGATATTTATAGTATTTTTACAGTCGGTTTGCCTTGGCGGTGAGTTGCAAGATTTTGGTTTTAAGTGCGGTGGTGGCGTATCTACCCGACACCCGCCACGTCCAATTGCCTTGCGCCGTTGAGGGCATATTGATACGCGACTCTTCACCGAGTTCCATATAATCTTGAAGAGGTATAACCGCAAGATTTGCCTTCGAGCCGAGGGCAAGCGACACGAGCGCGTTGGTTGGCGTTTGACCGAAACGGCAAGGACACTCCCTTTCAAAAACCTTTTTGGTCTTATCGTCGAGAGAGTCGTACCAAGCCTTGGTGGGCATACTGTCGTGCGTGCCAGTGTAGACGACGCAATTCTCGCTCTTATAGTTCTTGGGCAAATACTCGTTGGTGCTGTCGGTGAAAGCAAATTGAAGCACTTTCATTCCGGGGTAGCCCGTCTTTGCCAATAGTTCACGCACGTCGTCGGTGATGTGCCCCAAATCTTCCGCAATGATTTTTGCCTTGGGGACGGCGTCGGATATAGCCTTGAAAAGAGGATAACCTACGCCCTCTTCCCATTTGCCGTTTTTGGCGGTGTCGTCCTTTGCGGGTATGACGTAGTATCCCGCAAAGCCTCTGAAATGGTCTATTCTTATAATATCGTACAGTTTGAAATTGCGCTCGGCGCGACGCTTCCACCACGCAAAGCCGTCTTGCTCCATCTTCTTCCAGTCGTAAATGGGATTGCCCCACAATTGACCGTCGTCCGAGAACGCGTCGGGCGGACAACCCGCAACCACCTTTGGCACAAGGTTTTCGTCAAGCAAGAAGGAAAGCGGATCGCTCCACACTTCCACGCTGTCGTAAGCAACGTAAATGGGCATATCTCCTATAATGGAAATACCCTTTGATTTTGCGTATTTCTTAACCGCTTTGTACTGCGTAAAAAACTCGTATTGAACGAACTTCCAAAACTCGCACTCGCCCACATATTCCGCTTTTTTAAGCTTGGCGTAATCGTAAAATTTACAATCTCCCCACTCCGTCCACTGCTTGTAGCCGTTGACTTCTTTGAGACTCATAAAAAGCGAATAATCGTCAAGCCACTCTGCGTTGTTTTGCTTGAAGCGTATATAATCGGAATTTACTTTGAAGCGTGCAAACGCCTTTTTGAGAAGAGGTATTCTCGTCTCAAACAATTTGCCGTAATCTATGCGATTTGCGTCCGTTTCTTCCGCCTTTGCCTCGTCCTTGGTGAGCAATCCGTCACGCACGAGCAAGTCGATATCAATAAAATACGGATTGCCCGCAAACGAGCACGGGGATTGATATGGGGAATCTCCGTAAGCGGTGGGATTGAGTGGCAAAACTTGCCAACAACGCTGTCCGCACTCCGCAAGGAAATCTATAAACTTAAAACTTTGCGCACCGAAAGAGCCTATGCCGTATTTGCCTGGGAGAGCCGACACGGGCATAAGAATACCGCTCTTACGCGAAAAACCGAAATTGGAAAGTTTTTGTCTCATATCAGAAAAGTCCCGTGATTTTGCCGTTTTCGTCAACGTCGATTTTTTCCGCCGACGGCACTTTGGGAAGACCGGGCATAGTCATAATATCCCCCGTAAGCACGACGATGAAGCCTGCACCCGCGCTGATTTTGACGTTTTTGACCGTAACGGTAAATCCGCTCGGTGCACCGAGCTTGCTTGCGTCGTCCGAAAAACTGTATTGCGTCTTTGCAATGCACACGGGAAGGTGTGAAAAGCCCAAATCTTCAAGCGATTTGATTTGTTTCATCGCGTTCGGCAAAATATTTACGCCGTCACCGCCGTAGACTTTGCGTACGACTTTTTCTATTTTTAGTGCGATACCGTCGTTCAAATCGTAAGCGTATTCAAAAGCGGAATTGTCCTCGCTCTCGCAAAGACGAACCACCTCTTTTGCAAGCTCTTCTCCACCCTTTCCGCCTTGTGCCCAAACGGTTGAAAGTACCGTGTTTACACCGAGTTCCTTGCACTTGGAAACGACGAATTTTATCTCCTCGTCCGTGTCCGTCGGGAAGCGATTGACCGCAACGACGCACGGAAGTTTGTATACGTTTTTGATATTGGAAACGTGGCGCAAAAGATTGGGGATACCCTTTTCGAGTGCAGTCGTATTTTCCGTAGCAAGGTCGCTCTTTGCAAGACCGCCGTGCATTTTGAGCGCGCGCACCGTTGCCACGACAACTACCGCGCTTGGCACGAGATTTGCCATTCTGCACTTGATATCCAAAAACTTCTCTGCACCGAGGTCTGCGCCGAAACCCGCCTCTGTAACCGCATAATCGCCAAGATAAAGTGCCGTTTGGGTTGCAATCACGCTATTGCAACCGTGCGCGATATTGGCAAAAGGTCCGCCGTGAACGAGTGCGGGAGTGCCTTCGAGAGTTTGAACGAGGTTGGGTTTTATTGCGTCTTTTAAGAGTGCGGTCATTGCGCCTTGCGCTTTGAGATCCGCCGCCGTCACGGGCTTATCGTCGTAGGTGTAACCCACTATGATTTTGCCAAGGCGTTCTTTGAGATCGGACAAGGAAGACGAGAGGCAAAGCACTGCCATAATCTCGCTTGCGACGGTGATGTCGAAGCCGTCTTCTCTCGGCGTTCCGTTTGCCTTTCCTCCGAGTCCGTCAACGATGAAACGGAGTTGTCTGTCGTTCATATCAACGCATCTTTTCCACGTTATTTTGCGGGGGTCGATGCCGAGAGCGTTGCCTTGTTGGATATGGTTGTCGAGCATTGCCGCAAGCAAATTGTTTGCCGCGCCTATTGCGTGGAAGTCACCGGTGAAATGCAAGTTGATATCTTCCATAGGCACGACTTGGGCGTATCCACCGCCTGCCGCTCCGCCCTTTATGCCGAACACCGGACCGAGAGACGGCTCACGAAGCGCGACCACTACGTCTTTGCCTATGCGTTTGAGTCCGTCGGCAAGTCCTATTGTCGTGGTGGTCTTGCCCTCACCCGCGGGCGTCGGGGTTATAGCGGTGACGAGAATGAGTTTTCCGCTCTTGCCCTTGCCGTTTTTGACGAGATTGGCATAGTCGATTTTTGCCTTGTACTTGCCGTACTGCTCGATATACTCCTCGTCTATGCCCGCGCGCTTTGCCACCTCTACGATGGGAAGCATATTTGCGCTTTGCGCTATCTCGATGTCGCTTTTATAATCCATTGTCCGCCCTCTATGCGCGTGTACGCATATATATTGTAGATATTATAGAGAATTATATCACGGAAAACGTAATGATTCAACAATAACTTGACATATTGCCCGACAAGTGTTACAACATTATCCGTAAAAAATAAATTGGAGGAACAAACTATGGAAGACTTCGCAAAGAAATATATTGCGTGGTATGAAGGCCTCGACAAAATCGTCAAAATTTTGCTTTGCTTGCTTTGGGATATTCCCGCAAACCTCTATCGTCTCGCAAAGAGCGCAAAGAACGAAAGCGTGCTCGGCATCGTGCTTGCAATCGTGCTTATGATCTTCGGCGGTTGGGTTTTGTGCGTAATCGACGTCGTGAGCCTTGCTCTCAAAGACAAAATCTACTGGATCGACGATCTCAAAGAAGAGGAAGAATGTCACTGCTCTTGCTGTGAAAACGAGACTGACGATTCAAACATCGACGACCAAACCAAGTAAGTGGTTAAAACGAAAAAGAAAAACGTGCCTTATCGGGCACGCTTTTTTATAGTAATTTTTGATTTGCACGAATTGCGATTATACGCAAAACGCAAAATTTATTTTGAATTTTTCTTGGATTTCTTTTTGGACTTTGCTTCGTCGTACGCCTTTATCTCTTTTTCAAAGTCGATTTCTTTGAGTTCTCCCTTGGTGGCAAGATAACAATGCTTGCCGAGAGCAAATATGTAGCGGTCGTGATCGAGACTGTCGCTGTAAACGTTTTCCACTTCGACGTCGGGCAAAATCTCGTTCAAACGGCGCACTTTTTCGTCCTTGCGACAAACTTTGCCGAGCAAATGCCCGTTCTTTTTGCTGTGCGGACTTGCGATGCAATAATCGATTTGCATACGCTTTGCAATCTCTTCGATAAGGAAATCGGGACTTGCGCTGATAAGCACACTCTTGCGAGACATATCGCGATTTTCGGGCTTGAAAAAGTCGTAAATATCCTTTTCGTGCTTGTCCCAATACTTTTTGACCGTCTTTTCGGTGTTGATAAGCGAAACGAAATTGAACGCGATTTTCTTGAAAATCGGCACGGGCAAAATCTTGGTCACCATCAAAAATCCCCAAAAGAGTTGGAACGGCAACAAAATAAGCGTCCACGGACAATGCGCCATCGACCAAAACCAATAGTGCAACGCGCTGTCGTACGGGATAGCCGTCTTATCAAAATCGTAAATGTCAATTTTCGTCTTCTCTTGTTCCATAACGATATGATTGTAACATACTATTTAAGAAAAAGAAAGACCCAGTTTTTGAATTAATAATTAATAATTATTAATTAATAATTGAGGGTGGGACACCCACACCCAAACGAACACTTATTCGGAGCGTACTTATAAACGGAATGTGCAACTTCGGAGACGGAACTTCGAGTCGCAAGGCGACGAGCGAATAAGTGCCGAGCTTGACGGTTGTACAAGTGAACCAACGAGTGTTGTTCTTTTCGTTGGTGAACGAGTGGCACAAGTAGAGAAATGTCCCTATCTATGCGAGTGCCGTTGTCTCCCCCGCGAGCGACGGATAATATTGTAGAGAAATGCCCCCTATACGAGTGGCGGGAGAAATGCCGGCGTGTCCGGAAAGAGGGGGTTATTGCATTTAAGGAGTTACGACGAAAGCATATAAAAGAGCCGTCCGGCAATCGTACGGCTCTGACGCAGCTATTCGCCGTTTAGTGGCTCTTAATCACGCTCGTGAGCGACACCGTAGGAGTAATAATTGCGAGGAGTGCTCTCGAAGACACCGTCGCTGTTGATGGTGATGACGGTAGTTCCGCGTTGTGAGTGCTCTTTGTAGATGCCGGCATAGGCAAGATAGTCGATGGACATACCGTAGGTGAGGCGGATACCGCGGGAGTCTCCGTCGCGCTTGTAGAGGACGGAGAAGTTGTTGTAGTGGTCGTGTCCGCAGAAGATGCCTTGCATACCGTGAGTCAAGCCCGCCTCGAAGAGGTTGTCCGTGCTACTACCGCAGAATACGCCGTAGGTGCGGACGCCGTTCTTTTGCTTGTCGGACTCACCCATATTGCCGTAAACGAACGTCGTGGTTGAACCGTTGCCTTGGATTACGTCACCGCTTTGAGGCGTTTTCCCGCTGTTGATGACGTTTGCCCACGCTTCGCGGTACTCGACGAGAGGAATGTGGAAGAACGCAATGTTGTTGACTTCCACACCGCCGTTGGCTTCTTTGAGCATATCCATACTATCGGAATACCAATCAACTTGGCATTGATGGATATTGTCGTACTTCCACGCGATTCCGAAATAGTCACCGTCGGTGTAGCTGTGGCTATCGAAGGTTACGATTGCTTGGTTGATGGGGTTTGCAGAACCCGCGGGGTTTTTGACGACTATCATATCGTTGCCGAAACCTCTCGACGTGTCGCTGATTACGTCTTCGTCATCGCAGAAGCCCGCGCGGAAGAGGCAATATTCAAAATTTGAATCCTCGTAATATTTGCAGATGTCTTTGCGAGTGTAGAGGCTGTAAAGCTCGGTGTCGTGGTTGCCGAACGCAAACGTCCAGTAAACGCCGAGCGATTCCATCATATGCGAGAAAATCTTGGTTGCGTTGAGGTTGTTGAACGTGCCCGCTTGGAAAGGTACTGGGTACGCGATGTCACCGGTGACGACTACGAGGTCGGGTTTTTCCGCTCTAATCATCGTCGCAACCGCGCTCATTGCCCACGCGTCCTTTTGTCCCGAGAACGCGCCGCCGCCGATATGTACGTCGGTGAATTGCAAGACTTTGAACTCTCTGTCAGCGGGTTTGGTGAACGTCCAAAAACCGAGGTCATTGTCAAAAGTCGGTTTGAGTTGCAAACTGTTGCCGTCCGCGTCCACGTCGTATTCCACCTTTTGGAAGTTGTTTTCCGCTTGCGTCAAAAGTGCGTTGGCGTTGACGGTGGTCGCTATGGCGCAACCGCTGAAAAAGATTGCAATCGCAAGAAATACCGCGCCCGTGATTATCAAGGCTTTGACGGTCTTTTTCTTTCTTTGCTCGGGGGTGAGTTTTTTCTTCTCTTTCTTGGTTTTTGCGGACTTTTTGTCCTCGTACTCATCGAGAATACCCTCAACTTTTTCATCGGAAGATTGCTCGTTTACGCCCGTCTCTTCCGTTTGCTCGATTTCATCTTGCGCCAAAGTCTCTTCGGCGTTTTTGATTTCGTCGCTCATTTTTGCCTCCTTGTCGCTGCTATATAATCTTTATTATTATTTATCCGTATTGCCGAGCGTTTTTAGGCTTCACTCTTCATTGTAACCGTTTTGCTCGACGTTATGGTCTTTTATAAACACCACTTCCGCGCCGGTCTTATCCAAGACTTCTCTGCTCAATTCGAGCGGGTCTACGTCGTCTCCGCAATAATAAGCGTTGCCGACTTTCATACCGTAACCGTAATCGTGAAGCACCACTTTCGTAAGGCGCGCACCTCTACGCTTGCAAGCGTATTCGATTGCCTTTTTCTCCTCTTTCGCACCGTCTCCGACGACTATCGCGCGCACGTTTTCAACTACCATCTTGATTGCCACGACGATAATCACAATGCTCATAACAATACCGAATATCGCGTCGACCGCATAGTCAACTCTTGCCGACACCGCAAAGGATATAAGCGACGTTGCGGTCATACCCGTGTCGAGAAAACTATCAAGCATAATCGCTTTTATCGCGGCGGATTTAATCTTTTTGTTGGCAACGTAGTACGCAATGCCTACGGCAAGTTTTATGGGGATTGCAACGGATATGAGTATGCAGTTTTGAAGACCGAACCACACGGGCTCGGGCATTGCCATACGGTTGAGCGAACGGATAAGGAACAGTCCGCCCACGACCACCGATACCACCGCTACGATAAAGCCCGCAAGATACTCTCCTCTGCCGTAACCGTAAGGTGCTTTTTCGTTTCTCGGGACGAGCAAGAATATGAAGACAACGAGCGTAACGAGGCAAGTGATGACGTCAAAAAAACTGTTCGTTCCGTCAAGCATTATACAAAGACTGTTGGAACTGAGACCTACGTACGTTTTGATTGCGGCAAGCGCGATATTGATAACCATAGCAATAGATATAAGCCATATAGATTTCTTTATTCTATCTTTCATTTGCCGTCTTCCTCCCCGTTTTTATTCAAATCGTTTTCGTCGTCTTTTGTTTGCGTGATTTGCGTCGTATTTGCACAATCGACAGTTGATATGTCTGTTTTGCGCTCGTAAACGCTCGTATCGTGCAAAACGTCACCGATTTTCATTGCCTTGCGACAAGATACGATAATAGCGATAAGACCGAGAGCAAAGAGTGCTGCGAGCGATACGAGAAGCACGTCAACCCAACCTTGTCGAGAGGCGGGGACGATATCGTCGACGTAGAAATATATCTCGCAAGCGTCTTTTGAAAGAGGCACTCCGCCGGCATACGCGCTCACCTCTTCGAGGGCGTCGTCCAAGCCGATACTGACGTATTTTGCGTCGTTCATAGTGCCTTTCCAAGACACGTAATAGTTGCCGTCGGGGTCTATGACGTTGCCGTCGTTGTCGGCAAGTTCTATCCTATACGCGCACGTGATTTTCTTGCCGTCCAAGGCACTTTGTGCGTCGATGAGTGTGATTTTTGCGGTCTTGATTTCCACGAAACCTTTGTCGTAATACACGTCAAATTCCGTGCCGTCGGGCGCAGTTGCACTCACGCGTTTTGCAAAGACCATATAACGACCGTATTGCACGAATCCGCCGTAAACGCTTGCGCTCACCGCCTCGTAATAGGGGTTGTCGAACGTGGCGGTAATGGGATATACGCCCGCTACGTCCTTATCTGCCGAGCAGTTGAGACGCACGCCCAAATCGTCTTCCGTATCGTTTCCGACGAGTGCGTCGTCCACGATATAACCGACGTTTTCGAGCGGTATGAGATCCTCACCCGCAAGCGTGTATACGTCGGAGATACGCACGGTGATTTTGCGCGGATTGACGTGAAGTTTTATCGATATATTTTCAAGCGTGAAATAGTTTCCGCTATCGGACTCGAAGTCGTAGAAGAGAGTGTATTCTTGCTCTCTCGGTGTTGGGATAAGCGCGCCTTTGTCCGTTACGCCGTCAAAGATTGCGTCCGTCTGCGCGTCGCGAAGGATAAAACGTCCGCTTCCCGTGCTCAAAAACTCTTCGTCGTCTATCGCACCGCTTATTCGAGACGAGATTTGCGCCACCGCCACTCCGTATTCCGCCTCGACGACGTTTACCGTCGGAGCGGTCAAAGTCGCTTTGCCGATTGAGAGCGTTATTTCGTTTTCGCCCGCTCTTTCGACGTCGAAAACTTTGCCGTCAAAGGTAAATCTTTCGATTGCGGTGTAGCCTATTTGATATTCCCCAGCGTCTATGCCGTTTCCGAACGCAATTGAAGTTGAATAGACGTCGGAAGATTGGCGTTTGGTATCCGTCGTGCCGACCTTGCGATAATCGAGCCTACTTGACCAAAACTCGAAAATTGCGCTTGCGCCATCAACGGATACGACGGCGTCGCTTGCGTCCTTGGTGTAAGTTATGCTCGTCTTATTGGCGGATACGTTGCCCATTGACGGGAATATGAAAGTGAAATCAAAATATCGGTTGACGTCCCAACTCTTGGCGTCTCCGTCAAAAGAGTCCTTTTCGTCGGAAGATATAACGCCTCTTTGCAAAAGCACTGCGGACAAAGATTGCTTGAAGGAATAATAGACTTCTTCACCGGTGAAAAACTCACCTTGCGCCGTCCAAACGCGTGTGTCGTCAACGCTTGCGTTCCAGACTTTTGCGCCGTTTTCAAAACTTGCGGTCACAACGACGCCGATTTTGCCGTCCGTCGCATACGCAACCCCTCCGAGAGAAAAAGCGGTTGCCAAAACTGCCGATATACAAATCAGCAACACGATTATCGTGATTTTGGTCAACCTTTGCGCCATAATTTCCTCGCTTTTGAATCTTTGGATATATTATTATAACACAATAAAATATTTTGCGCAATACGGGCGTGCGTATATGCGCGCAATTTAGTTTTATATTAAAATATACAAAGATGAGTACGAATTTATTGGGAAAAAGCGAGGAAGTGATATTGTTGCTACGCAACAGTGATATTTTTGGCAAAAGCCAAAAGTGATATTGCGACTTTGTCGCAGTGATATTCGCACTTTGTGCGAGTTGCGGAATATTCCTTGTGCCTACGGCTAATATGGATTTAGGGAATTTTGTAAAAAACTTACTAAATAGATGAAGAACAAGGAAAAGCCACTTGAACGAACAGCCTAACGTATAAATAATACGTGACTGGGCGGGCAAGTGGCTTTGACGCAGTTATTCGCTAAATCACAGCGTTTTGTAAAAACGCAATAAATCGATGCATAACGAGGCAATGCCTTGCGAATGGCAACCCTAACGTATAAGTAATACGTGAGTTGACAGGCGCAAGGCATTAACAAAGTTAGGCGCGATTTAGTGCGTTTTTTAATGTTGATTTAAGATACAAAAAGTATTATAATATCAATCTGTAACCGAGAGGTGGCTGATATGAGAATTTTACTTGTTGAAGATGAAAAGGAACTGTCGAGAGCGTTGGCGCAAATGCTGATGAAGGACGGTTATGACGTGGACTGCGTGTACGACGGCGCGGACGGATTGAATTTTGTGTCGACGGGTATGTACGATATGATACTGCTGGACGTGATGATGCCGAAACTCAACGGATTTGAAGTGTTGGCAAAAATGAGATCGCGAAAAATAGAAACGCCCGTCATTATGCTCACTGCACTCACGGACGAAAAAGATAAAATAGAAGGACTTGACAAAGGTGCGGACGACTACGTGTCGAAGCCGTTCTCTTTCAACGAACTTTCCGCGCGTATACGTGCGGTGCTCCGCAGAAGAGGAAAATTGCTTAGCGACAATAAGCTCGAATATCAAAACGCGTCGCTTGATTTGACGACGTTTACGTTGTCTACGCAAAAGGGTTCTATCAACCTTACGGGCAAAGAGTTCGAGCTGTTGAGATATCTCTTTGAATACCCCAACTTCGTTGCGACGAAGGAAAACCTTATACTCAAAGCGTGGGGACTCAATAGCGAATTCGAGTCCAACAACCTTGAAGTGTATATGTCCTTCCTACGCAAAAAATTGACTCACCTCGACGCGTCGTTCACGATAGAATCGGTGCGCGGTGTGGGATACAGACTATCGCAACCAAAGGCGTAAAAAGACGCGCGACTGCGGTCGCGCATTTTTAATTATATAACGGATAAAGAACTTAATCGTATCAAAACGATAACATAAAGCATCGATTATGAAAAAACTGAACCTTGACCTTATAAGAAAGCAACGCCTCAATTATACGATTACTACCACCGTGATTGCGGCGGTTTTTCTGCTTATAGTGCTGGGCGGATTGTTTGGCGTGGTGTACGCTTCAAACGACGTTTTTATAAGGACTTCACTTGACAAGGCTCTTGAAAATCCCGAAAAGCACAACGACGACGTGGTGAACGATTTGAAGTGCGTATACGTGTATACGGGCGACGACGGCACGGTGAAGATATCGGGAAATATCGGCATTTACAGCGAAGAGGACGCGGAAACTATCGTTGCCACCGCTGTGCAAACCAAGCAAGGCAAATTCCACGTCAACAACAGATATTTCGTGGTTGCAAGCAAGGAATTGGACTCGGGAACGCTGTACGCTTTTATAGACCGCACGTCCTACCATACGCAACTTGCAAACACTGCGATTATGGTTACGCTTCTCTACTGCATATCCGTCGTATTCGTGGCACTGCTCGCGCTCTTGTCCTCGGCAAGATTGCTCAATCCCGTGGCAAGCGCAATGTCCAAACAACGCGACCTCATCGCAAACGCTTCGCACGAACTCAAAACTCCTCTTACCATTATCGGCACGAATTTGAGCGTCATTAAGAGCGAACCGCAATCGACGGTGGCGGACAACGAAAAGTGGATAGAGTCCATAACGACGCAACTCGTGAGAATGAAGGACCTCGTCAACTCTATGTTGGAACTCAGCAAATTGGAGCAAAGCGAACTGCCCAAATGCCCCGTAGATTTCAGCGAGATTGCGGAAGGCGCGTGTTTGAGTTTCGAGGCAACGTGCTTTGAAAAGAACGTAAAACTGCTGTCCGATTTTGGGCCGAATATCGAAGTATACGGTGAGGCAAAGTCGCTTGAAAGGCTCGTGATTATACTGCTTGACAACGCAATCAAATATTGTGGACAAAACGGAAAAGTGGGCGCAAAGCTCACCGCGGACGGAAAAAACGCGCATTTGTCCGTTATGAATACTGGTGAAAGCATATCCAAAGAAGAGGCGCAACACGTCTTTGATAGATTCTACCGCTCGGACGGAGCAAGGAAAAACGAGGACAATCAAAGCTTTGGTCTCGGACTCTCGATTGCCGCCGCAACGGTAAAAGCACACGACGGAACGATAGAATGTCACGGCGTCGAGGGAAAAGGCACGGTGTTTGACGTGTATATCCCCTTGCTCAAAAAGAAAAAAGACGGAACGCCGATAGTCCCTAAAAAACGCAAAAAGTTGTTTGAACTGTGAGCGTAAATTCTATATCGAAAACATATTGAAAAACGAGCGAAAAACGCTCGTTTTTTACGTTTTTTACGGTTTTTTGATAAAAAAGCACACGATTTCGTGCGCTTTTTACTTTCGTTATCCGTGATTTTACTGTGGTTTGCGCTTTGAAAAAACGCTCTACCCCCGTTTTGCCGACGATCAAAGTTTTTGATCACCGAATTTGATTGCACCCGTCTTGCGCATAAGCTCGCTTACGCCAAGCGATATTACCGCGGGCAAGACGAACATACAAAGTATTATGCCGAGTGCAATTTGCCAATCGGGGATAATACCCTTGGAAGCGTCGATTGCACCGAATACGCCGACGAGTCCCGACGTGCCCATTCCACCGCCCGCGGCGTTGCAACGAAGCCCCATAAGCACGGCAACGAGTCCGCATACCGCACTTGCAACGATTTCGGGAATCATTATAAGCGGGTGCTTCATAATGTTGGGGATTTGGAGCATCGAAGTGCCGATGCCTTGTGAAATAAGTCCGCCGACACCGTTTTCTCTGAAACTTGCCACGGCAAAGCCTATCATATGAGCCGAGCAACCCGCAACTGCCGCACCGCCCGCTATCATAAGTGCTTCCTCGTATTCGGCGGGAACTGCCGCCGCAACCGCTATCCAAATAGCCGCGGACGACGTTGGCATCGTGAGCAAAATTCCCATAACCACGGCAATGAATATGCCGACGAGAATTTTGACCGCTACGCCCGCTTGAATTGCAAGCGCCATTGCAATGCCGATATATTCGATGAGTTTGATGAGAGGCCACGCCACGAACACGGAAAAGAGGCACATTGCCATCATTCCGAGCGGGACGAGAATTATATCGAGTTTGGTCTTGCCTACGTAAAGACCCGCGAGTTCGACCGTGATAAGCGCGACGACGTAAGAGCCAATCGGATTGCCGGGTGCACCGAAGACGAACGTCCACGCCGTGTCGTGACACATAACTTCGACGAGATTGCCCGCAAATGCGCCGACCATCCCCGTAACGGCGGCAGTGAAAATGACGAGCGGTTTTGCACCGAGTTTGTGCGCAATGCCTATACCGATACCCGCACCCATAAGCGTTTTGGCAATCTTGGCAAGATACGCAAGAAAATGCGCAAAGCCGTTGTCACCGCACCAAGAAGCGATTTGTGCCAAAATCGTGCCCGCAATAAGCGTGCAGAAAAGCCCTTGCGCCATACCCGAAAAGGCGTCTATAAAATAACGCTTGCTTGCCTTTTTGAGCCATTCGACAAAGCGTTGTCCACCTTTCGACGGTGCGTTGGCGTACTCGAAAAGTATGCCTTGTCCCGTCGATTGCTCGCCTTGCTCGGTGGTGTCAACCGTATCTTCCGATTGTGTGGAAAAGTCGGTTTCGGCTTCCGCTTGCGCTTGTTCGACGACGGTTTCTTCGTCGGTTGCGAGTTGCGATTGATCCTCTATTTCAACCGCTTTCAAATCTCTCTCTTCGTTTTGCATATATCCCCTGTCGTTTGCGCTATTTGCGCAAACTATATGTTTATTTATTCAAAATCGACACTACAACTGTCGATTTTGAATATTTATTGCAAGATTTCAGTTGTCCGTTTAAGTCAAAAAGGCTTATTTGCTCTCCACGTCCACGATTTGCATATCCGCGGAAGGCGCAACTTGCGTGACGTCTTGTTTTTGCTCTTCTACTTCCTCGTGCGTGCCCGTCGACATAAGCTTTTCCATAGTGCCGACGCAAAGCGAGAAGAGGTCTTCCATAGTCTCGCGAGAGATCGTTCCGCAAGATTGAGAATAGTCCTTGGCAAGCACGGTTGCGCTTGGATTGCCGTTCTTTACGAACGCGTTGGACGTGTAGCCGTGCAATGAATTGAACTTGTGCTTCAAATCGTCGTGGCGCGCGGTTTTGAGCGGTATATCTTGCTCTATCGCACTTGCGTGCAAGGTTGCCACCATATCCGTTGAAAACGTGATTTTGCGCACGGCGTCGTACTCCGCAACTTGAAGTGCGTCACCCGCGATATCGCCTATGCAAAGAACTTTTGCGCCCGCGTACTCGGGGTGTGCCTCGACAAATTCGTGCGAACCGCAATGTCCGCTGTTCTCCGCGCCGAAGGATACGTATACTATCCTTGCGTCGTCGGCAAGTTTCTCGTTTCTATCCACGAAATAGGCGTAAGTTGCCATTGCCACCGAAGTCGCAACGCCGTTGTTGGCTCTTGAATACTTTTCAAGCGGTGAGAAATGCAACACGAACGCCAATATGCCGAATACGCCCGATATGAACGGGAATATCGTAAACGCCGATATCTTTGCCGCAACGTTGACTCCGTCCGTGCCGATGGACATTTTGAGTATGCAAAAAAGCACGAAAACGAACACCGATACGGGTGCGATAATCATTGAAAGCTTGCGCATAAGGTCGAAATCCTTGACGGCACTGCCGAGCATTGCGTCGTGATTGTCCGCAATAACGAACGTGCGCGTCGGGTTGTCCGACTTGCTGTATTCGCTGACGACGTTGTAGGACACTTTCTTTTGGTATATACCGAGCATCTTGCGCTTGCCGAGATACTGCAACGTTATCACGCTACCGCCCGCCAAAAACAGCACGAGCGACAAAAGCGTGATAAGCGCGCCCGCTACCCTATTGCCCGCAAAAGACGCGAAATAGATTACGTAGCAAACGGCGTACCATATACCCAAATACATAAACGAACCTCTGCCGAACATCGGATAGGCGTTGAACGCCTCCAATCGCGTTTTGGCGTCGGTCTCGTCGTGCAAACGATTGCGAATTGCGCGAGCGCACGCAGTCTCGTCCGCACTGCCCGTTATGCGATGCGGATATTTTTTGAGTTCATCGGAAAACTCGACGATAAAATCACCGCCGTCGAGCAAATCTTCCGCACTTACCGCTTTTTTCTTAATTTCATCCATAGTTACATTATAACAATATCTATATAAAAAAGCAAGTTCGTCATAACCCCTTAAATGCAATTACCCCCTTCACGATGTTACCACAGTAAACAATTCTAATAGAGTGCGTCGTAACTCATTAAATGCAACATCACCCCTTCCCTTCGGGCTTTCCCCTATTGCTCAAACAAATGTCATTTCCCTACTTAAACAAACATCGTTCGCAAGAGGGGAACTCGGCACGCGCATAGAAAAGTATCGTTCTCTTATTATGCCACTCGTTCGCCAACGAAAAGAACAACACTCGTTGGCTCACTTGTACTTATCGTCAAGCTTGGCGCTCGGTGCGGTCGGCGCCTTGCGCCTCCAACCCCGAATAGGCACATACCGTTAATAAGTGCGCTTTGAATGAGTGTTCGTGTAAAAATAGACGGTTTGAGTTCCGTCTCCGAAGTTGCACATTCCGTTTATAAGTGCGCTTTTACACATATAGAAAAAGCACTCGCATTACTGCGAGTGCTTTTGATTGTTGATGACGATCGTCTATTCCGTTTTATTAGAACGTGAAGTAGAACCAACCTGCCGTATCTTTGGTGACACCTGCCGCTACGTCTACGAATTCGTTTGCAACGGTCTTGTGTGCGCCAACGGTGAGGGAGATACCGACTTTTGCATTTGCAACGTTTGCGTTGATTGCAAGAGAGAAGCCGTTGCTGCCGCTCATATTGATCTTGACGACTGCGGATGCATTGAGGAGTTCTCTGATGAACGCCTTGTCTGCTTTGACGAGTGCCGTGACTTCTTCATCGGTCTTGCCTGCAAATCTGATTGCGCTGATACCGTGTTGACCTTGCAATTCGATCATTCTTGCATCGATTTGTTCAGCGGTCATTGCGTTGTATTTTGCTTCTTTGATTGCTTCGACAAGTTCCGGATCGGTCTTTTCTTCGTTGCCTTTCTTGGCTCTTTCTGCTGCGATTTCCGTATCGGTTACAGCCATTGCTTCTTTGACAGCTGCTTTGTATTTGTCGCGTTCGGCTTGTCTATAAACGTTGACGTCGACTTTCTCTTCGCCAATTACGGTTGCATCGTTGTAGGTCGTGCCTGCGATGACGAGGAGTTTTGCCATATCGGGAATCCAGTTGCCGTTGTCCCACTTGGTGATGGACTCAACGTTGCCGTCCGTCGTCATATTGGTATCGAATTCGCGACCGATGTTGGTGATGACGTTATTAACGTTGTTGACCGTGATCGTAACTCCGTCTTCGCCAGTCGTGAAGAGAGGTATAACCTTGATGATGGTGTTTGCAATAGACGTGAGGTTGATTGCAGAGGTCTTTGCATCGGGATCTACGAGGCCGTTGCCACCGAGCATTTCAACGATCTTGTTGACGCCTTTTTGGAACAAAGGAACGATGTTGATGTTGTCCCAAACTGCACCCTCGAAGCTTTCGTTGATATCGAAGTAGTTGAGAGTGTCGTCAGCGTTCTTTGCGAAGAACACGTTTGCGAATTGATCGAACACTGCGGATGCAGAGCCGAACATACCTTTGAGACCTTCAAATGCATATCCGCCGAAGCAGTTGACGAGAGTCTTCGCGAGCGGAACTTTCACGTCTTTGCCGTCTTTGTCAACGCCGTTCAAAGTGAGATCTTGATTGACGGTGACGCCGAGTCTGTTGCCGACGAAGGATGCACTGAGGAACGGAGTTGCCGTCGTCTCGCCTTTTGCCTTGTAGGAAACGGTTACGAGTGCGTTGGTCTTGTTTTCGGTCTTGTTTTTGAGATCGAGTTTGCCTTTTGCCGCGATAACGAGTTGTCCGTCGAGAACGATATCGTTGACGTCGGTAAAGTGCACGTTTCTGTTGCCGATCAAGGACGGTCTGATGGTGATGCCGTCAACGTCGAGTGCGATTGCGAAATCGAGTGCGACGTCGGTGCTGTAATTCTCTTTTGCAGTTTCCATCTTGACGACGTCGGAGGTCTTGTTTTGGTCAACGCCTCTGAATTTGAGCTCGTTGATGGATACCGTCAAAGCGGGATATTCTTTGTCACTCGTTGCGAGGTTCTTCAAATCCGCTTTGATGGAGAAGTTTTGAATTTGATTGTCTTTCTCTTTGAATTCAAGAGCAAGTTCGGAAGCGCTGCTGAGCAACGGACTTGCCATACCGATTACAGTTTTTAATACCGTACCCCTTGTGTTGATCGGTGCAGTGTAGGTCGTTACGCCGTTTGCATCGGTCTTGGGATCGCTGAGTTTTGCAAAGAGGAGGTTGCCGAGAGAACCGCTGGTCAAAATCTTTGCGATATTGAGGTTGCCTTCTGCATCGTAGATGTCTCTTTGGGGAACTCTCAAAGTGCTTGCCAAACCGCCGATAGTTGCGGTGAGGTCCATTTGAGTTGCTCTCTTGATGAGGCTGAACACGTCGTTGACGAGAACGTTCAAGTTCCAATCAGCACCCATCTTGGTGGACAAATCGGTAAGAATGCTTCCGATAGCCGCTTTGCCTTTGTAGTAAACGTCTTTGTAGTTGGAATCAACACCTTCGTGCCAACCCTTTTCGTAAACAACGCCGTTGATGGTCTTGTTTTCGGGGACGTAGTAGAATTTCTTGTATTCGGTGTTGCTGCCTTCGACTTTTTCGTAAACGTAACCGTTTTGCATTTCTTTGTCATACACGATCATCGTGTTGTCTTCAAAGATGGTCTTGCTGAGCCAGCTGCCGAGTTGGTCGTTTGCATAATCGAATTCGAGGATAAAGTTTTGACCCGCGAAATCAATGTAAAGTCTGCCCGCATCTGCCATAAAGTAATAGACGGTTGCCCAGTTTTCACCGGTGGTGACGTCGTATACTTTGATCTTCAACGCCGTGTCTTTGCTGATGTTGGCATTGTTGAAAGTACCGTTTGCGATATCTTCCTCCGTTCTCACGTTGTGTCTATCCAAAACGGCATCAATCGCAAAACCTATACCGATTTTCTTGGTCACTGCATTGTTGGTGGTGGACTTGATTGCAAGTTCTACACCGAGGTCTGCACTGACTGCGATGTTTTGAGTGGGTGCGATCGTTTCGTTGCCGATGCTCTTGGACAAATCCCACAATTTCGTGAAGTATTCGCCGGCAGTATAGCCCTGCTCTTCTCCGCCACCGTTGTTGCCGTTGCCACCGTCGTCTTTCTTGTCGCAAGCAACAAGAACGAGAGACACTGCAAGCACGAGTGCGAGAACAAGAACCAGCAAAGATTTGATGCTGAATTTCTTCATAATTGCCTCCTGAAAATTCTCTTTTTTCAAATATTTCCCGTCGCGCGCGTATAGCGCACGCGTATAAGGTTCTATTTGTGTAATATTATTATAACCGTAAATAGGATAATAGTCAACACCCATTGCGAAAACATCGTTGCTGTATTGACGCAAAATGTAATTTTACGTCAATTACTGCACTTGTTTTCGCAATCACTAACCGCGCAACCGATATACGCTATCAGTTCAAGCAAGGATAAAAACTCTTGCCACAATTTCGCTATATCGCTTGCTTGGTGTTGCTCGCTTCGCTCGCTTTCAAAGGAAACGGCATTGCGGTGATGACAACAAGTGTAACTTATTGTCATAAACCGCATTTGTTTTTGCAATCGGCTTTGCGCCGACGTCGATGGAACATCGACACAAAAGTGATATTTGCGCTGTGCGCAAGTGATATTCTCGCTATGCGAGAGTGATATTTTTGTCTTGCGCCAAAAGTGATATTCGCACTTCGTGCGAGTTGTGGAATATTCCATATATCACCAAAAGATAAGCGTGTCCAAACGGATGAAGAACAAGAAAGAGCCGTCCGAGGGGCAACCCTAATTTAATAATTGGTGCGTTTATGTACTAAATCGCAATAAGCAGATGAATGACGCGGAAGCGCCCCGAGGAGTGCAAACCCAACGTACAAGACGTACGTGATTTGCAAAAATCGGGGCACTGTAAGGAACGAAGTGACGGAATAGCGATTGTTACGCTATGCGTCAATCGCGTCCAAAGTTAGGCGCGATTTAGTGCGCTTATCCTAGTAAGCCATCGATGCCGAGAACTTGACCGGTAATATAAGTATTTTCGGCTAAAAACAAAATGGTGGAAGCAACTTCTTCGGGTTTGCCCAAACGCCCGAGCGGAATGGAGTTTTGGCACAAGTCGTCGATTTCCGCTTCGGAATAGACTTTCATCATATCCGTATCGATTGCGCCGGGGGCTACTGCGTTGACCCTAACGCCCGACGGGGCAACTTCTTTGGCAAGTGCCTTGGTAAAGCCTACGATTGCGGACTTTGTGGAAGAATACGCCACTTCCATACTTGCACCCTTCACTCCCCACACGGACGAGACGTTGACGATTGCACCGTCACCTCTTGACATCATATCGGCAACCACCGCTTTTGTGACGTTGAAAGTGCCGTTGACGTTGACGTCAAAGAGTTTTTTCCACTCGTCAAGGGAAAAGTCTATCAAAAGTCCGCTTTTGGCAATGCCAGCGTTGTTGACGAGGATATCTATCTTTCCAAAGCGTTTTTTGACGGAATTTACCGCGTTTTGCACGCTTTGCTCGTCGAAAACGTCGCACCAAACCGCAAAAACACCGCCAAACTCGTCGTTTAGCGATTTTTCAAGAGCAAGTGCCTTGTCTTTGGAGTGGTTGTAGGTGAAAGCGACGTTGTATTTGCCCGCGCTCATACGCACTACTGCTTCACCGATACCGCGACTTCCGCCGGTGATAAAGATAGTTTTGGTCATAGTATATGTGCCTTCGGCACGGTGATATCGCACCGTAGGTGCCAGTGATATTCTCGCATAGCGAGAGTGATATTGCGACTTTGTCGCAGTGATATTTTTAGCCTTTGGCTAAAAGTGATATTGCGCCGTAGGCGCAGTTGTGGTAGATTTTGGAATACTCCACTTGCGCAATTTATTGCGCCTAACGTTGTTTGAAAAATGCGGCTTACGCCTTGATTCCCACGGTCACTCCGTTCCCTCGGAATGACATATGGGATATTCCATATTTGTTTCTGTTCGGGTGTGGGTGTCCCACCTATATTTATTAATTAATAATTATTAATTATTAATTTTCCTAAAAAGACGAAACGGCAACGGCAATATTTTTATTGCCGTTGCCGATGTTGTGAGACTGATTATTCCTCTTCCGGTTCGGGTCTGCCGACGCCGATATAGGTGCTTTCCGCATCTTCGACGTCTTTGTCAAACGCGACGAGGTCGATGGTGTGCAAATAGTTGTCGTCGTCCGTTGCGAAGAAGAAGAAATCGTTGCCGATAAAGTCAAGTTTGAGACCATCGGTCTTGATGCCCTCTTCCATAACTTCCTTGGCGTTGCTTGCCTCTTTATAAGAGATCGAGTAGAGTTTGGTTGCGGAAGAAGAATCCGTGAAATACACGAGACCGTCTTTGACGTACCAAACCGTTTGAGACGTGGTGGTCACTTGGACTGCTTCGTCCTTGCCGTTGTACCAGCAATATACCGGACTGCTGTCGCCGTTGTGCGCGAGTGCGCCTTCTTCGTAACCGAGAGGAAACACGGTGGTCTTTGCGCCGATGTTGAGGAGAGTTTCACTGCCTTTTACGTCGCTTGCCTTTGCCATAAACAAACCGTCCGTGGTGGAACTGCTGTTGAGGGTGTGGGACTTGGTGTAATAGAGAGTTGCACTGCCGTCGCTTTCAACGTACATCGTGACGAGAGAGAATTTGAAAACGTTGAGCGGATCGCCGGTGACGTTTTCGGTGTAGGTGTTCTTGGTCGCAATAGTGCGAGTTTCACCCGCAAGCGTAGAAGCGCAGAGGTTGTTGTAGTTCATATAACTTTCCTCGGTGGGTGCGCTTTGCGTGTAGTAGAACTCGTTGCAATCGTACTTCCAAGCAACGCTCGTAACGTTCTCTGCAAGAGTGCCTTTGACTGCGCCTTTGCCGTTGTCGATGTTCTTGTTGGTCTTCATACCCGAGAAGTCGATGTAGCTGATTTTGCTGCTCTCGTAGTAGTATACACGGCTCGGAGTGAAGAGATATTCGGAAGAACGAGTGCCGATCGTGCCGATAAGTTGCGTCACGCTACCGTCGATCTTGGTGCGCATAAAGTCGGTGTTGGTGGTGGAAGCAGTACCGTTTTTGTCTTTGTCGACGTTGGGCGTTGCATAGTAAACCCATTCACCGAAAATGGCGATACCGCCGTTTGCGGAAGAGTTGTAAACGCTCTTGGGAACGAGCACTTTGGAAGTGCTATTGTCGATTTTGCCGTCTTTGTACTCTGCACGGACGATGCCTTGTTTGGTGGCTGCGCCCCACGCTGCGTCTGCGTCTGCGCCGACGTAACCGTTGATGAAGTACACGTAATTGCCTTGTTTTACGACGTAACCGCCGTTGGACTCAACCTTTGCGGATGCGTCTCCGCCGCCGATGGCGTCCATCTTGTACGGGTTGCAAGCAACGAGACATACGATGCAAACTGCAAGGATAAGCGTTGCCGCAATTGCGCTCAAAATTTTCTTTTTCATTATATTTCTCCTGGTGACAAAGTCACTTTTGATATTTCTTATTTTTCCTCTTTGGGCATATCGATCTTGATATGCACTTCTTTAAGTTGCTTCTCGGTAACTGTGGACGGTGCGCCCATAAGCACGTCGCGTGCGTTTCTGTCCATCGGGAAGGTGATGATCTCTCTTATGCTCGGCTCGTTGGCAAGCAACATTACGATACGGTCAACGCCCGGTGCGATACCAGCGTGAGGCGGTGCGCCGAATTTGAACGCGTTGTAAAGAGCGGAGAATTTCTCCTCGATGACGTCTTTGCCGTAGCCGACGATCTCGAACGCTCTTTCCATAATGGCAGGCTCGTGGTTTCTAACCGCGCCCGAGCTCAATTCCACGCCGTTGACGACGCTGTCGTATTGATATGCGACGATGTCGAGAGGATCTTTGTTGTTGAGTGCGTCAAGTCCGCCTTGTGGCATAGAGAACGGATTGTGGCAGAAGCCGAGCACGCCCTCGTCGTCGTATTCGTACATAGGGAAGTCCACTATCCAGCAGAAACGGAACGCGTTCTTTTCAAGCAAATCGAGTCCGACGCCCAATTCCGTGCGAACGTAGCCCGCTTGCTTTTCAACGCCCTTCTCCTCTGCCAAAATCGCAACGAATCCGCCTGCTTTGAGTCCGAGTCTTTCAACGAGTGCGTCTTTGCTGTCGGTAAGGAATTTTGCAATTCCGCCCGCAAGCTCGCCCTTCTCGTCGAGCTTGAACCAATACATATTGCTTGCGCCGTTTTGTTTGGACTTTTCGACGAGTGCGTCAATCCATTTTCTCGTCTCCTTGAAGTCGTTGACTGCGATTGCCTTTATGGTCTTGCCTTTCTCGAAGAAAGGTGCTTTTTCGCTTAAAATGTCCGTGACGTCTTTGATGATGAGGGGGTTGCGGAGGTCGGGTTTGTCCGAGCCGTAATCTCTCATTGCGTCGCGATAGGTAATTCTGCGGAAAGGACCTTGGTCAACCTTGTATCCCTCGGGAGAGAACTCCTTGAAAACACCGCTCAAAACGTCTTCCATAACCGTGAAAACGTCTTCTTGCGTTGCAAAGCACATCTCGGTGTCGAGTTGGTAGAACTCACCGGGGCTTCTGTCCGCACGCGCGTCCTCGTCTCTGAAACAAGGCGCGATTTGGAAGTATTTGTCAAAGCCCGACGCCATAAGCAATTGCTTGTATTGTTGCGGAGCTTGCGGAAGTGCGTAGAAGTGTCCCGGATAAAGTCTGGACGGCACGATATAGTCGCGTGCGCCCTCGGGGGAGCTTGACGTCAAGATAGGCGTCGTGATTTCCAAAAATCCGAGAGAGGTCATCTTGTTGCGAAGCCAACTTACCACTTTGGAGCGGAATACGATTTTTGCCTTCACGTCCGGATTTCTCAAATCGAGGAAACGATATTTGAGACGTACGTCTTCTCTGGATTGAGTGCTCGTTGCAATCTCAAACGGAAGAAGCTCGTAGCACTTGCCCAAAAGTTCGATCTTTTCGGGCTCGATTTCAATCATACCCGTAGGCATTTCTTTGTTTGGCGCACTGCGAAGCACTACTTTACCCTCAATGGATATCGTGCTTTCGCGAGGGATAGCGCGGATTTGCTCTTTCTTGTCTTCGTCGGTTACCACGGCTTGCGTATATCCGTAGTAGTCGCGCAATACGAAAAAGATAACTGCGCCGAGGTCGCGGACGCTTGAAAGCCAACCGCAAAGCTTGACGTGTTTGCCCTCGTCTGATTGACGCAATTCGCCACAATTGTGAGTTCTGAGTTCCATGTACACCTTTTAAGTATAAGATTTTGTATTTCTATAGCAGGTTTATACCCGCTTTATCACATTTTTCGTGCATTTCGTCGGGCCATAGACCGGATTGCACCTCTCCTATATGCGCCTTTTGCAAAAGCAACATACATAGCCTCGATTGCCCTATTCCGCCGCCTATGGTGAGCGGTAAGTTCCCGCTTGCGACGTCCTTGTGGTAGGCGTTGTTCATTCTGTCCGTAGCACCCGCCTCCGCAAGTTGCTTTGCAAGACTTTGCGCATCTACCCTTATGCCCATAGAGGATATCTCTATGCTCTCCCCGAGCACCTCGTCGTAAAAGAGGATATCTCCGTTGAGCGACCAATCGTCGTAGTCGGGCGCTCTTCCGTCGTGGCGCGTGCCGTTTGATAGCAGTCCGCCGATGTTCATAAGAAACACCGTGCCGTATTCCTTGGCAAGCGCGCTTTCTCTTGCGTGCGAGTCGATGTCGGGATATCTGTCGAGTGCCTCTTGCGTCGTGACGAAAGTCACTTCGCGTTTGAGCGTGAGATCTATACACGGAAACGTCTTTTTGGTCTCCTCCAACGTATCGACGATTGCGCCCACGATACGAGACACTATCATTTTGAGGAAGTCGGCGTTGCGTTGTTGCTCGCTTATCACCATCTCCCAATCCCATTGGTCGACGTATATCGAGTGGAGATTGTCGCACTTGTCGTCGCGACGAATGGCGTTCATATCCGTATATAAACCCTCTCCGCTACGAAAGCCGTACCTTTTGAGCGCGATACGCTTCCATTTGGCAAGGGAGTGGACTATTTCCGCTTCCGTGCCGTCTTGCCCGAGGATATCGAAACGCACAGCTCTTTCAACGCCGTTGAGGTCGTCGTTTACGCCCGTTCCGCTCTTGACGAACAAGGGCGCGGACACTCTCTCGAAACCGAAGTTCTTGACGAAGTTGCGCTGAAAGGCGTCTTTTACGTACTTGATTGCCTTTTCCGTCTCGCGTATGGTCTGCTTCGAGCGGTAGTCGGTAGGTATTTTGAGATCGTACATTTTCACCTCTCTCTTCCGCTGTTGCGAAAGTCCCCTTACCTTTGCGATTTTACGTGGCGTTACGCCATCAAATCTCCCGCCGTTCTCGAATAGAGTTGTACGTCGCGGATATTGCCGATGCCCGTCACGTACATAAGTATACGTTCAAGACCGAGACCGAAACCGCTGTGCGGTACGCTTCCGTATTTTCTCAAATCCATATAGCCCGTGTAATCGTCGAGATTCATACCTCTCTCGACCATCGCTTGTTTGAGCTTGTCGTAGTCCGCTTCGCGCTCGCTGCAACCGATGATTTCACCAACGCCCGGCACGAGCAAGTCCGTTGCCGCAACGGTGAGTCCGTCGTCGTTTTGCTTCATATAGAAAGACTTGATCTTCTTGGGATAGTTGATGACGAATACGGGTTTGTTGAAAACCTTTTCCGTGATGTATCTCTCGTGTTCGCTTTGAAGGTCGAGCCCCCACTCCACGGGATAAGCAAATTCGACTTTGCTCTCTTTGAGGATATCGATTGCCTTGGAGTAATCGAGGATAACAAAGTCGCTGTCCACGACGTGTTGGAGTTTGTCTTTAAGACCGGGCTCGAACGCCTTTTCAAAGAACGCAATCTCGTCGGGGCACTCTTCGAGCACCGCTTTGATGATGTATTTGATCATCTTGGTTGCAATCTCGATGATGTCGGGAAGTTTTGCAAAAGCAACTTCCGGCTCGCATTGCCAAAATTCCGCAGCGTGTCTCGGAGTATTGCTGTTCTCCGCTCTGAACGTAGGACCGAACGTGTAAATCTTGCCCATTGCCATTGCCGCGACTTCACCTTCGAGCTGTCCGCTGACGGTAAGTCCCGCTTTGCGACGGAAGAAATCGTTTGCGATATACTCCGCCTCGTCTTTGGCAAGGATTGCGTCTTTGTAGTTTTGAGTGGTTACTCTGAAAATCTCACCCGCGCCCTCGCAGTCACTGCCCGTAATGATGGGAGTGTGGACGTAGGTATAACCGTTCTCTTGGAAGAAACGGTGAATTGCAAAACTGAGCTTGGATCGCACGCGAAGCATCGCGTTCATCGTATTGGTACGGGGACGCAAGTGCGGAATGGTGCGCAAGAATTCCATCGTATGATACTTCTTTTGAAGCGGATAATCTTGCGGGCAATCGCCGAGAAGAGTGATCTCTTTGGCGTTGAGCTCGTACTCACCCTCTTTCATTGCGGGGACTACTGCGCCGTCAACGGATACGGATACGCCGTTTTTCAAAACCGACGCAAGCGCGGTCGGCTCAAATTGCGACTTGTCGATGACGATTTGCAAATGTTTGAGCGAAGTGCCGTCGTTGAGTGCCAAAAACGCCATCGTTTTGCTGTCGCGAGCGGTGCGTACCCAACCTGCGACGTTGACTTGTTTGCCTTCGTACTCCTTACCGTCGGTAAGAATACGTGAAATATCGATGTTTTGCATACAATTACCTCATTATGTTAAATAATTATATAAACAAAACTCGTATTTGTAAAGTAATTTTGCGCGTTTTGGCGCGCGGGCGCGTATATATGCGACAAAAGTTGACTATCGAGGCACTTTGCACTATAATGCAAGCGAGGTGAAACTTATGTATGACGTTATAATTATCGGCGGCGGCCCTGCGGGACTTTCCGCCGGAATATACTCGGCAAGAGGCGGTCTCAAAACCGCTATTATCGAAAATAAGAGTATCGGCGGACAAGCGCAAACCACGCACGAAATCCAAAACTACCCGGGCATAAAAGCAATCGGCGGATTCGATCTCTGCTACGCTATGATGGAACAATGCACGTCTTTCGGCGTGGACTTTGCCTTTGACAAAATCACCGCTTGCGACTTGAAAAACAAAAAAATCACCCTCGAAAGCGGAAACGAGTTGAGCGCAAAATTTATAATAATCGCAACGGGCGCAAGTCCGAGAAAATTGAACGTCGAAAACGAAAGCCGTTTTCTCGGCAAAGGCGTAAGTTATTGCGCCACTTGCGACGGTGCGTTCTTCAAGGGCAAAACCGTTGCCGTGATAGGCGGCGGAAATACCGCGGTAGAGGACGCGCTCTATCTTGAAAAACTTGCACGCAAAGTGTATCTCGTGCACCGCAGAGACGCTTTGCGCGCGGACAAAATACTTTGCGACAGACTTGCAAAAAGCACCGTCGAAGTGATTTGGGACAGCGTCGTGCAAAATCTTGACGGCAACGACAATTTGTCGCAAATGACACTTAAAAATGTCAAAAACGACACTTTAACTGCCGTTTCGGTTGACGGAGTGTTCGTTGCGGTGGGACAAATTCCCGAGGCTAATCTCTTTGACGAGGTGCTAAAAACGAGTAGCGGATATATAATCACTGACGAGAAAATGCGCACGAATATAGACGGCGTTTTTGCCGTGGGAGACGTGAGAGACAAGGCTCTCCGACAAGTTGTAACCGCTTGCGCGGACGGAGCTATCGCGGGCGCGATTTGCGCACAAGAAGCGTAAAAAACCAATCGTATTAACACAGAAAAGAGCGAGCATATTCTCGCTCTTTTTCGTTTGAAAAATTCTCGTAAATATCTCTTTTTTCGACAAAAACTCGTGTGAACCGACGTTGCCTCGTTCATATAATGAAAGTATGCATTATTTCGGCACTGACGGTATAAGGAACAAAGCGGATACGCTTATAAGTGCGGATATTCCGTATTTTTTGGGCAAGGCAATTTCGCAAAAAGGCGGAAAGGTCATCGTTGCGCGCGACGTGAGAGAAAGTTCGCAAGAAATAGAAAAGCAGTTGTGCAAAGGCTTGCTGGAAGGCTCGGCGCAAATTTGGCTTGCGGGCGTACTCCCCACTCCCGCGCTTGCGTACACAGCGCAAGCGCAAAAAGCGGACTACGCGATTATGATAACCGCGTCGCACAATCCGCCCGAATTCAACGGACTTAAAGTGTTCGGCAAAGGCGGGAAAAAACTCTCAAACGAGGAAGAATGTACCCTCGACGAGGCAATATTCTCGCTTATGAACGCCCCCAAGGACGTGTCAACGGCCTTTTTGTACGAGGATTTGTGCGCGGATACGCTGACGGAAGACGAGATTTTGAGCGATTTGCATATAACGCCGTCCGTGAAAAATCACCGCATACGCATAGTTGACGGAGCGGAATTTTTGTACGCAAAGCACGTAAAGTCTATGTTTCCGCGCTTTGACGGATACAAAATTCGTCTCGATTGCGCCTACGGGTGCTTTGCCACGCTTGCGCCCGCGGTGTTTATGTCGCTCGGTGCGGTGGTGTGCGCCGAGCATAACTTCCGCGACGGTGAAAAGGTCAACGTCGGGTGCGGAAGCACGCATATAGAAGAGTTTGCAAGGCGCGTGAAAAAGGACGAAATCGGTTTTGCCTTCGACGGGGACGGGGACAGAGTTCTCGGCGTGGTGGACGGCAAGGTTTACGACGGAGACGCGATGTTACTTGCTTTGTCCACTCTATACCGACTGCAAGGAAAGCTCAAAAAGCGTTTCGTCGTAGGCACGATTTTGACGGGTACGAGACTGCAACGAGAACTTGCCTACCACAACACCGCCCTCATACGCACGGACGTGGGAGACAAGCATATCCTCGACGCGCTAAACGCGCAAGGGTGCTTGCTCGGCGGTGAAAAAAGCGGGCATATCCTTATGCTCGATAAGGCAAATACGGGTGACGGACTTATCACGGCACTCAGCATTTTAGAGGTAAAACGCACGCTCGGAAGTCTACCCAAATACACGCCCTACCCTATGCTCGAATTCAATATAACCGCCAAAAATCCGTCCCAAACCATAATAAGCGACGACTTCCAAGCCAAAATCACCGCCGTCAACGACCTTTACGCAAACAGCGGTCGTCTCATCGTTCGCCCCAGCGGAACGGAACCGTATATCCGCGTAACCTACGAGTGTTTCGTGTCGGAATACAAGATGATTTTTGAGGATATTAAAAAAATTATGACGGAAAATGAGAATTAATAATTATGAATTAATAATTAATAATTGCGGAAGGCAAAGCCTTATCCGAACGATTAAACGCGATTGAAAATCGCAAATCACACCTAAAAACGCCTTGACATCGAGGCGAGTTTATGTTAGGTTAATCTCAGTTGAATAAAAGATTTGCCACCGGGCAAACGAATGTAAAGCATTCAGGTACTTATCGTTAGGTCTTTGAAGATAAGTGCGTGGGTGCTATTTTTTTTGGAGGTTTATATGAAATCGATCAAATCAATGGTGAAGTACTTCTCCGTCGGAGAAATCGTGTTGTGGTGCTGTTCGGTTGTCCTTATCGTCGTGTCTTTTTGCATTTTCGATAGGGAAAACTACTTGACGCTCGTAGCATCGTTGATTGGCGTTACGTCGTTGATTTTCAACGCAAAGGGTAATCCCGTCGGGCAAGTGCTGATGATCGTGTTCAGCATAATTTACGGGTACATATCGTTCAAATTCAAATACTACGGAGAAATGCTGACGTACGTTTGTATGACGTTGCCTATGGCGGTTTTTGCGTTGATATCTTGGCTTAAAAATCCGTATAAAGGGAAAAAGTCCGAAGTCAAGGTCAATAAACTCAAAAAGAAAGAGCCGATTTTTATGTGGATTGCCACCATTGCGATAACGGTCGGGTTTTACTTTATATTGAAAGCGTTCGACACGAAGAACATAATCCCGAGCACGATATCCGTAACGACGAGTTTTCTTGCGGTATATCTGACTTTTAGAAGAAGCCCGTACTACGCAATAGGGTATGCCGCAAACGATATAGTGTTGATTATCCTCTGGATTTTGGCAACTATCGAAAATATATCCTATCTCTCGGTGGTGGTATGCTTCGTTGCGTTCCTTGCCAACGATATATACGGCTTTATAAGTTGGCAAAAAATGGCAAAACGCCAAGCTGCCGGAGAACAACCGCTCCCCTCGCCCGAAATCGTCGAAGACGATCAACAAGAACGAACAGATTGATTTTTTAGAAATGAAAATATTTTATGGTGTAAAACGGATGAAGAACAAGGCAACGCAGTTATTCGCAGTTTTATTATTGGTCGTTTGCATTTTAAGAGCGTCATTAAGATGAGAGACTACTATGTTAAAATTATAAAGCCGTCAAAGAGATATATAACGCGAAAGCGCAAAATTTTTCAAAATGCGCGCTGACAAAGCTTGAAAACGAAAATATTTTATGGTGTAAAACGGATGAAGAACAAGGCAACACCCGTCCGAAACAAAACCCAACGTACTAATGGTACGTGATTTTGGAGCGGACGGGTGTTAACGCAGTTATTCGCCGTTTTACGCCATAAAATGCAAACGACCTCGGGTGATACACCCAAAGTCGCTTGCTATGATAAGGGGGAAAATTATGAGCTGTTTTGGTTCGGGAGTCTTTCGTTTCCCGATTACGTTTACATATTATGCCCAAAAGAATTATTTGTCAAGGGGTTTTTGTAAATTTTTTTATATTTTTTTGCAAATTTAGCAAAATTCTTTACAAAAACATTAAAAACTTTTAACAATTTATGCAAGATTTGTGTAAAATTGTACTTCGAATTGCTTGCAAAAGTACCATTTTTGCTATAAAAATCCTGCAAAAATAACCGTTTTTATTGAAATCGGTATTCTAATCGGGTATTTTTATAAAGGGGCGTTTTTGAAATATAAAAAGTGCGATTTTTCGAATATCTAACCGCATATATCGTTGATTTTGAGCGAATCGAATAACAAAGATTTGAAAAAATAAGAATTTTTCATAAAATTGATTTTTTGTCCGCTCTTCGTCTGTTTTTTTGTAAAAAGAAAAAGCGTCGGTTGACGCTTTTGTCTAAATATTTTTGTTTTTATCTCAATGCGACTATCAATACCGCGATGTCCGCGGGCGATACGCCGGATATTCTGGACGCTTGACCGAGGTTGAGCGGACGGATTTCGGAAAGTTTTTGTCTTGCCTCTATACGCAACGCTTTGATTGACTCGTAATCGAAGTCTTTGGGGATAAGCTTGCCTTCCAATCTCTTTTGCTCGTTGATTGCTGATTGTTCTTTTTTGAGATAACCTTCGTATTTAAGCTCGATTACCGCCGCCTTCAACGCTTCATCGTCGCACTCGAAGTCGATAAATCTTCTCAAATGCGGTGCTTCCACGCTCGGACGTCTGCAAATTTCCGCAAAGGTCGGAGTCTTTTGAGGCATCTCTTCTCCGAGTTGAACAAACAAACCCTCGACGATATCTCTCGGCATAGTCTTGGACGAGAACTCGATAACGCGCTCAATCATTGCCTTTTTGTCAAGCATACGCTGATAACGAGCGTCGTCGACGAGACCTATCTCTCTGCCTACGGGGGTAAGGCGCATATCCGCGTTGTCTTGGCGCAAGAATATGCGATGTTCCGCGCGCGCGGTCATCATTCTGTACGGCTCGTTCGTGCCCTTGGTGACGAGATCGTCGATAAGCACGCCTATATACGCTTGGTCTCTGCGCAACACGAGAGGCTCTTTGCCGTCTATTTTCAAAGACGCGTTGATACCCGCGATAAGACCTTGCGCCGCCGCCTCTTCGTATCCGCTGCTTCCGTTCATTTGTCCCGCAGAGAACAATCCCTCAACCGCTTTGTTTTCAAGCGACGGATACATACCGAGCGGATCGAGACAATCGTATTCGATGGCGTAACCGTATTTGGCAAAACGGCAATTTTCAAGTCCCGGCAGAGTGCGATACATCTTCTCTTGCACGTCGTGAGGCAAGGACGTCGACATACCTTGTATATACATCTCCTCACTATCCGCACCCTCGGGCTCGACGAAAATTTGGTGTCTTTCTTTGTCCTTGAAGCGCATTACTTTGGTTTCGATGGACGGGCAATATCTCGGACCTACCGATTGTATCGTGCCGTTGTAAAGCGGAGAACGGTCTATATTGTCAAGGATAATCTCGTGCATTTTGGCGTTGGTGTAAGTGAGCCAGCACGGTTCTTCCTTAAACACCTCGTGAGGCGACATAAAGGAAAATCTGTCACTGTCGTCCCCTATTTGGATTTCCATCTTGGAAAAGTCTATGCTGTCGCGATAAATTCTTGCGGGCGTTCCCGTCTTGAAACGGCGCATAGGCACTCCGAGTTTTACGAGACTGTCCGTGAGATGCTTTGCGCTTTCAAATCCGCTCGGTCCGCTCTTTTTGACGTAGTCTCCGATGATAATAGCACCATTGAGATACACGCCCGTTGCAAGCACCACCGCTTTGCAAGCGTACTCTTCTCCGTCCGTCGTGCGTACGGCGCATACTTTGCCGTCCTCTGCCACGACTTCGCTTGCCTCTTTGTCAAGCACGGTGAGATTGGATTGATTGCGCACGATATCGAGCATAAGCTCGTGATATACCGCCTTATCCTCCTGACCTCTCAACGAGAACACCGCGGGCCCTTTTGCAGAATTGAGCGTCTTGATTTGAAGAAGCGCCTTGTCCGCCGAAAGTCCCATTTGACCGCCGAGCGCGTCCACCTCTTTGACAAGATGTCCCTTTGCCGTTCCGCCGATTGCGGGATTGCAAGGCATCAAAGAAACCGTGCCGTAGTCGAGGCACAACATAAGCGTTTTTTTATTGAGTCTTGCAAGCGCAAGCGAGGCTTCGACACCCGCGTGCCCGCCTCCGATTACGACAGCGTCAAAATTTTGCATAGTTTCAAATAGCGATTGCTCGCAAAAATTATTATCTTTATACGGCAAATTCGTTGCGTTTTATCGCTCCGAATTGCCGTGATTTTTCGTTATATTCAAGTTCGTTTTCTATTCGTATTTCTCTCGATTGCGGATATCGTTATATTTGTGCGGTTTATTTACCCACGCAAAAACGAGAGAATATACTGTCAACGACGTCTTGCGTTGCAGTCTTGCCCGTGATTTCTCCGAGCGCGTCGTAGGCGCGTCTCAAATCGATAAGCGTGCAATCAATGGTGTCGTCAAGCGACTCAATCGCGCTTTCAAGTGCCGTTTTTGCTTGATAAAGTGCCGATACGTGTCTTTGCGACGTTATTATCTCTCCGCCTTCGACCTTGTCTTCTTTATACAAAGAGGCTATTGCGTGCGCGAGCGCGTCAACACCTTTGCCCGTCTTGGCACTTATCTCGAATTGGTCGTTTTTGGTGTGCTTTCCAAATCCCGTCTCGTCGCACTTGTTGAATACGTCAAACACGATTACGCCCTCGGGGAACTCGATATCGTCCTTTTCACCGACGGTGGTATCTATGACGTGCAAAATTACGTCCGCACCCTCAAACGCCTTTCTTGCGCGCTCTATGCCCTTACTCTCAACGACGTCGTCGCTTTGGCGTATGCCCGCAGTGTCGATAAGATTTATCTTGACTCCGTCGCACTCGAAACTATCCTCGACGGTGTCTCTCGTCGTGCCCGCAACGTCCGTAACGATGGCTCTGTCCTCTTTGAGAAGCGCGTTCATAAGCGAGGATTTGCCCGCGTTGGCGTTGCCCGCAAGCGCAACGTTTATGCCGTACTTTGCAATCTTTCCGCTCTTTGCCGTGGCAATAAGCGCGTTGACTTCGTCAAGCACTCCGTTCACCTCGTCGGGAAGAGACGGCAAAACCTCGTCTTCCATTTCGTCGGGATAATCGAGAGTGGCTTCGAGAGTGGCAATTATCTTTTCAAGCTCGTCGCAAACGGAATTTATCTTTTTTGACACGTCGCCTTGCATAAGTCGATAGGCGGCTTTTACGCCCGCCGCACTCTCGGCTTGTATCATATCGATGACGCCCTCGGCATCGGCAAGAGAAAGTCGTCCGTTCAAAAACGCGCGCTTGGTGAACTCACCGTTCTTTGCCATAACCGCGCCGTTTTTGAGAAGCGTATCAAGCGCGCCTTGCATAATGCGCACGCCCCCGTGCAAATAGAATTCAACCGTATCTTCGCCCGTGTACGCGCGCGCGCCCGGGAAGTATACGGCGTAACCCTTGTCGCAAAACTCGGTGGCGTGGAAAGTGCCGAAGTTCATCATAAGGGGCTTCCAATTTTGCTTCACGCCTTGGACACGGCAAACAGTCCCGTCGTCCTTGACGGGATGCGCAAAATAGAAAATGGCATCGGCGATGCGCAGTGCTTCCTCACCGGAAACACGTACTATGCCGATACCACCTGCACCTATCGGTGATGAAATTGCCGCTATCGTACTCATTTTTAGAATTTCTTCTTTCCGCCAAAGCTCTTGAATTTGGGCGGGCCGGATTGTGCAACGGGCTTGACGAAATCGTCTTGCTCGGTGAAATATCCGCGATATACTCTTCCGTCCGCAACTTCGACCTCTTCTTCGCGCGGTTTGCGTTCACGACGGTCGTTTCTTCTGTCGTCGCGTCTGCCTTTGCCGTTGGAATTGCGATCTCTACGGTCGTTTCTTCCGCCTTTGCGAGAGTCTTTTCTCGGCTCGCGCTCTCCGTTCTTGATGGGGCGTTGGTCTTTGAGTTCCACACCCTTGGGGATAATGACGATATATCTTTGAGGTTCTTCACCCTCGCTTTCGGTATCCGCGATTTCGCTGTCCGCAAGCGCACTGTGAATAATGCGTCTTTCAAACGGATTCATCGGTTCAAGCGCAATCTTACGGCACAAACGCACTGATTTTTGAGCAAGTTTCTCCGCAAGTGCGGTGAGCGTTTCTTTGCGTTTTTCGCGATAGTTTTCGCAATCCACCACGACTTTCTTGAAGTCGCATTTATGCTCGTTGAGGAAGGTGAGCGCAAGATATTGGAATGCGTCGAGCGCCTCTCCTCTGTATCCGATTGCCACACCGCTGTCGTCGCCTTGAATGGTGATGTAAAGAGTGTTGTCTTTCTCTTCCACCGTCGCGCGAGAGGTGAGTCCCATACGTTCAAGCGTGCCGTTGATAAACTCCGCCATCTTGTCGGCTACGGTGTCTTTGACGGTGACTCTGACTTTTGCCTTGGAGAACAATCCGCCCCTGGCAAGCACCTCGACGTCAACTTTGTCTCTCGACACACCGAGTTCCACCAACGCCTTTTCGACGGCAATATCCACCGACGACGCTTGTGTTTCTATTGATTTTTCCATTTTAACTCCTATCTTTTGGCAACGCCCTTGTTGCCTTCTCTCTTGACGTCCACGATCTTTGCAATGAGATTGAACGTCAATTGGAACAATATCGCGCAAAGCGAACTCGTGAACATATAAAGCGCAAACGCGCCCGAATAGAAGAGTGCAAACACACCGAACATAATCGGCATAATATATTGCATCATCTTCATCGATTGTTGTTGTGCCTTGGCTTTGTCTGCCGCTTCACCCTCCGCTTTGGGTGACGGCGCGGGCGGTTGACCTTGCGCCTTGGACAAAAGCACGGTTGAGAGCAAGCTCAAAACGATTGACAATACCGGCAATATGAGAAGACCGTTCCACTTGCCGTCTTTGCCGTATCCGCCCGTGCCGAGCACTTTTGCCATAACGGTGTTGTACTCGTCCTTGGTGATACCCGTAAGTTTTGAAGTTGCCATACCCGATTGACCGGTGACGGTTTCAAAATCGGGAACGGATTTTGCCCAATTGTCGGACACGAAAATGTTCTTTATCCAAAGCCAGCTTCTGATTGTGACTTGCTCGTCCGAATAGTAGACTTTGTAAACAGCGTCTTGCGCAATACCCTTTGCATTGGCAAGGAATTGTGCGCCCTTTTCCGTCTTTGCGATATCGTCCAAATCGTATTTGCCGTCGCCGTTATCGACGATTGCGTCTGCCCATTGCTCGCTGTCCTTTGCCTCTTCGATTTGTTGAGATATGGACGCGTCGTAGGCGTTGACGCACTCTTTGTAGTCTTTGGCAAATTGATAACCGACCATTTGTCTGAATCCCGCAAACACGACGAAGAACACCACGAACGTGATTATCGTGGGCAAGCACATACCGAACGTGGAATATTTTTCCTTCTTGTAAAGTGCCATTTGCTCTTGTTGCAAGCGTTGCTTGTCGTCGGCGTATCTCTCTTGCAAAACTTCGAGTTGCGGACGCATACGCTCCATTGCTTTGCTGTTCTTTCTGGCAATAATCTTTTGCCAGATGTCGAACGGGGAAAGAATGAGACGCAAAACGACCGTGAACAATACGACCGTCCAGCCGAAACTTGCCGTTCCGCCGCCGAGCGCGTCGTTCATAACGATCATAAATTTTGCCATAAAGTGCGTCGGTTCGCTTACCGTCTCGCCGACCACGCTGTACGAGTTGTCGCTGTTGCAAGCAACCAAAATACAGCAAAGTATCGCGATCATTGCCGCGATAAGATATACTTGTATTTTGCGCTTTTGCGGATAACTCAAATTAGCCATTTGATTCTTCCTCGATAATTCTCTTTGACGGGATCAAAACCGCCTTTTGCAAACGGCGTGCATCTCAAAAGTCGCTCTATGGTGAGCAAAATGCCGATAAACGCGCCCCATTTGCTTATCGCGTCGTACGAATACATCGAACACGTGGGGGTGTACGCGCAATGATTGCCCGTGATCGGGGACAATGTGCGTTTGTACAAAAGCAGCAACCAAAGGCAAAACCTTTTTATCATTGCAACTTCCCCGCTTTCTTGAAAGCGTATTCGACGGATTGACATACGTCTCGATACGTCTTGTCCGCAATCGAGGGATACGCCACGATTACGTACATATATCCGGTGTCGATATTGGCTTCGATAAGCTTGATTGCCTCGCGAAGAAGGCGTTTTACACGATTGCGTGTAACCGCTCCGCCAACCTTTTTGGACACCGAAAGACCGATTTTCAATCCTTCCTTGGATTTGGCACTCAAAAGCAATAGGTCTCTTGCAGAGGCTTTTTCACCTTTGCGATAAACGTAGGCAAACGACGCTCTTTTTTTGAGTCTATATTGCTTTTGCATATCAATCGTTATGCGCTGAGTTTCTTTCTGCCTCTGTTGCGACGTCTTTTGAGAACGTTTCTGCCGGACTTGGTGGACATTCTTTCACGGAATCCGTGGACTTTGCTTCTTTGTCTTTTCTTGGGTTGGTAGGTTTGTTTCATAGTGATATTCCTCCGTCTTTTAGGACTTTTATTTTTTGATTTATGCGCACGTATAAATATATAAATGCTTAAACATTATAAATAAAACAAAAGATAGTGTCAAGCGAAAGAGCAAAAATCATCGCCAAGGCAACGGCAACCGCCAAAAATGCGTATTTTTGCTTAAATTTTATCTTAAACTTTGATTATTTTTGGCAATTGCCGAGAGCCTCGCTTGATTTATTGCTCTTACTAACCGCGCAACCGATACACGCTATCAGTTCAAGCAAGGATAAAAACTCCTGTCACAGTTTCGCTATATCGCTTGCTTGGTGTGTGCGCACTGCGTGCTTGTATGGAAAATTGGATGTGGATGCTCACAACAACTCTTCGTAAAGTTATAAACTACGGCTCCGCCTGTCTACGAGTAACGTTAGGCAAAATAAATTTCGCTAATGGAATATTCCATATACGCCTACGGCTGGATTGCCACGTCACTACGTTCCTCGCAATGACAATATTGGTGGGACACCCACACCCGAATGAAAACTTGTTGAGAGCGTACTTATTAACGGCATGTGCCTATTTGGAGCTTCGAGTCGCAAGGCGACGAGCGGATAAGTGCCGAGCTTGACGATAAGTACAAGCGACTGCGCCGTGTTGTTGCGTAGCTGGCGCACAAAGCGCAGTGGCATAATGAGAGAAATGCCCCTATCTATGCGAGTGCCGTTGTCTCCCCCGCGAGCGACGAATACTCTTGTAAAGAATTGTCCCTATACGAGTGGCGGGAGAAATGCCGGCGTGTCCGGAAAGAGGGGGCATTGTATTTAAGGAGTTACGACAAAAACACAAAAAAGAGCCGTCCTACAATCGGACGGCTCTGACGCAGTAATTCGCCGTTTGGCGTGCTTATATGTGAATGCGCAATTTAGATGCATAACGCGAAAACACCCCGAGGAGCGCAAACCCAAAGCATTTCAATTATTGTGAGTGCGTCCAAACGGATGAAGAGCGCGGAAAAGCCCCTTGAACAGCAACCCTAACGTACTAACGCGTACGTGAGTTGATGGGCAAGGGGCTTTGACAATGCTATTCGCCGTTTGGCGCGCTCACATCTCGTTGGGAGTGTCGATGCCAAGGAGGCTCAAACCGCAACGAATCACGTTGGCAACCGCTTGGGTAAGTGCAAGACGTGCGTTGCGTGTGGGAATATCGTCAACGACGATGCGGTGATCGATGTAAAAACGATTGAATTTTTCGGCAAGGTCAACGACGTGACGAGTGACGTAGCAAGGCTCGCGAAGTTTGGCGGCAAGACGTACGGAGTCTCCGAATGTGAGAACGCTCTTGATGACTTCGTAACCCTCGTCTGTCGTGATTGAAGAAAGGTCAACGTTGGCAAAATCTATGTCTCCGCCCTTTCTCAACGCACTTGCGCAACGAGCGTAGGTGTATTGAACGTAAGGCGCGGTTTCACCGTCGAAATTGAGCACCTTGTCGTACGAGAAGACGATGTCTTTTATGCGGTTGTTCCAAAGCGCGGAAAATACCACCGCTCCGACGCCGACGCTCTCTGCGATTGCGTCTTTGTCTTTGGTATTGGGGTTCTTTTCTTCAATGATTTTTCTTGCTTTTTCAACCGCTTTGTCAAGCACTTCTTGAAGCCAAATTACTCTGCCGTTTCTCGTGGACATCGAGCCGTCTTCCATAGAAACCATACCGAAAGCAATATGCTCCATATCGTCCGCACCTGCAAAATCCATAAGTTTAAGTACTTGAAACAGTTGCTTAAAGTGCAGATTTTGTTGATACGCAACAACGTAGAGGCATTTGTAAAAGTCATAAGTTTTCTTGCGATAATACGCCGCGGCAATGTCACGCGTTGCGTACAGAGTCGCACCGTCTGCCTTGACGAGAAGGCACGGAGGCATATTGTATTCGTCAAGATTTACAACTTGCGCACCGTCGCTTTCGACGAGCAATTTTTTGTCTCTCAATATGTCGAGACACGCTTCCATTTTATCGTTGTAAAAACTCTCTCCCGCGTAACTGTCAAACTTGATTTTGAGGCGGTCGTAAATGCGTCCGACTGCTTTCATCGTGACTGCTTTGAATACGTCGAAATAGGCAATTGCCTCTTTGTCTCCGTCCTCGATACGCTTGAACCAAGCGCGCGCTTCGTCGTCCATCTCGGGGTGCTCTTCCGCCTCTTTGTGATAGCGGACGTAGAGCTTGTTGAGATAGTATTCGTCGTTGTTTGCAACGTCTTCGAGAGACGACCATTTTTGCGTTGCGACGATGAGTTTGCCGAATTGCGTACCCCAGTCACCGAGGTGGTTGATACCCACGACGTTATACCCCAAATGCTCGAAAATGCGGTAAAGCGCACCACCGATAACGGTTGTGGAGAGGTGTCCGATATGGAAGGGCTTTGCAATGTTTACGGAACTGTAATCTATGCAAATCGTCTTGCCCGCGCCCTCGTCGCTTGCGCCGACGTTCTCGTCTTTTGCGATTGCGAGTGCCATTTTCGCAACGGTGTCTCTATCGAAAAACACGTTGAGATATCCGCCTACGACCTCGACTTTTTGCACGAAATCGAGAGATTGTACGTAGGGCAAAAGCTTGTTTGCAATCATCGGAGGAGCAAGCCTCATCGTGCGAGCAAACTTGAAGCACGGCAAACATACGTCACCGAGCGAGGTGTCTTTGGGTGTTTCGAGAGCGTTTTCGACATCTTGTTCGGAAAGTCCTTCCACTGCAAGTGCCTTTGCTAATTCTTTTTCAAACATAATGACTCCAAATGAGTTGTTGATTTTATTATTTTCAGTATAAGCGCACAGTTTTTTAGACCGCCACGCTCAAATTTTTCGTGAGATTACAGTTCTAATAGAGTGTAGTCGTAACTCCTCTAAATACAATAACCCCCTCTTTCCGGACACGCCGGCATTTCTCCCGCCACTCGTATAGGGATATTTCTCTACAATATTATCCGTCGCTCGCGGGGGAGACAACGGCGCTCGCATAGATAGGGGCATTTCTCTCGTTATGCCACTGCGCTTTATGCGCCAGCTACGCAACAACACGGCGCAGTCGCTTGTACTTTTCGTCAAGCTCGGCACTTATCCGCTCACCGCCTTGCGGTTCGAGTTCCGTCTTCGATCACACATTAATTCTAAATAACACCACGTCGTTGTCTTGCATAACGTAGTCTTTGCCCTCGCTGCGGACTTTGCCACGCTCTTTGGCGACGTTGAAAGATCCACATTCGAGAAGAGTTGCGTAATCGACGATCTCGGCACGGATAAAACCACGCTCGAAATCACTGTGAATTTTGCCCGCGGCTTGGGGAGCTTTCGTGCCCTTGACGATCGTCCAAGCACGAGTTTCTTTCTCACCCGCGGTAAGGTAGGAGATAAGTCCCAAAAGTTTGTAGGAAGCTTTGACGAGGCGGTCGAGTCCGCTCTCTTTGAGGCCGTAATCTTCCATAAACATTGCGCGGTCTTCGTCGGAAAGTTCGCTCAAATCCTCTTCGAGTTTGGCGCAAAGCACGATTGCTTCGGTGTTTTCTTCCTTTGCGATACGCTCCACTTGTTCGGTGTATTTGTTGCCGTTGATACCCGCTTCGTCGGTGTTGGCAACGTAAATAACGGGCTTGGACGTAAGCAAAAATTGCTCGTCTACGAATTGTTTGAAGTCCTCGTCCATATCGAGATTGCGGAGCGGTTTTCCGCTTTCGAGCCACTTTTGCATAGTCGCGATGCGATCTACGTCCTCTTGATATTTTTTGTCCGCTTTGACTTTTGTAAGCGCGTTTGCCATACGGCGTTCGAGCGTTTCCATATCCGCAAAGATAAGCTCGTAATTGATGGTCTCGATATCTCTTGCGGGGTTTACGCTTCCGTCGACGTGGGTGATATTGGCGTCGTCAAAACATCTTACGACGTGCACTATTGCGTCCACTTCCCTTATATGCGACAAAAATTTGTTGCCAAGTCCCTCACCCTTGCTTGCGCCTTTGACGAGACCCGCGATATCCACGAATTCCAAAGACGTGGGAGTGATTTTCTTGCTGTCGTAAAGAGCGGCAAGTTTTTCAAGACGCTCGTCGGGAACTGCGACTACGCCTACGTTGGGTTCTATGGTGCAAAACGGGTAATTGGCTGCTTGAGCGCCCGCTTTGGTGATTGCGTTGAACAAAGTGCTTTTGCCTACGTTGGGCAAACCTACGACACCGAGTTTCATTTTTTCTCCTAATGCACGCTTCCGTTTCTTGCGCGTGACTTTAATGCGTTTTTCGCAAATTCACATTTAACGTTCGTCTTGCGCGTTCTTACGTGCGTTATAACTTAATACAATAGTTTAGTATAAACGAAATTGAGGAGAGTGTAAAGAGAAAATGAAAATTTGGGAAGCGTTGGTTTTGGGGCTGGTGCAAGGCGCAAGCGAGTTTTTGCCGATTTCGTCGTCGGGACATTTGTTGCTTTTGGAAAAACTGGGAGTGGGACAAGAGAATTTGTTCTTCAATATTATGCTGCACGTAGGCACGCTTGCCGCGGTGCTTATCGCGTTGCGCAAAAAATGGTGTCCGCTTCTTCGTCACCCTATCAACAAAACCAACGGATATATTATCCTTGCGTGCTTGCCGACGGTGGCGCTTGCGTTCGTTTTCAAACTGCTTGCGCCGTCGCTTATAGACGGCAAATTGTTGGGGTGCGGATTCGTCTTGACTGCGTGTTTGTTATACGTGAGTGAAAACTTTCAATTGCGCAAAACGGCACTTATAGACACCAAAACGAGTATATTAACTGGCGTTTTGCAAGGTATAGCGGTTTTGCCCGGCGTGTCGAGAAGCGGTGCGACGATATCCGCAATGCGCTTTCAAGGTGTGGAAAAAGAGGAAGCTACGACCTTTTCTTTCTTGCTTTCCATACCCATAATTATAGGCTCTGCGCTATACGAAAGCATAGACTTAATCACGGGAAAAGCGACCCTCGACGTATCCCCCGCCGCCCTCGTCGTGGGCGTTATATCGGCGTTTGTATCGGGACTTTTATCCATCAAGTTTTTCCTAAAACTCATAGAAAAACACTCGATGACGGCGTTTATAATCTACACGTTATTGCTTGGAATAGTGGTATCGATACTCCCGTTTTGGGTGAAATTCTAACGAAAAAACGAGCAAATTTTGCTCGTTTTTTCGTGCGTTTTTTATTATTTTTTGTTGTAAAATTGTTTAAAAATCGATGATTTTTATTGGATTTTTTATTGATTTTTTGATAAAAATTATGTCGTTTTGAGACGGTATTTCGGTTATAACGCTTGCGCAAGAGCGTTGATTTCTTGAATATTCGTTTCGTTGACGGCAGACAAGATTTTTACGCCTTGCTCCAAAATATCGAGGTTTTTGCAACCTTCCAACATACCTTTCATAACCTTGGTTGCAAAAGGTGCCCACGTGCCGTTGTCGATAAACGCAACCGTTCTGTTTTGGAAATTGTGCTCGACGAGAGTGGAGATAAATTCACGCATAAACGGGAATATTCCGCCGTTGTACGTCGTCGTGGCAAGCACGGTTTTGCTATAACGGAAAACTGACGCAACCGCCTTGGACATATCGCATCTTGCAAGGTCGTATACCACCACCTTACTACCCTTGGCACGCAAAGCGTCGGCAAGAATCTCAACGGCGGACTTGGTGTGACCGTATACGGAAGTGTACGCAATAACTACGCCGTCTTCTTCCGCCTCGTATCTCGACCATTTGTCGTAAAGTCCGATATAATACGCAAGATTGTCGCAAAGCACGGGTCCGTGCAAGGGACATATTCTCTTGATATCAAGTCCCGCGACTTTCTTGAACAAGTTTTGCACTTGCACGCCGAATTTGCCTACGATGCCGATATAATAACGTCTTGCCTCGTCCGTCCAATCTTCTTCGACGTCGAGTGCACCGAATTTGCCGAAAGCGTCGGCGGAAAAGAGAGTCCCGTCCAAATTGTCGTACGTCATAATAACTTCCGGCCAGTGCACGAGTGGCGCGGTGACGAACGAGAACGTGTGTTTGCCCGTGCAAAGCGTCGAGCCGTCCCCTACCGCCACTTGTCTATCCGCAAAGTCCGTGCCGAAATAGTTTTTCATCATCGCAAAAGCCTTGGAAGACGCCACGATTTTGGTGTCGGGATACGTCGACATAAAGAGCGCGACGTTAGCCGAGTGGTCGGGTTCCATATGTTGCACGACGAGATAGTCGGGCGCCATACCGTCCAAAACTTCTTTGAGATTTGCAAACCACTGCTTTGAAAAATGCGCGTCGACGGTGTCGAAAACCGTGATTTTCTCGTCCTTGACGACGTATGAATTGTAGGACATACCGTTTTTGACGACGTATTGTCCCTCGAACAAGTCTATATCGTGGTCGTTGACTCCCACGTAAAATATATCGTCGGTTATATACATAATTCACCTCATAGTTTTTGTATAAGAAATTATAATAGGGAATTAAGAAAAGGGCAAGCAAATTGCACCTATGGTGCAGTGATATTCTCGCGAAGCGAGAGTTATATTGCGCCAAAGGCGCAGTGATATTTTTGGCTTTGCCAAAAGTGATATTTGCGCCGTAGGCGCAAGTTGTGGAATATTCCATATTTCGCTACGCTGGATTCCCACGGTCGCTTTGCTCCCTCGGAATGACATTTTTGGAATATTCCGCTTAAAATTAGCTTGCCAAACTGCGATAAATAGATGAAGAACAAGAAAGAGCGTGCTTATTAACGGAATGTGCTTATTTGGAGCTTCGAGTTGCAAGGCGACGAGCGGATAAGTGCCGAGCTTGACGATTAGTACAAGCGACTGCGCCGTGTTGTTGCGAAGCTCGCGCACAAAGCGCAGTGGCATAACGAGGGAACGATACTTATCTATGCGAGTGCCGTTGTCTCCCCCGCGAGCGACGAATACTCTTGTAGAGAAATGCCCCTATACGAGTGGTGGGAGAAATGCCGGCGTGTCCGGAAAGAGGGGGTTATTGTCTACACTATATAAAAGAGCCGTCCGAAAATCGGACGGCTCTGCCGAAGTTATTCGCTATTTAGCGCAGTTTGGAATAAAATACTTTACCCGAATAGGGCTGTAAAACTTTGTCCCAATTGTCGTCGTAGACTGACAACAACTCCGTCGCTCCGGTCGGAATATGTTTCGCGACTTTTGAAGCGCGGACGGGTTTGGCGGAGAGGTTGATGACGACGGTGAGCTTGGACTTGCCGTCCTCGGCTATCTTGTCGTAGACGAAGAGTTGCTTGTCGTTGGGCAAGTAAAGCTTGAACTGTCCGTAAACCGCGGTGTCCTTGTACTCTTTGCGGAGTGCCATTGCGCGTTGATAGAAATACCATAAGGAATTTTCGTCTTGCAAGGCGTTTTCCACGTTGACTTCGGGATAGTTGGGATTGACGGTATACCAAGGCTCGACGGTTGAGAAGCCCGCGTATTTTTGACCGTTCCATTGCACGGGCGTACGAGCGCAGTCACGAGCGGCGGTATGCGCGACTTTGAGGATATGCTTGTCGCTGAAACCGAACTTGCGCATCAAATCACGCACGCAGAACGTGGAAACGTCCTTGAATTGCGTCCAAGGGTCTGTGCCTTTGGGGTATTTGTCAAAGTAGAGCGCGGTCATACCGATTTCTTGTCCTTGATAGACGAAATGCGTACCGCTGAGGAAGGTATACGCCATAGCGAGTGCCTTTCCGCTTTCCACTCTGAAATTTTCGTTGCCGTATCTGGAAATAATGCGCGCGTGGTCGTGGTTTTCGAGGTAGTTGGCGTTCCACGCTCTATGATAGAGCTTGGTTTGCCACTCGTTGAACGTCTTTTTGAGTTTTGGCAAATTAAACGGCGTGCGCACCCACTCTATGATGATGCAATCCGCTTGCATATGTTGGAAGGATATCATCATATCGAGCTCTTTCTTGTTCTCGTTGACGTAGGTAAGCGCGGTCTTGACGTTCATAAGCGGAGCTTCGCCGACTTGGAACGCGTCGTAATCCTTCAAAACCTCGCGGTATTCTTGCAAATACTCGTGGATATGCGGGCCGTTGTTGTAATGCTCCATACCTCTCGAAGCGGGCATAAGCCAATTGCCGTTGGGCAAGCCCTCGACCTTGCTTATTTGCGTAATGACGTCCTCGCGGAAGCCGTCCACGCCCATATCAAGCCAATAACGCATAACGTTTTTGACCGCTTCTCTCACCTTGGGATTGTCGTGATTTAGGTCGGGTTGTTCCTTGGCGTAGAGGTGGAGATAATATTCGCCTCTTTGCTCGTTGTACTCCCACGCACTTCCGGGGAAAGTGGACATCCAGTTGTTGGGGACTTTCTTGCCGTCTTTGCCCTTGCCTTTGCGCCAAATATAAAAATCGGTGTACGGCTCTATGCGTGCGCAACTCTTCTTGAACCAATCGTGTTGGTCGGACGTGTGGTTGATAACCAAGTCCATAACGACGCGCATACCGAGCGCGTGCGCTTTGTCGAGCACCGCCTTGAAGTCGTCGAGAGTGCCGTATTCGGGATTGATATTGTAATAGTCCGCGATGTCGTAGCCGTAGTCCGCTTGCGGTGAGGCATACAAAGGTGAGAACCAAATGGCGTCGCTACCGAGGCTCTTTATGTATTCGAGCTTGCTCAAAACGCCTTTGAGATCTCCTATTCCGTCGCCGTTTCCGTCACAAAACGAGCGTGGCCAAATCTGATAAACGGACATCTCTTTGAACCATTTTCTTTCTTCCATAATTTCCTCCAAATTGCAAAAAACGAGGTTTTATACCTCGTTTTTGCAATGATAAACGTTATTCTTGGTCGTTTTGAGTGGTTTCTTCCACTTCGCCCTCGACCGCTTGAACGTCCTCGGTTTCTACTGCAATCGGGTTGCCGTCTTCGTCGTACTCAACCTCTTCTTCCTCGTCTTCGTGAGGAGTGAGAGCGATTGCCATAACCTTGAACTTGTCGTCTTTGAGTTTCATAATGCGCACGCCTTGCGTTGCTCTGCCGATCTTGCTGATCTCGTCCGCTTGCACTCTGATGATAACTCCGCTGTCGGTGATCATCATAACGTCGGTGTCCGCGGGGATAACCTTCAAGCACACGAGCGTACCCGTCTTGTCGTTGAACACGCCCGCTTTGACGCCCTTACCCGCTCTGTTTTGGATCGGATAATCCGCAATTGAACTGCGCTTGCCGTAACCGGTTGACGTGACGGTGAGGATTTCGTCTCCCTCACGCACTACGTCGAACGCTACGAGCGTCGTGCCTTCGTCGATGTTCATTGCCTTGACGCCCATTGCCGTTCTGCCTACGGGGCGTACGTCTTTCTCGTTGAAGTGGATACTCATACCCGCGCTGGACGCTACGAGCACTTCGTCGTTACCGGTGGTGATTGCCGCACCGATAAGTTCGTCGTCGTCGTTGAATTTGATTGCAATCTTGCCGTTACGCTTGATTGAATCGTATTCTTCGAGAGGCGTCTTCTTGATAAGACCTTGCTTGGTTGCGAGCATAAGGAACTTGCCTTCTCTTTCTTCGGGCATTTGAAGAATGGTTTGAATCTTCTCGCCTTGTTCGAGTTGCAAGAGGTTTACCGCCGCCCTACCGCGAGCGTTGCGCGTCGCTTCGGGGATCTCGTACGCTTTGAGAGTGAACACTTTGCCCTTGTTGGTGAAGAACATAAGTCTCTCGTGCGTGTTGGAGGTGAATATTCTCTCAACGAAGTCTTCGTCTTTTGCCTTGTGAGCGGTGATACCCATACCGCCTCTGTGTTGCGCCTTGTATTCCGCAACGGGCATACGTTTGATATATCCGCCGTGAGTCATAGAGATGACCACGTCTTCTCTTTCGATAAGGTCTTCGATGTCGATATCGCCGTAATCGTAAGTGAGCTCGGAAAGTCTCGGAGTGTTGTATTGCGCCTTGATGTCGCCCAACTCTTTGATGATGATGTTGACGATTTCTTCGTCGCTGCCGAGCACCATAGTGAAGTATGCGATTTGCTTGTCGAGATCTTCGAGTTCCGCGTTGATTTTCTCGACTTCGAGACCGGTCAAGCGTTGCAAACGCATATCGAGGATTGCCGCCGCTTGCTTGTCGCTAAGGCCGTAGTTTTCCATAAGTTTGGACATGGCGTCTTGTCTGTCGCGGGATTTTTTGAGCAATTCGACGATAGCGTCGATGTTTTCGAGCGCGATATGCAAGCCCATCAAGATATGTTGTCTTTCTTGTGCTTTTTCGAGGTCGAAACGCGTACGACGTACAATAACGTCCTTTTGGTGCGCAATGTAGCACTCCAAAATCTCTTTGAGATTGAGCACGCGAGGCACGCCGTCAACCAACGCAAGCATAATCATACTGAAATTGGTTTGCATTTGCGTTTGCTTGTAGAGTTGGTTGAGAAGTACTTGTGCGTTGACGTCCTTTTTGAGCTCGATAACGATACGCATACCGTGACGGTCGGTCTCTTCGCGAAGATCGCTGATGCCTTCGAGACGTTTGTCTTTGACTTGGTCTGCGATGTTCTCGATAAGTTTTGCCTTATTTACTTGGTAAGGTATCTCGGTGACGACGATACGGCTCTTGCCGTTTGCCATCTCTTCGATTTCCGCTTTGGCGCGCAAAATGCAGCCGCCGCGTCCCGTCTTGTACGCTTGTTTGATTGCGTGTCTGCCCAAGATGAGCGCACCCGTCGGGAAGTCCGGAGCGGGAATATATTCCATAAGGTCTTCGACGGTGGCTTCCGGATTTTTCAAAAGCGCGATAGACGCGTCGATAACCTCACCGAGGTTGTGCGGAGGAATGGACGTTGCCATACCAACCGCGATACCGTCCGAGCCGTTTACGAGCAAGTTTGGGAAACGAGAGGGCAATACCACGGGTTGTTCACGCGTGTCGTCGAAGTTGGGATAGAAGTCAACCGTCTTTTTGTCGATGTCGCGGATCATTTCCAAAGCGATTTTGGAAAGTCTTGCTTCCGTATAACGGTAAGCAGCCGCGGGGTCGCCGTCGATTGAACCGAAGTTGCCGTGTCCGTCGATGAGCGGGCAACGAATGGAGAAGTCTTGTGCAAGACGTACCATTGCGTCGTATACGGAACTGTCGCCGTGGGGGTGGTATTTACCGAGCACTTCACCGACGACCATAGCGCACTTACGATAGGGCTTGTCGGGAGTGAGACCAAGTTCGCTCATAGCGTACAAAATACGTCTGTGAACGGGCTTCAAACCGTCTCTTGCGTCGGGGATTGCACGTGATACGTTGACCGCCATCGCGTACGCGATAAACGATTTTTTAAGCTCGCCGTTGATTTCGACGTCTTTGACGGTCGAGTTGGCTATATGTTGGACATATTCGTTGTTTTTATCGTCTCTTATGTTTGCCATAATTCACTCCTTATACATCCAAGTCGGTGACGAGTTTCGCGTTTTGCTCGATAAACTCGCGACGAAGCTCGGGTTGCTCGCCCATAAGTATGGAGAAGAGTCTGTCCGCTTCGATTGCGTCTTCCATAGTGACTTTCAAAAGCGTGCGTTTTTGCGGGTCCATAGTGGTCTCCCAAAGTTGTTCGGGGTTCATCTCACCGAGACCTTTGTAGCGTTGCAAATCACCGCTCTTTCTGCCGTTCTCCGCGTAGTACGCTTCGAGGCTTTCGTCGTCGTAGAAGTATTGCTCTTGCTTGCCCTTTGCGATCTTATAAAGGGGCGGAAGCGCGATAAACACGTGTCCGTTCTCGATAAGAGGACGCATAAAGCGGAACAAGAACGTGAGCATCAATATACGAATGTGGCTGCCGTCCACATCGGCATCGGTCATACAGATGATGCGATGATAACGGAGCTTGGACTCGTCGTATTCGGCGTTGATACCGCATCCGAAAGCGGTGATCATCGCTTTGATTTCTTCGTTTTCGAGCACTCTGTGAAGAGTTGCTTTCTCGACGTTGAGGATCTTACCTCTCAAAGGAAGGATTGCTTGGAATCTTCTGTCTCTGCCTTGCTTAGCGCTGCCGCCTGCCGAATCACCCTCGACGAGGTAAATCTCGCAGTTCTTGGGGTCTTTGTCCGTGCAGTCCGCAAGTTTGCCGGGAAGCGTGGTGCTTTCGAGCGCGCTCTTTCTTCTTGCGCTCTCTCTTGCCATACGCGCCGCTTCTCTCGCACGTTGCGCCGTAATCGTTTTTAGAACGAGTTCCTTCGCTTCACGCGGATGTTCTTCAAGATAAGTGCCAAAGCCCTCCGTTACGCCTTTTGCGACCGCAGAACGCATACTGCTGTTGCCGAGCTTGGTCTTGGTTTGTCCCTCGAATTGAGGTTCTGCAAGTTTGACGGAAATAACCGCCGTAAGACCTTCTCTGACGTCTTCACCGCTGAGCTTCTCACTGCCTTTGAGAATGCCCGCTTTCGTGCCGTAATCGTTGATTATCTTGGTGAGAGAGGCTTTGAAGCCGTCGAGGTGCGTACCGCCTTCTTCCGTGTTGATGTTGTTCGCAAAAGCCAAAATCGTGTCGCTGTAACTGTCGTTGTATTGCATTGCGACTTCGATCTCGCTGTCAACGTATTTTTCGTCAAAATAGATGACCTCGGGGAAGATGGTCTCTTTGGTCTTGTTCATCTCTTCGACGAAAGAAACGATACCGCCTTCGTAGCAGAAAACTTCTCTACGCTCGGGCTCTACGCGTTGATCCGCAAGCTCGATGGTAAGACCTTTGTTGAGGTACGCAAGCTCGCGAAGACGAGTCTTCATCGTCTCGTAGTTGAAGTCAAGCGTCTCGAAAATCTCACCGTCGGGGTAGAACGTTATCGTCGTGCCCGTATCCGTTGCCGTGCCCACTTCCGCAAGAGGTCTTTCCGCAACGCCGCGATTGAAACGTATGCGGTAAAGTTTGCCGTTTTGTCTGACTTCGGCAACCAACCATTCGCTCAACGCGTTGACGCAAGATACGCCGACGCCGTGCAAACCGCCGGAAATTTTATATCCGCCGCTGCCGAATTTTCCGCCCGCGTGGAGCTTGGTGAGAACCACCTCGACTGCGGATTTGCCTTCTTTTTCGATTATACCCGTCGGAATACCTCTTCCGTTATCGGTGACGCGGATTGCGCCGTCGCTCAAAATCTCGACAACGATGTGCGTGCAATAACCGGCAAGAGCCTCGTCGATGGAATTGTCCACGACTTCCGTAACCAAATGGTGCAGACCTCTCGTGTCCGTCGAACCGATGTACATACCCGGGCGTTTTCTGACCGGATCGAGTCCTTCCAGAACTTGTATGTCGCCCGCATTATAACTGTGTTTGACTTCTTCTGCCATCTTTCCTCCTAAAAAAAATATATTTTAGTAGTTAATATATTATTATTCAATAATAATAAGTAAAAATATTATATCAAGTTTATATCAAAATATCAAGAGTTTTTGCGAATTTTGTTTTGACGCGCTCAAACCGCTTGTTTTTCAATCGGAGGCGGCGGACGAGCAATCGGACAAACTTTTACGAATTTCGCCGTTTTGGGCGGTTTTAGATTGTCACAATCGCTTGCCATGACGCGCTTTTTGCTTTACCATAAAAATATGGATTTGAAAGAAAGATTGAAAACACCCCAAAACACCGACGAGTTGAAGGAAATATACAAGAAAAATCAACTTGTGTATTACACGCCCAAAGAAGAGCTTATCAACGTCGTTACGCACGCGTTCGGCACGGTTTTTGCGTTGATTTTTATGGTGTTTATGCTCATAAAAGCAACGACTCCCGCCGCTTACGCAAGCGCGGTGCTATCTTGTACGCTTATCGCAATAGAGTTTGCGGTGTCGGCAACCTATCACGGCGTGAGCGACCTAAAACGCAAGCTCGTATGGCGCAAGGTGGATTTTCCCGCCGTCAATCTCAACGTCATTGCGTGCGCCACGGCAACTTGCCTTATGTACGGAAGCGTTTACGGCTACGTCGCGCTCGGAGTGTCGCTTGCAATCGCTCTTGTGATATTCATTCTTTGCCAAGTTCGCTTCGATATCTTCCGCAAAGTGTCCGTCGCGTCGACATTCGTCATCGGCGGATTGATGTTTGCGGCGTTCTTTACGGCGTATTTCAGCGAAAAGGGCATACTGCTTACAACCAGCCTTGTTTATCTCTTCGGATTGATATCTTGCCTTATCGGCGCGTTGCTCTTCGGCGTGCATAAACGCTACGTTCATTGCGTATTCCACGTCTTCGTGCTAATAGGTCCTATACTCTTCCTTATAGCAACGTATATGCAATTGATATGACGATTTGTCAAAACTAATATTTTGTCAAAATCGAGGTGTAAAAAAATCGCAAACACGGAAAAAAAATAAATCTCAGCGAAAGAATATAGGTTTACTAGTAAACTATTTTATAGACGATTTATCTAAAAATATAAAATATCGCACGTTTTAGGCGTCGTCGCCTTGTTAATAAGTGGAAAATTTGTTTTTCATGAAACACCGCACTGTTTAGCGGTGTTTTCTTGATATTTTAAGCGTAAAAACAAACTCGAAATACATTGTAAATACAGCCCACAACCTATTACGTTACGCCCATACGAAACGATATACGTTAGCGATAGTATTGCAACGCTTTACCCACTACACATACGGCATACATTCGATAGTATTGCCACAACGTATGACGCGACTACCGTTATATTACGTCACATTGCAATACACACTTTTATAAGAACCAATATCTGCAAATATACACAAAATACCAATAAACAACGATAATAAAACCTACGATATAACGGCTTTTTACAGCGATTTTTGCTAATAATTTCGCGCAAAAAAACACGACAATATTCAAAACAATAGAAATAGCGTGAAACAGTAAAATTTTTCTATAAAAATTGAGAAACATTTTGCGTCGAAAAATTTGGGTGAAAGGTCGAAAATTTTTCTATCAGATTTTACAAGGAGAAAGGTCAAAAATTATTTTTTTGACAGTAAAAACCGCTTAAACCCCTACTAAACAGTGGGTTTTTGATTGTTTTCGTTCCACGTGAAACGGGGTGTCAAAATCAAATTGTTCCACGTGAAACATAGATGTTTTATAGTGATTTTGGCGGTATATTCATCGTTTTACCGCGCTTTTCCTCTTATGATCGTCAATGATATTACCTTGCATTTTGATGTGATTTTACACGGAATTTTACTGTAATTTAGCGTTGATTTTCCTTATATTTTTAACACCTTTTTGGGTGTTGTTTACCTCTAAAAATGCAAACGCTTTCCTTTACCAACCAATGCACCTCCAACGTACTTCGATGCGGTTAAATCAGTACCCTTTTCACCGTCAACAAGGTATTTTATATCGTCGTCCGACATTGTCGAGATTATCATCGTTTTATATACGATACTGTAAAATCGCAATTTTCCAAAAATCGCTACTTTACTACTGTTTAGAGGTGTTGTAGCCGATTTTTTCTATACGTTACACGTGAAACAATTTTGAATTTTTGTAGATTTTGCGGATATATTGACCGTTTTATATTTCAGCGTTATAATCAAAGTATGGAAACGATCAACCTGCTTGACGTCAAAAATAGACACGAGTTCCGAGAGTGGCTTGTAGACAATCACTCACAAGAAAACGAGTGCTGGGTGATTGTAAAAAGAGGAAGCCCTAACGATAACACTACGTTTTGGTATCTCGATGCAGTTGAAGATGTACTTTGCTTCGGTTGGATTGACAGTACGATCAAAAAACTTTCTGATACCATTACAGCGCAACGATTTGCAAAACGTAGAAAAAATAGCAATTGGACGGAGTTGAATAAAGAGCGTTGCAGAAGACTTGAGAAACTCGGTCTAATGACGGATAGCGGAAGAGCGGTATTGCCCGATATGTCGGAAGCGGGTTTCGTTATCAATCAAGATATATTGACACTTTTACAAATGAACGATGTTGTATGGCAAAACTTTTTGAGTTTTCCGCCGTTATATCAAAGAGTGCGAATTGACACCATACAATTTCAACACCCACCGTCCCGCGCTTTATCAGTCTCGCTTAAACAAATTTATCGAGAACACGAGAAAGGGTATTATGTACGGCGAATGGAACGACAACGGGAGATTGCTCGATTATTGAGTAAAATATCGAATAGAAAATCGGCAAGGTTGCCGTTAAACACGTCTATGGTGATAACGCAAATTCCACCATACGATATACGGCATAATAAGTATAAGTTGCAAATATAAAAACAAGCGTATCGAGTCTAATAAAAACCTCGGTACGCTTTTATTTAATAATTTCGCTTATTTTGTAGAAACTTGATTTTTACTTTTCTATACGTTACACGTGAAACAATGTGAGATAGACGCTGATTATTTATCGAGATAATCGGCAAGTTCTTCCGGAGCTGTTCTTTGAGATTGGATATTACCTTTTGTTCCGATATCACGCATTTTCTTTATAGTACAATAACCGTCCGGATATTCTTTCAAAAATTCAATCTCCATATAATTGCCGTATCTTTCAAAAACTTCGCCGTTTTTTACATACTTTGTGTCATCAATTTCACAAAAGGGTAGATTTACCTTATTTACCTTGCATTTATACTTTATTTCACTTATAGGATTGCCAATGTATAAATAGACAATATCACATATTTCTATGTTTTTGTTGGTTTGTTTCCAGTCAACTATCTTCAAATTAGACATTACACCAGATACATTGTAATATTTTGTGTTACAAGGGATAATATATTCCATAAACACCTCCATTCCTTACATTTTTACACTTCGCGATATGTAATATGTAATAAATACATTTATTGCTATTTTATCATTTTCGCACATAAGCACAATAGTTTACAAGTAAACTATTGTGCTTATCGTTTTATTAAGACTGTTTTCCTTAAAAAATGATACAACAAAAATTATTAATGATTAAGGATCATATCTATAAAATCTTTCTTACCGCTTGTGTATGAACACCTATCATTAGCATACTTACTTTCCAACTCTTCTTTCAGATTTTGATATTGCAAAGCTATATCATTATTCTTATTAAGATAATCCCTAAAATAAATATAGCTTTTCCATTCGTTTTCATTCCATTTAACAATATGAATATGATGTGTTCTAATATCCTCATCTATATTCCCCATCACATAGAGCATCTGTCGATCCAAATCTATACCACGATAAAAAATACCATTTTGTTGTAATTGTTCATTATGCGATAACACATTATCAAAATCAATTACTCCAACCACAATATCAATAATCGGTTTAGCTTTTATCATCTGTATTGACGTACTCCCAATATGCTGTATATCGACGACATCACACCCCAATATTGAATATAGTGTATTTATTGTTTGGCGAGCGATTTTATCCCAATTATTATCGTGTGGTTCAAGTTGCACTATTCCTCTTTTTAGTCCTAATGACATTACAGTATTCTTCCTTTGGTCATTACTTCATTATAAATAATGAATATTTGAACATTTTAATAAAACAAATACCAAAATCCCACTTAAATATGAATTCTCGGTATTATAAATTAATAATTCAAATTCAACGCCGTTTACAGCGTGTTGAGGACGTCGAGATAGGCGGACAATTCTTTCTTTGCGCCGGCAAGGTTGTGAGAGCGGTAGTTTCCGCACTCGATTTTCTTACTGCCGGGGATAGTATCGAGTTCGAGGCATTTTGCGACGCATTCTTTGGTGAGCGCGAGTGCCTCGTCCTTGTTGGTGTCGAACAAAAGCAAATAAAAGCCCGTTCTGCACCCCATAGGGCCGAAATAAACAACCTTGTCCTTATACACGCTGTTGCGCACCACGGTGGCAAACAAGTGCTCTATGGTGTGCATAGCGGCTATATTGAGATAATCTCCTTTATTCGGCTCTTTGAAGCGCAAATCGTACGTGAACACGTTTTTGTCCACGCGGTTGAGGTAAAAACCCTTTTTAAGCACGTTGTGGTCGATTGTAAACGACGTAATCTTTTCCATAGTCTTCTTATTCCTTGACGGGCGGAAGCGCGCTTGCGCCCTCTTTGACGGCTTTGAGGATAGCGGGCAACATCTTTTCGTAACCCGCGACGCCTTTTGCCATAACGGTCTCAAAACTCACGTTTGCGCCTTCCTCGGCGTTGTCGCTGACGACTTTGACGGAGAAGAGGGGGATATTGTTGCGCTCGCACGCAATGGCAAGCCCCGCAAGTTCCATCTCGCAGATGTCCGCGTCAAACTCTCTTTTGAGTCTTTGCTTTTCCTCTTTGACTGCAACGAATTTATCACCGCTTGCGACGCTTACGAGTTTTACGGGTTTGCCGATATTGGCAAGCACGTTTTGAATGACCACTTCGTCGAGATAGAAGAAGTTGTCCGTCATACCGCTGTATTGACCGACTTTTCTATCCGTATCGACTTCCGTTACGTCGAATTGATAATGCACGACCTTTCTCGGCACGACGATTTCACCCACGTCGAATTTGCCCACAGCTCCGACGAAGCCGAAGTTGAGGACGATTTCCACGTCGAACAAATCCACGAGCAACTGCACGGCAAGAGCGGCTTTGACCTCACCAACACCGCTCGTTGCAAGATATATGGTGTCACCGTCAAGTTCTATTTTGCTGATAGCAACGCCTGCTATCGTACTTTGATCAACCACGTTGCCGAGTTTTTGGAAGATCGGCAAAGTTTCTTCCGCCATAGCGGTTACGATTGCAATTCTCATATACTGCCTCCGTTTTGTTTATATATTTTACCACTATTTTGCGTCAAGTACAATAGCACGGCAAAAAAAGGTCTTGCGATTTTGCATATTTTCTTTTTGCGGTAGGTTTTGCAAATTTTATTATCAAATCACAATATCGATATTTTATCTTATAATATTTTCGGTATAAACTGCGCGTTTTGCGATTTGACGCAAAATATCGCGCTTTATAAAATTTGAGTTCCGTCACTTGAAAAACGCAAGAAAAAATGTTATTATATCCGTATGGACAAAGACTTTCTTATAAACGGAGCGGTGCAAGTGGGCGCAACGATAACTTCCGACCAAGCGGAAGCTCTTTGTGCGTACTACGAAAAAGTGGTTGAGTGCAACAAAGCTTTCAACCTCACCGCAATCACCGAAGAGAAAGACTTTGCCGTAAAGCATATTATAGACTCGCTTGCCGGTGTGAGTGAAATTCCACACGGTGCAAAACTTTGCGACATAGGCTCGGGCGGTGGTTTTCCGTCTATGCCGATTGCCATTGCACGAGAGGACGTATCCGTCACCGCGCTTGACTCAACGGCAAAGAAAATGACGTTCGTTGCCCAAAGCGCAAAGGAGCTCGGCATAAAGAATATCTCCACCGTTGCGGGCAGAGCGGAAGAGCAAAAGGCGCAATTTGCCAAATACGACGCGGTTACTGCAAGGGCAGTTTCCGCACTTCCGATTTTGCTTGAACTTGCAATACCGTTTTTGAAAGTCGGCGGACTTTTCCTTGCGTACAAGACCGACGAAAGCGAACTTGACTCGGCACAAAACGCAATAAAAGTGCTCGGCGCAAAACATTTGCACACCAAGTTTTTGAATCTGCCAAACGGCGACAAGCGTGCGATTATAGTTTTTGAAAAGATAAAACAAACTCCGCCACAGTACCCGAGAGTGTACGGGAGTATAAAAAAGAAACCCTTATAAAATTTTGAATGGAAAGTAATTTAATAACATTATTTTCCATTTTTTATAAATTTTTCGTGAAACTTTTTGTGAAACATCATTGAAAAAAACGTTTTTGTATGGTACACTGTTTTTATGGCGTACGTCGTATCCTTTTCAAACCAAAAGGGAGGCGTCGGCAAAACCACTTCGTGCGTTAATCTTGCCGTTTATATCGCTCTCTCGGGATACAAAGTTTTGCTCGTTGACCTCGATTCGCAAGCCAACGCGTCAAGTGCGCTCGGGGTGTTCGACAAAAAAGCCGAAAATTCGATATATACCGCGCTGTGCACGGGGGATATCCGTCCTTGCATAGTGAAAGGTGCGGACTTCGATTTCGTGCCATCGTCAATGGATTTGACTGGTGCGGAACTTGAATTGAAGGACAAAGAAGATAGAGAGTTCGTGCTCAAAAACGTGCTGTCCGCCGTTCTTGACGACTACGACTATATCTTTATCGACTGCGCGCCGTCAATAAACTTGTTGCTCGTCAACGCGCTCACGGCGTCAAACGGCGTAATCGTACCGCTTCAATGCGAATACTTTGCCTTGGAGGGTATGAATCAGTTGCTCAACACGGTGCGACTCGTCAAAAAACATCTCAATCCGTCCATTGAGATAGACGGGGTGCTACTTACGATGTGTATGCGCAACAAGCTTGCGCTCGACGTGGAAAACAATGTGCGGTCGCTCTTCAAAAGCGCGGTGTTCGATACCAAAATACCTCGCAATATTCGGCTTGCGGAAGCACCGAGTTTTGCAAAAACCATAAATAATTACGACGATAAATGCGCGGGCGCGCTTGCTTACAAGGCTCTTGCGCAAGAATTTATATCAAAACATAAGGAGTGAAGTATGGCAAATACAAAAGGCGGACTTGGTTCAAAAGGTTTGAATGCACTTTTCAACGACAACGAGGAAAACGTCAGAGTGGATATCGCGGACGATATCAAGGCGCAAGAGATAGATATCACGCTCATTGACCGCAACCCCAATCAGCCCAGAAAGACTTTCACGGAGGACAGCCTCCGCGAGATGTCCACGTCAATTGCCACGTACGGCGTTTTGCAACCGCTCATTTTGGTAAGAAGCGAGGGCGGAAGATATATGATTATCGCGGGCGAGCGTCGTTTTAGAGCAAGCCTTCTTGCAGGTCTCAAAAAAGTGCCCGCAATCATAAGAGAATTTACTCCGCAACAAATCCAAGAGATTTCACTCATCGAAAACTTGCACCGTGAAGACCTCAACGCAATCGAGGCGGCGGAAGGTATGCGTGAACTTATGGAAAACCACGGTCTCACGCAAGAAGAAGTTGCAACGCGTATCGGCAAATCTCGTCCGTACGTCACCAACACTTTGCGCCTTTTGCAACTCCCAGACGAGGTAACCGAGCTCGTAAGAGAAGGCAAACTTTCCCCGGGACACGCAAGAACGCTTATCTCCATTGACGACAAGGAATATCTCGTCACGCTTGCAAAACAAGCGTGCGACAACAAGCTTTCCGTGCGCGACCTCGAAAACCGCGTAAGACTCTACTTCACGAGGAAAGCAATTCCGTCCGGTCCGAGAGATAAGGGCGCAATGCCTCTCGAACTCAAAGAGTTCGTCGGAGATATGAAGCGCATTTTCGCAACCAAGGTCAAACTCGTCGGCAACGACCAAAAGGGACGTATCACCATCGACTACTTCAACAAGGACGACCTTGACAGAATTTACGCTCTCGTGCAAATCTTGAAGTACAACGACAAACTGTAAAAGCAATTAATAATTAATAGTTAATAATTGCGGAAGGCAAAGCCTTTATATAATGTAATTAAACAACACAAAACAATACTTAACCAACACAAAACACGCATATAAAATGCGTGTTTTGTTGATTCTATACTAATTATGCAATATTGTGTTTATGTGAAATTTATCGTAGTTTTTATTTAACAAAACCAATCTTTATCGGAGGTTGCGTATTTGGATTGATTGGTAAAAATTTTGATATAACCATTGTCGTCTATGCTCTTTTTGAGAGTTTGCGCCTCGAAAGCTATGCGTTTTAAGGTGATATCTTTGTTATTTTGCAAGTCTATTTCTCTTTTTAGTTCCGCAAGTGCACTCGTTTGTTCTATCCCCGTTGACAAACCGATAATCATACCTTGGCGTCTTGCGTGGATATCGTCACTTGACAACGTGTATTTTACGAGTTCTTGCAAAAATGTTTCGTCTTCCGCAATCTTTTCTTTTATTTTTTCACATTGACGATACGCCTTGTTTGCCTGCTTCGAGTTGCAATCCCACGACTTTTCAAAACTCTCTTTTGCAAGCGCGGTTATCTCGTTTGCAATTTGTTTAACCGTAATAATATCCATAAATTTTTTACTATTTGGGTGTGGGCAAAGCCCACCCGAAATTATTAATTATAAACTATTAATTATTAATTCTTCCACCAACAACCGAGCCGTCTTTGATATTGATTTTATTGGCTTTGTTGGGTAGGTTATATTCCGTGCAAGTAAGTATCGTTTGGAAGCCTTCCGTCATTTTGAGTAAGGTGGTTTGTCTGTTTTCGTCAAGTTCGGAAAGAACGTCGTCGAGGAGCAAAACGGGCGGTTCGCCTATCTCGTTTTTGTAGATAATCACCTCACCGAGTTTCATTGCAAGCGCAATGGTGCGTTGTTGACCTTGGGAGGCAAATTTGCGACTATCCTTGCCGTTTATCTCGATTTTGATATCGTCTCTATGCGGTCCTACGGTGCAAAAACCGAGTTCTTTATCTTTTTGCCTCGATGCGACTATCGAGGAATAGAGATTGCTTTCCAGCTGACTATCCTCACAATCCGTCTTGACACCGCTTTCATACGAGAGGGTGAGAGTTTCCTTTTCACCGCTCAACGCAAAGTGAAATTTGCGCGCGGCGTCGCTCAACGTCGCGATATATTCCTTGCGTTTTTGCACTATGATTGCGCCTTCTTTTGCAAGCGACGCGTCCCACACGTCGAGCATATCGTCTATGTTTTGATACTTGTATTCTTTGAGGAGATTGTTCTTTTGTTTAAGCGTCTTGTTGTAGCGTTGAAGCGCGATAAAATACGCCTTTTGTTGTTGGGATATGCCGACGTCCAAAAATCTGCGTCTTTCTTGCGGTGCTTCTTTGACGAGTTTCATCTCGTCGGGAGAGAAGAATACCACACCCAGCACGCCTAAAAGTTCACCCGCGCGATTGACGGGAATACCGTCCACGGCAACCTTTTTCTTGCCTTGCGCGTCTATTTGAAGCACTATCGTGTGTTTTCTGAATTTCCTTTCAAGCGCGATTTTCACTCTTGCCTTGTCTTTGCCGAGCAAAATCATTTCCTTGTCCTTCGTGGTGCGAGGTGAGTGGAAAATGGAGCAAAGATAGATGGATTCAAGCATATTGGTCTTTCCGCTCGCGTTTTGCCCGTACAAAACGTTTAGACCGTCTGCAAAGTTCACGACGGCCTCGGGGTAGTTTCTGAAATCTTGAAGTTCGAGCGAAAGAATTTTCATACACTACAAGTATAGCGTAGAGAGCGTTTTTTTTCAACATCTTGTGTTTAAGTTTTCTTTTTTGATTTTCGCTTGAAAAAATCCGCCTTTTTGATATAATCAAAAATATGATTAACATTGAAGAATTTTGGGAAAACGCAAAGGATGAATTGTCCATATCCATACAAGCCATAAGCTACGAGGTGTGGATAGAAAAATTAGAGCCCGTTTGCTTCGTCGACAACGCAATGGTTTTGTCGACTATTTCCGCAAACGCAAAACGCACCATCGACACGAGATATCTCGACACGATTAAAGAGGTGGTGTCTTCGCTCAATTCCGCAATTACGGACGTTATTATAATCACCCCCGACAAAAAGGACGAGTATCTCAACAAGCAAACCGTGTTTATCGAGGACGAGGGCTTCGTCACCAACTTCACACCCGAAGAAAAAGGTAAGAAAAAATGCCCGTTCCTTGAAAAATACACGTTTGAAAACTTCGTCGTGGGCAAATCCAACGAGTACGCTTTGGCGGCTTGCAAGACTATTGCACAAAACCCCGGCGGAAGCTACAATCCGCTTTTTATCTACTCGGGCGTAGGTCTCGGAAAGACGCACCTTTTGCACGCAATCGGCAACTATCTTTTTAAGAACAGAAAGTCCGCCAACGTGCTTTACGTGAGTGCGGAAACGCTCGTTACCGAGCTTATCAGCGTCATTCGCAACAAGTCCAACGACGAGAACAATCGTTTTAGAGAGAAATATCGCTCTTGCGACGTGCTTATGGTGGACGACGTGCAATTCCTCATAGGCAAAGAAGCAACGCAAGAGGCGTTCTTCCACATTTTCAACGACTTGTATCAAGAAAATAAACAAATCATTCTCACGTCCGATCGTTCACCCAAGGACCTCACGACGCTTTCGGATAGGCTTCGTACGCGCTTCGGTTGCGGTCTTATAGTGGATATTCAAGTGCCAGATCTCGAAACGAGAGTGGCTATCCTCAAAACCAAGGCAGTGCAGTCCAAATTTATGCTTTCGGACGAAGTCGCGGAGTATATCGCAGAGCTTGCTCCGTCCAATATCCGTGAGATGGAAGGCTTGCTAAACCGCATAATCTTTTATAGCTCACTCACCAACAATCCCATTCAAACGAGAGAAATTGCAAGCGAGGCGTTTGCGGGCTTTCTCAAAGAAAAGCAAGGTGAAACCACCGACGCGAGCGGAATTATCGACGCCGTGTGCAAATACTTCAAGATATCCACGGCAGACATCATATCCAAGAAGAAAACCAAAAATATCGTCGAGCCTCGTATGATTGCAATCTACCTCATCACAGAGCTTTTACCGATGCCACTCGTGCAAATAGGTGAGATGTTCGGCGGGCGCGACCACACGACGGTTATCCACGCAAGAGACAAAATCAGTGAGGAAATCAAGACCAATCCTCGCATTAAAATCACCGTTGCGGATATTAAAAATATGATATTAAATAGATAATGTCTTTGCGCCGAATGCTAAACACGTGTCACTTATCTCTATGAGATAACTTGACACATATTTAGGCGCAAACGTCCTACAAAAAAGCAAGCAGAGCCTTGCTTTTTTGCGTATGGGCTCGCAACTTTGAGGCGGCTCGGCGGTTGCTCGGATAGAAAGTTGATGCTCACAACGATTTTTTCGTGGAGTTATAAACTACGGCTCCGCCTGTCTACGAGAGCCGTTAGGCGCAATAAAATTGCGCTGATGGAATATTCCATATTAAAATAAAGTTTATACGAAGACAATATTGAGATGAAGAGCGCGAAAATTGATTTTTTTTCAACGCAAAAAAACCACAACTAATAAAAACGTGATAAATAGATGAATAACGCGAAAGTGCCCCGAGAACGACAACCCTAATTTACTAATCGTAAATGAGTTGGCGAGCTCGGGGCACTGACGGAATATCACAATATAATAAAATAACTTATATAAAAAGGTCACTAAACAGATGAAGAACAAGGAAGAGCCGTTCGAGGGGCAACCCTAATTTACTAATCGTAAATGAGTTGACAATCGAACGGCTCTGACACAGTTATTCGCTGTTTAGTGACCTTTTATCCTATAACTCGGAGAGGAAGGATCAAGTATAGCCAACGGTCGCTCTCGCCCTTAATAATTCCCGGTGCAGTCGAGGTGGTGAAGTTGAGCGTTACGAACGGCTCGTCGATGGCGTGCATACTGTCAATGATGTATTTGGAATTGAAACCGATGGTGAGGTCTTTTCCTTTGAGGCCAATGGTGACTTTCTCGTTGATTTCACCGTCTTCGCTGTGTGCGTTGAGGGAGATCGTGTCTTCTTTGATTTCCATCTTCACGTAAGATTTTTTCTCTGCGCGGTTGATGAGGGACACACGGTCGATTGCATTCTCAAAGAGTTTCTTATCAATCGTGATTTCCGTCGTGAATACGCTGGGGATAATCTTTTCGTAATTGATATATTCCTCACCGATAAGTCTGGTGACGATTTTGGTGTGGAAGAGGTCAACCATAATATAGTTTTTCTCAACGTAAACGGTGATTGTCTCTTCGCCCTCGTCGATAAGACGAGCAAGCTCGTTCATACTCTTGGAAGGAACGACGATTTTATCAACGATACCGTTGTTTTTGATTTGCGCTCTTGCAAGTGCGAGGCGGTATCCGTCAGATGCAACCGCTTCAACCTCTTCTTCTTTGATATTGAGGCATACACCGCGAAGGGAAGGTCTTGCTTCGTCCACTGCAACGTTGAATATAACCTTTGAGATGATATCTTTGAACTCTTTTTTGAGAATGATGAAAGAATTTTGCGTATCGACCTCTTTGAATATGGGATATTCGTCCGCGCTCATACACTTGATTTGCAATTCGCTATCAAGATACTTGATGATGAGCTTAGTGGGGTCTGTGCCGTCGAGTTCGATTTGTTCTTCCTCGATTTTCTTTGCGTAATCCGCAAAAAGTTTGCCGGGTACTACGATTTCGCCTTCGATAAGCACTTGCGCGTTGATTTTCTTCTCGATTGCAAGTTCAAGATCGGTTGCAAAAATCGTGAGCGTATCACCCAATGCGGTGAGTTTTACACCGTCGAGAATGGGATTGTTACGTTTTACGGGAAGTGCCTTTACAACTTTTGCGAGAGCGTCGCTCAATTCGTTTCCTTGACAAATAAGTTTCATATTTCGCCTATATATTTTTTATTCTTTTATTTTTAATAATGATAACATAAATAAGCAATGTTGACAAGTGGAAAATGCAACCACCACCACAAAGTATGCTTATTTACGGTTTGTCACAGCCCAATATCTTGTCGTTTCGACCGTGTGATTATGTTGATAAAAAGTGCGTTTGTATCAACATATTGTCAACAACTTTTCAAAGTTGTCAACAAAGCATGAAAATATATTCGTTTTGCGCTATTCACGCAAGGTTTTTCTCGTATTTCAAACTATCAAAAGTTGAGAGTTCCGAACGAGAATATCGCGGAGAACGCGTACGCAACTACGACGCTTATTACGAACATAAGCGCGAATATTGCCAAGTTGCGTTTGGTGTGCTTCACGTCTTTGAATAGATACACGAAGCCGAGTCCCGCGTTCATACAAAGTCCGCCCAGCGTCGCGCCAAAACCGAGTCCGCCCATTATATACAGTTCACTGAGTACCACGGAAGATACACAGTTGGGAATTGCGCCAACGACAACCGCAAGTAGGGGTGCAAGGTATCTGTTTGCGGTCAAAAACTCAACGAGTTTATCTTGACCCACTCTATACATAATCACGCTCAATATAACGTTTACGACGAATACGTATCCGAATATTTCAAGCGAGTGTTTGAGAGGGTGGAACAAAAATCTGTCGAGTTTTTGCTCTTTTTCTGTCTTTTGCTTTTTCTCGTTGGAAGCCTTGGTTTCTTCCTCTTTTATGCTTTCCTCTTCAAAGCGTTCACATTCCTTGCAATCTTCGCAGTCGCACTTTTCGCAATGAACGTCTTTTTTCTCAACGACTTCCGCGCTGGTACATTCCGTAAGTCTTATCTTGTATTGCTCGTCGCAATGCTCCACGTGGTGTTCCACTTTTTTGCGACTCTTGGTCATAACGAGGTCTATAAGATATCCGAAGAGTAAGCCGAGCGCAAATTTGAGCGCGATTATCGGAAGAACGTGCAACGCCTTGTCAGGAGTGCCTAAAAAGATTGGCAACGCCTCGTCGCTCGTAGCAAGATATACGCCTATAAGCGTGCCGAGAGTAAGATGTCGTTTTTGATACAAATCCGTTGCGACTATGCTAAATCCACATTGAGGCAACAGTGAAATACTCACGCCTATAAGTGGCGCAAGATTGCCTTTAAGTCTTATTTTGTCGGACAGTTTAGGCTCGATAAAAGCGATGATAAATTGGAAAACCACAACCACCGCAAGTATCTTCAAACTATCCAAAAACGCATCTAAAATAACTTCGCTCATATCTATAATATTATAACACTATATAAGCAAAATACAATATTATTTACAACATAAAAGCGCAAGAATTTTTATTTCTTGCGCCTCCGTTTTTACAACCGTTATTTTTGCGTTATTTATCACAAAAACATAGTTTATATTGAATATTTGAATATATAAACGATTGTTTTAGTTAAAATCAATCGATTTTTATTCTCTATACTTGCTCATCATTTCCTTAAATAGGTCTTGCGTTGAGGGCGGTGTATAGGTGATTGCGTTTGCGCCCGCTTCTATGGTTTGGAGTATGCTTTCTTCAGTTTTTCCGCCAGACGCTATAATCGGAATATCGGGGAAGCCGTCTCTGATTTTCTTTACTATGCGAGGCGTGTCCGTTCCACAGGCAACGTTCACTATCGTAGCACCCGCGTCAAGTCTTGCTTGTATATCGGTGTCTTCTTTCGTTACGGTTATGATAACGGGGATATCCACACCGAGCGCAACCGCCGTGAGATTGAGGTCGGAGATAGGCGCGTTTAGCACCACGCCCATTGCGCCTTGCGACTCCACGTCTTTTGCAATCGCAACCGTGCGCAAGCCTTTCGTCGTGCCACCGCCCACACCGCAAAACACGGGTATGTACGACGCTTTTATTATCGCGTCGCTTATCACTTGTTGGGGAGTGAACGGGTACACCGCAAACACCGCGTCCGCGTCGCAGTTGCGGATAATTGCAAGATCCGTCGTAAACACGATGCTCTTTATGCGTCGTCCGTATATGACGATTCCGCTTGCCTTTCGTATGCAATCCGGCATCTTCAAAATGTTGTGTCTCAACCTCGTTTCGATATTCGGAACATATTTGTTATCCTTTTCTTTTTCCATAATATTCCTCCTTATCAAGAGTTTTTAATATAAAAACATACAAATGTTAAATAAGTATTAAACGAGAAAAATCAAAAAGTGTGAGCATAGCAAGTGTAAAAAATCAAAATAGGCACAAAAAAGGAACGCTGATGCGTTCCTTTTACGTTTCGGTGTGGTACGCCTCAACATAAATAAAAGGAACGCTGATGCGTTCCTTTTGGCGCCTGTTGAGGGACTCGGACCCCCGAAAAATAGCGTTGTGTGTAAATGTATTTACGATAACACAACGCGCCCAATTCGGAAGAAGTGTCGTGGCACACAGTGCCACCGCACGGATGTGCGGTAGGGGTACGATATCGAAATAGGCACAAAAAAAGGAACACTTACGTGTTCATTTTTGTCGTTTCGGTGTGGTACGCCTCAACATAAATAAAAGGAACGCTGATGCGTTCCTTTTGGCGCCTGTTGAGGGACTCGGACCCCCGACACTTCGGTTAACAGCCGAATGCTCTACCGACTGAGCTAAACAGGCATTTGTTTCTTGATGCTTGTTTATAATAATCTTTATAACGCTATTTGTCAAGAATTTTTAGCAAACTGTCTTTGAAAAAGTTGACCGATTTGCAATATTCCTATTATTCGTATTTATAATAAATTAAAAATATCAAGTTAATTTTGCGGATTTTGGCGGGGATGGGGTTATTTTGTGGACTAAATCGGCAAAATGAGATAAAATCGAAGTATGCAAATCAACGTATCTAACATTGCAGTGGAATATGACGGAGTGCCTGTGTTGACAGAGGCCAATATCGTCGTGCACGACAATGAGAAGATTGCGCTCGTGGGGCGCAACGGATGCGGAAAAACCACGTTGTTGAAGGTGCTTGCGGGTGAACTCGAATACGTCAAGGGTGACGGCAACGACGCGTCGTGCGTGTTTACGAGCGGAAATCCGCAAATAGGTTTTTTGAAGCAGGCGAGCCGTGACAGAGACGGCAAAACTATGCTCGAAGAGATACTTGACGCCTATTCCGATTTGCTTGAAATAGAGAGAAAATCCGAAATCGCGCTCAAAGAGCTTGAAAAAGACGCAAGCGAGAAGAACATCAAGACGTATTCCGCTTTGTGTGAGAGATTTGAAAGAGAGGGCGGATACGTTTATCAAAAGGAATACAAGACCGCCGTGCGCAAATTCGGGTTCAGCGAAGATGATTTGAGCAAAACTCTCAACACGTTCTCTGGCGGACAACGCACGAAGATTGCGTTGCTCAAACTGCTTCTTTCAAAGCCCGACGTGCTTCTTTTGGACGAACCTACCAACCACCTCGATCTCGACGCGATAGAATGGCTTGAAAAGTATCTCGCGTCCTACAAAAAGTCTTGCGTAATCGTATCGCACGACCGTATGTTTTTGGACAAAATCGTGAATACGGTGTACGAGATAGAGTACGGTGAAACCAAGCGGTATAGCGGGAATTACACGTCGTTTATAGAGCAAAAACGACAAGCGTACGACAAGGCACTCAAAGACTCGATGCTCCGCAAAAAGGAAATAGAGAGATTGAGCACGCTCGTGGAAAGATTCCGCTACAAAGCGTCCAAAGCGGCAATGGCGCAAGCCAAAATCAAGCAAATCGAAAGAATCGGAGACGCAACCGCGCCGTCCCCGTTTGATACCGGCACGTTTAGATCAAACTTCCAACCCGAAAGAGAAACGGTGGAAAAGGCAATCGTGCTTGACAATCTCACGTTTGGATACGACAAGCCTCTCGGCACGATAACGACTATCGTTAAACGCGGGCAAAAAGTGGGTGTGATAGGCAATAACGGCTCAGGGAAGTCCACTATGCTCAAAACGATAATGCACATACAAAAGGCGTTGGATGGCACTGCAATATTCGGACTGCACGCGCAAGTGGGGTATTTTGACCAAACGCTTACGCAAAGTTTCTCGACGCTCACGGTGCTGGAAGATTTTCAAAACGAGTTTCCTATGCTCGACAACATCGAGGCAAGAAGTGCGCTGGGCGCATTCCAATTTTGCGGAGACGACGTTTTCAAGCATATTTGCGACTTGTCGGGCGGTGAAAAAGTGCGCCTTGCGCTATGCAAAATCTTGCGCAAAAAACCCAATATTCTCATACTCGACGAGCCTACCAACCATATGGACATCGTAGGCAAGGAAACGCTTGAAAAACTGCTTTGCTCCTATCAAGGCACGCTCGTTACGGTGTCGCACGACAGATATTTCATCAACAGAGTTTGTGACCGCCTTATAGTTTTCGACGGCAGAAAAGTCGAATTGTTCGACGGCAAATACAGCGAATACGAAAAGCGTAAAGAGGAAGCCGAAGAGGGCATAGTAGGCGGCGGAACTACGACCGTAAAGAAGAAAGAAAAGCCAATTTCTCAAAGCAAGGAAAGCGCGCGTAGAGCGCATAGAATGAGTTTTTTGGAAGAGAAAATGGCGGTGCTTCAAGACGAGATAACTGCGCTTGAAGACAAGATGCACAACGACGAAAGCGTGTATAGCGACTATACTCAAATACAATCCATACAAGCGCGTATTGACGAATTGAAGATAAAACTCGCACCCTTCGAAGAAGAGTGGTTGCAGTTGTCTGAAATGGAATAAATCGCAAAACAGCGATTTTATATATTAAAAACGATATTTTTAACCTTGATTTACGTAAGAATAATGCGAAAGCGTCTCGATTGAGACGCTTTCGCATTATTTTGCGTTTTTTCGTTTTACGAACGATAATTGCAAGCGGTTTTATTTGGTTTTGTAACCGCAAGCAATTTCCATATCTACGACGATGCCGACGGCGTCTTTGTAGGTGAGGCTGTTGAAGAAGTTGGTGAGCGTAACGTCGGTGAGGGCGGCTTTGACCTTGGGATCGACGGTTGCGATGTTGATATAATCAAGCAATTCACCCACGCTCATTTCTTTGAGGGAAGCCTCGACTTTGTCGCTCAATTGCTCAATCGTTGCGTCCTCGAAGCGAGAGAACAAACTGTCTTCGTCAATGTCCATAATATCTTTGATTTGTGCGTTTTGCACTGCCTCGTTGATAGTTTCGACGGTCGTTTCCTTTTCGGCAAGCATACGGAGCACCGCTTGGCTCTTTTCTCTTATGAGTGTAACGGGGGTGTTGGCAAGTCCGGTAGAGGGTATGGGCACGTTGCCATCGTCGCCGCTAACGAGGTATGTTTCCGTAAGCGTTGCGATATATCCGTATTTCTCGGTATAGAGTTCGTTGCTATCGGCAGAGCCGTGCACGCTCTCGTCGTAAGGCACGTATTTACCGCCTATATAGACGTATGCGTCGGTGGCGTTGGTGGTCTTGAAATACACTGCTTCGGCTTTGTATTTTGCAAATTTCGCACTTGACGTGTCTTGTGCGGTTTCGACGGTTGCGCCCGACAAAATGCCCGGTTGCGATTGTCTTATATACATCGTTTGGCCTTCCGCGGCGGTCACTTTCTTATAGTAAACGTCTTGCGAGAGGTGAGCGAGATTGCTCATATCGTACGCAATATAAGTGCCGTTGATAAGCACGTAAATGTTTTCCGCATCAGCAGAGCCGTAGCGAGCGACGTCAGTTTGAGCGTTTTCGTAATTAGTGTTGCTTACTCTCGTATAAAGCGTGCCCGTGGTGAGCGTTCCGCTTGAAAGCGATTGTGCGACGATATACGTGCAAAGCGCGATATTGTTCTCATACACCGTTACGCCGTCTCTTTGACCTTTGTAGAAGATATTGTAGGTCGCAAGAGCGGTGGTTGCTTCGGCAACGCTCGTGAGCGGTTGATAGGAATAAGATACGGTCGAATACTTGGATGCGATAGTTGCAAGTTCGTCCGCGGAGTATGCGTCCATACGCCAACTGCCTTTGACGTATTTGCCCTTGTCGTTGTACGCAAACACATATCCGTCACCGTCCGTGTCTTCGAGGAAGAATCTGTCTTTGCTCTCGTCGTATGCGAAGAGATTGAAAGACGTATTTTCTTCCACGGCGTATTCGTTGTAAATGTCAACGAGTTCGGAGAGCAACATATCTTTGGTGATCTTGTCCATAGCGTCGGACATATCGTCGATTTTGACGTATGCGAGGCGTTTGAGCACCGATTGCGACGTGCCTTCTTTTGCCACGACGTATTTGGTGTCGTCGACGTGTTCGCTCTCGTTGGTCTTGGTCACGCGCAAGTAGATATTGAGGGCGGAATCGTAATAATATCTCGTCGTTTCCTCGGCTGCCGTGCCGTCGTCAACTACGTACGAGTCCGCGTCGATATCCATAACTTCACCCAGCGTCAAATCGCTAAACGAGCCGGAGAAGTCCATAACCTTGGTGTACGCAAGGCGTTGAAGCACCTTGGAGGAGGGATTTTCAACCGCACCCTCGTTGATATCGTAGGTGTGTTGGGGGGCGTTGCCCTCAACGTTATGCACTGCGGGATTGTACAAAGTGAAGTAGTACGCGCGCATATATTTGCCGTTTGCGCTTTCCGTATAAGTCTTGGTGTCGCGGTCGTACGCGTAACGAGTGACGTACGAGGAATTGGGGTTGGCGTCGTCGTAGTTGACGTAGATATAATTGCCTTCTGCGTCTTTGTCTTCTACGAGGACGTAGCTTCCGCCTATGCCGTCAACTTCGGTATACGCGGTAAACGTGATATCCGTCATTTCGGCAAGGGAGAGCGTGTCAACCTTTGAGCCGAGTTCGCTCAATTTTGCGTCGGACAAGACTTTGAGAATTTTTGCGGTGTTTTCCGCTTCGGTGTCCACGACGTCACTGACGGTGAGAGAGTCAAGAAGGTCGTCCGCGCTTTCAAGTTCCGCAACCGTCATATACGCAACGAGTTGCAACACTTTCGAGGACGTGCCTTCGTGCGCGATGAGATAATCACCGCTTATCGTTTGTCCGTCTTCGAGTGCTTGGAGACGACTGTCCTTGGTCACGGGTGAGTCCGTGATATAGTAGCGGGCAGTGTCTTTTTGTAGCGTTGCGCCGTCTTGTTCGTAGAGGAACGCAAAGTCGTTGAGGGTGATTGTTTGAGTGCCGTTCTCAACGAGTGATGACACGGGTACGTACGATCCGTCTTTGAAAACTCTGAGGTTGTCGAGAGAGAAGAAGCCTTTGTGCACGAGTGTGAACGAGTCACCCGCAAACGCGTCAATGCGATTTGCGTAAGAGCGCACGAAGTATTCGGGATTTGCGACTTCGTGAGAGCCGTCGTTCACCGCGTACAAAACGTGGCGGTAATACGTCGTTTCGTTATTTTCCGCGTCGAAGTCGGAGTCGTAGCACGTATTGTCCACGACGTAAGAAGAGGTCTCTTTGTTCGTTTCTTTGTCCGTCTTGGTTTTAAGGACGTAGCGGAGTTCTCTTTCGACGGTGTGGTCTGCTTTGCCGTCTTCGTCCGTGTCAACGCTTCCCGAAATGTAGGTTTCAACGCCGAACGGCACGATATATTCCGTTTTGAGAGCAAGGTCTTCCTTGCTTACCTCTTCGTAAACGCCGTCTTCACCGAGCTTGACGTATACCGTGTTTGCGCCGGATTTGATAAATTCGTCCACGTCAACGTCAAGAAGGTTGAAAAGGCGCACCGCGTTTATCGTATCACCGAAAGCGGAGAGTTGCACGTCTTGTATGGCTTGCATCATCTTGTTTGCGCCGACGCCGATATCGATGCCGAATTTGCCTTGGATATCGCGCACTGTGAGGCTTCCGTCGATAGAGCCGAGGATATTGTTTATCGCGTCGTTGAGACCGACGGTGAGGTTGTCGTCGATGATTGGGATATCTGGGAATTGCAATTTCGCAAGCGTGCCGATGTCTTCAAGCGTAAACGAGTTGGTGATCTTGGACATATCCTTGAACAACTCTTTCAAAGGAATAGTGTAGAAGTCTTTACCCGTGAAGTCCACACCGCTTATGCCGTTGAGAAGCTTGATTCCGTAGGATTTGTACAAAGATTCAAGCGTGACGCTATCGAGGTTTTTGATATCGTCGTACGCTTTGAGCGCGGCGTCGAGAATAGTCTTGCCGTACGCCTCACTCTTCGACGATATAATCTCTTCGTCGGTGAATTTTTGTTGCAGTTCGCCAACGGTCATCGATGTGCCCATTATGTAGACCGCACCGCCGATTGCAAGGACGAAAAGTATGATACCGATTATCATACCGAGGATAAAAGTCAAAGTTCCGCGTAATACTCGCATAGTAGTTACTCCGTATATAAAAACGCGCGCTCAAAAAAGCGCGACGTCGTGTCAACCGAATATTTCGGTCAGTAGTTTTGCAACAGGGTTGTTAAGGTAGAAATATCCGCACACCTTGGACTCGCGAAGCGCGGTGTCCACGACTCCGATTTTTTCACGCAAGGCGTAAAGGATAGCAAGCACGAGAAGGATAAACACCGCCGCAAACGCCGTAGATACGATTGCACCGCAAGTGCGGTCGAGTGCTTTGAGCAATTTGCTGTCAGAGTCGTGCATTTTTGCAAAAATCTTGCGAAGAAGCCAGCATATAAGCCCCAGTGCGAGGCAGTATACGATATAGGCAATTATAGCAACGATGAGGTCGGATATGAAAGTGCCAGCAACCGCGCCGACGGTTTGTCCGTCTTCGTATATGAACTTTTGCGCGAGTTTGAGCGTGATGTCACCCTTGATTTTGCCCGACATATCGCTGTTTTCAATAACCTTTTCGAGATTGACGCGCTCGGTCACGCCTTCATTCGTCACGTCAACGAAGAAAGTGCGGTTGCCCTCTTCGTCCGTCTCGACGTAGATGGGTTGGCTCAACAATTCGGACTTTTTCTCGATGCCTTGCGTTATGGAAGTTTCCATCTTTTGGAACACGCTTATTTCGCGCACCTTCGCAAAGGTGGGGGAGAGTATGAGAAGTGCGGCAAGCATAATCCCTATCGTGAGGAAAAAGCCTTTGAACGATTTGGAAAAACCGCGCAAAATACCAAGCAACAAGCCGAGCGCGAGTATGACGAAAAACGCTATATCGGCGTAGGGTATATCTGCGGATAACACTTGCAAGAACATCTTTTCTCCTTATCGCGCGCAATGCGCACGTATACATATAGATATAATCATTATAATCAAATCGCGCGCATTATGCAATACTTTTTGATTATCAAACGACAAAAAGTCGCATTAGCGACTTTTCTTCAATTTCCTTTTTTAACTTAATTTTATGCAAAATTTACACTCAAAAACACGTATTTCAACCCGCAATTCTCGGTGCGCAAATCGCGTCTTTTAGCATAATCGATATTTTATCTGCCATTTTTGACACTTCAACGGGCGATACGCACATAAGTTGCATAAGTGCGTCTTTGCGATTTTGCGCCACTATGCCAAGTATGCCTACGTCCCCGAAGCGTTCGGATTTGCCGGTAACGCCCGAGGGGCACACGCCGTCGGGACGTATCACTATATCACCGATTTTGTCCGCGCGTCCGAGACTTGCGTCCACCGCAACGAAGATTGCGTCCTTGTGTACGGCTTTGATAAAATCGAGCCACTGCGCCATATTTTTGCCGTTGACGGTGCTCTCGTCCGTGCCGTAAACGAAGGCGGGAACGTCGTATTTTTGCGTGAGCAAAGTGCCCACCATAGGTCCGAGCGCGTCACCCGATATCGCGTTCGTGCCAAAGCATACGACGACGATTTCGCGCTCGCCTTTGTCTACGATATGGTTGAAGAGCAAACTAACGAAAGGAGCGACGTCGTCTACGGCGTCGCTGCTCTTTGCGATTTTTTCTATTGAGTTTACGATGTTTTGAGAGTCGTTTTTCATACCGAAATTGTTGCCAACTCTCATAATTTTATACTCGTTAAATTGAGTAAATCTACGTGATTGTGTCCAAAGTTGTGCCTATTTTATAAACGCTTTACGCAACGGCGTTTGCTTGCGTTTCGTCCTCTTTGGGTTGCGTTTCGACGTCTTCTCGCGCGTATTCGGCGTCGAATTTGGGCATTTTCTTAAAGCAATTGCCAAAGTTGAGGCTCTTTATTGCGTATATCGTTCTATCGAAACTTTGCTTGTTTGCAAGTCTCCATATAAGCAGTATAATGCCCGCCAAAACCATTCCTATGCCTATACCTATGCAACCGCCCATAAAGTCAACCAGCACGTCCGCAAAGGTGCACATACGCCCCGGAGTAAAGTATTGGATTGCTTCCGAAAGTCCGCCGTGAACGAAGGATATCACGAAAGGATAAACGGCGCATTTCCACTTGCGTTTGCAAAGGAACAGACAAGTGAAGAACAGCCCGAAACCGAGCACGCCCGACAGTCCCATATGTCCCATAAGTTTGCGCACGAAACCGCCAACGTCGTCGAAAAGCTTGACTTCGATAGTCTTTTCCACGCACAAACTCGGGTCTATCGTGCTCGTGCAACGAATTACGTACGTGCCGAAAAATCTCGGTCTAAACAAACCGTTCTCGTCTATACTTGCGTATTTCCCGCTTACGATTTCCCATTTCACCTCGTCGGAGTACGGATCGGTGGGGTAATGCACCGCTTTGAGATAATAATTGTTATTCGGGCTTGCAATAGACGGTGCGGAAACGCGCAGTTCACTTGGCATTTTTCTGTTTGAAAAAAGCGTAATGCTAGCTTTTACGTTCTCGTCGTAGCAAGAGGTGAAAGTAAGCGCAAACTCACCGTATCCACTAACGTGCAAGTTGTCGTTTCTAAAAAATGCGACCGTTTTTGATTGTTCAATATTTACGATACATTTTGAAGAAGCACCGCTCGGCAATGCCTCTTTTACAAAACTATAAACATTAATTATATCGCCTTGATTTATATTCTCGTCTTGCAACACGATTTCGGTAGGTTTTATAAAATTCGGATTATCCGCAACCGTAACGTCGCAAGATATCTCGTATCCCGTGGTATATTTTGCAGTGACGGTTACCGTGCCCGCTTTTTTTGGAACTAAACATCCCGCGTTGACGATTGCAACGCTCTCGTCCGACGTCGTGAATTTCGTCGCAAGTGTGGACGTTTTATTGTCGTTGAGGTCTATCACGGCGGATTTGCCGACTGCTATTTCGTTATTCGCGAGATATTGCGTGGAGTTTTCGTATCTGAATTTAATATTGGGATTGTCGATATTTTCGGGATTTGCGCCGTAGCATAAAAAGTATACGTAGTTGATTATTTTCGGATTGCTTTTGAGTTTTGTGTATATACGCACTTCACCTCTACCGATAAGCGTAACGAGCCCGTTTTTGTCAACGGTTGCGACGTTTTCGTTTCCCGACGACCATTCGACTTCCGTATCCGTCGTGTTTTTTGGCGAATACGACACGTACAATTGCTCTTGATCTCCGATGTAATTGGCGCTCCACGCAGATCTGTACGGACTGATATCTTGCGTGGTAATCGTGGAATCGAATTTTTGTGAAATGTCGTATTTTCCGTCAAGAGCGCCCGCCATTGCCCAACTGTTTGCCCCGCTTATCTCACCGGGAGTTGCGGACGACGACCAAAGCACTATCCACATCACCACGGTGCAAAGCAACGTAAACAGCGCAAACCATCTGAAACCTTCAAAATACTTTTTATCCCTTATAAGCATATATTTATCCCCAAAATAAATATTAAGCATATTATATACTTATGTTGATATCTTCGCAACACAAAATTCGACAATTTGTAGTATTTTATCGAATTATGTCGAAAGGTTTTGAACATACGACGGATATACTCCAAAACGCACCGTGCGCACCGCTTTACATAAAATCGAGTCGATTGCACACGCTATACACAATCTCAAAGGAGGTATGGTATGGAAGATAACAATCTCGTAAGAAAGGTTGCCGAAATCAGCAATATGAACGTTATGATACTCTTTATTCTCGTTGCGTTCATCGCGTTGTCCGTCGGCTTGGCGTTTTTCTTCCTCGTTCCGGGTATGGTGGGCTATGCAATCGGCATAACAATGTTCGTAGTTGCGGGCTTGCTCTTTATGTGGGGCGAGATCAATTATTTTGCAAAGATGAAGAAAATTCAAATTGAGTAAAAAACGTTCAATTTGATCAATCAATGGCAAAACAAGCGTCAATTATCAAAGAAACCAATAAGAAAAACGGCTTTCGATTGAAAGCCGTTTTTCTATATTTGCGCAATTTGCGCTTGGTTTTACAAAGTGTAGGTCGCGCCTTTGGTCATTGACGTGCCGTTCGCAAGGCGCGCAGTCTCCGATACGGAGTATCTGTCCGAATTGTTGTGCTCGTATACGGATACGGAAAGAGTTTTGCTCACTTTTGCCGTTCCGCCTTTGCCCGTGCCTTGTACGATACCGCCGAACGCCGTTGCTTCAAAAGTACCTCCGTCAATCATAAACGTTGCCGCCGTGCCTTTTGATGCGGGGTATTGTTGGATATTGTTGTTGTCGGTGAAGTTGCTATACACCGCAACGTTGCCCGTAGTCGTGAGTTTGGCGTTGGTTCTTACGGTGATAACCGCACCCGGCATAACCTTGTAATCGTAACTTGAACTGAGCGAGGTAGCCGTCGAACCGTTGCCGATATTTATATTATACGTCCACGGAATCGGGAAGTACGTATCGCTCATTTTTACGGTAGACGAGAAAATTGATGCTTTTACCGAGAGAGACAACGAGCCGAGTTTGACGCTTCCTACGATAGTCAACGTGGTGACTTCCGTATTTGCGTCGTACGATTTGTCGATATATCCGCCACTTGCCACTTGCAATATACCGTTTGAAGAAATTGCGTTGATCGTTGTGGTGTTATGTTGATCTCCCGCGTACAAGTCCGCGTAACCGGTGAGAGTTGCGCCCGAATAATATCTGCTGTTGCATTGAATATTTGGCATCTCGTATTCACTGAACGGCGCAACCTTTTTTACACTCCACGCTTTGAAAACGGTGTAAGATCCGCCCTTGAAGTCGCGCACTACGAACGGACTATATACGCTGCCGCTGTTGAACGTCGCTTGACCGTTTCCGTTTACGAGACCGCGGATATCGAATATACCGCCGTTCATCGTGATATTGCCGTCGTTTATTATCTTGCTGTATGCTCCCGAGGTATGACCCTCAAAACGCACGCTCGCTTGTCCTAGCAAACCTGCGACGAGTACGTTGCCGTTGGCAATAGTGAGCGTCGTGTCGCCACAAATTGTGAGGGTATAGTCGGCGGCAATACTCTTCCAAGAGTAATCGCCTCGTCCGCTCGCGGCGTATTCAACCGACGTGTCAACCTTGCCGAGCGTCTTGGTGTAATTTGCGGTTTTGAGACCGAGGATAAGCGTTACACCGCTGTTTACGGTTGCGTTTTGAGACAAGAACGCGTTGCCGATAAGATATACTGTTTTTCCCGACGTTGCTTTTGCAAGCGCGCCTTCCACCGTCAAATATTCGTTGTCAAGTTGCGCCGCGTAGACGTTGAATACTACGTCCGCGTAAGAGGCGTTGTAGTTGACGGTTTCGCTTGCGCTCACGCGTACCTTATATATACCGCCGTCAATCATTTGCGTTCTGTCCGTCGGTGCGATAAGGGTATAATTGAAGGTGGGATCCCACCCTTGCGCGTCGCGCACGAGGCTTGCCACGTTTGCGCCCTCGGGAGTTGCGCCACCGTTCATTATGCTTACGTAGTCGATTGTGGAGCCCGTCCATCTTGCGCCGAATTCACCGTCGTATTCAAACGGAGCGTCTGCTTTTGCAAGATTGATTTTGATATACGTCGCGCCGTCGTCGTATACGTTGTAGTTGGTCTTGTCTTTGCAATATCTTACGGCGTAACCCGTATCGTTTATATCGCAAGTGACGAGCGTGTTTGCGTTTATCCACTCGAAGCCCGTGCCCGTAAGCGAGTATGCGGCAAGCGTTTTGCCGTATTCGTACGTGCCGGAGAGATTGACTTTTGCAAGAGCCTCGTTCACTTGTTCTTTGGTGTAGCTTGCTTTGTTCACGACGAGCGATTTAGCTTCACCGACGTGTATCGTGTAGTTGTCAAGATCCGCACAAACAACGTTGAAGGTGTATTTGGTATCGCTTGCGTCCGCGCCCTTTACATAGAGGGTGGAGAAGCTCACATTGCCGTCGAGCAAGCTCTTGTCGTCACCGTTTACGAAACCGTCCGCTTCGTACGCAAAGTCCGTCGGGACGTCGTCGCCGTAAGTGATGGCTTCGTGTTCGACCGCAGTCAAAAGGAGAGTCGCTTTCTTGACGATAAGTTGAGAATTGACGTATACGATATCGTAGTTTGCCAAAACGCTTCCGCTCACGATTACGTCAAAAGTACCCGCGCGTTTTGTACTGCTATATTCGCACGTATACGAGACCGTATGTTCGACGTCCACTGCGGTTTCGTCGTATACAAAGCCTGTGTAAATAAAGTCGTAGCTCGGCATATCGTCACCGTAGGTAATCGTTTGAGTTTTGCTCAAAGCGACGGTTAAAGTGGCTTTTGTGATAGTTACAACACCGTCTTGCGTCGAAATGCTGTAATTTGCGTTGATTCCGTCTTCGTCTTGTAGACGAGGCATAACGGCGTATTTTCCGACTGCTTTTATAGTCTCTCCGTACGTGTCGAACGTCACGTTGAGCTTGTCGTTGCCGTACAACGAACCTTCCGAAATTTCGTATTCAAACGACACCGCTTGTCCGTAGACGAAGCTTGCGTCTTTCGTCTTGACGCAGATTTCTCTCTTGACTACGGTAAGTTCGAGATACGTGGTATCGAGCGTATAGTTTTCGTTTGAGCAAGTCGCTTTTACGGTATATGTGCCAACGCCGTCACCGACTTTGTATTGGGGGATAAGCGTGATATATTGTCTTACCTCTTCGTGCTCGTTTTGGTCGTCGTCGACGATTTTGTAGCCGTTCCACGCGCCCGCTTCTTCACCGTAAACCACTTCGTAGTTGTTTACGTGAGCAAGCGTCAAGGACTTTGCCACGACTTTCAACGTTGCGTTCGTCGTGTGGATAATATAGTTGGGGCTTGCCACTTTCTCATTGTCGGCGGTGCACACGTATGCGTCTATGCAGAGGTTGTAGTTGGCGACGTCTTTGCCTACTGAGTAGTTGTTGGTATAAATCGACACTTTCAAATATTGCAAGTCGTTGACGAGGGCACTGATTATTATCTCTTCGTACTCGTATCGCGTTTGGTCGAGAACGAGTTCCTCACCGTACGTCGTTGTTTGGTCGTACGCTCTTACGTAAGCGGTTCTCGGGTCGATTTGCACTTGATAACTGTCTTCGTACGTAACGATTTCGTCAACGTCTTCAACGTATTTGGAGAGTCTATAATACACGGTGTAGGGCACTACTTGGTAGTTGCTTCCTTTGATAACGTTCATAAACGTGGGCGCGACTTCCGTCCAATTCTCGTTGTCCGTGCTGTATTGTATGGTGACGTCGTTGTCCGTTCCTTCAACCGTCACGCCGTGATAATCACCGTCGTAGGTGAATTTGGTAAGACCGTTTACGTTGTGCGCAATGGAGATTTGCGCAATCTCGATCTTGATGTTGAAGTCGTAATAGCTCGGCAAATAGTATTCCGTCACGTCGTCTCCGTACGCGTTGGTTACTTTGAAGCCTACCGTTTCAAACAATTCGTTGAACGCCGTTTCGTCGGAGTTTTTAACAAACTCGTAAGTGCCGATTTCGTTCTTTTTAAGTCTTATCGTGCCTTCTATTTCGTCACCATAGCAAAGCAAATTTTGCACCGCGTTCGCAATCTCGAACGAGGCGTATTCACCCTCTTTGTAGGCGTATTTCTTTTCTATATCGATGACGTAATAAGACGCTACGACTGTGATTTCGTCGGAAGTAATTGTCACGTCGTAGTTGTTGAGCAAATTCTCGTCCGCAACGTTTGCGCGGAGCTCGAAGCTTCCGATCATACCTTGTACGTACGATTCGTCCGCTTCCGTGCCGTACTTACCGCGCACGAGTTCGATATCCGAATAGTATCTGTAAAGAGTTACGAATTCACCGTCAGCCGCTTGAATGTCGGAGGTGCAATCGATTCTTACGTTATAATCCGCAAGGACTTCCGATATACTGCTACCGTAGTGCGGTTGGTTATCCAAATACAAATTGACGGTAACCGGTCTCTTGGTGACGGTGATCTTTCCGTCTATTACGGTCAAGGAGTAGTTGTCGTTTTGGCAAGTTGCCGTGATTGCGACTTTGCCTACGGGCGTATGGTTGCCGTGCTCGGAAACGTAGTCGCTTTGGCATACGATAACGGTGCTTTCGTCGTCACCGTCCACGATTGATCCGTCCGTGATAGTGTAGGCGTATTGACCGAGAGCCTCACCGTACGTGACGATCATATCTTTGACGATTACGGAAATTTCGCGTTTAGTCACCGTGACTTGTGCCTTTTGAGAGGAGAGGGCGTAGTTGCCGTTCTCGTCTTTGAGTGTGCAGTATACGTAATACTCACCGCCTACGACGTGGGCGTTGTCCGCCTTATAGTCGGTTGAGAGCGTAACGATATTTGCGATATCGTCCGCTTTGTAAAGTCCGTTTATAGTTGCGAGTTTTGCTATATCGAGGTCAAGCTCGTTGCCGTACGCCACGGATACTGGGTTGAGCGTAACGCTCAAAGTCGCTTTCTCAACGGTAAGTACCGCGTTGTTTACGGTTATATCGAAGTTGCGAGAAGCACTACCGCGTGCGTCGTCAACGATAAGATTGATTGGGTAAGTGCCGACGCCGTTGCCCACTTCATACGCGCACGCGAGTGCGTACGTCAATAGATGATAGTCGTTTCCGCTTACGCTGTACAAAGTTTCGTCGATTGCAAATTCCGCGCCGTATACGGCGTTTTGGTTCTTCACGGTAACGTCGAGTTTTGCCTTGTTTATCGTAACTACGTAGCTTCCGCTCACCGTTTGATAATTGTCGCGAGACACCTTGTAATAAACGGTATATTCTCCCGCATCGGTGAAGTGAAGTTGCGCACTTGCGTATTCTCCGTCTTGCGTAAGAGAGTAAGTCACATAAAACTCGTCGCTTATCACGCCTTCACCGTGCTGATGCGTGTCGTAAGTAAAGGTATTTTCTTCGCTTGAGGGGACGGTGTAGTCTTGCTCCGTTATCATCGCAAGAGATATCGAAGCGGTCGCGGTGAAGGTGACGTTGTAGTTGTTAGTCACTGTCACGCCTTCTTCGTCCACGATTTTGAGATTGCTCGTAATCGTGCCGTTTGCAAAGTCGTATTCACCGACGCCGCTTGCCGTGGTGGTGAGGATAAGCGTCAAAACGTGTCCTTGGCATACACCGTCAAAGACGTCGTTTGCAAAGCTTGCCGACAACGTTTGTCCGTTGTATTTTTTGTCAAAGACAAGATTATTCTTTGCCGTCACGTCTTTCTTGCCCACGACGATTTTGCTTTGCTCGAACGTTACGTCGTAGTTGCTCGATACGAAGCCGTTTGCGTCAATCGTGTATTCATCAACGGGTGAGTATTGCACGTATTGAGTGTCAAATTGCACGTTGCTCTCGTCCACGGCGGTTTTGTCCTCACCATACACGAAGCCCGTGTATTCAATCGTCAAAGTCGGCAAAACATCGCCGTATTTGACGTTTATAGTCTTAATTTTTGCAGTTAAAGTGGCTTTTTTGACGGTTACGACGATATTTGCGCTTGAAGGAGTGCTTGTTTGTCCGTCCGTGGTTGCGTATGCGGAGCATCTTATAACGTGCGTGCCGACGCCGAGATTTGCGATAGTCGCACTGTCTCCGTTTGCAACGCTCACGCCGTTTTCAAACCATTCGTAGACGTATGTCACGCCGTCGATTTTGTTGGATACCGAGGCGGTGAGGACTGCGTTTTCACCGTAAACGATTTCCTTGTTGCCTTCGACGGTCGGAGTTTGCGGAGCGTTCAACGTCCACTTGGAATAGTAGGTCGCGTTGCCCTTAAACGTCGTTTCACTAGTTGCTTGATTGCCGTCTTCGTCAAACCAGCCCGCAAATGAATAGCCCGCTCTTGACGGAAGCTCACTGCTCAAAGGAAGCGTCACTTTCGTGCCGTATTTACCCTCTACCGTCTTGACGACGTTTTCATCGTCTTTGAAGGTCACGGTGCAGTTGATTTGGCTTATCTCCGCATACACGTAAGTATTGCTCTTGACGTTGTCAAAGCTTTCCGTCCACGCCTTGAACGTATCGCCCTCTTTGAGGTATTGAGCAATCGTTTCGTCGCTCGGAGCGGTTGCGCTTTCACCGTAATTGACGGTCTCGGTGGCTATCGGCTCTTCGTCTTCGTACAAGAAGAAGTAGACGGCGTACGTCCTTATCTTCCATTGCGCGTAAAGCGTAATAGAGGACGTTTCCGCCTTGCTTGCGTCAAAGGGACTATTGCCTTCCTTGTCAAACGCCCAACCATTGAAGTCGTATCCTTCGCGCGCGGGCGGAGTATAGGATATAGGCTCGTTGATGTTGAGCACCTTTTCAAACGTGTTTCCCGTGCCGTCGTTGAAGTCAAACGTCACGACTTTCATCGCGCCTTGACCGGCAGTGTCGTTGCACGCGGCAAGAGTTGCCGATATTACGAGGACTAGTATCATCGCAATCGTCAACGCAAGCAGTTTGCTTTTGTTTCGTGTTTTGTTCATATTACACCCCAATGTAATTTCTCCCTCTCCCTTGATAATTTTCCTATCGGAAACGAGATGGTTTTTTTATTTATACAATCGCTATATTGCGTTCGTATCTTATTTAGGCGAGTAGTTGCTCGTTGCGTCAAACATTACGAAGCGGAAATCTTCCACGCCCGCCGCGCTCGGCAACGATTCTCCTTGCATTTTCAGTTTGTCGTCGGAGGACTGCGCAAGCACGCTTATATTGACGTTGTACTGGCGCATTGCCTCGAATGTGTACGCGCTCGTGTCGAGAATATGGTAGTTTTTGCCACCGCCGTAGAACGCGATACCGCCGTGCACGTAGTTTTTGTCACCCACGGTTTTTATAATGTTCGCACATTCGCTCTTTTGGCGTCTCACTTCCAGCAACATTTCTTTTATGTTGAGCGAGAGGAACGCAAAGCGTTGCGTATCGCTGTTGAGCGAAGTCTCTATGAGGGTGGAGCTGTCCACTTGTTCAAGGTCTTTCCAGTCTTCCAACACGACGTCACCCACGAGATGCAAAATGGCGGGATAACTCGTAGCGGCAAGCCCGCTCCAACCGTCCAGACTGCCTTTCAATACGTCCGCACCGCTGTTGAGGAATTCACCCGCAAAGTGACTTTCCATACCTATCGTAAACAATCCGCTCTTCGTCAACACGCTGTCTTTGAGCACGACGTCCGTAAGCACGTAGTTGGACACGAAGAAATCGTCCTTTGCGAGGTTGTCGCAAGCAGTGGAGTTGTTTTGCGTATATTCCGCACCAGCCGAGTTCATAAAGGCGGGGGATAGATTGCCCGTAGTGCCTTGCAAGAAGCGGTTAGTGCCGATTTTGAGGATAAATTCTCTTGCCGTTTGCAGTCTGCAACCGTCAATGGTCACGTTTATCTTTTCCTGTGCGACGTCGGGAGATTCGCTGGTTACGTTATCGCGTCCGAATATACGCACGCAAGTGCGTCCGTTCTTCACACGGCAATTCTTTATCGTCGCGTCGCTCATAATTTCGAGTGTAGTGCCGAGATAGTTGAGTAAATTGAGTTCCATCGTATCGCCGTCGTAAAGCGACTCGTCGTCGCAACCAGCCAATACGACGTTGTCAAGCACTATTCCGTCCTTTCTCACGAGGAAAGATATGTTGTCTTGTCCTTTGACGGAGGCAATCTTCGTGCCGTTCATATACGCCGCGACGAAATCGAGCGGACCTTTGAACACGGCGTAGTCGTGCAACACGCCCGTGCTGTCCACGACGTTGGTTATATACTCGGTATTGAGCGCGTATCCGTTGCCGTATACGTTGTTTGCAAACTCGTAGCAATAGCGCACCGTTTGTCTGCCTTTGCCCGTGTTCTCGTAATATCTGCAATCTGCCGTGGAATAAATCTCCTTGGTGTATTCGCGCAGTTTTGCGCTCATAGTCGCGTCGTCGTACTTGGCTTTGCCGTTGTCGTCAAACAGTTTTTCACCGAGATATATATCGTTTTCAAGCACGATTTGCTTGTTTTGCTTGCCCGCAAGCACCAGCTCGTCGTAGTTCGACACGTATACGCCGTCCACCGCCTTAAAGGTTATGGAAGCGGGGGACACGTTGAATCTTTCACCGTATTTCCAACTTGCGGTTATCGTGACGTCACCCGTATCTTTGACGATAAACAGCACTTTCCCGTTCTGCTCGGTTACTCGTGCAATAGATTTATTGCTCGATTTGAGGATAACGTCGTTAAAATCGGTCACCGCAACTTGCGCTTTGTCACCGCCGATGACGTTGTTGTAGAGAGCGGTGGTGTAATCGACGTATTTCGTCGTATCGTCTTTTTCGTAGCGTTGATTGGCGATTGCAAGCGTGCCGAGTCCGTATTTGGTCACGGATTCGTTGAACATAAGCGAGGTATACGCTTTGGTTACGACGAATTCTCTATCCACCGTTCCGGCAAGTATGGTATAACCGTCTTTTTCATAAGACAAGGTTATTCGTAACGAAGTCCTGCCTATGCCGGTTGCTTTGATATAACAGTATTCGTTGTTTTGAGATACTATTTGCGCAATGTTTTCGTCCGCTACGGACCATTCGTATTGCATTGAGGTGTAAGGTTCGACAAATACCGTAAATTTGGTCGTTGCGCCTTCCAATAGCACTAATTCGTCTTTTCCGTCGGGGTTGCCGAAGGACGTCACGGAAAAACTTGCATTTGCAAAAGCAAGTTTGAAGTGGCGCACGCTCTCCGTATCGTCACCCGCCTTTATAGAACAGCGGATATTGGATGTTGGTGAATAAAACGGGCTTTCGAGAGTGACGTCCACCGCGTACGCGTGGTCGTTTACCTCGTCGAGTTTGCGCACGGCGTAAGTTGCGCCTTGTATGCCAGTTATGGTTATATTTCCGTCAGTCACGCCGTCGTAATCGACGTAAAGAGTGAAGTTCATAGAGTAGAGCGGTGCAACGATAGTAGGCACTGCTCCGTTCGAGTTTTTGGGCGCGATTTCACCGTTTACGGACGCGTCTCCGTCTTTGCGCACTTTGAAATCGATACGGCTCGTCACCGTCTGTCCGAACGCGTTTACGACGTGCATATTCACGCTCGTGTCCGTGTCAAAGTATGCGTACACTCGCCCCGTAACCTCGTTGACGGTGAGCGCGGAGGGATTTTCGCTTTCGTATTTTATTTGCACGTTGGTTGCCGATTGCGGATAGTAGTCTCCGCCGAGGATAAACGTGCCCGTATTCACGACTGCGGTATAACCGCCGTCGCTACCTTTGTCGAGAGATATAAAGTTGCCTTGCGCGTCTGAAAGTATCGGCGTATATTCCAAAATACCGCTCGAACCTACGTTGAACACCACGCTGTCGGAGTATCCGCCGTCGTTGCTCGTGTAGGTGAGTTTTGCAACGCCCACGTCGTTAAGACGGAACGAACCGTCGTCGTTGAGGCTCACTATATCGCTTGCCTCACCCGTGTGTGCGTCCGTGACGGTGAGGGTGTAAGAGCGGTTTTTTGCCTTGTATGGCAACACCTCGACTGCAAGGTCGCTTTCGTACATAGGGTGCTCGTAGTTGGCAATGTCAAAAGAGAATATGCCGTTGTCGCCCTTGTTGCCTATACGGATAGAACTTGCCGAAATATCCGCCGTCACGCTTGCCACGTTGGTCACGGCAAAAAGCGCAATGAGGAACACGAGAGGCAATACTATCATAAGTGCTGTAACTATCTTTTTCATATCAGTCCTCCGTGTCCAGATTTTCGTAAGTTTTTTTGAGGTTTACAAAGAAGTAACCGAGCGACGCGCCCAACATCGCTATGGGCAAGCATATTGCTATTGCGTAACTTGCGCCCTTGTTAACTTCGGGTTGACCGCCATTGAAAAGCGGTGCAAACGATGTAAAGAGGAGGGCAAAGCCTATAAGAAAACTCATACCAAGACCTATTGCAAGCACGGAAGATACGGTGGAGTTGGACTCTCGTATCTGACCGTCTTCCGCGCGAGAGAAGTGCGGATTTGCCAAGTCCTTTTTGGTTGCGCCCACGATTTGAGCAAACGCAAACGCCGACGCTGCGATAAACGTGATTATTCCGTCCACCGCACTCTCTATACCCGTGAGGCAAAGCACCAAGCACGCAATTGCAAGACTTGCTTCCGCCACTATCGCGCAAAACACGATTTTCGAGCCGAGTATGGACGAGGGGGAATAAGGCAAAGTCTTTTGCGTCATAGACATATATCCGTCGCGACTTATGTTTGTGGAGCAGAACGTGTTTGTGAGCGTCGAGTACAGTATCACGATAAACGTGCATATCTCGAAAGTGAGGTCCATTTCGCTTCCGAAAAGCCCCACCACCATACTCGAAGCCATCTTTGCCGAGTAGAACGCCATAACCGGCATTACGGCGGCGGTCGTAAGATACATATATGCGTAGTCCGCCGTGCGGGTTACGATCATAAACTCTTTTGCAAGCAAGGACGCAAAACGACTTCTTTTTACAAAGTGGATTTGCGTTCTTTGAGCGTGCGGTATGCCGAAGTTGATGTTGGAGTGCGTAACGCGGATAAATATCGCGCGCACGATTACGAGACAAAGCGCAAGTGCCACAGCGATGATTGCAAGCAGTATGCCTACGTTTTTGCCTATCTCTCTTCCCAGCATAATGGACGCAAACAAATTGGCGGGGTAGTTGTATTTGGTGAAATTGAGTATCCCCGTCATAACTTTTTCGTTGAAAAGAGTGGTGATTTTTCCGCTTGTCAAGAGGTTTTGCGCAATGCGGAAAATATAAGAATAGCCCCAGCAGAACAGTGCCGCAAGAGCCGTGATAACTATAAAAGTAAGGATATAATTGGTGCTTACGAGGCGTTTGAGATAATAGAAAGGAAGCACTATCATCGACGCAATCGCAAGCGGAATAATCGGAAGCGCAAGCGCAACCACGAACGTCATAATACCGCCGTATACCGACAACGTGTCCGTCGTGCAGAAGAACGTGAAGTTGAACACGGGCACGCATACGAGGGACAAAATCGCTTGTTTGAAGTAGACCGAAGCGAGTTTTGAGAGGAATATCTCCGTCGATGAGAACGGCATCGTAATGAGGATATTTATATCGCTGTTTTCAAATAGGGTGTGGCAAAGCGCGCTCACGCCGAATACGGCAAAAAGCACGATAAGCGCAAAATATCCTATCGACATAATCTCGTATTGTCTTGACGCGACGTCGGGCACGCGATTGATTTTGATTGCGGTATAAGTCTCCGCAAAACGAGAGAACACCATCACGAACACGGCAATCATCACGGCAACCAACGCAAGCATAACTATCGTCCCCGTCCAATCCGAGAGCGATTTCTTGCGCGAGCGCGTCGGCAGTGCGTCAAGCACCTGCTTTTTGAGGAGCAGTGAAAATCTGTTCATAATCAGTTTTCCTTTGTCGTGCGTGCGAGGAAGTATTCTTCGAGGTCGACGTCGGGATTTTCAAGCTTGAAATCCGCAAAGTAGAAATCGTCCGTCTTTACGCCGTTTTGGATTATCACCGCGCGATCGCAAAGTTTTTGTACGGAATTGATGTTGTGCGACGAGAAGAGAATACAGTTGCCTTTGCTTGCGTACTCTTTCATAAACGCGCATACGTTGGCGTTGGTGACTGGGTCGAGACCGATCATAGGTTCGTCCAAAATCCAAAGCTTGGGATTGTGGATAAGAGAGCCCATCATGCAAATCTTTTGGCGCATACCGTGAGAGTAGTCGTTGATGGTGTCGAAAATTCTGTTGCCGAGGCAAAACACCTCGTCCAGTTTTTCAAGGCGTCTTTTTCTATCTTCCACGCTCACGCCGTACGCGTTTGCCATAAAGTCGATATATTGAAGACCGGTGAGCTTGACGAAGACGTCGTGCTTGTCGCTCACGAAACCGAAAGTGCTTTTTGCCTTGACGGGTTCTTTGGATATGTCGTAGCCGTTGATGGTTATAGAGCCTTTGGAGTAGGGCAGTATGCCCGTGACGCATTTTAGCGTGGTGGACTTTCCCGCACCGTTGTGACCGAGAAGACCGACTATCTCTCCCGGATAACAAGACATAGAAAAATCGTCGAGAGCAAAGTTCTTTGCCGACGGATATTGTTTTGATAGAGTTTCGATTTGCAAGGCTGGCGCAGTCGTATAAATTCTTTCCATAACTCCCCGTATTTTATTGCGCGTGTAAGTATAAGCGTGCGTGTATTGCGCGTGCAGGTAATTTAGTTATTGTATTTTACTCGACAAATTGTATTATGTCAACCTTAATTATTTATATTGTATACTCTTAAAATAACCTTAATTGTGTGATTTTGCCCGCTATTTAGACGGTTTTCGACAATTTATTTGTGAAAATAACAAAAATAATAGACAAAAGTGTCCAAATGTGTGCATATCTTACACAATGTGTCGATATATGCCGAAAAATGCGTGAAAAATTATGAAAAAATAATTCAAAATTCAACTATTTTCTGCAAAAAGGAAATTATTTTTACAATTTACGACAAACACCCGTTTCCTATATTGCATATTACGAAAAAACGGTTTTATAGCAACAAAAACATACTATAAACGATTGATTGGAGCAAAATTACAAATTATCAACCACTTTATTCCAAAACAAAATCCACGTACACGCTTATCACCGTTTTAATGCCAGTTTAAGGTTTTTAACATAATATTTTCTCGTGATACGACGAAAGGACAATGCAATATCGACGAAAATGTCAAAAGTTGCGTTGACTTTTTTGTATTTAATTTTTATAATATGTAGAACATATATATAGCAACGACACACTATACAACGACACACTATACACTGTTATATACGTGGTTCATCCCAAGGAGGAACGATGAAAACATCAACCAGACGCACGTTAATTATCGTCGGCGTGATATTGCTCGTCATTATCGCGTTCGTCATCGCATACGAGTTGACCAAGCCTACCGAAATCACTTTCTACGGCACGGAAAACAGCCTTGAAAGTATGCTCGCAAACAAACAAGTCGAGGCAATCTACATCGAAGGCAACTATTCCGCCAAAATCAAGAAAGTCGGCGAAAAAGGCTACGCGTACTTCGTCAACATCAGTTCGAGAACTCAATTCAAGGAAGACCTTGACGAGATAAAAGCGGGCAACGCAGGCTTGCTTGACGGCGTAACCGTCACTTTCGACGATCCGTCCAGCGGTTCGCTCATTTCCAGCATCGTAGTGCCCCTCATTCTTTACGCGGCGTTGTTTATCGTGTTTATGATCGTGCTTCGCAAGAGCGCGGGCGCAAATTCGCAAGCAATGAACTTCGGCAAGACCAAAGCCAACCAAGTGCGCGACATCAAAGTGCGCTTCAACGACGTTGCCGGTGCGGAAGAGGAAAAGCAAGAGCTTCAAGAGATCGTCGACTTCCTCAAACACCCCAAGAAATACACCGATATCGGTGCGCGTATTCCGCGTGGTGTACTCCTCGTAGGCCCTCCTGGAACGGGTAAAACTTTGTTCGCAAAGGCGGTTGCGGGTGAGGCAAACGTGCCGTTTTTCTCCATAAGCGGTTCGGACTTCGTCGAGATGTTCGTAGGCGTAGGCGCGTCGCGCGTCAGAGACTTGTTCGAGCAAGCGCAAAAGAATATGCCTTGCATCATCTTCATCGACGAAATCGATGCAGTCGGTCGTCAAAGAGGCGCGGGTCTCGGCGGCGGTAACGACGAGAGAGAGCAAACGCTCAACCAATTGCTCGTGCAAATGGACGGTTTCGAGGCAAGTTCTTCCATCATCGTTATGGCGGCAACCAACCGTGCCGATATTCTCGACCCCGCACTTATGAGACCGGGCAGATTCGACAGACAAATCTACGTCAACGTCCCCGACGTCAAGGGCAGAGAGGAAATCTTCAAAGTACACGCACGCAACAAACCGCTTGCTTCCGATATCAACTTCAAGTCCCTTGCAAGACTTACGGCGGGCTTCACGGGCGCGGATATCGAAAATATCCTCAACGAATCCGCGATTTTGGCGGCAAGAGACGATAGAAAGATTATCACGATGAAGGACATCAGCGAAGCCGTCAACAAGGTTATGGCGGGTCCCGCAAAGAAATCTCGTCTCGTAACCGAGTCCGACAAGCGTATCACCGCGTACCACGAGAGCGGACACGCAATCGTCGCAAAACTTATGAAGCATTGCGACAACGTGCACGAAGTCAGCATTATTCCTCGCGGTATGGCGGCGGGTTACACCATCACTTTGCCCGAGAACGACGACAACCATATGACCAAAGGCAAGCTTCTCGACGATATCGCAATGATGCTCGGTGGTCGTGCGGCGGAAGAACTCGTCATTCACGACGTGTCGACTGGCGCAAGCAACGATATCCAACGCGCTTCGCAACTTGCAAGAAAGATGGTCACCGAGTGGGGTATGTCCGATTCTATCGGCAATATGTACCTCGGTTCGAGCGAAGAAGTGTTCCTCGGCAGAGATTATCAAACGCACCTCAATTACAGTGAGGAAGTCGCGGCAAAGATCGACGAGGAAGTAAAATCCATCATCGACGCACAATATCAAGTCGCTCTCAATATATTGAAAGAAAATCGTTCGGTTATGGACGCAATGGTCAAGGCTTTGTACGAGAAAGAGACCATTTACGAGGACGAAATCGACGCACTCTTCGGTGAAACGAGCAGTGGCGACGGCTTGTTCTCTTCCAAAATCAACAGAGCGGGAGAGGCAAACGACAACACGGCAGTAGATACCAAATCCGACGATAACAAGGCGGAATAACGAGGTTTTATGAAAATCAGTCAAGCCAAAAAGCGCGATTTGCAAAAGATTTTGCAAAACGACCCCGCAGCAACGAGCGCGTGGGTGGTAAAGCGTACTTACACGGGGTATAAGGCTCTTTGTGCGTACCGTCGCGCTCATTGGTGTTGGCAAAAAGGTCTAAAAGACCTTGCCCTTTACGTGTCTTACAAGGCAAAAGTCAAGACGGGCATAGATATTCACCCCGCCGCAACCATCGGCTCGGGCATATTTATAGACCACGGCGTAGGTCTCGTCATCGGCGAGACGGCGGAAATCGGAGACGATTGCGTGCTTTATCAAGGCGTAACGCTCGGCGGTACGGGAAAGGACACGGGCAAGCGTCACCCGACGCTCGAGGAGGGCGTAATGGTGTCGGCGGGCGCAAAGGTGTTAGGACCGGTGCGCGTGGGCGCGTACAGCAAGATAGGCGCGGGAAGCGTGGTGCTAAAAGACGTTCCGCCTCACTCAACGGTAGTGGGCGTCCCCGGCAGAGTGGTCAAGCAGTGCGGAAAGCGTATTGCGGATATGGACCAAATCTTGTTGCCCGACCCTATTATGGAAGAGTTCAAACGCCTCAACAAGAGGATATACAATCTCGAAAAGGCTCTGGACGTACACTCGTGCAGATATTCCATAACGCTTGACGAGGACAACCTCTGTCCCGCGGAAGTGGAAGAGTTCGAGGCAGAATATTTACAAGATCAACACGACGACGCGGACAAACCGCAATAAAAATCCGCAATAGAAAACTATGAAAATTTACAACACTCTCACAAGAAAAAAAGAAGACTTCGTCCCCCTTCACGACGGACAAGTCAATATGTACGCGTGCGGTATCACGGTGTCGGGAGACGCCCATATCGGTCACGCCTATCAAGCGTTGATTTACGATATCATTCGCAAGTATTTTGAGAAAATCGGCTACAAAGTCAACTACGCGCGCAACTACACGGACGTTGACGACAAGATTATCGCAAAGTCCAATGAAACGGGGATTCCCGCGCTCGAATACGCACAAATGATGATTGCGCGCATAGACGCGCTTATGCGTGAGTTCGAGGTGGACGATCCCACGATATGGCTCAAAGCGACGGACAATATCGGCAATATCATAAATTTCGTGTCCAAACTCATTGAAAAAGGACACGCCTACGCAACGGAAAGAGGAGACGTATATTTCTCCGTCGAGAGTTTCCCCGGCTACGGCAAATTGAGCGGAAGAAGACTCGAAGACGCCTACGAAAGCGTGCGTATCGAAAACGAGGAAAACAAGCGCAATCCGCTTGACTTCGCACTTTGGAAATCCGCCAAAGAGGGTGAGATTTATTGGGACTCTCCGTGGGGCAAGGGTAGACCGGGTTGGCACATCGAGTGCTCGGCTATGAATATGGCTGCTTTCGGTGAACAAATAGACGTTCACGGCGGCGGAAGAGATTTGATTTTCCCGCACCACGAAAACGAGATTGCGCAGACCGAATCGCTCACGGGCAAGCAGTTTGCAAAATACTGGATACACAACGGACTTATCAAGGTCAACGGACAAAAGATGAGCAAGTCGCTGGGCAACAGTCTCTTGCTTGCGGATTTGCTCAAAGAGTACAAGCCCGACACAATCAAGTACGCGCTTTTGCAAACCAATTACAGAGGCGACATTAATATCACCGACGACTTGTTCCCCGAAGCGGACAAGCACGTTTACGGCTTCTACAAAGTCCTTGATGACGTTCAAAAGAGCGGTCTTACGAGCGACAAAGAAAGCAAGTGGATTGACGACGGATTCAACCGCGCAATGGACGACGACTTTAATACTGCAAAAGCTCTTGCGGACTTGTTCGGCATTTTCAAGGGCATAAAAGCAAAGCTCAAAGCGGGTGACGCCGACGCCGTAGCGGACGCAAATCAAGTGGTCAAGACCTATTCTTTGCTTGGACTTTTCAAAGAAAAACCGCAAGACTTTATCGCGTATTACGAAGCGAAACAAGCACAAAAGGAAAGCGATATTCCCAAAGATGTGCTTGACCTCGTGGAGCAAAGACGCGTTGCAAAGCAAAACAAAGACTGGGCAAAAGCGGACGAATTGAGAGCGCAAATCTCCGCTCTCGGATACGCCGTAAAAGACACCAAAGACGGCTCGTTTGCGGAAAAACTATAATAAGCAAAACAACGAAACGCAAGGTTTATCCGCACGAAACGTACAGATAAACCTTTTTTATAACGATAAAAGCAAATAACGTTGCGATAATACGAAGCGTAAAACGATATCGAAAATCGCAAGATAGCAACGAAAAAGATATAGGCAATTACATAGGATACGATAGGATATGAAAAGACACATTTTCACGTCAAAGAATACTCTCACGCAAAACCTAAACAAGATATCTCCGTTTGATTTGAAGCGCGACCAACTCGAAAAGAGACGTGAGCAATTGGACAGACAAATAAGGAGAGAAGAGCGCGAGGCAAAAATCGTTCTCGTCAAGGAAGACTTGAAGGAGTTTTCCGCCAAGGCCAAAAAATACGCAAAGAAGCAAGCCAAGAAGGCGGCGTACGACGCAAAGTATTTGTACGTTGCGGGCGGACACGCAAAGAACGAGTTTTTGGGTTGGTGCACCATTTTCAGTTTCCGTAGGTCGCACAAAATCAAAGCGACGAGATTCGTCAGATACGCCGAAGACGACAAGAGATTGTATCTCGATTTTTACGAGAGAAAGGATAGAGACCGCAGTAAAAAAGCCAAAGTCTTCGTGTATATCCACGGTGGCGGTTGGATAGGCGGACTTCCCGAAACGAGAGAGGCGTACACCACCGTTTTGTGTGAAAAGACTGGATATTTCGTGGCAAGTTTGTATTACGGCGAAGCACCGTTCTACAAGCACCCGCAAATGATAGAAAACGTCTACAAGGCGTTTGCGTGGCTCAAAGAACACGCCGAAGAATACAATATCGATATGGACAGCATATTCGTTGGCGGTGAGTCCGCGGGCGCGCATTTGAGCTCTATGGCGGGCGCGATTTCCACCAATCCGGAATACGCCGAAAAGTTCCGTCTCGACGAGAGATCCAAAGACCAAAAAATATCCGCGCTTATGCTCAACTGCGGTGTGTACGATATGGAAAAAGCCGTGCATACGGGCTTTAAGAACATAGGCATTTACACGCAATCGTACTGCGGCGGTATACCCGTAGAAGAGTGCGGCGAGGAGTTCAGAAATGAGATATCTCCCATATATTGGGTGACCGAAAATTTCCCGCCGACGTTTGCGATATCGGGTGAAAACGACAAACTTGCCGTTCTTACGTTCGACCTCGTGGACAAACTGCGCAAATTGGACGTCAAATTCGAGCATTATCACGGTGAGGGCAAATGGGCAGTGCACGCATTCCCCGTTGCTCAATTCCTCAAAATCTCAAAAGAGGTTATGAAGCGCACCGTGGTTTTCCTAAAAGAAAACGAGTGATTTTTGGCGTAAAGATTGAGGGGGAAGCTAAAAATGATACATTTGATTATCGGGTGTTGCATTTGTGTAATTTTCAACTATTGTCTCTATCTTAAAGCCATAAAGCCTATGGACTCAATGCTGATATATAGTGGCAAAAGAAAAATTAAACTAATACGATTAAAACGAAACGGTCACAAATTAGAGTTTGTACCCAAAGAAACCTTTTTGATTACGTTTATTTGTGCTTTGGTTACGATAATAGTAGTCGTAGGATTATTGATTGCTCAATTGACTGTTTGGTTTTTATGCGGGGACGGCAAAGAAATAGAGATCGTTACAGATGTAGCACTTGCCGGAACGGGCGCAAATTGTTTCGTTGGTTTTTGTCTATACGATAAATTCTCAAAGAAACAGAACGAGTGGTTGCTTGCGCGTCACGATGAAGAAACGAACCGAGAAATTACAGACAATCAAAACGAATAATATTAACGAAAAAGATACGGTATAAACAAAAAAACAACTCGGAAAAACCGAGTTGTTTTTTGCTTTTTCGATTGACTTTTACAGTTTGCCAGTACTGCCGAAACCGTTTGCACCGCGGGCGGTGTCGTCAAGTTCGTCTTCTATGAAATCGGCGGTGTAGTAAGGTGCGATGACGAGTTGGGCAATGCGCTCCTTGTCGGATATCAATTGCTCCACTTCACTGTGATTGTGAAGAGATACGATAATCTCACCTCTATAATCGCTGTCAATGACGCCCACTTTGTTGGCGGGTGCAAGCGAGCGTTTGCTTGCAAGTCCGCTACGCGCGTATATCAATCCCACCATACCTTCGGGTATGGCAACGGCAATGCCCGTGTGGATGAAGACGGTTTTGTGCGGTTGGACTACGACGTCTTTTCCTTCGCACGCATACAAGTCCGCCCCCGCCGCATACGGCGTGCCGTACTTGGGGACGATTGCGTCTGGATTGAGTTTTTTGATTTTCACGGTGATATTATTCATAACGTTCCTTGTTGCGCCTTTGGCGCAAATGATATTGCACCGTTGGTGCAGTGATATTTGTGCTATGCACAAGTGATATTTTTGGCTTTGCCAAAAGTGATATTCGCACTTCGTGCGAGTTGTGGAATATTCTACATTGCGTTTTATTGATTTGATTTTATAACAAGGTCTATAGTTTTGTAAAGTAATAATAGAAATATGGTATATACTTATAAAACCGTAAATTAAGGTATTGCACGGCAAGGTGTCGGCTTTGCGCCTATAAAAAGGCAAGGAAAGTCGAGAAAAAATCAAAATCGTGATATATAATGATAGGCGTAAGGAGTTGAGAGAGATGAAAGAACAGATTTTGGCTGTCCAAAGAATGCAAGATTATATAGAAAAGAACAACACGGAAGAAATCAGTTTGACGGATTTGGCGCGCGCATCGTTGTTTTCTCCGTGGTATGCGTATAGGCTTTTTAGGGACAGCCTCGGTTTGACGCCGACGGAGTATATCCGCAAATATCGGCTTACACAAGCGGCAAAACAACTGAAAAGCGGAAACGTAAAAGTCAGCGACGTGGCGTACGACGCGGGTTTTTGCAATCTTGATACGTTTACGCGAGCTTTTTACCGAGAATTCGGACTAAATCCGAGCGATTATATGAAAAATCCCGTTCCCGTCACTTTCTTTATCCCTTACGGAGTTAAATATCGAGAACTTAAAAAGGAGGACATCGACGTGTCAAACGTTCAACCAATTTTTATACAGATCGTCCGCAAGCCGGAACGTCTGTGCATTATCAAAAGAGGCAAAAAGGCGGAAGATTATTTTCCGTATTGCGAAGAGGTAAGCTGTGATGTATGGGGTATTCTTATGAGTATGAAATCGCTCTGCGGAGAGCCCGTCTCAATGTGGTTGCCCGAAAAGTACAAAAAACCTAATACGTCCACGTACGTGCAAGGTGTGGAAGTCGAAAACGATTATGCGGGAATAATCCCCGAGGGCTTCGATACCATTCGTCTACCCGAGGCGGAATATTTGATGTTCCAAGGTCCGTCTTTCAAAGAGGAAGATTATTGCGAAGCTATCCGTAGCGTGCAAGTGGCTATGGACGGCTACGATCCGTCCGTCATCGGCTATCGTTGGGACGACGAGAATCCGCGTATTCAATTAGAACCTCGCGGACAGCGCGGATATATCGAGCTTCGTGCGGTAAAGAGGATAGGGAAATGAGCGAAGCGGTTTTCGTCTCTTAAAAAATGCGATAAATCGCGCCTAACTTTGGACGCGATTGACGCATAGCGTAACAATCGCTATTCCGTCACTGCGTTCCTTACAGCACCCCGAGTTTCGCAAATCACGTACAAAGTGTACGTTGGGTTTGCGCTCCTCGGGGTGCTTTCGCGTTATGCATCGATTTATCGCGTTTTTATAGCCTTTGTTTTGATATTGATTATTCCTTCAGCGCAAGTTATTGCGCCTAACGATACTCGTAGACAGGCGGAGCCGTAGAATATAACTCTACGAAGACTAATTGTGAGCATCAACTTTCTATCCGAGCAACCGCCGAGCCGTCTCAAGGTTGCGAGACCTTACGCACAAAAGCAATGCTCCGATTGCTTTTGTGTAGGACGTTTGCGCCTAAATATGTGTCAAGTTATCTCGTAGAGATAAGTGACACGTGGTTAGCACTCGGCGCAATTATTTTATTCCCATTCGATGGTCGCAGGGGGCTTCCCGGTAATATCATAGCACACACGGCTCACGCCTTTCACTTCGTTGACGATACGAGAGGAGATTTTGCCGAGTACGTCGTAGGGAACGCGGGTGTATTCCGCCGTCATAAAGTCGGACGTGGTTACCGCGCGAAGCACGATTACGTAGCCGTAGTTGCGGTAGTCACCGATTACGCCCACGGATTTGGTGTCGGTGATGACTGCAAAGTATTGGTCTGCTTTGACGCCCGCTTTTGCGATTTCCTCACGCATAATCGCGTCGGCATCGCGGAGCATATCCAGTTTATCCTCGGTGATTTCACCGATGGTGCGGATTGCAAGACCGGGGCCGGGGAAGGGTTGACGATTGACGAGATAGTCGGGAAGTCCGAGCTTTTTGCCGATTACGCGCACTTCGTCCTTGAAGAGACCGCGAAGGGGCTCGACAAGTCCCGTGAAGGGCAAATCTTTGGGAAGTCCGCCAACGTTGTGGTGGCTCTTGATGTTTGCCGAATTGTTTGCGCCCGATTCGATGACGTCGGGATAAATCGTGCCTTGTGCAAGGAAATCGTAACCTTTTTGCGAGTTGGCAACTTCCGCAAACGTCTTGACGAATTCCTCACCGATGATTTTTCTCTTGCGTTCGGGATCGGTTACGCCCGCGATTTTTGAGAGGAAGTTTTGGCTTGCGTCCACCACTTGCAATTTGAGCGGAAGGGGCGCAAATGCTTCTTTGATTTGCTTGGTTTCGTCCTTGCGCATAAAGCCGTGATCGACGTACACGCAAAGGAGTTGATCGGGAATAGCCTTGCTTATGAGCGCGGCAACGACGGAGCTGTCCACACCGCCCGACAAGCCGAGAAGCACTTTTTTGTCTCCGACTTTTTCGCGGATAAGCTTGATTTGAGTGTCGATATAATCGTCCAAGGAGTAGTCTCGGGTGGCTTTGCACACGTTGATTACGAAGTTTTCAAGCACTTTTTCACCGTGGATAGAGCGTTCCACTTCGGGGTGGAATTGCACGCCGTATATACGTCTTGCGCTATTCTCGATTGCAACGCAAGGACAATCGTCCGTCGTTGCGGTGGTGACGAAACCGTCGGGCACGCGCGATACGTAGTCCGTGTGGCTCATAAGCATAATCTCGTCTTTATCGAGTCCGTCGAATATTGCGGACTTGCCGATATGGACGTTGGTCGGTCCGTATTCTCTGACGTTGCCCGCTTCCACCTTTCCGCCGAACGAGTGCGCGATATATTGCATACCGTAGCATATTCCGAGCACGGGGATACCGAGGTCGAAAAGCGCGTTGTCGCATTTGGGGGAGTCGTCGAAATATACGCTGTTAGGTCCGCCCGTGAAAATGATGCCGATAGGATTTATTTCCTTGATCTTTTCGATGGGCGTGCTTGCGGGCTCTACCACGGAATACACGTGCATACGGCGCACCGTGCGCGCAATGAGTTCCTTGTATTGTCCGCCGAAGTCCATAACGAGAATGGTTTGATTTTTCATATATGCTCCTAAAAGGTTTATTCGACTTTATATAAAGATTATATCTAAAAATCCGCTCAAAGCAAAGCGTATTGCGACAGATATTTTGCAATTTCATAAAGGCAAAATTACAAAAGACGAAAATCAAGGTTTTTCGTTGAGTTAAAATAAAAACTTATAGAACGAGTGCGCAAAAATCGTATAAATAAGAATTGAAAAACACGCCAAAAACAAACCGAAAAAGCATATAAAAAAGAGCGTAAAAACGCTCTTTTTTTGTGATTTTTTGATAAAAATTATGTCATTTTTCACGTCGCAATGAGGTGAGAAACGGCTTTTAACGCTTTTTGCCTCTTTCCTCTTTCGACGCTTTGATAAACGCGGAGAATATGGGGCTCGGAGCGTCGGGACGAGAGGTGAACTCGGGGTGGAACTGTACGCCCACGAAGAAGGGGTGGTCGCTTACCTCAACCGTCTCCACGATGTGCCCGTCGGGGGACTTTCCGCTTATCACGAGACCGCCGTCCTCAAAGGCTTTGAGGTAGTCGCTGTTGAACTCGTATCTGTGGCGATGTCTTTCCTCGATTTCGTCCTTGCCGTACGCTTCGTGAATTACCGTGCCGTCTTTAAGGGCGCAGGGATACGCACCGAGACGCATCGTTCCGCCGATCTTCTTGCCTTTCTTGTCGGGGAGTATGTCGATGACGTGATTTCCGCTTTCGGAAAACTCACCGCTCGTGGCGTCCGCTATGCCGAGCATATGTCTTGCGTATTCGATGACGGTGACTTGCATACCGAGGCAAATTCCGAGATATGGGATTTTGTGCTCGCGCGCGTATTTGCACGTCGTAATCATACCCTCGACTCCGCGCGTTCCGAAGCCTCCGGGGATAATAATACCGTCCACGTCTTTGAGCGTCTTGGCAACGTTTTTGTCCGTTATCGTCTCGCTGTCAATCCATTTGAGGTCTATGCCCACGAGGTTTGCTCCGCCCGCGTGCTTGATTGCTTCAACGAGCGAAATGTACGAGTCGCGCAAAGACACGTATTTGCCCACGATTGCGATTTTCACCTTGTCGGAAGTGATCTTCATAGTCGCGACTTTTTTCTTCCATTCCGCGAGGTTGCATTTGTTATCGAGACTTAAAGCCTTGCTTATAGCGGTATAAAGTCCGTTTTTGTGCAACATAACGGGTGCGTCGTACAAGCATTTGACCGTGGTGCTCGGCACGACGGCGTTCTCGTCGATAGAGCAGAAGAGGGATATTTTCTTGATGATTTCCTCGGGCGGTTTTTTGTCCGAGCGCGTCACCACCACGTCGGGGAATATGCCGAAACGTTGAAGTTCGCGCACGGAGTGTTGTACGGGTTTGGACTTGAACTCGTCCGAGCAAGACATATAAAGAAGCAAGCACACGTGGATAAAAGCGCAGTTTTCTCTGCCTACGTCGAGGCTGAATTGGCGCAACGCTTCGAGGTAGGGTTGGCTCTCGATGTCACCCACCGTTCCGCCGATTTCCGTGATGAGGATATCCGCGCCCGACTCTTTTGCCGTCTGCAAAATATGGTCCTTTATTTCGTTGGTCACGTGAGGTATGATTTGCACGGTTTTGCCTTGATAGTCTCCGTTGCGCTCCTTGTTGAGGACGGATTGATAGAGTTTTCCGCTCGTAAGGGAGGAACTCTTGGACAAATTCTCACCGATAAATCTCTCGTAGTGTCCGAGGTCGAGGTCGGTCTCCGCGCCGTCTTCCGTGACGAAAACTTCACCGTGTTGGGTGGGGTTGAGTGTGCCGGGGTCGATGTTCATATACGGGTCGAACTTCTCGACATATACGCTGTATCCCGCCGATTTCAAAAGTCTGCCGAGCGACGCTGCGACGATGCCTTTGCCGAGTCCCGATACGACTCCGCCCGTTACGAAAATGTACTTGCTCATTTGTGTGCCTCCGTGATAGAAATTTGTATGATTTTCAGTTTATTTATCGTGTTTTTTGCCCTTAAAAAACAAAAAAAAGGCGTTTTTTTTTAACTAACCGAGTCAGTCAAAAGAAAAAACGCCTTTTTAGGTCTTGTTATAGGGTGTGGTGCGTATTTTTTTAAGCCGTAATTCGCAACGTAAATTTGCGACATTCTCAAAAAAAATACATTTGGAATGATACCATATTTTCGTCGTATGTCAATAGATTTTCACAAACTTTTTTCAAGAAATTTTTTGAAGGTGTTTTGAAGAACGTTCGCAAGCGGTAACTGTGTTTTTATACGCCGGTTAAACGAGATAAATAACTATAAAAATAGAAGATACGGCACGGACGTCGAATAGGTCAATATACGTTTCTTCCAAGCAAATAATCGACGGACACGTCAAATAAGTCCGCAAGTTTTACGAGATTTTCAAGCGTAGGTTCGGCTTGACCTTTCTCATAGCGGATATAAGAGGGTTGCGAAATTCCAAGTGCACTTGCAACTTGTCGTTGCGTGAGGTTGTTGAGTTTTCGCTGTTCTATCAATGCTTGTTGAAATCGTTCCATAGTCTTTATTATTGACAATGATAGCAATACGTTATAAAATATAGGTAAAATATAGCAATATGCTATCAATATTAAGGGAGAACGATAATGAAAAAGACTATTTTTACAATCGTTTTGGTGGTAGTTATGTGTGCGATTTTATGCGCGTGTCTCGTTGCTTGTAGCCGTAACGACGGCGGAAGCCAGCAAAGCGGAGGTCAACAAGGCGGAAGTTCGGAAAGCGGACTTAAAAACTTCGAGGGGTTGACTTTTGCAAGCGAAACGGTGACGTACGACGGAAGAGAACACCAATTGACCGTCAAGAATTTGCCGGCCGACGCGAGCGTAGTTTATACGTCCAACAAAGGTACGGATATAGGCGAATACAACGCAACCGCAACCGTATCGAAAGACGGATACGCAACGAAGACGTTGAGCGCAAAACTCGTTATTTTGCCAAGCGCAAATATGCTCGTCACATCTCGCTCAAACGCAAAGAACGCCAACGAGCAAAATTACGATTTCTATCTCAATCTTGCGGGAACTGTGGACGCGCTCGGTATCACCGAAACGGCAAACGCCAATTACGACGGCAAATATAGATTTAACACGGCTACGGGAGACCTTAAATTCCGTAGGGAAACGAGCGGAATATTGCTCGTAGACTCCACCGAATATATCTACACGCAAAACGACGCAAAAATCAAAGTCGTCGCAAACGAAAAGGGCGAAGTGAAAAAGACGGCTGTTTTGCCCAAAGAGGACGAAGGGCTTGATCTTATCAATATGCCGTTCGTCGCGCTCGTAAACGGACTCAAAGAGGACAATATAACTAAAATAGAATTGTCGGGAGTTGCGGGATACAAGTACGTTGCGACGCTTGCTCTTCAATCGGACAACGAGGCGGTTGCTTCACTTCTCGGCAAAATCGAAAAACTCGGCACGAAAGTAAATCTCAAAGACGTGAGTTTTACAAATCCGATGGGCGTGAAAATGTATTTCAATCTCGACGGTGCGCAAAAGCTCGTTGATTTCAAGATGAGCGCGGACGTGTCGTTCCCCGTAAAGGGCGTAAGTGCGACGATAAAACTTACGTATTTGCAAAAAGAAAATAACGCAACGATAAATATTCCGTCAACGCAAGGTTTGATAGTCGGCAAAGACGCAATCAAGAGCGAGATGGATATCGTCGACAAGGCAATCGAAGATTTGAAAAATTCTTCCGCATATTCCGTTGATTTGGAAGCGAGAAACGAGTTCGATCCCGCGTGGAATATCAACGCAACGGTGGATAAGTATATCGCAAGAATGTACAAAAACACCGACGCCGACACGGGAAGAGTGGACTTCAACCACTCCTTTGAATACAAAGCGCACACTGATACGGACGATAAAGACACCTTCAAGTTTACCGTTGGAAATATCAAGACGGGTGAGGTGTATCGTATATCGAGAAAAGGCACGAATACCAATACTTTGCTTGAAGGCGTGAGTGCGGACGGGCAGTTTGATTATCTCACGTCCATTGCAAAGGCAGACTATACCGATATCGACTGTATCAAAAAGGTGGAAAAAGACGGTAGCGTATTCTATTATATCTACCTTGATAAAACGGCAGCGCACGACGTCCAAAAGAGAATAACCGACGTTATCAACTCCAATCCGACGGACAACGTTACCGACGTACAAAACTACTTCAACGAAGACAATCAAATCGACGAAGCGGAAATGGTGGTCGAAATGAAAGACGGCGCGTTGGTGGCTATCGATATAAAGACGCAATTGCGCTATTGCCCGACGGGCGGTGAACATACCGAGAGAAATATCGTACTTACCAACACTATATCTTTGACCGTCAACGACAAGTTGTCTTCCGCGCAAGATTACGTTGCACCCAACGCGGTTGCAACGACGCTCGGACATTACGGACTCAATAACGCAAAATTCTATATATTGTAAATTGTATAAAAAAGCGGTATACAAAAAGAAAACGCTATGCGAAGTGCATAGCGTTTTTGGTTGGTTTTATCGTTTTGATTGATTATACAATCAATTTGTATAACAGTTATCGATTACTTTACGAGGTCGATGAGGGCAAGTGCGCGCTTCAATGCGAGCTTGCTGTTGACCTTAAATTGGAAGGGGACTTCCTCGTAGACTTTCTTGTGTCCCGTTGCGGTGTGGGGGGTGCGACCGTCGTTGAACTCGGGTGCTTCCGGATCGAGGGGAAGGTTGATACGCAAAGACGTGCCGATGATGGTCACTTTGGCAACGATGTCGCCTTCTCTACGGTAGGTGTCGCATTGCTTGCTGATACGGCTTTTGATTTTGGGCGTGCCCTTCGGGGTTGCGGTGAGCGCGTCTTTGAGGATTGCGTAGCGTTCCTTTACGATGTCGTCGGAAAGTGCGTATTTCTCTGCAAAAGTGAGGCTCTTTCTTGCCGCTTTCTTTGCCATAACTTTGTCGTAATCAAACTTTTTGCCGAGAGAAGAGTCAAGCGTGGTTACGTCTTGTTCTTCCGCTTTTTCCACGACTGCGGGTTGCGGTTTTTCCACGACTTTGGGCTTGTTCATCTCTTCGTATGCAGATGCGCAGGGAAGAGCGACGCTCTTGTCGCAAAACGCGCAATAATCGTAACCACCGCACATATCGCGATGATTGGTGACGCTGTCATTCCATTTTTGCTCGTCCAATTTGGCTTGCAATGCAATTTTGTCCATAGTGTACTCCCTTAAACGATTTGGCGGTCAAACCGCTATCTATTCCAATGAAATCGTGAATATTGTACACAAATAAATTGCGTTTGGCAAACATTTAAGGCACACAATTTTTATTTTTTGACATTTTGCCCGTGCGAAATGGCATAACGCATCAAAAAGCGTATTCTATCCGTTGCTTTTTCGTATGCGACGAAAAGCGTGAAAGAATAAGTGTCAAGAAACAGTGTATCTAATAGGCCGTTATATAAAATTGGTTTTTTTAGGGTTGCTTATCTTTTACAACGTTATCGTATTCCTACATCGTATTGTATGGATACGGTAAAAAATCAGCCACTCCTCGAAAGAAGTGACTGAAAAAATGGCCTGCCTGAGACGATTCGAACGTCCGCAAAACCCGCCTTAGGAGTTCGTCTTGCCTTGCAAAATATCGTTAAAACCAGCAAATTTCTTGCATTTTGTAGTGTTTTAATCAATATTTTGCGTTCAAATCGCTTGTTTTTTGGTATTATTTGAGAAAATTTTCATATCTTCAAATAACTTTAATACCAAAATAATACCAATTTAATACCAGTTTGCGTCATCGCACATAGCTAATTTGTTTTGCTGCAATAAACAAAAACGATTGTATTATACTAAATGTCCAATGCGGATAGATTTAGTGTAACTTTAGTTTTTGTAGGCGCTGTTTTTATTATAAACATCGCCATGTAAATAGGCAAGTATAATCTCTTGTTTTTCCTTTCGATATTCCCATTGCACAATACAAATGCTTGCGGTATATCATAACTCTCGTTGCTAAGAAGGTTGTCCAAAGCCGAATGCTTCTTGTAATCTTTTCCGGACTTGACTTCAATAGGCAGGACATCTCCTTTGTATTCAATCAGAAAATCAACTTCGCCTTGTTTTTTACTGTTAAAGTAATATAGATTTTCGTATCCATGCGCAGACAACTCTTGCGCAACTGCATTTTCAAATATTGCTCCATAATTGATATCTTTTTCTTTAGATAGCAACTTTAACTGAATGTCAGTGTCCATTAAAAGGTTCGATAAAATTCCCACATCTGAATGGAATAATTTTGTAAGACGATTGTTTGCAGACAACTCGAGGGGGATTTTTGGTTCTGCGACATTGAAAGTAGGCAGTGCAATACCTGCTTTTTTAAGCCACATAAAATCATCTTGCACATCTTTTATTTCATAGCCTTTTCCGATTTCACCAAGAGAAAACCGTTTGTTTTTGCTATTCAATTCTTGCGGAAGGACTCTATAAATTGTGTCAAGATGCACATTTTGTTGTTGTGATGCATATTGTACGATGTCTTTTTTATAGTATTGTTCGATTTTGGCTTGTACTTCGTTTACCTTTTTCAAATCGTTGGTCGATATAAAAGTTTGTACAACTTCCGGCATACCACCAATTAAAAGATACTTGTAAAAAGCGTCGATTAGTCTTTCGTGAATAAGTTGGTCAACAGTTTTTTCATGAACAAAGCAATCGTTCAAATAGTCAATTACTTCTTGTTTCAAGCTAACCGACCATAAGAACTCTTCGAAGTCTAGCGGAAACATCCGCAATTCTCTCATATATCCCGTTGGCCAAGAGGCAATGTTGTTGAGCTCCACACCAAGCATAGACCCCGAAAAAATGTAGCGGAATTTGCCATCTTCGACAAGGAATTTTGCAAGTGTGATTAAATCACAGTTTTTTGCATATTGAATTTCGTCAAAGAATATAAGCGTTTCATTGGGAACCATTTCTTCGGATGTAAACGCCGAAATCCTAAACAATAAGTCAGCGGCATTTTTAGATTGCTCAAGAATAGGAATGAATTCCTTATGCTCATATAAGTTAATTTCAATGAAATGTTGAAAATTTGATTTCCCAAACTCTCGCACAAGATACGATTTGCCAACTTGCCTTGCTCCGGTTATTAAAAGTGCATCTTTGCTGTTTTTCCAATCATTTAATAAGATCTCGGTTTTTCTTTTTAGCATTGTTTAACTCCTTTGATTATATTATATACGACAATTAAACATTTTACAACCACAATATCACAAAAAATTAAACATTTTCCAACTTTTATGTCAATCAAATTAAACAATTTCCAGCTTTTGCTGTTTTGAGGATCATGTGTTCTAGTAAACGTGGTTTCATCAACATCTATTTATTGTTTTTATTTAGCACAAATATCAAGGATAAACTTGGTTAAGGGGGTAAATTTTGATAAAAAATCAATTTTTACCCCGTTAACCGATATGTTTGTCGCCGGTTTAAATGAAAAGCAATAATAAAACATGCGAAAGATTTACTGGTGTATTTGCCCTTCGTGGTGGTTATCGTCGCATAAGTCAGCGAATATATCAACGGCGCGGAAAAATAGCGGTAGATGTTTAGAGAGCCATTTTATGGAGTCAGACTCATAGAAGTTTGGCTCATTTTATTTTTACACTATTTTTCGCTCAAATTGATTTGTCCGTTGACATATTCCATTGCAACAGTATTTACATTTGAAACGTTTCGACTTATGGCTCGTCTAGGCATAAAAAAATCAGTCACTCCACGCAAGAAGTGACTGAAAATGGCCTGCCTGAGACGATTCGAACGTCCGCAAAACCCGCCTTAGGAGGGCGGTGCTCTTTCCAGCTGAGCTACAGGCAGATATAAGAATTATAGCACGATTTGAAATGCGGTGCAAAATGTTTTACAATGCCGGAACGATACGGAAACGTTTTGCGTTGTTATAATAACACAATGATTGCCAAAAATCAATTTTTGAAAGACATTTGGGTGGTTTTGCTAGAAAGAATGGGGTTTTGGCACTCGCTACGCTCGTGACAAGGCAAGAAACTCGGCACAAGTATTGTGCTTTGTAGTTTCTTGGTACGTACGCCTTCGGCTAGTTCCAATTCAAGAAACTCGGCACAAGCATTGTGCCGTTTTATATACAAACATAGCCGTTATTGCATACTGCAAAGGCTATGCTTGTATATAAAAATGCGAGTGCTTTTGCACTCGCATAGTTTCTTGGTCGGAGTAACGGGACTTGAACCCATGGCCTCTTGACCCCCAGTCAAGCGCGCTACCAAACTGCGCTATACCCCGATAGAATTTATTAAATTTGTTTTTTTATTGTCCTTGTTCGATGCCGTGACCTTATGTTTGGGAGCGCGCTCGCGCATTTCCGTTAGGTCTTGCGGTTTTAATACCTCGTGACAAGTGATGTTGTGAGATATGGTACAATTCCATTTGCGGTCGTTGCTTATCGCAAACCAAACTGCGCTATACCCCGATTTGAGTTATTAAATTGTGCTTTTCCGTTTTTAAGATTGGCGCATTGCGTGCGCTTCTCTCAAACAGCATAGGTATTGTAACTCAAAAAAACGGTTTTGACAAGTTCTTTCGCAAATATTGAAAAAAATATTGCGATTGACGGTTCTATCCGTGCATATTTGCGCTTGCTTGATTTTTGATAGATGGCTATATTTGCCAAATAAAAACCCCGACGGGTGTCGGGGCAAAACGTGCGTTGGTTGCGATTGGTTGCTTTTTAGTTCTTCTTTTCGCCGTTTTCTTTTTGAGCGAGGTCGTCGATTTTCTCAACGAAGGAGCAAAGCACGCCGAAAGTCTTGGCAAGGCAATCTTCGTTGACGTCTTCCGCGACGTCGAGACGAGTGTGGTAATATCTCGGAAGATTGAAATTCATTGCGGTCACGCAAACGCTGTTGAAACCGCCTTGCGTATACGCCGCGGCGTCCGTTGCGCCGAGTGCGACGCTGCCTTTCTTGCAATTTACGCCCTCGTCCTTGCACGCTTCGAGCCAAAGTTCGGTTGCCTCGGGATCGCATTTGATAAAGCCGTTCATATCCTTGTAGTTGACCAAGATATGATCTTCTTCGCGGATAGTGTCAATGCAAAGTATGGTGGTGGGGCAGTCCTTGAAATCGTTTTTGTGTGCTTTTACCCACGCTTTCGAGCCGCGCAAGCCTGCTTCTTCACCGCCGGCGCAAATGCAACCGACTTCGGTGTTTTCAAACTCGATGCCGTTGTCTTTGAGCGCTTTGAGGAAGCTTATGCCCATTGCGCAACCCGTGAGGTTGTCCGTTGCGCCGTCTGCAATCACGCGCGGATTGAAGAGGAAGTACATAAGTATCCAAAATGGCACGAACACACCGCTGCAACAAAGCGCGATAAATATTGCTTGGTCGGTGATAGGAGTGAAGATTGCGCCCTTTACGCAAGCCGCGATTGCAACTGCCATAAAGTACAAAATGCCGATAACGGAGATAAGGAAATGCGCAATAAACGCTTTTCCGCCCAAATAGTAGTTGAGAGTCCACTCGTACGCGGCGTCTGCGTGTCCCGAGATGAGAACGCGACGTTTCACTTCACCTTGCGGTTTTTTGATAGCCGTCATATTGAGAGATTGGCGTTTGGGGAAGAGGAAGTCCACCACTTGACGGTAGAAGACGAATTCCAAAACCATAAGTGCCATACCCACGCAAATGAGAATAATCGAGAGCATCGGCATAAAGAACGCGCTTACGAACGCGCCGAGAATAAGCGTTACGGTGATGTAAATCCAGCCCATAAACGCCAGAGTGTGCACGTCGTACGGCTCGGTTTTTACGTCGGTTGCGTAGGGTGCGACCTCTTGCGCCATATATTTTACGGCTTCGACCTCGCCTTTGCTTCCGCAGTCGCGCTTGCCGAAGGATTTAATCACGTGGGATATAAATCCGTGCATATATTTTGCGCTCTGGGCTTTGTTGTCTTTGAGTGACGTGAGTTTCATAATTTCCTCTCCTTATAGGAATAATTCGATTATAAATAAATCCTATTGATAAGTCAATACGCGCGCGAGATAAACGCTTATTTTTTGAGCGCGGTTGCCATATCGTTATACGCTTTGGATATGCCTTCTATGATATCGGGGTGCGAGAACGTGCGGTGATATACGATTGCGGTCTCGCGTATCATACTCAAATTTTCTATCGGGAGCGCGACGAGCGAGCCTTTGTTGATTTCCTTGTAGCACGCGCTCTTTGAAAGTATGGACACGCCGATGTCCTTTTTGACGAGGTTGCGGATAGTTGCGATGCTGTCAACCTCAATCGTCACGTCAAAGTCGTCGAGCGATTCGCCTATCGAGGTGAGCGCGCTCTCAAACTTCTCACGAGTGGACGAAGAGGGCAGACGCAAGATAAGATGTTGTTTTTTGAGCTCGGATAGGGTGATTGCCGTCTTTTTTGCAAGCGGGTTCTTTGGTGACGTCATACAAAGCAACATATCCGTGTCTATAACCATAAAGTTGAAGGACGGATTGGTGGGTTTTTCCTCGATAATGGCAATATCGATTTCAAAATTTTCCAACATATCATAAAGATTTTTTATGTTGTCAGTTATCAACGTTATATTGAGGTTATCGTCACCGAGTGCCATTTTGGACAACGCTTCCACCATAAATCCGCTTTCTTGCGTATGCGTGATGCCTATGCGGATTTTGTTGATATTGTACTTGGCGTTCTTGATTTTCTCTTGCATCTTCTCGGCAAGGGCTTTCATACGTCTTGCGTACAAAAGTGCGATTTCTCCCTCTTGCGAGAGAATAAGTTCCCCTTTTTTCCTCAAAAAAAGCGTCGTATTCAGCTCTTCTTCCAACCTCTTTATGTGTTGGCTTACGGCGGGTTGGGTGAGAGAAAGTATTTCTCCCGCCTTGGTGAAATTCTTGGTTTCGCACACGGTGATAAGCGTGTCGAGTCTATCGTCAAGTAGCGACATAAAACACCTCGATTATTACGGATAATTATCAATATATAAATATCCATAATTTGACTTTATGATGACAAAATCATAGCATAGCATTACGAACTTGGCAAGACAAATCCGAAAAATAAACGGAAAGTCGAGGTGAAAAGATGTTGTTGCAAAATTTTTCAAGCGTGTCGCAAGTCATAATATCCGTCGCGGTTATGCTTATCGCAGGATACGTTATGTCGCGCTTGACCAAAAAACTTAAACTCCCCAACGTCACGGGGTATATTATCGCGGGCATATTGATAGGTCCGTATTGCATCAATATTATTCCCACCAAAGTTGTGGAAGGAATGAGCTTTCTTGCGGATATCGCGCTTGCGTTTATTGCGTTCAGTACGGGTGAGTTCTTCAAGATGTCCACACTTAAAAAAAACGGCGGTAAAAATATCGTTATAACCGTATTTGAGGCGTTGCTTGCTTCCATAGTAGTGTTCTTGGTGATGTACTTTGCGCTCGGGTTGAGCCTTCCGTTTTCAATCGTGCTCGGCGCGCTTGCGGCGGCTACCGCGCCCGCTTCCACTATGATGACGATACGTCAGACCAATTCCAAGGGTGATTTCGTAGATACGCTTTTGCAAGTGGTCGCGCTCGACGACGTGGTCGGACTCGTGGCGTTCTCGGTGGCTATCGCGGTTGCGACGGCGTCGCTTGCGGGTACGGTTACGGTGGGCAACGTGCTGTTGCCTATCGTGTACAATATAGTGGCGTTCGTCGTGGGCGGTTTGCTCGGATTCTTGCTCAAATTGCTCATATCCAAACGCTCCACGGACAACCGCCTCATCATTGCCGTTGCGACGATATTCGGATTTTGCGGAATATGCTCGTTTATGGACGTGTCACCGCTTCTCGGCTGTATGGCTATGGGCACGGTGTATATGAATACGTCAAACGACGACAAACTCTTCAAACAACTCAACTATTTTTCACCGCCGATTTTGCTTCTGTTCTTCGTCCGCTCGGGCGTAAACTTCAAGCTTGACGCGCTCGTAAGCACGGGTGAATCGGTTGGCGGAGTGTCCTTGCTTGTGATAGGCGTGGTGTATTTCTTCGTGAGAATACTCGGCAAGTACGGCGGTTCTTTCCTCGGCTGTCTCGTCACCAAAAAGGACAAGAAAGTGCGCAATTACCTCGGACTTGCGCTAATACCGCAAGCGGGCGTCGCGATAGGTCTTGCAACGCTTGCGTCGAGGACGATAGGCGGGGATACGGGCAGCGCGCTCGAAACCATAATCCTTGCGTCGAGCGTGCTATACGAACTTATAGGTCCTGCGTGTGCGAAACTTGCGCTGTATCTATCCAAATCCTATTCCAACGATATAAACGCCGTCGTGCCCGACGAGCAAGTGGAAGAAGTGGCGCAAAAGAACGACGTTGAGGTGCTTATAGACAAAATCAACCATATTAGAGAGGCTTTGCCTCCGCCCGAACCCGTCCAAGAGGACGAAAAGGCGTACGACGAGGCCGCAGAAGAATATTACTTGCTCAATTCGAGACAGCGCGTAAAGAGATAGGAGGTGCAAAATGAATTATATCGATCCGCTCGCTAAGGTTATGGGGGAATGGGCTTATACCGTTACGGTATATTCCATATTGTTGAGGGTGTTAGTGCCCGTACTGTTTGCGTTCTACGTGGGGTGCGAAAGATCCACCAAAGGACACACCGCGGGGCTTAAAACGTTCATCTTGCTTTCGATTTCGTCAACGGCGTGTATGCTTATCGACGCAAGTTTCGGGCTCAAAGTGCCGATTTGTTCCGTCGGCGCGATAATCGGCACGGCAATGCTCGGCGGTAACTCCATACTCTTTGGCGCAAAGAACCAAATCAAAGGACTTACGACGTCGGCGTGGCTTTGGTCGTGCAGTATCTTCGGACTTATCGTGGGCGCGGGACTTTATACGATTGCACTCGTTTTGCTCGTGGTGTACGTGGTGATTTTGCAAGCGTTCCCGACTCTCGAAAAGTACTTGAAACAACGCTCCAATCACTTTGAACTTCACCTCGAATTGTTGTCCAAAAACGACTTGCAAACGTTTATGTCAACCCTTCGACAACTGGGTATGCGCATAGACGACGTGGAGCTCAATTCCGCTTTTATCAACTCGGGACTCAGCGTGTATTCTTTGCGTCTTTCCATCGAGAGCAAGGAACTCAAAAAGTACAAAACGCACGACGAGATTATCGAAGCGTTGAGAAGCATTGAGTATATCCACTATATCGAAGAAATAAAATGATTTGATTTTGGGAGGTCGGGAGGGAGACGGTGACGGCTTGCATCGGCAAGCCGTTGCCACACAAGAATTTCGTATCTTAAAGTCAAATCGTAATATAAAGAAAAAATTAAACTCTCGCACAAAGCGAGAGTTTAAGCATATAATTTTGCATTATAAACTGTTTATTCTTGCAAAACGACGCAATTTATTATCGGTGCGTCGTTTTTGGTTTTTCGGGTATTTTCAACCGCTTTACAGGGCGTCGTCGCAGTGTAAATTTTGTCGGTTGCGTGGTGCGGTGAACAGTGTTTCGATTGATTATGGCTTGCGCAATTTGCCGTCGAGACCTTTTATGAGGAAGCACTTTCCTACGAGGGTGTCGAGGCTTGCGCAACCGTAAACTCGGCTGTCGGAAGAGTGATTTCTGTTGTCGCCCATACAAAACATTTGTCCGTCGGGGACTACCAAATCTATCTCGTCGGCCATAACGGAATCGCTATTTATATAAGGTTCGTCAAGCAACTCACCGTTGATATAAACTTTGCCGTCGGTTATTTGAACGTGGTCTCCGCCGAGAGCGATTACGCGCTTTACCAAAGACGCTTTTTGCCCCGTCTTGCCGTCAACTATCCAGTCGGGCGTAAAGACCACGATATCACCGCGTTTTATAGTCGCTTTTTTGTTGAGGTAAAGAGTTTCGCCGTTGGTGCGTTCCTCGTCGCTGTCGCCTTCTATAAGCGCGCCGTTTCCGCCGTCGAGGGTGGGATACATCGATATGCCGTCAACTATGAAGGTCGAGAAAACGTACTTTTTGAGGAGTAGCGCGCTCGTCACCGCAATCGCAACCACCAAAAGTACGCATATCACGGATACGATTATGCGCTTGGGGTTGTTGCGCTCGGGCTGAACTTCGGGGATTTCCGTTTGGAATGAATCTTGCATATCAAAGTATATTTTATCTTTTGCAAATTATTTTCAAATCCACAAAAAATTGTTGAGTATCGCGCCGTCCACCGAGATGACCTCTATGACTTTTGCGGTGCTGAAAGCGGAAAGCGTTCTGCCTTCTTCGCTCTTGAAGTCGGAACACTCGAAGAGCAGTTTTTGCCAAAACTCTCCGCCCGTGAGGTTGGCGTGCGCGATGTAGCGTTTGAGATCCGGATAGGACAAGACGGACACTTCCAGCTTGCGTGCGGCCTCGGAGTATGCGTCTATATGTAGCGACGCAGAGCGCGGAAGCGCTTTCATCTCGTGTATACTACGGCAAAGAGACAAAACTCCGTGATCGAGGGTGATGCCTTTTATGCCGAAAGGTCCTTCTTTGACTTTGAGAGAGTTTTCGTCAAGCAACGCCGAGTCCGACTTTGCGGAAAACGCGCCGATGCCCATACTTCCGTCGTAAATTATGCTGGAATTGCGCATCGCGGAGTCCGTTGCAGTAACGTCGTGCTTTGCGGGGATAACGTCTATAACTTTGGTGGAGATTATGTCACCGTCTTCGTAGTCGAAGGTGGCGTACGCCACGATAAGCTCGTTTTCGTCGTAGACGGGGACGTCGCAAACGTATTCGTGCTCACCGACTTTTTGCTTGATGTCGAGCATCGTCCAATAGCGTTCCTTGGATATAGGCTCACCGTAACTTACGTACAATCTGCGTGATTTTGCGCCCCTTGCCGAATTGACGCGAACGTACAATCTGCCGTCCGTGGTGTCGAATTTCATAGTGGGCATAACTTGCGTCTCACCGTCCGAGGCAAGATGTTTGCGTAGCCAGCAAAGGCACGCGTTGCCTACGGATTTGGTCAACTGTTGTCCGCACGAGTCGGATATAATCAGTTGTTTGTCTTTGCACTTTACGAGGTCGAGCATATCGCCGATTCTATCCACGTCGCAAGCAACGGAATCTCTTGCCGCAATTGCAAGCGTAGGGCAGTTGACAAACATTGCGTACGTTTCCGCACCTACGCCAGTGGAATATGCAAGTTGCTCGTCTCCGCCGGGGATATCTTTTCCCAAGAATTTGGGACTGTCGGTTGCCCAACGGTAGCCACCGCCGTTTGCCGCAACGAGAGCGCGCACTCTGTTGTCAGTGCCCGCCACTTGCCAAGAAAGTTGCGCGCCTATGCCGAAACCTATCACGCCTATGCGGTCGGTCGCAACGAGGCTTTGCTCTTCGAGAAGAGATATCGCGCGTCTTGCAACTTTGCTCCATACGAACCAAGGCGTGTTGCGCGCGCCTCCGAGAATATCGTCGAGATGTTGCTTGCAAGAGGGGAGCGAGGCGAAGCTCAAATCCGAGGGATAAGAGGTGTGTGTGTCCACGAACGTACCGCAATAATCGAGCACGCAAGTGACGTAGCCTTCTTCCACGAGATAGCGTATCGCTTCTTGCGAATAAGGGTTGTCAAAAGACGGCAAAACCAAAAGCGCGGGGCGCTTATCTTGCCAACGTCCGTCGTAAAAAATCTTGCAAAAGACACGCACGCGACCTTCTTTGGTCGTGTCCGCCGTGAATATCTGTTGCGAGCAAACGATATTATCTTGCGATTGTGCCGAGATTATTGACGCTTCCAAAGGTGCTTTGTGAGCGTCGAATCCCTCCCACACTTCCGTGGGCGTCATAAATTTGATTTCCATACGCAACATTATACCTCAAAAGCAGTGCAATGTAAAGAAATAAAATGTGCGCGCACGCAAAGCGTTCGGGCGCGACGCTTTCAGCGTCGGGTACGTAACAAAGCGCGTCCGTTTTGCCGTCCAATTGCTCGGCATAGGCGCGCCTCATTTTTTCCATAGTTGCGTCGTCGGGAAGGGTATAGTCCATAAAAGCCTCCGCTTTACTATATGAGTAAAAGTCAAAACGGCGTGAATCAACCCGTCTCCCGTACGCTTATTTTGACGACTGGCGTGAAATTTATGGTGGATAGGCAATCTCTTTCGAGCGTTCGCCCCACCGACTGATACGCTTTTGCTTGTAGATTCAAAAAGTCTATATTCTCCTTTTTCGAGAACTCGTAAAGATACTCGAATTTGGCTTTTATCTCGTCCGCAAGTTTTTGAGCGTATTGCTTTACGATATCGTCCGCACTTGAAAGCACCTTGTCCGTGTTTACGTTTTGCACGTCGCTCAAATCGACGGACAGATTGATTTGAGCTTTTACGTCGCGTCCGTTTGCTTTGAGTTTGACGTCCTTTTTGAGAACCTTAAATTCCATCGACCCGCCCTCTTCGTCGGTGTAGTTGAAAGTGCCCGTCACTCCGTGTCCGAGGAAGAGCGCAAGCACCTCGGCGTGCTCCTTGTCAATCACCGCAAATTTGTCGTGGTTGAACACGAGTGCGTCACCTATCAAAAGCTCGTAAGTGTCCTCGTCGTTGCCTTGTTGACTTATGGGCGGGCTTTGCGCTTTTTGCACTTTGATATAAGGCACTGCGTTTGCTTCGCTACGAGACAGAGAGCGCGCGAGAAAGTCCTTTGACGTGGTGCGAATCATACCGTCCGAACCTTCCTCGTTGATGAGTGCTTGTTGCAAAAAGAAGGGTGCGCTGAGCGTCGTGCCGACGCGCAAAGAAAGCAATTCTTCGGGAGAATCGGGACAAGAAACGATTATGGTTTGCTCGGGCAATGCGTACATTCCGGTGAGTGGATATATGAGTTGCAAATGGTCGAGCGTAAGAGCCGATTTTGACATAACCACCACGTTACAGTGCGCAAGTGATATGATTAAACCCATTTTGCGCGAAATACCGTCCATTGCGCCCGCAATCGTGTTGCCCGACGAAGAGTAGGTGTTGAAGGTTGTTTCGGACGTGTCTCCGCTGGACGAGCCGACGAGAACGCATTGCGCGCTTACGGTGAAAAGAGAGGTGTCTTCTTGATAATCTATACCTATGCCGAGCACCACCGCGGACTTGGTGAGAGAGGGTGTTTCCACCGTGCGACCGAACACTATTAGTATGAGCGCGATGAGTGCAAAGACGAACCACTTCGTGCGTGCAAGATAGGAAGGAATAGTCTGCTTTTTCATCTCTTACCTCCCGTCGGACCGTCCGTCGCAAGCGTCTCGCAAGTGCCTTTTTCACAGCACAATACGCCGTCAAATTCACTGCTCGGAAGTGACGGTTTTTTAACTTTTTGTGGCATATATTCACTGTCCGCACAACGGTAAAATCCGCGCATTTTTCGCTTTTGAACGAGTGCGAAAATGAGGAATAAAAGTGGCACTGCAACCGACGTTATCGATAGGGCGTAGCCGAAAGCACCCACGGCAAAGTCCGTCACCGTTTGGGTGGACGTCACGAATATCGCGGTGCAAAGTATCACCACCGGACACGCGATTTTGGACGGCACTGCCGAGCCGAACGCGCGACGGAAAGCGTTGTTTGCTCCATCGTACAAAAAAGATATGGAAAATATGGACATCGCAAGGATTACGAAGAGGTTGGTCCACTCCATTCTGCCTATTTCGAGGGACAGTTGGTTGAAACTCGCGATGTGGATAAGAAGGTCGGACACCATTTTGAGCGCGTCACCGTAGATTGCCACTCCGAACATAACTATAACGTTGGCAAGCACCCAAGTTATTGCAATGCTCGACGTTATATAGGGGAGTTTTTTGTTGCGTATTCGCACGAACGCAAAAGGCAACAAATCTCCGAGCCACAGTCCGTAATGCGGAAGTTTTGAAAAGAATTCCGTGGGACTTACCGAGAATACGGGAAGATTGCGACCTATATCGAATTCCGTATCGAGGAAGGCAAGATTGAGGATTATCACCGCCAAAAACAGCGGTGCAAACAATTCGCAAGAGCGCGCGACAGAGCGAGTGCCTTTTGCGCCGAGGTAAATTATCGGCACTATGAGAAGCACGTATATGAAGACGGGTTGCGCGCCCGTAAACAATTCGTGGGTGAGGTACGATGCGCAGTAGCAAAAATAGAACGTGCATTTTATGCTCAACAGCACGAATGCAACCGCGCACGTTGCCTTGTACCAAAGCGAATTCGTGGCAATCAAAAAGCCGTCTCCGCTCATACACGAAAACGCAAATATCGTTACGGCACAAATAAGTTCCAAGACGGAAAAGGTTATAAACACCCAAAGCGTAGACGAGCCGTAATAGGAGGATATCATACCCGGGGCGGCGGATAATTTGAACGCTATTCCAACCATAAGAATAATTGCTGCCACTTGATTGTTGTATAGCGTGCCTATTGGTAGATTTTTTCGCAATCCGTGTTTTACAGTGAAGTTTTGCACGATTAAAGTCCTTATTTTATGATTTTCTTATGCGACGGCGGTTTGTCGTCGGGATAGAGTAGGGGCGCAGTTCCATTGACGAAGCGGCCGCTTTCAATACGCCGTCTTGAAGGTCGGGGATTATGCGCGGAGCGTACGGGGCAAGGTAAGGCGTGCCGAAGTTGTCGAGGCTTGCAAGGTATGCGATTATGACTATGGTGAGCACTATCATACCCACGAACCCAGTAACCGCACTCACGCACAAAAACAAAAATCTCATTATAGACATAGGTCCGACTTGGTCGGGCACGCAGAATATGCCTATTGCCGACAGCGCGACTACGAGGACGCTGGGCGAGGATATAAGTCCCGCTTTCACTGCCGTGTCTCCGAGCACGATTGCGCCCACGACGGATAGGGATATGCCGAAGTAGCGAGGCATACGTATGGACGCTTGGTTGAGTATCTCGAAAAGCGTCATAACGAGAAGCATTTCTATTGCGGGCGGGAAGGGTATATTGGTGGTTGCCGCCATAAGCGTCATAAGGAATTTTATGGGTAGCAACTGAAAGTGGTAGGTTTGCAGTGCTACGTACGCACCCGGCAACAGCACCGTCAAAAGCGCACCGAGCATACGGAACATTCTTATCATCGAAGCGCGCCAGTCCCCCGAGTAGTAGTCGTAGCCGTCTTGAACGTCCTCGAATACGAGATAGGGAAGCGTTATGACTATGGGTGAGCCGTCAACGATTATCACAACGCGCCCTTCGAGAAGTTTCGCGCTTGCGACGTCGGGTTTTTCCGTCGAGCCCGCTTGCAAAAAGAAGGAATTTTTGCGAGTTTGGATAAACGAAAGCACGTACGCGCTGTCAACTACTCCGTCAACGTCTATGCGTTCGATTTTGTGAGATAACTGTTCGACTATTGCGTCGTCGGCAATGCCTCTTATATACATAAGCGCAACCGTTGTTGAGGAATATCGTCCCACTTGAAAAGTTTTTGCCACGAGGTCGGGTGATTTTATACGACGGCGTATGAGAGACATATTGGTTTTGATTTCCTCGATAAATCCCTCGCGAGGTCCTTTCATAACGCTGGACGTTGGCGGTTCGCCTATCGCGCGTGCACTGGGTTTTCGCAAAGAAAAGATATAGGCGTCGTTTTCACCGTCTATATAAAACGCTATGTCGCAACAAGCGATTTTCTCGGGCGTTTGAGATACGGGCACGACGTCTATCTCGTCGGCGTAAGCAACCTTGTTTTGTAGGTCTTTGAGATAAGGCGTGTCAAATTCCTCGGCGTTTTTGAGAGGGCGCACTATGTCTTGCTCAAAGAGCATTTTGTCTATATTGCCGTCGAGATAGGCAAACATACATTCCTTTTGCCCTACGAAAAGACGACGACACTTAAAGTCGTCGCTATGCGAGAAAGTCGATTTGAGAAGTCGTTCGAGCTCTGATATATTCACAAACGCATTTTTGCCAAAACGACGCGTTTATACGCACGAAAACGCATATAAAGTTTGCGTTCGTGCAAAATCGACACAAAAAGAAATCTTTTTGCGCTCCGTACACCGATATTAAAGCGACGAAACTATGGCGGGAAAAGCTGATAAAAATATATATAAATAAAGGGAAAATAAAGATAGATATTGACATCGCATATTTATATTGTTAAACTATTCGTATACTATCAAAGAGGTAGAAATTATGGACGAAAACGTCGTACGTACGGTCGAGTTGCAAGAGGTAAGCGAGGAGCAAAAACCGAGCGGAATACTTGCCGATTACAGCGTCAAATACGCCGAGAAACAAGCCAAAAAAGAGAAGCGTCAAGGCGTGATGCAATTTATCAAATACGCACTTTGCGCGGCAAGCGCGGGCATAATACAATTGGTGGTGTTTACCATTTTGCACAACGTCATTCCCGACGACGGAAAGACCATCAACTTTATCCAACCGACGGCAATCAATACTTTCGTCGCAACGACGGTGGCACTTTGCGCGTCTATACTTTGGAACTTCACGCTCAACCGCAAATTCACCTTTAAGGACGCAAGCAACGTCCCCAAGGCAATGATTTTGGCGTTTTTGTTCTACGTGCCGTTCTATCCCTTCCAAACGTGGTACGTTTGCACGATAGAGCCGTTGCTTTCCGCAAAAATCAACGCTACGCTTGCGGGGATTATCGCAGAGGGCACGGTTATGGTCATCAACTTTGCGCTTGAATTTATGTGGCAAAAGTTCGTAGTGTTCAGAAAGCCAAAAGCGAAAAAGACGGAAGAAAAAGTAGAAGATAAGGCTACGGATAATCAAATAGAGCAATTGGAAAAAGACTTGCAAGTAGCACAACTCGAAAACAAAATTGAAGAAGAAAAAGGAAACAAGACTGTTGTTTGTAAGTACTGTGGCGCAAAAAACAAAGCCAAAGACGAGGTTTGCCACAAATGCGGTGCAAAACTCGCTGAATAATAGACGAAACGATTGATAAAGGACGGCGGAAACGCCGTTCTTTCGATATAAAAAATTAATTTTGAATTTTGGCGGTAAAACGGTTTGAAGATCGCCGTTTTTATGATAGAATACAAAAAATTTTTATAGAGGTGAAATATGGCAAAGTATTCCCAAGAGCCGTCGAGAACTTTCAGCGAGTATCTGCTTATCCCCGGATATACGTCGGAAAAATGCATACCGGCAAACGTCAGTCTGCAAACTCCGCTCGTCAAGTTCAAAAAAGGCGAAGCACCCAAAATCACGTTGAATATTCCGCTCGTTTCGGCAATTATGCAATCGGTCAGCGATGACAAAATGGCTATTGCGCTTGCCAAAGAGGGCGGAATTTCTTTTATATACGGTTCGCAATCACCCGAAAGCGAAGCGAATATGGTGCGCAGAGTCAAGGCGTATAAGGCGGGTTTCGTGGTGAGCGACAGCAATCTCACTCCCGGCGATACGCTCAAAGACGTGCTCGACCTCGTTGAGAGAAACGGACACAATACCATAGCCGTGACTTCGGACGGTACGTCAAACGGAAAACTTTTGGGTATGGTTACGAGCAGAGACTATCGCGTGTCGAGAATGTCGCTTGAAGATAAAGTGTCCTCGTTTATGACTCCGAGAGAAAAACTCGTGGTCGCACCCTCAACCGTGACGCTTTCAGAGGCAAACGATATCATTTGGGACAACAAACTCAATACGTTGCCCATCGTGGACGAAGAGGACAGATTGCTTTATTTCGTATTTAGAAAAGACTACGAACAACACAAAGAAAATCCGCTCGAAGTGCTCGATAGCGAAAAGAGATATCTCGTCGGCGCGGGTATAAACACGTTGGATTACCAAAAGAGGGTTCCGCTTCTCGTGGACGCGGGCGCGGACGTTCTTTGCATTGACAGCAGTGAGGGATACACAGTTTGGCAACAAAAGACCATCGATTTTATTAGAACCAAATACGGCGACAGCGTGCTCGTAGGTGCGGGCAACGTCGTGGACAGAGACGGATTTTTGTTCCTCGCAAAAGCGGGTGCGGACTTCGTCAAAGTAGGCATTGGCGGTGGATCTATCTGCATTACGCGCGAAACCAAGGGTATAGGCAGAGGGCAAGCAACCGCGCTTATCGAAGTGGCGGCGGCTCGCGACGAGTATTATAAGGAAACGGGCGTATATATCCCCATTTGCTCTGACGGCGGTATCGTGCAAGACTACCATATGACGCTTGCGCTTGCTATGGGCGCGGACTTTATAATGCTCGGCAGATATTTTGCAAGATTTGACGAAAGCCCCACGGCAAAACTCAATATCAACGGCAATTACGTCAAAGAATATTGGGGTGAGGGTAGCAACCGCGCAAGGAATTGGCAACGTTACGACCTCGGCGGAAAGAGCGGGCTCTCCTTTGAAGAGGGCGTCGACTCCTACGTGCCGTACGCTGGCAAACTTTCCGACAACGTACGCAGGAGCCTTTACAAGGTCAAGTCCACTATGTGCAACTGCGGTGTTACTACGATAGAGGATTTGCACAAAGACGCAAAACTCACACTCGTATCCGCAACGAGCATCGTCGAGGGCGGTGCGCACGACGTTATGATAAAGAACAAAAATTATTGAGGAATTGTGCGAGTTAAAATTAATAATTAGCAATTATTAATTAATAATTGTGGGTGGGACACCCAAACCCGATTATAAATAAAAGGCACTCGATAGAGTGCCTTTTTTAATAAAAACACAATTCTAAAAGGCTGTAAAATAGATGAAGAACAAGAAAGCACCCCGTGAGGTGCAAACCCAAAATTACTATCCGCATAAAACAACGAGCGAAGCGAGTATCAAGCAAGCGATGTGGCGGAATTGTGGCGGGAGTTTTTGTCCGTGTATGGACTGCGAGCAACACAGCGGTTGCGCGATTAGAAAACTGAAAATCTAGCGAATAAAAGAAAGACACGCAAAATTGCGTGTCTTTCGTAAAATCGCGTCGATTTTCAGTTTATGCCTTGTGCCAACATTGCTTCGTATACCTTCTTGAAACCGGCAAGGTTTGCACCCTTGACGAGGTTGTAGTCGAGACCGTATGCGTTGAGCGCGTCGCAGATTTGGTTGTGGATGCCTTTCATAATTTGTTTGAGTTTTGCATCGACTTCTTCTGCCGTCCAAGAGAGACGTTCGCTGTTTTGAGACATTTCGAGACCGCTGGTCGCTACGCCGCCCGCGTTGACTGCTTTGGACGGAGTGACGAGAACTCCGTGAGATTGCAAGTATGCGATTGCCTCGTTGGTGGTGGGCATATTGGAAACTTCGTTGAGTACGGGGACTCCGAGTTTGACCATGGCTTCCGCGTCTTCGAGAAGCACTTCGTTTTGTCTTGCGCAAGGCATATAAACGTCTGCTTTGACGTTGCCCCAAGGCTTCTTGCCCGCGACGAATTCGCAACCGTATTTGTCTGCGTAATCTTTGACTTTGTTGCGGTTAGATGCACGCATTTCGAGCATATAATCGATTTTTTCACCGCTTACGCCGTCCGGATCGTAGATATATCCGTCGGGACCGGAGAGGGTGACGACCTTACCGCCGAGTTCGGTGATTTTTGCGGCTGCGCCCCAAGCGACGTTGCCGAAACCGCTGAGGCAGAAGGTCTTGCCTTTGATTTGTTCGCCTTCGTGTTTGAGCACTTCGTCGAGGAAGTAAGTTGCGCCGTAACCGGTTGCTTCGGGACGGATGAGAGATCCGCCGTAACTCAAACCTTTGCCGGTGAGAACGCCGTTTTCGTAAGAACCGACGATTTTTTTGTATTGTCCGAAGAGATAACCGATTTCTCTTCCGCCGACGCCCATATCACCCGCGGGGACGTCCATACTCGGTCCGATGTGGCGATAAAGTTCGTTCATAAAGGATTGGCAGAAACGCATAATTTCAGCGTCGCTCTTGCCGGTGGGATCGAAGTCCGCGCCGCCCTTTGCACCGCCCATAGGAAGGGAAGTGAGGGAGTTTTTGAAGGTTTGTTCAAAACCGAGGAACTTCATTGCGTCGAGGTTGACGTCTTTTTGGAAGCGCAAACCGCCCTTGTACGGTCCGATTGCGTTGTTGAATTGCACGCGGAAACCACGATTGACGTGATATACACCGTTGTCGTCCATCCAAGGCACGCGGAACATAATTTGTCTATCGGGTTCTACGAGGCGTTCGAGGATAACGTTCTTTCTCATCGTTTCTTCGTGTTGCTCGACGGCGGGAGCGAGAGACGTAAGAACCTCTTTCACCGTTTGCATAAATTGGGGTTGTCCCGGGTTTTTCAATTCGGTCTGTTCAATGACTTCACTGATATATGACATATTTTCCTCCTAAAAGTGGCTTTCGCCTATGTAATTTTATAATATACTGCAATCGGTGCAAAATCAATATCAAAAATGAAATCAATTTGTGCGAGTTTTAAGATTAAAATGCGAAAACGAATTATATGCACACAAAAATTAATGATTGTATTAATTTTTTTTGCGCCGAATGCTAAACACGTGTCACTTATCTTTTCAAGATAACTTGACACATATTTAGGCGCACGTTGCTCAAACGGCATCGCGGTGATGACAACAAATACATTTGTTGTCATAAACCGCATTTGTTCTCACAACTACTACCGCGCAACCGATACACGCTATCAGTTTGGGCACGGATAAAAACTCAATCCACAGTTTCGCTATATCGCTTGCTTGGTGAAAGGAGCATTGCTTTTGTGCGTAAGGTCTCACAACCTTGAGACGGCTCGGCGGTTGCTCGGACGGATAGTTGATGCTCACAACAACTCTTCGTGGAGTTATATTCTACGGCTCCGCCTGTCTACGAGCAACGTTAGGCGCACTTTGTGCGCTGATGGATTATTCCGTTTGTCATTCCGAGCGTTAGCGTGGGAATCTAGCGTAGCGAAATATGGAATATTCCATAACTCGCACAAAGTGCGAATATCACTGTTGCGATAGCAACAATATCACTCTCGCAAAGCGCAAATATAACTGTGCGCAAGCACAATATCACTATTTTTGAGAAAGGGGCGGGACACCCGCACCCGAATAGAATATTCCACAACTCGCACAGAGTGCGAATATCACTTTTGGCGCAAGCCAAAAATATCACTTGCGCAAAGCGCAAATATAACTGTGCGCAAGCACAATATCACTATTTTTGAGGGCGGGGGTGGGACACCCACACCCGAATAAAATATATAAAAAGCCACATATTCGCACGGCGTTGTGCGCGACCACAATTTGTTGTGCCGAGAAAAAATTGTCAAAATCGTATTGAAATATGATTTTTGTTATGATATGATAGAAAAGTAATATTATATATATTGTGCGCACGCTTACGTACGTAGGCGTGAGTACGAGAAGTTAAGGAGAACATTATGAGCCAAAATCAACAGTACCAAAAGGTCAAGTTGTATCGTGCACTGAAAATCGTGTTCTATATGCTTGGTCTTCCGCTGTTTATGGTTGCCGTGTGTTTCACGACAGTCAAGTTCCTCGGTCACGACCCGTTTATGGGTGACACGGTGAGCACGTCCGCGCTTGGTTTCTTTATGCAAATGGAAGCGTATATCACCGCGCCCGCTCTTTACGGCGTTTGGATCGCGTTTGCTCTTTGGGCGATTATTTCCATCGTGCATATTATCCTTGCCAAGACGGTGAAAAGCAGTCGAGTGAGAATGTTTGCGGTTGTCGCGACGTGTCTCGTGGTTATGCTCGTATCCGGCTTTGTTATGGACGCGGTGTTCGAGTCCCAAATCGAGCAAATTGCAGCCGACGCAAAGAAGACCTACGGGGACGGAGTTACGGTTGCAGACTATAAGACGCAGCTTTCCTACTACCGCACCCTCTCTTCAAACGCGGCAAGCAAGAACGAAACTACCAAACTCATTGAAAAAATCGACTTGCTCAAAAAGGCGTACAATGTCGAGATGGAAGGCAAAGACAAGGGCGGTGTTGCGGGCAACATCTCCAACAAACCCGTAACGTACGGCTATCTCATCTCCGACGAAGTGGACGGCACGGTCGAAGTCGGCGTGGACATCAGCTTCACGATTGACGAGAAGACGGGTGCGTCCAGAGTAAACGCAGATAAAAACAATAATATCGAAGCGGGTGACGGTCTTATCACCGACGTTGAGAGAAATCAAGTCGTCGAGCTTAAACCTATCGACGGTAAGCTCGTCATCAACGGTGTGACTTACTCCAACTATTGGTATAAAGAGAAAGGCTACAAAACCGTCCAATACGACGAGAAGAAAGGTGAATGGGTAACCGTCAGTGCCGACAAAGAAAACGGTCAATACGTTTACGTGTGGTATTCCAAAGATTTGATGCCCGTCGGCACGGTGTACGTTGACGCAGACGGCAAAGAACTCCCCGAAGGCGCGGCAGGCGGAACGGTGAGCGTCGTCAACACCACGGACGGTGACTACGGCACGGGTATTTACAATCCCAACGGATTGTTCTCCGACGGCTGGGTGTTCAGCCTCTACAACGTCCTTGAAATCCTCGAAGACTACTACGAATCGCAAGCACTCGTAACGTCCGACGATTATAAAGACGAAGTTGCTATGGTTATCCAAAACGCAATCGACGCACGCGACGCTTACTATACAACGGAAGCAAGCGCACGCGAGACGGCGTACTACGAGCAAGAAGTCTACTTTACCGACAGATTCTCTTTGACGCACGGTAGACTCGATTATCTCGTGGCGCAAGTGGGTGCGTTGCTCGGTGACAACCACCTCTTTGACTTGTTGCTCGACAAGAACGCAAGCGGTGATTACGGCGCAAGCGAAATCGTCAAGAAACTCGGAGAAAAGATACCTCTTATCAACAGTATCTCAATCAACTTTGACGGCAAGCAAACGACTATCGCAAATATCATTGCTCCTATCCTCGAAAAACTCGAAAAAGGTTGGAGTCTCAAAGATATGGGCGCGGATATGAACGGCTCGGTCGGCAGTACGACGATCGGCGGACTTATCAAGTCCTTGGTCGGCGTTGACGATAGCTACGAATTGAAGAACGCAAGCCTCGTGCTTATTTACAAGGGTGAAATCTTCGGACAAAAGAAAGATCACCTCTACGTCGCACTCGTAAGAGCGGACGAAGACGGCAATATGGGTACGAACCCCGCCAAAGCAACGGAAGGCGGTGACGTGTTGCTCGATATCGACTTTGACAATACGCTTCTCGGTGAAGACGATTATGCGTTCGACCTCGATCACCTCTCCCAATTCCTCAACACGGCTCTTGACGGCGTGCTCAATACGTTCGGCATCGATCTTTACAACATTCTCGTGCAAAACACCATCGGCAAACTCGTCGGCGGTCTCGTGCTTAAAGATCTCACCGTCAACGGTGAAACCGTCAAAGGTCTCAGCATCAGCGGTATCGAAATTCCGCTCTTCAAAGAGGCAAAGAGAGCCAACGGCAACACTTATTATCAACCCGTCATCGACATAACCGCAATCCTCGTGAACGTGCTCCAAGGATTGTACTCCTATCAATCTCCGCTTATCAAGCCGTTCTGGGAATTTATCGATCCCGAAATGGGCGAAGTCGACGCAGCGGTGAAGAAATTCTACAAAGCACAATACGAAGCGCAAACTTACGGCAAAATGATCGGTTCGGTCCTCGTAGGTGACACACTCGGCGCGGGAACTTATCCCTCCGCACTCGGTCTTGCCGACCTCAATTCCGTAAGACAAGTTATGGTTGACCTCTCCTACAAGCCGAGAATGTATCCGCTCTTCTCGCTTAGAGATATGCTTATGTTCTTCACGGGACTCGTGGTGTTCTTCTACTTCCTCAGCTTCGTATGCGCTGAAAAAGAGCGTGAATACGCCAACGGCACTGCCGTCGTCGAAGAGCGCAAAAAACGCAATAAAAAGAAAGGTAAAAACGTTTTGCAAGACGAAAACGCCGTGCAAGAAGCAGATACGGCAAACGCCGTAGACACCTCCGCCACGGAGGATACCGCCTTACCTGCGGAAGAAAATACGCAAAAGGAGGTAGAATAATATGAGCGACAATTATAACGCAGTCAACGAAGTGAACGACGTCGTACAAGACGAAGTCGTCGATACGCAACAAAATAGTGAAGAAGTCGCAGACGTCAAGGTCAAGAAAGCCTTCCCGATAAGCAAACGCACCAAAAACGACCAATCCAGAACGTCCGTTTTGTACACGGTGGCAACGGTTGTACTTTACGTGCTTGCATATCTACCTATCTTTATCATCTCGCTCGTGCTCGGCATCAAGTGCTACAATCTTATGCCGTACTATTCCTTCTGGCCGTTCGTCGGCGTGATTATCGCGGGGCTCTTCGGAATTATCTTTATGACGATTACGCTCGTCGTGACGAGAAGAAAATCCAAGAGAAGCATACGTTCGCAAACGGTGCGCACGCTCATTGCGTTCGTGTGCCTCACTTGCGTGTTTGGACTTCTTCTCACGTACATCGTTCCCGACGTCATCGCAAACGCAACGCAAAACACTCTCTACTGCGAGGACTTGTACTACAACGGTGAAGCGCAAGCGGAGAAGAATGCAAAACTCGAAAGAGATTATTTCACCTACAACGTGCTCAACGGCAACCTCAACGACTTTGAGGTGGATGCAGACACCGGTGAAGTCAAGATCAAAGAAAACGGTGACTTCTCGTACAAAACTCTTGCAAAACGCACGGGTCTCGAATATGACAACGAGTACATCGCGGAAAGATTTGCGGAGTGGTACGACAACTATCTCGATATCGAAACCATAGACAAAGCCATCGAAAACCTCAGAAAAGAGAATCCGACCAAGATTGAACTTTTCGACTTTATCTACAAGTACGATATCCTCAACGACTACGATTACGCTTTCAACAACAGCGTTGAAAGACGTGCTCTCGGTCTTGCAATCACCGACTATATCTACAAATACTTCAACACCTCAAAAGGCGGTTACGAAGGCTTGCTCAAAGAAGGTTTCAACAATCCGCGCGTGAAGAAGTTGTTCATTGACAATTACAACAGCTTCAACCAAGACGGTTATCTTACGTTTGACGATCCGCTCCTCCTTTATGCGCAAGTCAACGGTCGTATGACTATCCCCGTGGTGTTGCGCCTTATCCTCAACAAAGGTTGGAGTTATTCGCAACCCGGTTACGAAGGCACTGACGGAAGCGGAAAGACCATCTACAGTGAAAACGGCAACTTCCTCTATCAATTGTACGACAAGGCTATGGTTGACGAATACGTCGCAAACGGCGGTGCGTTCGATTACGAGGGTACGATAGTCGACCAAAACAACAACGAAGTCAAGGTCAGATACGGCTACAACGAAGACGGATGGATTATGTACGAAAACGGCTATACCAAACGTCCCATCAACTGGCTCGTCCTCGATATGCTCGGCGATCCGATGTCAATCACGTCTCTTGACAACGATATCGTAAGTTTGGTTATCGGTGTTCTCGACCAACTCGGCGCAGTCAAAGCAGTCGGCGGTCTCGTGCAAGAAGACCTTGCAGAAGTCATCGCTGCGGCAACGCAAGGCTCTGCGCTTCAAATCGGTCTTTGCCTCAACGACGATGACGCACTCGAAATTAACCTCTTCTCAATGAACGCACCTTACGGTATGCTCGGCTATATGCAAGCAACGTGGGTTGACAGCGACAACTTGCTTATGGCGGTTATCAACGTCGTGTCCTTGCGCAACTGGTTCTGCACTCTCGGTGCTGTCGGCGTGGTGCTCATCATAGCGGCAGGCGTATGCCGTGATATGGGTGAAAAGACGCGCAAGCGCACGGACGATTCTCGCGAACGCATTATGCTCGCAAAAGAACTCGGTACGGACGAAACACCCGAAAATGCCGATACGCCCGTAACGGCGGATACGACGGCAACGGCGTAATCGCATAATCGCAAAAAAACAAATAATAAAAAGCACGCAATCTTGCGTGCTTTTTTATTGTTTTATTATAAGTTATATTACGCATTTATATTATATATTAGAAACACTCTTATAAGCGAAATGTGCTTATTCAGATCTTCGAGCCGCAAGGCGGCGAGCGTCTTTGCGCCAAGCTCGCGTCACACACAAGGCTTTTTGCCACAATTGCCACTTGTGCCAATTGTTTGCTTTTTGCCTTGGTGCTCCTTCTTTCCTTCACACAAAAGACTGCGCTTTCATCTTATATATCGCGCCTTCGTTCGCTTGTCTTTTGTGTGTGGAAGCCTTGTGGGGTGTAGTACAAGCGACTGCGCCGTGTTGTTGCGTAGCTGGCGCACAAAGCGCAGTGGC
>ERZ808278.16-NODE-16-length-180565-cov-9.301147_pt1 | contig 180565 bp, 269 predicted proteins | sample MGYA00521239_ERZ808278 | MGnify/ENA primary metagenome ERZ808278 (study PRJEB31516, sample SAMN03275600) | gut metagenome | biome: mammalia-associated habitat; material: feces | host: Papio cynocephalus | place: Kenya | collected 2012-07-17 ...
TATATTATATATTATATATATTATATACTATGTTATTTAAATTATATTATAATTGTCCTAGTCAATAGAAAGAACTATCCTATAATCATATCTTTAATTATATTTAGATTTATCCTAATCAATAGCAAAGATTATTATAATTTATCCCATTATTCCGTCGATTGCGCCCGCCGGGCTTGTCCTAGTAAAATATATTCATTTTTATAAAAATAATTTTAAAAATAATCTTGACAAATCCTATAATGTATGCTATAATATAGTTAATGAAAGGAGATTGATACCATGAAAAAATTTAATCAGCTGTCCCGCGCGGAAAAAGAAGAAATCTATGAAAAAGGTTTAATGTTCGTTGCGGGTAATAAAATCTATCAAATAGATTATTCTCACGGTGTTTCAGATTTTATTTTGCGCCTTGTTATGGTTGACCCTTTTGGCAATCGCTATCCTTCTCAAGGTCTTATGACGCCCGCGCAAGTAAATTCAATGCTTAAAAGAAAAGTATTTATTGAGGGCTGAAAAAAGCCCTCTTTTCTTTTACTCTTGAATTGTCCTAGTAAAATAATTTAAAAGAATTTCAAAATAGTTATTGACATTTAATTGCAGCTGTGCTATAATATAGTCAATGAAAGGGGAAACACCCCGATAAAGAAAAGGAGATTTTAATTATGACTGAAATCAAGAACTATGTCAAGGAATATGCACAGGATATTTTGAGCGACAGCCGCCGCTTGGCCGATGAAATGAGCGCCGTTTGCCCCAAAAAGAAAAACTTCTACGAAAAGCGCGTGGCAGCCCAAAGCGCGAAAATTGAAAAGATTGTGGCCATGTACTACCGTGGTATTATCACGACCAACGAGGCTATGCAATGCCTGGCGGGTATGCCGCTGTAAACAGAATGGGCAGGATAAAATCCTGCCTTTTCTTTTAAACTAATTTGTTAAAAATTTAACAAAATCCCGATTTGTCCTAATGTAGCTTGTCCTAGTGATAAAGATTTATTATGATTTGCCATTTTGTCCTAGTTTTTGGATTATAGAATAATCCTATAATATCAAATAATCCCATAATTGTCCTAGTTAATAATGTACTAAAATTTATATTTTATTTGTGCATTTTGCCTATTGCAATTTTATATTATCTATGATATACTATATACAAGATAAAAATTAGAAAGAGGTAGATAAAAATGACAGTTAAAAAAATCAATAAGCGTATCGCCCGCAAATTATTCAATGAGGGGAAAGAGTTTTGGATTGTGCCGCGCCTGCAAGACCCGTTGCGTTGGGGTATTCTTGTGAATTATAAAAGTGACGCAAATTATTATTCAAACTATTCTTCTTTTGATTCTTTAGTAAACGCTTTTGAATATTATAATTGCAATAATGAGCGCGGCACATATAGTGCATTTTATGTTGAGGGGTAAAATCCCCTCTTTTTAATTTAATTGATTTGCCCTAGTAAAAATAATTTGAAAAATTTTAAAATACCTATTGACATTTAATTATATCTATGCTATAATATAATCAATGAAAGGGGAAACATCCCGATAAAGAAAAGGAGATTTTCTACAATGACTAAAATCAATAAAACCGCCGCCCGCAAACTGTTTAACCAGGGCGAAAAGATTTATCTCTTACCCAATAAAGTTGGTCTAGGCAATCCTTGGGTAACACCTTCCAGCATTCAAAAAATTGACGACGAAACGTTTGATTTTATTATCAACGCTTACTGCGCTTATATGCCGCGTGCGCTTGGCAGTTATCCCACTTATTATGTTGAGGGCTGAAAAGCCCTCTTTTTTAATGGTACAATTTGCCCTAGTGAACGCTTCAGCGCTTTAAAGCGTAAAACATACCATTTGTCCTAGACTTGTCCTAGTGAATTGTTCTATTGTAGTATTTGTCCTAGTTAAAATTTGTCAATAGCCAAAATGTACAATAATACAGTAGAATGTTTGTGCAAAATGACTATTGACTATTCTATATTATTGCTGTATAATGTATATAGAAAATGAAACAGGGCATAAGCCCAGAAAGAGGTATAACCATGAAAAAAGAATTTAAGTATTATTACACCAACGATTTGTTTGATGACGCGGCGTTCAGCAATTTGCTGAAGAAGTATGGCGTACCTGCGTTCCCCTTAACAAAAGAAAAAGGGCTGGTGTTTTGGGTAGAGCCTTTGAAAGAGCTTGCAAAGCATCCCGCCGATTTGCCGCAATGGATTTATATGAATCTTAAATGGATGCTTTAATCCATCGGGCCGCTCAAAAGGCGGCTTTTTTCTTTTGGGCAAAATTGTCCTAGTGGTGAGATTGTCCTAGTCCCAAATTGTCCTAATGAGTTTGTTAAATGTTTAACAAAAGAAAATAAAAAAAAGAGCCGCCCAAAATGGGCGGTTAAATTTTTATATAAAATCGTGAATACTTAGGCCGTTATCCCAATAGGGATTATAATTTGCGTATTCGGCAATATTCTCTGCCGTTTCAGCGGCGTCTTGAGCGCGCCATAAAGCCGACTGTAAAGCGTCCCATTCTTCATATTGTTCGGGCGCCAGATATTCGGGGTCTTGCCCATTGCAAAGGGTATCCATTTCTTCTTGGATGCTTTCTGCGGCCTCATCGGGGTCATAACTATAATCGCGCCAGTTGATTTCATATTTCATTTTCAAGTCTCCTCTCATTTCGTTATACTTATTATAGCACTATTTATAATAGTTGTCAAGCCTTATTTTAAAATTTCTTCAAATTAAATTTTTAACAAAGTCAACCACCATAATTTGTCCTAGTCCTTATTAAATTGTCCTAGTCAATAATTGTCCTAGTCTGTCAATAGACAATTTGCACAAAATCTTATCTTGTTTTTCGTCATAATGACTATTGACTTTAACTGATTGATGCTGTATAATGTATATAGAAAATGAAACAGGGCATAAGCCCAGAAAGAGGTATAACCATGAATGTTAATATCAGTTTTGTCAATGCTGTCCTCGATGCTGTTCACCACGTTTCTAAAGAGTATGACGAAGGCTGGGAAGATTTGACCAGTGGAATTTTGAATCATCTTTTTCACGACGCGGATGAAATCACGGCCTGGGAAATGAATGATTATTTGGTTACAGAATTTGATTCTGAAACTTTGCAGGAAGCTATGAACTATCTCGGTTTAGGTTTTGGCTATTGAATCGCAAGCCGCTCTGAAAAGGGCGGTTTTCTTTTAAGTGTCTCTTGTCCTAGTAGATGGGATTATTATTTTAATAAATAAAATTGTCCTAGTCGTCAAATTTATTTGAGTTTTGTCCTAATGGTCATTTGTCCTAGTTGTGACCATCCCATTATATTGTATCATATATAAAATTATTTGTCAATAGCAAAATGAAAAAATTTTGTTCTTGACTTTTTATCCTATAAATGCTATAATGAATATACTGAATTGAAAGGAGTGTCACAAATGACCATCTACCATGCCCGCAATTTTGACTACAACATTGAGTTGTATCTCGAAGCCCTACAAAAGATTGCGCAGTTAGACTATGCTAACACTGTGCGCTCTTGCCATTGCTGTGAGCGCGTTTCAGAGCGAGGAATTAACCTTAAAAAGATTAGTTCCGCTAAGGTTTCACGCTCCGAGGTTTTTGAAATTAAAGCGGAAGGTGAGCGGATTATTTCGATAGGAATAAAGGTATTCTATAATCGAAAGAAAAGCGCCTGCTTGATTATCGGATACAATTCTAAAGAGCCGATGATTGTGACGGCTTGGCTTGATAAGGAATAAAAAGAAAGGCGGGAGTAAAATCCCGTCTTTTTAATTTGAGTGATAAATTGTCCTAGTGATATGATGGATATTTGCCCTAGTCATGCAATTAAAAAATGCGCTCAATGAGCGCAAGGAATTACTCAATACTAATCTTTGATGGCTTGAAAAATTTCGTAACGGTATCATCGGGTTCAAAAACATACAATTTCCCATCATCAAGAGACAATCCAAAGACATTTTGTTCAGAACAATCCGCCTCGTTATTCAAGACTTTCATAAATCAATAGCCTTCATCATTTAAAAACATATCTCCTACTTTGACATTTCCAAAAGTAAAAGCCGAAAAGGTTTCGGGAGCAACAAAAATTTCCACGATTGATTCTTCCTTTCATTTATTTTATTGTACTTATATTATATACTTTTCTTTTGATTTTGTCAATAAGGATTTTGAAAATTATTTTAAATTTTCCTAAAATTATTTGCATGAAAGGTATTGACAATCCTATAATTATATAGTACAATATAGTTAAAGCAAAGAAAGGAAATAAATGTTATGGAAACTTTTATCATTGGTTATATGATTGTAAATGAAGTCGCTGGCATGGCTATGGCTGTTGGGTTTATGAAATACCTGCAAAAGAGCGGTTACTTTACTCAAAGAAAGATTGAAAAATGGCGTTCTAAAAAGCCCTATTGCGATGTGGAATTTTGGTCTGCTTTTAATCAGCTTGAAGAAGCCCTAGAAGAAGCTCAAAGCAAAGGCAGAAAAGAATTGTATATCATTAAATGGACTACTCTCGGCGATGCTTGGGAAATTCTTGAAGATGACCTTGGTGGAATCTTTACGCAAGTTCCTTTTTATGTGGTCAAAAATCTTTATCGTCCCGCTTATCAAGAGTTAATGTCTAAATACCAAGGAATTGAAATAAAACACACTACTTAAAATTCAATGCCGTCAAGTGAATCTTGACGGTTTCATTTTAAATTTTAAAATTGCCCTAGTTGCGAGATAATAAAAAATCCTAAAATTAGTTTAAAAATTTTTGAAAAAGTGCTTGACAATCCCATAATTATATGGTATTATATATATAGCAAAAGAGAAAGGAAGAAAACAAATGACACGATTGACCATTCTGCCGCGCAACAAAGAAGTTGTTGAAGTTTTCTACTTCAATGCAACTTTACTCGACCTCATTCTGATGCCCTTTTTCGTCAAGAAATATTTCGGCGGCAGAAAATATTTCATCGAAAAGGCTTGACAATCTGCCGCTTATGTGCTATAATAAGTACATAAGATAAAGAAAGGAAATGCCTATGACATGGACGTAGGGGTAGCGCCCGAAGATGAAATGCTTTGATATGATGTGTATAATCTAATTACGAAGCCGCAATAATCGGTTGCGGTGGGAGGCTCTATGAAATATTATACAGGATTCACTTAGCAACCTAACCTAAAATTTTGTTGAAATATAGAGGTAATTGAAATGTATTATATTGGATTCACTTAGCACTTACTCATATCGCTATTGATGGGTAAATGCGCTACCAAACAAGCACCATACTTGTCCGCATCAAAAGGCGCAAAGCTACTGCAGGGCTTTGTGTACTCGATGCGGTTTCTTTTTACCTTTTAGTTAGCCATAACTAACTTGTCCTAGTCATGGTCGACCTAGTAAATTTGTCCTAATAAAATTGTCCTAATGGGATTGTTAAATAAATAACTTTCAAAATAGCTATTGACAATAGTTTTAATTTGTGGTATACTATATACAAATCAAAAGAGAAAGGTGTCTAAAATGATTTATAATGGTCTGAAATATTCTCGTGTTGTTTATAAATGTCAATTTTGCGATAAGAAGTGGGATTTTACTTCTCATTTCTTCATGGGTGACGTTCTCGCAAATTTTGCACGATTTCTCCAGATTGTGCATTGTGTGATTCACCATCGTGACAAAGTGACACGTGAGGAACTTTTGAGTGGCTTGAAGTGTGGTTTGCTTGCCCCTGTTTTTGCATTTAAAACAATTTTGCTTGCGGCACTTCAGATTGTCCTTTATCCTTTGTTTACCATCTTGGATTATTTATTTACTAACTATTGACAAATTCAGAAATTTATATTATGATATAGAAAAGAGTGGATAAAATGTTTACTAATGTTATTTTTTATATTTATTGGGCAGTTTTGGCTTTTATCCCCGCTATGTTAGTAACTATTTGGCAGTCAGAGATGCGCAAGAAAATTATTGCTTATGCAGTTGTACTTGCAATTAGTTTCGGTATTACAGCCATAACCTACATAAATGCAGAATACGACAATATTCGCTGGAATAACGGCATCTGTCAGTGTGGCGGCACATATAATCTAACTGCGGTCACCAGAGTAGGCTCTTCTAAAACTTTTTATTATACTTGTGATATTTGCGGACATACAGAAGAATTTTCTGGTTTAAGGGAATAAAAGCCTTGACAAACACAAAAACCTATGGTATAATATATACAGAAACAAAGAAAGAGAGAGGTAAATCCCATGAGTATTAAGGAATTGACTTGTTATGATGTTGTCTACTATGACAAGGATAACGAACTGCTGGTTGAGAGCGCGTGGGCCTCCGATGTCGCAAGCGCAATTAAAATTGTTGAAAACCGCCACCCATTAACTGCTTTGGTTATCCATGATGTACATATTAGAGGTGATTATAATGCTTGAGAAAAATCGTCAAAAGAAAGAGCGTGCCGCACAGCGTCAGACCTTTGTTGGTGTGCGCCCCGCGCGATTCAAGAAGAAAACTGCATACGACCGTAAGGCGCAGAAAAACGATACTCGCGCCCAAATCAACGGAGATTAGAGCCAGCCGCCCAGAGATGGGCGGTTTTAATTTTATTTAAAAGTTAGACATAACTAACTTGTCCTAATCATTCCTTGTCCTAGAACTTGTCCTAGTCGTCATAAAATAAAAAAGAGGGATTACTCCCTCAAGTGGCATAGCGTGCTTCACACTCTTTTGCCATTATATTAAGTTTTCTCACATCCCTGCCTACATCAAAACCATCAATATCAAAATGGTCGTTAGGAACAAAATGGTCGGGATATAAATTTTTATAATAGCTATGCAAATCACATTCCATCATCGCGGCGGCTTCATAAGTGGAAAATGAAGAACTCCAAACAATTTCATAATGTCGCTTACTGCCAGAGTTAAGTTGACTAAGGCGGCGCTTTAAGTCATTTGTTAAACCTACTTTAAATCCGCCGTCAAAAGTCATAATATAAGCATAGCCGCCACCGATTTTTAATTCTCGACGGATTTTCGCGGCATCGTTATTCCCATCGGCATGAAAAGAAATGTTTCTTTTCTTGATGTGCATAGTCCTGCATCCGTATTTTCTTGTCCCAAAAGAACTAAGTGCGATATAATGAATGTAATAGCGCTTTTTCTTTTGAGCCAACCATTCTTCAAAAATCTTCTTTTCTGTGGGGCGGTTTGCAAGCCACGTCTTAATTCCGCGTGGGATATAAAGAATATCATCATATACTTCATAAACCATGTAATCTTCCATTTTTATCTAACTCCCCTTTGTTTATCTTAATTATATTATACCACACAAATCCATTTTGTCAATAGGCAAATTCAAAATTTAATTGGTTAATAAAGATATAAATTTTGAATTTCCTATTGACATTTAATCGCAGCTGTGGTATAATACAATTAAATCAAAGAAAGAAGGTTTAATTATGGCTCTTAAAAGACTAATAGGCAACGATGTAAAAGAACGTCTTAAAGAATTTGATAGCTTAGATACTGGCGATTTCTTTGTTGAAGATGGTTGCCTTTATGTAAAAACAGACGGCCTCCTTGAAGCCCTCAACCTTAACGAAGGACGCTATGAAGATTTTGATTCTTTTCTTAAAGTGCATCAAGTTAGAGTCTCTGCCATTATCTCGTGATATTTCGCCGCGCTTAATACGCGGCTTTTATTTTAGTTGTCCTAGTCGCGCAATAAAAGAAAATGCGCCCACAAAGGGCGCAAAATTTAATTGATTGAAAGCGTGGCATTGACAAAAGCCATATCAACTCGCCGCTCACTGTCGAAATACATCGCCAAACCATCTTCAAGGCGAATAGCGTTCGGCAAAGACGACGGCTCAACACCCGCGCAACATTCACAGTCGCCGTCCTCGGCTTCATCGCAGATACCGCTGATTTCCAAATCCTCATAAATCGCGCTTCTGTCAATCTTGATGCAAAAATCTTCGTCAATGACAAAGATAGCACCAACAGGCAAAGCACCAAAATAGTTACTCTGGATAGGGCAGTTAATCTTGTTCATGTCTCATTCTCCTTTACTGAATAGTAATTTCGGACGGCGTGAAAAATGTCTGAATGTCATCTTTTTCGCAAAAGCCATCAAACAAAGTGCCATCTTCAAGACCAATAGCAAAAATTCTACCGTCTTTACTTTTACATTTCATATACCAATAGTCGCTATTGTCTTGAAACATATCGCCGATTTTTACGTCTCCAAAACAAAGTCTGCGATTAGCCTTCCTTACATTTACTTCGCACATTGCATTGTCTCCTTTTTCTCTGGTGTGCTTATATTATAGCATAATACAAGCGCAATGTCAAGCCTTATTCAAAAGAAACTTTTGTCGGAGAAACAATTTCATCAACAGCAACATCTTCAAAAGCGCGATACCCACAGCAAGGCAATTCAATCGCGTTCAAACCGTGAAAGTCATCAAAATAATCGTTATCATCTCTGATAGCAAGATACCAAGTATCTCCAATTCTAAACAAATCTCTCGGCTTCACATTTGTCGTGGTCAAAAAGTTTGTGCGCGGATTAAGTGCAAATTCCATAGGATTCATATTTAACTCCTTTTCTTTTGGTGTATCTATATTATACTATACCTTTATTCATTTGTCAATACCCAAATTAAAAGTTAATTATTTAACAATTGCATAATTGTCCTAGTGATGTATCACTCTGGTGATACATTGTCCTAGCCATATATCACCTAACCCTTTATTATAACACATTATACACTCAAAGTCAATAGCAAAATTAAAAATAATTATGTTGACAAAATAAAAAAAGTATGCTATACTATATATACACTCAAGAGAGAAAGGAAAGTGACAAATGAAAAAAACCGTTTACTTTGATATGGACGGCACGATTGCCAATTTCTACGGTGTGGACGGCTGGCTTGACAGCTTGATTGCCCACGACCCGCGTCCTTATGCCGTGGCAGAGCCGCTGTTTACCGCTGAACAGTTTGCCGAAATTGTGCAAATTTTGCAGGCACAGGGCTTTGACATCGGCATTATTAGCTGGTGTTCTAAAGAGAATAACAAGGCTTTTAACACCGAAATTCGCAAAGCAAAGAAAAAATGGCTTGCCGAGTTTTTCCCCTATGCAAGCGAAATTCATATTGTGGCTTATGGCGTACCGAAATGGTCGCTTGTGCGCCCAGAGAATCGCGCAAACTGTGTTTTGTTTGACGATGAAGAACAGAATTTGAAAGCATGGGAGAAACACGGCGGCAAAGCGGTTACGGCTGAAAAACTTTTTAAACTGATTAAGAAAGGTGGTTTTTGATTATGGCTTTTGCAAGAATTGCTCCGACAAGTAACGTGCATCCCTTTGAATGGTTTGACGTGGGCGAATTTTTCAATTACAATGGCAGTATTTGGGTTAAATATAACAGCCATGCCGCCGTGAACATTCTTCAAAACACAGAAGAAGACCAAGAATTTGGTTTGGATACTCCGTGTGAGGATATTCAAGTTGAATTGAAAATTGTTTGATTTTGGCCGCCTTCGGGCGGTTCTTTTTTATCTTCTAGTTAGTCATAGCTAACTTGTCCTAGTCATAAATTGTCCTAATGAGATTGTTAAATAATTAACTTTCAAATTTCCTATTGACAAAACTAATTATCTGTGCTATACTATATATACACTCAAGAAAGAAAGGGAGTAAACAAAATGAATATTTACATTGCAAGCCCTCTTTTCCATAAATGGGAACAAAGAAACGTCAAGTACATTGAGAAGTGGCTGAAAACCATTTTCCGCGGTGCTACCATTTACTGCCCGCAGGACTTCCAAGTGCCTAACGCATGGGAACTGCCTAACCATGTTTGGGCAAAGAAAATTTTCGATGAAGACCACAAACAGCTCGACGTGGCTGATCTCGTGGTGTGTATCTCCTACGGCTATAAGTCCGATGATGGCGCGGCGTGGGAGATGGGCTATGCAAAGGCAAAGGGCAAAGAGGTTTGGCTCGTTGCCGCTGACCATGACATTGGGCCTTATAGTCTGATGTTCATGACCGCAGACAAAATGTTTACACTTGATGAAAACTACGACGTGCCAGAGATTGAACCGCAAGACATTGAGTGGAAATAACTCTTGACAATGGTGCGAATGTGTGCTATAATAATTATAGAAACTGAAAGAGAGGTAACATAAAATGCAGGTTTTTGGTTATGAAGTCGATGAAGATTATGGTTTTGTCCTAAATTGCGGCAAGCTCGACCCAATCGAATTTAAGGGCAATCCCGAAATTGCTTACCGTCAAGCAAAGGAACGCCAGCGCTACGAAAAGCGCAAGAACCGCCGCAATTATACCATGACGTATAAGGTAAAGGGGTGCGTTTGATGTTTTGGTTTCTATTGATTGTTTACTTTATCGGACTGTTGGTTTTCGTGGGATTGCTTCGGGCATTCAGTGAAAACACGGATAGTTTGGGACTTATCTTGGGCGTAATTGCCCTTGGCATTGCGCTTTTGCTGTTTGGCGCGCATCTGTGGTACGCATTTTACACGTTGATGCTCCTGCCGTGGTTTACGTTCTTGCCAGCAATTCCAGAGCTTAATTTTTGGGGCATCTATATTGCTTTCTGCTTGCTTCGCGGCGGAAATGTATCAACTAAGTCAAAATAATCTTGAGGGCTGAAAAGCCCTCTTTTTTATTGTGCGGAGTTAGGCATAGCTAACTTGCCCGGGTAGAGTTAGTCTCAACTAACTTTAGAATCAAAAAAAGAGGGATTACTCCCTCTCTGCCTTGCGGCGTTCAAACGCTTCTCTTGCGTTCTTCAAATCATCCTCAAGGTCTTTGATTTCTTGACGCTTATCTTCGAGCAGTTCTTCGGCGCACTGTTCGCAATAGTCGTAACAGTCAACATGAAAAGCGTCTTCGTTACGCAGATAGCAACCGCAACCTGCGCACTCAAAAACTTTATCGTCAACGCAATTTTCACAAAGAACTGCATCAAACTTGTTGCCCTCGGCATCTTTGAAAGCATAACCTTCAATATACGCAGGCGACATATACAACGGTTTGCCGCAAACATCACAACAATCCATTTCAATCATTTTCTTCATGTTCATTACCTCCCTTTGATGTATTTATTATAGCATATATAATTCAAAATGTCAAGTATTATTTTTAAAGTTAATCACGCCTAACTATCCGCCGGGCGAACTTCGTTAAATAAATAACGCTTGACATTTTATTTTATATGTAGTATAATAAGTATACACCAAGAGAAAAGGAGACAATGACATGGCAGCAAGAAATGAGAAAAAGAAATTGACCTTTGAAGATAAGTTCGCTCGTGCGTTTTACTGTTCCCGCGCACGGCTGGGAACTATTCGGCAGAACAAGCATGATTGCACTCACAAGATGCGCAAAATCAATAAAGAAATTTGCCGCAAAGCCCTTGACAATCAAGACCAAGTATGATATAATAAATACATCAAAAGGAAATGAACTAACGGGTAGGCAAGGCAATAGCCAAGTCAGAAAACTCCCGTCAAGCATTTTAATTTATCAATAGGAGCTGGTGTCTATGCAGATTGACCTTACCGAAAAAACTTTGTCTCTCTTTGGTAATGCAGAGATAGGCGATTATGTCCGTTATCCTCGCGGCAGATTGTGTTTGGTCGTTCCACGCTTTATTGCGCAGAATCGGCTGTATAATGCCGTGATGCTCTCGAATGGTTTGCCTGTATTCTTCGCGGCTGACGAAAAGGTCGAAGTCTTTATGAATGTAAAGTTTAAGGAGTGAATTGTATGAGTGATACGACTGTTGTTTTGTTCAGAGACAAAGAGACTGACTGTTGTGATTTGGGCTTGCTGATTCCAGATTATGGGATTATGGTTTGCCTTGAGTGTGGCGCTATCCTTGCGCCCGAAGATGTCGAAATTTTGCACGATTTCAAAGGTATCGCTTACCTTGAACAGGCCGTTGCGTCGGGCGGCTTTTACGATGAACTGCCCGATGAACTCAAGCCGCTTTACACTGGCGCAAAATAATCTTGACCCGCTTCGGCGGGTTTTTATTTTGTGTGTAGTTAGTCATGCCTAACCGTTTGTCCTAGTCATTCCTTGCCCTAGACTTGTCCTAGTAGATTACTTGGATTGAATTTGTTCTAGTTCTAAATATAAAAAATGGGTCACATTTAGTGTGACCCACTCGACTAATGTACGCCCGCATAATCCAGAATAACAGGGCGGTTATGTGCGATAAAGCCGATATTCCCGCCGTGCAAGTCTGTGATATTATAATCTTGCATATAGTTCATTAAACGACGCATAAATTTCCAGCCATAATACTGGACACACCGCCCAATCCATTCTTCTTCTTCAACTTCATAAGGCATTTCTCTGATATAGCGTCTAATTTTACGCTTGCAATAGCCTTGACGTTCAAGCGCTCTTGCAACCATATCAAAAGTGTCTGTATATTCTTCTATATCATCGTCCCATACAAGGTCATTGCATTTGGGCTGAATATAGAACACAACACCGCGCGGCGAGGTATACCATTTTTCAATAGTCAAAAAGATTCGCTCAACATTATATTCACGCGCGATTTGAAAACGCTGGTATTCTTCTTTACAACCGTTTGTAGTAGGGTTAATATCAAGTTTGAGTACAAACTCGTCAAAGAGAAAAGCAACGCGCGTCATGCCGCTGTGAATTTCAAGCCCCCATTCTTTAGCAAAATCAATTGCCCAAAAAAGGCGCTTATCTTCATCTTGAGGGCAAGTGTTAAGAGCCAAGAAAAAGTCGATAGGAAAATCGGTTTCAAACTTGAGCCTTTTGATTTTCATAATATACCTCGCTTTCTTTATTATTAGTATAGCACAACCACAATCAAATGTCAAGCATTATTTTTAGAAAACAGTTAGGCACAGCTAACTTGTCCTAATAAAATTCCTTGTCCTAGAGTTTGTCCTAGTCGAAGTTTCTTGCTCTTGCTTGTCCTAGTCAAAAGCAAAAAGAAAGAGGGCTTTTCAGCCCTCTCCCTGTCACTCGGCCTTTGCCGCTTCACGCTCGGCCTTTTCTGCCGCCCGCTTTGCGCGGCGCTCCTTGTCGGCCTGCACCTTTTCGTCATGCTTGCGCTGACGCTCGGCGGCCTTTTCGGCGCTCTCGGCCTTTTTGGCATCGAACTTGTCCACCGCTTCGTCAATGTCGAAGGCAGGAACTTTCTCCGTGCCGATAACATTGGTCGCAGTCACGGCAACCTTGGCGTAAACAGTCTTACCGTCCAGCTCGCCTGCGGGCAACGCCCACATGCTACTGTCAATCTGAATACCGCCCAGGGCTTCCAGATTCAGCTTGGCCAGAATGTTGCTCTTCATTTCGGCCTGAATCTCGGACTTCTTCATAGTGCTGTTCATATTGTACCTCTTTCTCTCACTCTTGGCCGTGAGCGCCGTTTAATTTGTTTCGTTCCTCTTGGAACATCTTTATTATAGCAGATTTGGTTTTGATTGTCAAGCCCTTTTTTGAATTTCTTTTGAAAATCTTTTGTGTGGGCTTGACTCTCTATTTCCTTACTGCTCTTATAGTATAGCATACCTTTATATAAATGTCAATAGAAAAACGAAAAAATCTTTTTGAAAAAATTTGAAAATAGGGGTTGACTTTCCGCGCAAAGTGCTGTATAATAATAGTGTTCTCAAGAACAAGAGAACCCATACAAAGACAGAAATGAAAGGTTGTATGCACACATGGGTAAAAAGAAATTGTATATGGTATTGGACACGGAAACCGCTACTCTGCCGTTCGTCAAAGATTTTGACGAAAGCACGCGCAAAGATATTGCGATTGCAAAGCCGCTTGTTTATGACCTCGGCTGGACTATCGTTGACCGCAAAGGCAACGTCTATGACAAGCGCAATTATCTGATTCAAGAAACCTTTTTCGTGCCTAACATCTTTAACACCGCCTATTACAAGGATAAGCGGCCTAAATATATGGAACTGCTCGCGCAGGGCAAGATTGAAACAAAGTGCTGGAATGACGCGGCGGCTGAAATGATTAAAGCAATGCGCGATTGTTACGCCGTCTGCGCGTATAACGCCGCTTTTGACTTTAAGAAAGCAATTCCGTTCACGGAAAAGTACATTAAGGCGTTGTATTCTTCCGACTATAACAAGTGGGAACAGGGGCAGAAATGGCACGTTCAAAAGATTGCCAACGGTGAGCGCAAAAACGGCTCGAATCCGCGCTACTTGAAACCTGTTTTTGAAATCCGTGGAGAGCAATTCCCGATTGTTGACCTGTGGGCGCTGGCTTGTGATTTTGACCGCAAGCTGATTAACATTGATAAGTACCGCAAATTTTGCCTTGAGCGCGAATATTGGACAGCGTCCTGCATTTACTTTAAAACCAGCGCGGAAACTGCTTTTCAGTATTTGATGAAGAAATATGACTTCATCGAATCGCATACCGCGCTGGACGATGCTGAAATTGAAAGTCAAATTTTAATTAAGGCATTGAGCAAGGGCAAAGTTGACCCTGTGATGGGCGCTTTTCCTTTCCGCGATTTGGGTACGACAGTGGATTTTGTTGCCGCGCATGACGATGCAAAAAGCGCTGAATCCCTTTATAATGCGCTCGAAGCGTATTATAATGGGATTAAACAGGGTACGCCGTATGCAGGAAAAATTTACTCGATGCTGGAAAGGTTGAATAATTACCTTTACTAATAAATTAAGGGGCGGTTAAACCGCTCCTTTTTCTTTTGACTCATAGTTAGTCATGCCTAACCGTTCAACTAGGACAAGTCTAGGACAAAAGGAAGAATTAGGACAAGTGGTTAGTCATGCCTAACCATTTTTTAAAAGAAAATTTTAAAAAATGCTTGACAAACTATATTGCCTGTGATATAATAAAGATACTCCAAAGGGGTACAGAACAAGGCGCTCACAGCCAAGAGTGAGAGAAAGAGGTATTTTTATGATGAAGCAGTTTGAAGTTATGGAAGCCGCCCGCCAGCAGATTATCGCCCAGTTGGGTCTGACGGAGTTGCCGTATCAGGTCGATGGCGCGGAGTACGGCGTGTACGCTTATGTTAAGGACGGTGATACCGAAATTCCTGTGCCGATGACCGTTAAGGTTGCCGCACACCGTTACGCGGACACCGAAAAGGCAAAGGCTTATGACCTTTCTGCCGCCGCCGATGAATACGACTTCACCGTGAAATCGCGTGAAGATGCAAAGCAGACGCGGCTTGCCGAAAAAGCACGCAAAGACGCGGAAAAGGCTCGTGCAAAAGCCCAGCGTGACGCGGTGAAAGCCGCCAAGAAAGCCAAGCGTGAAGCCGCAAAGACTGATGTCGAAGGCGATTCCGTCGAGGAGTAATGAATCGGGGCAAGATTTTCTTGCCCCTTTTCTTGTACCCGATTTTGTTAAAAGTTTAACAAACTCGACTAGGACAATCTCACATCAAAAGGCACTAGGACAACTGCATATCAAAGCTCACTAGGACAACTATGTGTCAAAAGGAAAATAAATATTAAATTTATTCAACTTTACTATTGACTTTTAAAATCAAATGTGTTATAATCATATTAAAGAAAGGAAAAATAGAAATGAAAGTTGAACGGCAAATCAATGAGCGGACAAAAGAAAAAGAAGTTTTCGTTCAAAATGGAGATTGTTTTGTAGATGGTTTCCATAATCTTAATCAAATTTTGATTAGCACTACAAGATATAATCCTATCTATTTTGAGCGAAAAGAATTTTACGATTTGCTTGAAGCAATGGAGCGAATGAAAATTGAAATAGAGAAAGCAGGTGTTTAATTTTATGGAAATTAAAGTCGAAAATGGAGAATATCGACTTCATAAAAATTGCTTTATCACTGATGGGGATTTATCTCTTAGCGGCTGGTATGGTTTAACCTATTTTGAACTTCATCAACATTGGCCTGGCTCTGATTTTTCATCTTCGATTGACATGGATGAAAAAAGTTTTAATCGGTTATACGATATGATGACCGAAATGAAAAAACAAATGAAGTGGTGATTTTATGTATACTGAAATTACAGAAGAAAATGGGGAGCAAATTATTGCTCTTATCATTGAAAGACTTTGTTTAATCGCGCGAGATGGGAAGTGCTTTGAAATTTCGCGGCTTGATGATAGTTATGATGATTTCAATGATAAATTAACGCTCAATAAAGAAGATTTTGATGAACTCTATAAAGCCTTAACCAAAATGAAAATGTTATTGGAGGACTGATTATGTACTTTGAAGTAAGCGGCAATCCTTATGAGGGCGATTTGCGTATCCGCGACATTGACGGTCATGTGGTTGAGTATAGCGACTATGACACAATGCGCCGTGACAATGATTCTATCCGAGATTTTATTTGCGCGGCGGTGCGTGACTATCTGGAAGACCTGCACCAAGGTTATAGTCAGCCGCAGTAAAAAATATTTTAAAAACCCCTTGACAAATAAAAGCAAATCTGGTATAATAAAGATGTTCTCAAGGAAGAACAAAACTTAACAAAGAGCGCCTACTGCCGCAAGTGTAGGAGAAAGAGGTACAATATGTCTACTACTATGAAGAAGTCCGAGATTCTGTCTACCGCTAAGTCCAACATCATCGGCGCGATTCTGCCTGATGGTGCGCGTCAGATTGGCGCTTCGACTTTCGCTATGTCCACCGAGGTTGACGGTGTGACCTGCTGGGTGAAGATTGCGTTCACCTGCGCGAATCCCATTGCCACCGACAAGGTGCCTGCGTTCGACATCGAACAGGCTTGCGGTGATTGGGAGTTCGAGCGCGAGGAAAAGGAGCGCATCGCCGCTGAAAAGGCGGCTGAAAAGGAGCGCAAGGCGCAGGAGCGTGCCGCCAAGAAAAAGGCTTGATAGAATCGAGGGTGAAGTGATTCACCCTCTTTTCTTTTGACTCGACTTTGTGAAATTTTTAACAATCCCATTAGGACAGATTAGGACAAATTGAATATTGTTAAATAAATAACAGGCTTGACAATCAAAAGAAACTGTGTTATAATGATTATAGAAAATGAAAGGAGAAATGGACATGACGGCATGGATTAACTGTAATGGCGAGATTTTTGAAGATGAAGAAGCCGCTGGTGAGCGTTGTCGAGAATTGATTGATGAAGATTGTATTCTTGACCTTTTAAAGAAGTATCTAAATTCTCATTGGGAAACCTTTTTTAATGCTCTGGTAAAGAGCGATATTTATTTAGCCGCGCAAATTGACCAAGAACTTTTCGATATGACTTGGGATGAATACGGTTTCACCGAAATTGAAGTGGAGGATGAAGAAGATGGAGACTGAAACTAAATGCCCTTATTGCGAAAGCACTGAAATTGACACCGATGACCTTTGGGATTTTGAATTTGAAGCTACCACCGCACTTGCAATTTGGAGTTTGGTTTGTAAGAAGTGCGGAAAAAGATTTTTTAGACACGATGAATATAAATTAGTTGGCGGTACAACTTGTAAACCGCGCGAATAAAAGGAGTAAATATGTGCGAATGTCCCTATTGTAAAAGTAAAAATACAACGCTACGAGAAATAGTTGATTCTTTTCTCGATTCTTCATCAGCAACAGCGACCTGGAAAGCGCGTTGTGATGATTGCGGAAAATCTTTCTATGTATATTTTGATTATGCAATGATTGATTTTTCTGTTGAACCTCTTGACGATGGAGAAATTGAATAAAAAATTTCAAGATAGGGCTTGACAAGTCCTATCTTTTATGTTATAATAAAAGGGGAGGGAGAGAACCCTACGGTTAGTTGTGACTAACTCATTAGGACAAAAGGAAGAATTAGGACAACTTGTCCTAGTCACCTTACCCAAAAAATCTTCCTCAAATCCCAACTTTTTTAGTCATTTTGTATACCCATACTCTATGCCCAACCTCTCGCTTGTCCTAGTCATTTTGTCAACTAAACCAGCCGTTGTCCTAGTCAACTTGCTACATTGTGAAATTTTTAACAAGCGACTTCTTTTAAAATGGGCGCTCTTCCACAATACCATTTTACCATACTTTTTGCAATATGTCAAGCATTTTTTCGAGTAAAACAAAACTTTTTTCTTGAATATTTATGCAAAAACTCAATTTTCCAATTATTTCCAGCAATTTTCTGCGGCTTATCGTTACTTTTTACCGCAGACTTTGTTAAATTTTTAACAATCGGGCGCGCAAAATGAATAAATATACACAAATTTGTCACTAAATTGTAACCTTTTGGCTCAAAAATAACGCTCCTACGTCAAATTATTGACTCAAGAGCAAATGTATGTTATAATATTTATAGAAAATGAGAAAAGGACATAGGAACGTCGAAAATAAATCACGTTCCAGCGTCGAAAAAATCGACGTAGCTACGCCAAATAAAAAGTGCGTAGCATCGTCAAATCGGTTTGGCACTCATTTTCTACTTGACTGGTAGGGTTTTGAGTGCGGAGGTTGGCTCAAATCTCTGGAGTTTTCAGCTCCAAAAGCCAGTCAAATGGCATAGTTTTCATAATATGGCTCCTCATAATAAATAAGATTGAAAGCAAATTCCAAATCAAAGCTGAAAAGCCAAACCAAATGAGAATGTAGTAACTCATTAACAACCCAAGCTCAAACCTAAACTTTGAAGGAAGCGGCGTGCAGTCAATTAGATTGCGCGCCATTTCTATTGCTCTCACTCAAAAACTTGACTTTTGCTCAAAAGTATGATATAATAAGCAAAAAAAACTTTTTTAAATCCGTGCCAAATATTGACAAAAGCGCAACTTTGTGGTATAATATAATTATAAAGAAAATAAAAGGAGAATCAAAAATGAAGATTTCACGCAACGAAATTTGCAACGGCTGTACTAGTCTTCAGTTCGGGGCAAAAAAATGTCTTAAATTCAATACGTTTCTGAATACATTTACCAATAGCGAAGGTTACATTTCTGTTTTCCCCTGCGCAATTTGTAACAGAAATGATTATACTCCGCGCGCGAAGAAAGGAAAAATCAATGGAAAATAAGATGAATCAGCAGCAAAAACTCAAAGCCGCCAAGGATTTGACAAAGGAACGATTCAAGGATTTCATCGGCGATTGTATCCAGATTGACGATTACAAATGGGCTTCTCTTGAAGAAGTCAACGGAGAGGAAATTTGGGTTGTTTTCTCCCTCATCGCCAAGAAAAATTTCGACATTGATGATGCGGTTGAGGACTGGAATGACAAGCTGGAGATGCGAAAACCCCTATAATTATGATCCGGAGCCACGGGATTCGTGGCTCTTTTTTTTATATTTTTTTATTGAGTTTTTTACTTGACTTTTATGAAGGGTTATGGCCTAGCACTCAGAAGAGGATTCCAACCCATCCAACCCAACTCCCCTACCAAAAATTTTAAGGTGGCTTGGTTTACCTTTCGGCGCATTAAAAATCATTATATTATGATCCGGAGCCACGGGATGGATGGGTGGTTAGGAGTGGAGTTTTCTCCAACGGTGGTCGGGCTGGGACTTTTACTCTTTCCTCGTTTTGGATTTTTCTTTCTTCTTCCTCTCCCTCTCCCTTTTTCTATTCTCTCTTTCTTATTATTTCTTAACTTCCATCCCTCTCCCTCTGAGCGTCATTTTTTTCTGATTTTTGGATTTCCTGGGAGTTTGGACTTTTTCTTTTAGCCCGAATTGCACCCCTCTCCCTTTCATTTTATTTTCATTTTTCATTTTCTTCTCTTTCATTTTTCTCCTTCTTATCCCATTTTCTTCTCCCCTCCCTCTCTCTTTCTCTCTCTCTTTCTCCCTCTTTCTTTTCTATTTAATTTCTTTATTATATAAGTTGAACCCTATCGCTTTTGAGTGCGGCGATAGGGTTCTCTTTTTCTTTTCTAATTTATTATTTCATTTGAGCGCTCGCTGTCGCTCGCACCGTTCGTTCCGACATCGCCTTGGCTCCCGCTACGCTCGCGCCAAGCCCATGCTCCACTCACTAGCACTGCATTATCCCTTTGGCAGTTAAAGGTTTCGTTTCTCTTTCTTTTTCTTAATTTCTCTTTTAATTATAATTTAGATAGGAATTTCCCTCAGAATCATTTGAAGAGTAGTAAGCATAAAAGGAATTTCTAAAATTTTTCATCTTCCCGCGCAATGAAAAAGAGAGGAATTTCTTCCTCTCCTTTCTTTCTATTGATTGCGCGATTACCATTGAACCGTCACTCTATTAAACAGTCTTCTTCCATCTACACAAATTTCCTCAGATGTAACTCCATAGCCATAATCACTCAATTCTGCTAAAACCCAATCAGCAGTCTCGCTAACAGCAATATCAAAATTTATTTTATGACCTTTATTTCGTGCTTCTTTATAAATTTGTTGCATTAAACTATCAATAATACTTTGCCGCGTATGAGTTTCAAGAATATTTTCAATAGGGAAAATTTTTGTTGGCTCGATACAAGCTCGTGCAAAATCAGCATTAAATAACATTTTAACCTCTTTCTCTTGATTACCAACTTATTTTAAGCTCACCAACGGCATAAGGAGGATCACTTCTAAAGTCATCGAACTTCTCATATGTTACTTCATAACCTTTATTTTCTAACTCATCAATTATTTCTTTTAGCCTTGCGTCAGAATTTTCAGATAAACGTAACCTATAATAAGTATTCCCTTTTAAAGCCTCAGTTAAAAGTTCATATTCAACATACCTAAGGAAAGAATCAATCGCCTAAACGCCAGAAACATCAGTTTTGCTATTAATTAAAGGGTCACCTTTCATTGCAGTAGAAATTTTTTTAGCTTGCGCGGCAGACATATATCTATGAAACACCATTTTAATTCACCTATCTTATTTACCACTTAATCACAAAACCATCATTAGCCCCGCCATAAAAGTGTTCTTCAACAATATAACCCATCCTATGAGTCAAATAATCTTCAACCTCTTGACGAACAGGAATATTTGAATCAGTAGGCGGAACTGCCCAAGGAACTTCTAGCTCTCTTTCACATCTAAGCGCAGTCTTACCAATATCTTCCATAATGGAATCAATAATCAATCTTACCGCGCCAGAATCTTCTTCTGAAAATTGCGAAGCCCAATTATTATCCATTACCCAAACAATTCTACTCGCGGCAGTAGCATTAATATTCATTTAAACTCCTTTGTCAATGTCATAATCAGCAGGCCACCAAACTCTCATCGTCCAAATAGACTTACGACGAGTGATGTTATCTGCTGAAAGCCTATCTTCATAAAGCCTTTTATTTATATCACTAATTTGATAACCGTTATCTTCAAGCCACTCTTTAAAATCCATCATCGCGCCAGTAGTGTGATCTTCTCCAGTAAACACTAAAGAATTGACTTTATTGTCTATTGCATTCCTCAATTCTTTCAAAAAAGAATCTTGAATAGCGATATAATCTCTAGTGTACCAATCTTCACCGCAAAATCTTCTAGCCAACTAATAAGCAGTTGGCACTCTATCATTTAAATTTACCATTGAATATACCACCCGCTGTAACCAGCTTTGACCTTATAACCTGCATCTTTCAATGAATGGAGCAATGCCGCGGCAAATTTATTGTCGGGTTCAACGCCCATCTTATCGGGGAAAAGAATCTCTGCAACCTTTTTATTCTTCTCACTTGACCACCAAAAGCCAAACTCACCACGGTTGGCAACTTCTTTAATTTCCATCGTTACGGCTGGTTCCGCAATTTCAAGAAAGTCCATAATTTCTCTATTGAGTCGAGAAACTCCGAGAGCATCTTCAGCTTCAAATAAAATCATAACCATCGTCCTCCTTGCCCCACTTAATAATCCAATAGTACATTGAGGCAGGACTAAAATCTTCCTCTACTTCAAATCCAGCTTCGATCAAGTCACTCTTAATCTTAGCATACAACGGAGAATCAATTCGATTATTAAACTGCGCGGACATGACTGGATCATTCAAATTCAAAGAACTCTCCATCATTCCAAAAGAAATGTCAGTCAACCAATAATGAATCGAATATCTGCCCATCTTCGACGCACGAATAATCTCACGCACAATATCACCAATTAGAATCGGATACTCTTTGCGCTGTCGTGCAGCAATAGTAACTTCATCTGCATAGCCTTTAGCTTCTTTTGCACTAATCATTCAAATCAACCTTTCTGCCAAAACCATTTCTTTTTCTTTTCTTTTGGCTCCTCTTTTTTTGGAATATCCCAACTGATTTCAAGCAATTTAGGTTTACCAAAATTCATTAAAGATACGTTATATCCGTCATTTTTTATCTTTTGAACAACCATTCCTACAAAATCGTTATTCAATAAAATTAAATCTCGGATGCCAGAATTACTGAAAGAATTTAAAAAATCTTCTGATGTCATATTTATTTGACAACGAAATAACCCTATTTTGACATAACTATCAATTCGGTAATAAATTTCTGAAACTACGTCATTTACTTCTTGAATCTGGCAATCTTTTAGCACCGTCTTCGCTACGTTATAGCTTTCTTCTGCTCTCAATAAGGTTCCCTCCAACTAACTTTCAGATAATCATTTTCATAACCTTTATCGAAATTAACCAGAAAACCATCGACTTTAAATTGCTTTTTTAATTCTTTCTGTAAATCCGAATTGCGAAAAAGTTCGATCGTTTCTCTTTCACCAAGAGCTGTAATTAAATTGTCATTGTCTGATTTAATGTAAAAATCATAGCTACCACGATAAGCAGCTTCTTCAATCCGCTTGTTAAGATATTCGGTCGCCTTTTCTAAGGTTCTCTTGAATAAATCTTGATTAAAATTATCCGCAGCCCTCTTAGCTTCCAAAGCAGTCATTAATCTTCCTCCGTCCATCGAATAATCGGAAACCCGCAAAATGGACAGTAATTCCATTCAGAATTCCATTTATCCCAATCAACTCGATGTTTGCAATGGTCGCATTCAAGATACTGCTCATTTCCTCGCGCAACTCGCATCTTTTCTGCTTTTGCTCTCACGATAAATGAGTGCGGACGAGTAAACTCTTCCTTACACTCTACTGCTTGAATTAAATCTTCAAGCGTGTAATCTTCGTCCATACTTGCTGCGATTTTATCCATTTCGCGCAAATCATCAACATGAATCAATCCATTTTCCATTTTATACTCCAAAGGCATTTGCCCAAATAATAACCCACAATAGCTCAAAAACCATCATTAACAACATATTGCCAACCCAAGGAGTATCATCATCTTCTCCTTTATAGGCTCTTGCATTTGCGCCAAGAAATATCCCAAGAATGGTTATGTACCCTACAATCAGAATTAACCAATTCATTTAGCAAATCTCCCGCGCAAAATAGGCGCTATAAATTGTTTTTCCATCAGTCCAAGTGAACCAAGTGCGTTCAATATAATCTCCTTCATCACAAGAGAAATCCATATAAGGCACCCGCTGTTTCTCAAAATAAGCACAAATATCATCATAATAATTATCCGCGCCATCATCGCAAGTTTTAACCAAGAGTAACCATTTCTTGTAATAGTCTTTGATATTCTGCTGAATCTTATCAAAACTATCCAGTCCGCAAATTTTTCTCAAAAAGGGATTAATGATTGTTTTCATCTTCGCACCACACCACATGACTCTGGATCTCTCCATCTTCGGGTTTAACATAGCTGAAAACCACATAATAAGTTTTCATGTCGGTATTCTGAATTTTACCTACATTATATTTTACACGATGCTGAAAACAATACTTTGTAGCCTTATCAACTGCTTCATCTACTTCAAACTTCTTATAAGGCCAAAAGGCACTCAAAAAATGATACTCAATTGAATAAAATAAATCTTCAATATATTTAATCATCATTCACACCATCCATTTAAAAACTGTATACCATTGAATTATTTGCGCGAGCCGCTTATCTAAATCTTCATCATATCTTATATAAAACAACGGAATCTTATGCTATTGACAATACTGAAATTTCATTGCGTCATGCTTTTGGCGTAACTAGAATCCTTCCATCCCGCCAAAATGCTCAACCGCTTTAAAATGTTGTTCACCTTGATATTCAATCAAACATACAACCTTACCATTGAACTCTAGCGAAAAATCAAATCTAAGCGGCTTCTAATCTTTCAATCCGTCGAAAGTCTTCTATTCGACAAAATTGCATAGATTTTGCGTAAGAATTTTCCGAATCCGTTGTTCTCCAAGAGAGCCATCTTTTTCGTTGAAAACGATACGTTTTCGTGGCTTCTAGCTATATAAAATTTTTTTCGGGTAAAAATTCTTTCGCGCCATTACTTTTTCCTAAAGAAAAACGCAAAATTCGCAATAAGCAAAACTGCGTCAACTACACAAATTACAAAATTAAACCACATGAAACCATAGATTACAAGTGCAAGTGCATTCATAATCAGCGCCGCAATCAAAAGGACACTTGCAAGAACTATCCAATTCATTTAAACATCACCTTTTCTTTTGATTTTCTATATATATTATACCATACCTTTATCCTTTTGTCAATATAATAGAAAAAGCTGGGTATTACTACCCAGCCAAATCAATTAAACTTCTACGCCGTACTCGCGCCAATGCTCGGCAAGAGGAGATGGATCAAACTCTCCAGTATAAGCATTCCAACGTTTCTTGTTAGGATGCTGAACGCCCATCGCCTTTAGCTTCTGACGCGCCTTTTCACGCTGAATTTTTCGCGGCAGCACATAAGTCTGCTCAATATAAACTTTCTTACCATTGGGGTCAAGAGCTTCACGAATTTTAGTCTTAATCTGAGTCATATATTAGTCCTCCTGAGACTTATTATCTTCTCTAATAACAATCACTTTAGTTTCCGGCTCCCAGCCGTCGAGCCAGCTGAAATCGCCATTGCGATACCGATTGAATACTGCCATTTCAAATTCATCTGGCTCCGAAGTCGATGTCGTTTCGGGATTGATGGTCACGACTTCGGCACATCTCCGCGCACAATGCTTGATTGCAGTTCGATTAAATCGCTCACCAAACCGATTAAAAATCCAGACGAAACGAGTCTCCATGAACCACTGAACCAAATCTTTATAAGCGCGGAAAATCTCTTCACCGCCAATCACAACTTCATTCCCATTCACGTCTTTAACGCGCATAGACTTCATATACATTTAGATTACCAGCCTTTCTTAACTATTGGTCATATAACCATAAAGAGTATCATATCCACCCATTTTCCGTGCAAGAGCGCTAATATTGGGTATGTCTCGATATATCTTTGAGATGGGCATCGAACTACTAAAGCTAAGCGGAGCGCGCACCCAAAGCCAAGTATATTCAGCACGAAGCAACTTTTCAAATCTCTTCCTTGTCATCTTTGTCCTCTCTTTCATCTTCGGGATACCAGATAATTTCAAAAATATCATCTTCTCTAGTCTTATCTTCGTCCCATTCAAGAATCACTCTTAGATAATCGTCGCAAGCGCATTGAATACCTTCAAGTAACATACAATGAGGTTCGGGGTCTAACTTTCCATCTTTCTCAATATATGTAACAGAATTAAAACCGAGGATAACTGGTGTGCATCGTATATCCCATCCATTACATATCTCCAAAAGAGAGAAGTAATCTTCTTTTGGAATTACAATGTCCGTGCCTAGCATTCCAGCTTGCATGGCATTTGTATATTGATTATTTACATATAGCCAAAGGTCTTCATAGGTCATGGAAATAACCCCGCGCATCCAACTCTTTCAACATCGTGTTATAAACATGCATATTGGGACAATAGTTGCCTTTAACAAAGAACTCGTCATCTGCGCCTTTGCCATTCAGCGCAAGAGCAAGGGCAGCCGCAACAGCAGGACTACGAGAATAGCCTGCATCGCAATGAACCACAATCTGATCAACCTTATCTTTCCATTGCTCAACTGCGCGGATAATTCTTTGTGCATCTACATCACGCATTGGAATCAAACCTTTAACAGGCTCTTTGCAATCAATGTCATCGAACTGGCAATACTCAACATGCTTGATAATGTCGGGCTTTTTCTTTGCATCAATAGCAAGAGCGTTAGGAATAGGAGTATCGTAACTGGAAATTGAAATGATTAAAGTTGGGACATCAAAATCCGCAACTCCATATTCAATTCCCCAACCATGCGCCGCAGCGAAACATTCAGCCCGCGGAAGAACTTTAATCTTCATTTTCAATCTCCTTTCTTGATTTTCTATAAATATTATAGCATACTTTTGTTCAAAAGTCAATAAAAGAAACCGCCCAGATTTTAAATCTGAGCGGGAATTTTATTTATTAAATTTATAATTAATCCATTTTTCCATCAAATCTTGATAATCATTCGCCGCATTTTTAATTTCTTGATGGGCTTGTTCTTTTTCTTTCTGCGCGGTCAGCATGTCTTTTTCAAGGTCAGACTGCATTTCAGAGATTAGTCGCTGATAATCTTTTCGGCGGTCTCGACTCTTAGGACCTTGCTCTTCAGCTTCAATCAGAAGCGAGGCGCGCAGATAATCGAAAAAGTTTAAGCTGAAATCAATGTAGTTGTAAGACCAGCTGTAATTATGAAAATGGAATTTATCGGGATGGAGTGTATACATCTGTTTAAATAGTTTGTAATTGATTCGTGGATTATTTTCATCAATCTCAACGTATCTCTTAACGAACTCAAAATTCGGTAAGCCATTATCCATTGTCGCTATAAAAAATGAGCAAAAATAAGCGACAATAGAACCACAAACAGCGAGCATGCAAAGAAACTGAGAACCAGTCAATTCTTCATCATAAAGCTCCCACGGCAAAGCGCGCCAAGCATTAACGAAAGAAAAGATATAAGTTGCTGTCACAACATCATATTTTATTAACTTAGATAAATAAGTTTTGTCACAACCAAACATAAACACTAAACAGATACCTAGGCAAAGCCAGTTAAAAAGCGTCCAACCAATCATTACTTCATTTCTCCTTTCATTGAAGCCATAATGTCAGCCAGTTCAGTAGAAGCATGATTTACTTCTTGAATGGATTTTTCTTTTTCCTTTTGAATGCGCGCCATATCTTTCTCAAGCTGCTCGAGCATCATTTGAGAAACCGCACCATTCTTCTTCATCTTCGGACTGCAATAAAGAAGTGAAAAACGGAGCAAATCAAAATAAGTCATTTTAAACTCTAAGCCTTTAAATGCAGGATAGATGCTGTTATAATCCCACTTAAACAATTCGGGATGCATTGAATACATATTGCGCACAACTTTATAAGAGACACAATCGTAACCTTGAGAGAATTTGCACTGAGTTTTATAATTCTTAATAACTGTATTTTCGTCATAAAGTTTTATGCCCATAGTCATAAAATACCCCATGAGATAAAATATAAATACGAACATGGTATCTTCAAACATCTCCGAAGACTGTTTGTACATGTTGGTTGCATACCAAAATATACCATACCAGCCGCCAACAATCATCAAACGTCCAAGTCTCTCCTTTGTCACCTCTTGAATGACATTCTGCCCGAGGACTTTGCTAGATTTCTTTGCCCAACCCCAAACGCTACCAAGAATAACCAGCCCCAAGAAAAACCAATCCATTTTAAACTCCAATCATCAAATGAAAGAGAACACTTGCAGTCGCACCAAGAGCAAAGATAGCTACGCCCCAAAGCATAAGCATTAATACTGCAATAACAAAATTAAGCCACCATGGATTTTTCATTGCTTGCGCGCGATGAATCTCAGATAACGTCATCCTAACTGTAATGAAGAAAAAATCAATCGCCATGAAAAAAGTTAGCAATCCAACAATCCAATTAATCATTCTTAACGTCCTCCTTTATTTTCTATAAATATTATATCATATATACCTTTAAAAGTCAATAGAAAAAGGGTTGGAGTAAAATCCAACCCTTTCATTTTATTCAAGAGGAATGTTTACAAGCGGAGTAGAATCATTGCTAACCTTGGGGAGTTCGCCATTCCACTTGTCATACATTTTATTACGCAGAACATTGTCAGTCAAACTCTCAGACAGCTTTCGGTTTGCTTCAGCTTCGGCTTCAGCCTTAATCCGAATCGCATCAGCTTCGCCCTGTGCTTTCGCGGTTTCAGCAGTTGCCTGGGCTTCAGCCGCAATACGCTGAGTTTCTGCATCTTTAGTTGCTTTATCAATCTCAATCTGATTCTGAATAGCCTGAGCTTCAGCTTGCTTGGCGGCAAGGTTCTTTTGATTGATAGCTTCGTTGTAGCTATCTTCAAAATCCATATCGTTAATTACAACTTTGAGGATATGAACAACATTCTCGCCATACTTGTTATCAAGAGACTCTTGAAGCTCTTTCTGTGCAGCAGGCTCAATGTTAGAACGAACAGTCACCTGTTCAGCAGTAAACTGAACAGCGGCATCTTTCAGAGAACTTGCAACCATCGCATCACTAATCAGCTGGCTTTTGTAGTCACTGACATTGGCGTAAATCCATGCAGACTTCTCATTATCAATCTGATAAGTAACAGTTACATCAGCCATATAAACAGGGACTTTCTCAGAAGTCTCGCCCCAAATTTTAGAATCTTTCTGCGCGAAACCTGCGTCCTGCTGCTTGTTGTTTACGATCTCGATAGACTCGATGAAAGGAGTCTTCCAATTGAAACCATTCGGAAGAGTCTCTTCTGCAATTTGACCAAAGGTGGTCTTTACACCAGTATAGCCAGAGGGAATAATAACGAATGCTATACCAAACAAAGCAATCGCCGCGCCAAGAACAATCGAAGCGATAGCTCCAATTACCGACTCTTTATTAAATGCGACAATCGCGCCAATAACCAGCACCGCCAAACCAACAACAACCAAAATAAAATTAACCAATTTTTACTCCTCTACAAACTCTTTAAAGTCGTTCCACTTAATTTTTACTTGGATGCGCTCGCCGTTGCGACGAAGCAGCCCCACAGACGGAGTACCAACCAGGCCTTCCATGTAGCAACCGGTGCCACCATTCTTCTTTGCGACCCACGACATTGGATGCTCCTTGACAAAATCAATAGCAAACTGAATAGGACCATAGCCAATCAGCGGAACCACATCAATGCCAAGCTGCTTAGCAATCTCCTCAACCTTGTCGCGCAAAAGCCAGAAGTCGCCAATCTTCACGTCAAACAGAATAAAGCTGACATCCTTGCGGTAGCCACCGCCAGTCTGAATCTTCGGACCGTAACCCTCGCCGAAAAGAACAACCTCGGTCTCACCAAAGAGCTGCTCAAAAATCTCCTCATTAACCTCTCCGCCAAAAGTACTCTCAAGATACTCCATTAGCGGCTGAGGAATATTCGCACGCTCAGTACGCCCGCCAAACTCAACTCGATGTCCATCCCAACGAATCTGAATGTTGGTGCCGTCAACCTTCTCGGTCCAAATCCACTCACAGTTTCGGAGATACGCCAGTTCGTCCGAACGCCAAACGCCGTCCATCAGCTTCTTAGTCTCGAGCGAACGCTGAAAACAAGTCTCAATTTTCGGATACTCCTTAAAATCCATATTTCTTTCCTTTCTCTTCATCAAACCATTCGTCAGAAAGCAAATCCATGTAAATATCTGCCATATCTTCATTGATTTGCTTCGTGCGAATAATCTTCCAAATCTTAGTAGACAGCTGCTCATAAGCCGGAATATAGAGGTCAGTCACACGGTCAATATCTTCTTTTGACATATCGCGCAAACGATTGAGATTCATATTATCCAAAAGGTCAGCCATCTTAACATACATAATACCAAGATCTTCAGTATTCATAATGTTTAAGATATAGTTGGAGTAAATCATGCCTTTCGGACGAGTGAGAGCGCGAATGGCTTTGATTTCATACTCGGTCAGACCAAAATCGGGATTCATAAGCCACTTTTCGTCCACGTCGCAATCTTCAATTACATCGTGACAAAAAGCAATTCGTGCGTACTGCGATTTAACATTTTGCGCAACACGGATTAAATGCCCAATATAGGGCTTTCCACCTTTATCTGTCTTGTCTTTAAACAATTCAAGAACTGCATAAAAGAGAGATTGATTTACTCCAACTTCTTCACACCATTCGGCAATAGAAGACCATTCAGGCGGCAACAGTTTTGCTTTGCTCATTTAATTCTCCCTTACGTTAAAGCGCCAATTCTTCAACTGCTGATAATCAGCGGTTTCCTGCTTATTCAGCTCGCTCAAATTAATTACTTCACACAGTGCTTCGCGGGCGTGGGTATAAGGTTTCTCTTCAATGTTCATATTCGGGCGCGGATTCAAACGACGAAAAACCTTGGACGTAACGACACCTTTTGCTTTCTTTGTCGTCAAAGTAATAAGAACCCAGTGCGCACCCTGGAGAGAAACAGCAGTACCAAGAATCATTTAAAATTAAAACTCCTTTGCATTTTTAAAATAAAATTCCATGAAGAAATGAGTGCCAAGATACTTCCCGCGCACAATCAACTTTGGGATAGAAACAACATCAACTTCATGGTCAACCAAACCGTCGTAATTGGAAATAGAATCCTGTTTCCAAAAGAGGGTGTAAGGAATTTCCATAACACTCATATCTTCTTTGATTGCGCGCTCGACATCTTCTCTTGTGTTAAAGACTTCAAGATAACCACTAATTGCTTCGTGAATAACCTCAATTACACTATCAAAGTTCTCCATTCCTTATCTCCTCTCTCATTTTCTATAATAATTATAGCATACTTATGCTAAAAAGTCAATAGAAAAGCCAGTAGACTTTATATCTACTGGCTAGGTTTTAATTAGTCATCGTCCTCACAAGCGTTTACTCCTGCGGGCGGTTCCTTTGCATCAGTTGCAAGAGGAACGGGGCAAGAATCAAGAGCCGCGAAAGCATTGGACTGAACTTCACGCTTAATTTTCTTGGTTGGACGCGGCTGATTCATCATTGCCATCGCAAGAATTAGAGAGTCCTTATTCCCACTCTTGCTATTACCCATCAGCATGAGCGGGACAAGCATATTCTGATCCATCATGCCATTATTGCCGCTCATCATAGACAGAGCCAAAATGGTAGAAACATCCATGTCCGCGCCATCAGACAGCATCATCATAGCCATCGGATTCAAACCGAACGGATTGTCGTCACTAGGCTGAACCATGTTCTCAAAAGGATACATGATTTTGGTCACAAAATCGAAACCAAACATATTCTTCGCAGGAATAGCAATCTTCTGCTCACTTGCCTTGGGGTCAACAACGGTGAAAGTACCATCGGAATGGACATTGGTAACAGTCACATAGTTACTGGCATTGATAATAACATCACCAACACGCACCTGAGATACTGCCACGGGAATCTTGAACAGCATATCGGTATCAAAGGTCATACCAGTAACGTCCATGACCTTGTCGTTAATCTTGTCATACGCACGGTAACGGTTATCAAAACCAAGAACCGCGACACCATAAATAGACGGCTTCAGTTCGGCGGTGTGAGGAACCTTACCAAAGTCAATATTCAGCATCTTAGAAAAATCCATTTTAGACTCCTTTTCTTTCTCTTTTGAGTTAAACATATCGGTAACTGTTTTATCAGCTTGGTCTAAGAATCCATTAATCATATTGTTCAACCAATTGCTGTCAACGGAAACAGAACCCGTATCACTAGGTTTAAGGGTGTATTTATCAGCATCATAAGTTTGAAGTTGAGCATTGAGCAAGTCATTATCGGTTAGATTGGTAAGACCAGAATTGTCCCAATGCACTATATCACGCGGACTAGCAGCTGAAACTGTAACAGTTCCATTTGTTTTAGCGGTAATTTTTAAAGGTTGCTTAGTGGCATCAATAGGACCAAGGTCTCCATGTCCACCCTTTGGCTGATAAGCAAAATAGTCATCTGGATAGAATTTAGTACAATTATCGCAATCTTCTTCACAATAATCGGGATGAACACAGGTACCACATCTAGCCGTTCTATCAGTTATCAATTTTTCAATTTGGTCATGTGTAATTAAAATATCTTGGTCTTCTGGGCGCCAAGCCATAATAGTTAATTTTTTGCCATCCTTTTGGACAATACGAATTTTAGGATAAAATACTGTTCCAGTTCTATTTTGATGCTCATATATCAAATCAATATCATCAGAATATCTAATCTTAAAATACTGTAAGAAAAGAATATCTTCATAAGAACAAGCAAAAATATTCTTTAGCTTACAATCTTTCTGATATGCTTCATAATCGTCAAAGACACTAGTAACAAGCATCTCGGTATTGTAGCTGTAGCCTTTTTCGTTCACTGGATCTTTAAGAATTAACAATTCGTTATGTTTGCCAAGATACATTGGCGAAATCAGCTTATAAACATAGTTCTTTCCGCCAAAAGCACCATTATTCCTTTTGAACTGGATTGTAATAAAAAATTCTTTAGCCAAACAATTCACCCCATCTCTTGTTCAAAAGCAAACACAGTGAATTGGCAAGCGTTTCATTTTCAAAACGGATGACAGGTGAAGTCCATCCATGTTTTGATTCGTTTGCGCGCCCACTATAATTTTTCTCACAAAACTTCATATATACTGGATAATCCAAACCAAGAACTCGCGCTTGGGCAACATCCATGAAGCCAAGGTCTCCGTTTGGGTCTAGTTTCTTTTCGACAACAATACTTTCTTTAATGCGAAACTTGCCTGGCGCAAATTCGTCCTTACACACATAGAAAGGTTCGTTGCCGTAATACTTAGGATCAATCATTTTTATTCTCCAAGAGATAAACAAGTCTATTTTCAAGCATTTCTGCCATCTGCATTGCGTCCTCGCGCTTGTTAAACATTGGGCCGCCAAGATAATGAGGAAGGCAAACTTCTTTGCCAAATCGCTTGAATAAATAGGCGATATAGTTCTCATAACTTAAACCAAGCAACCTTGCGGGAAGAATCCGATAGGTGCCACAGAGAGGACCAATCTCTTTACACAAATCATCGGTAACAGTGCAAGTATATTTAGACAAATCGCAAGGATGCTCAATACACTGAAAATACTTCATTGTTTACTCGCTTTCTTTATACTTTGAAATGTAGTTAAGGTTCATTGCCGCGCGCTCTGCATCGGTGAGAATAGTCCACGACTTAAAATTGTCGGGAAGTTTAATCTGGTCAACAGGGAGCGGTTCAATAGGGCCATCTTCAAGAAGCTGCTTTGAAATATCCTCGAAGTAAATAAGGTCCGCATCCTTTTTGGTTTTCTTCGCGGGAGCCGGTACTTCGCCAGATACATATTTCTTTACGGTTGCTGCGGAACGATGTAATCGGCGTGCAGTTTCTGCATAACTACCTGTCTCTGCATAAACTTTTTTAATTTCAGCAATATCATTTTCACTTAAACGCGCCAAGGATAAATCACCTCTCCCTCTTTCTCGTAAGGCACATTCCGCCAATCTCGCTTCTCATTGTAAGGGTCTTCGTTTTTCCAAACATCCAAGTCCTCAACAATGAACTTATTCATATCTCGAAGCAACTTTCGCACAGAGAAATTAAAATGTCCACCCGAAAGTTTTTCATACATATGAGTAGTATGTTTCTTAGTTTTCTTATCGTAGAAATCTACAATGGTAAAGAGTAAACCACCACTACCGTCATCGAAAGAATGCCAGTTAGCTTTCTTTTGATGGACTACAAAACGCCCTTTCCACAAATCATCATTTTCAATGACTTGATTGACAAAACGCATATCGGCATTGAATTTTCGCTGAGTAGCTTTTCTCAATTTAAAACTCATATCTAATCCCCTTTCTCATTTTCTATAATAATTATAGCACAATTTCATTCAAAAGTCAACTCTTATAGAAAACAATAATGCCGTGAAACGGGTCATGCAAATCCATCGTATCTCGAAAAGCATAAACCTCTTTATCCAAGATACCATTATCACGGACATACTTTCCGCGCTTGCCTTCGAGAATCTGTCTATTGAAACCAATAGCATCAAAGTCTTCAATTTCATAAGGATAAATAGCATCTTCATCACCGCATTTGGTAATGCCAATGTCGGTAACGACTGAGCATTTCTCAACAAATTCTCGAATGGTCATTTTATTTCTCCTTTTTCATTTACTATAAATATTATATCATATTTTCGCGCGCAAGTCAATAGAAAAGAGCCTAGTCCATTACAGACTAGGCTCTAAGATGAGAAAAGAAAGGAGACATTTGTTAGTTAATCGTGGTGCGCCGAGCGGTACTTGAAACCACATTTCATTCTTAGGAGGAACGTGTTCTATCCAATTGAACTATCCGCGCATAAAATCTGGCTTTATTTTTCATCGCGCCAGAACGATGGAAAGGATAAAATGGAGCGGCTGAAGAGACTTAAACTCTTGACTTTCGGATTAGAAGTCCGATATTCTATCCAACTGAATTACAGCCGCATAAAAGTGCGGCTTTATTAGCGTCGAGCCGTAAACGACAAGAAGATTAAACGTTCGTAGAAATTTTTAGGAGATACGCCCAAAAAGAATTGAACTTTTATCTTTGGTTTCGTAGACCAATATTCTCTCCGTTGAACTATGAGCGCATAAAACAAGACCAACAATACGTTGCTCTACCATTGAGCTAAACACTCCCATTTAAGAGAAGATGCCGTTAGATTCGAACTAACATCCACGGGTTACAAGCCAATCGAATATGCTGTGATGGTCTTTAAATGGTGCGCTTGACAGGACTTGAACCTGCATCTGACAGATTAAGAGTCTGCGATTCTTCCATTGAACTACAAACGCATAATGGAGCCGGAGGGGAGATTCGGACTCCCGCGAGCATACGCTGACGGCTTACAAAACCGTTGTAATCGACCTCTATACGACTCCGGCACGGTAGCCCGATAATTTAAAGAGTTCCAGGCCGTTTTTCTCTAATACGATTTACGCTTTCTGGTTAGTATCATTCCCGTTCTACAACGTATCTTTTGATTTGCAGTTTCTCAATACTTTGATTCAATAGGCAACTAGTATCCCATTAAATCGTTTCTTGAGACTTACAGGTATCAACACCTATGGTCGACCAGGGCGGATTTGAACCGCCAAATTCTTCCTTGAGAGGGAAGTAAGTTTAGCCATTTCCTTTACTGGCCGCTAAAATGCGCGAGTGACTTTGAAGCAAATACTCTGGGCGACGTTTTCTCGCGCGTCTTACAAGCGAACTCCACTCATAAGCCCTACCCTAGTTCTTTAGATAACCGATAGGAGTTCTACGGCTATCATGCAACTGGTACTCCGAGCCTGAATCGAACAGGCACTCTTTCGATTATCAGTCGAAAATTTTCACCAATTAAACTATCGGAGTAAATAAGTGGCCCCTGCGAGACTCGAACTCGCTTTTACGGGTTGAAGGCCCGTGGTCCTAATACCAGTGTAGACGAAGGGGTCATAATAAAAAGCGACATGGATTAATTGCTTTTGCAGGGGACGATTTCTCCCGTGCCATAAATGCGCATCACGTTGACAATTATTAGAACGTCAATCCGTTCCACCATCGAAGCTGGTGCAATTTATCCGACGAAAGAGAGCTTGTAATCATTTCGTCATTCATGTCTATTGATTTTAGTTCAGTCTGACTTCCAAGTTCATCAAACTGTCCAGCCTGCACCGCGTGGAGGTATCAATTATAGCAGGCCAACCACTCAATTAAGAGTGGCGAAGCAATCTTTTCTAGCGCCCTGTCACTTTAGGCTAAGATTGCAAGTAATTTATGAACGCAACTTCTGCGTTAGGAGGTTTGGCTCGGTTCAGCTCCATTTCTGGTAGCCTGTGACCCCTCTCGTAAAACCTAGCAGCTCACATTTTTGCTCAGTGAAGTGTCTGCCAACAAAACTGTCTATCCCACTAGTTCAGTTGCCACCTGGGATTGAAGTATTTATTGAACGCGCTTCCGCGAAGAACGGTTTTTCGTTTCTTGGTTCAGAACAAGTACTTCCTGCAACACCGACATCTCTCAACCTCACCACCGTACCTCTATTTTATACCGCTGAGCATTGGGCAGTTGCGCGGTGTATGAGTTCGTCCTTTAATAACTCACACGCTAAATGCACTCTTTAGTTTAACGACTCCACAGAGCTGTCGTGAAAGTTAAGTAATCTTTCCTTAACTTTCTATAAATATTATAGCATAGATTTGAAGAAAAGTCAATTATTCAAATCCATGTTTCTTTGCGGCGAGGTCAAGTCCTTCAAGAGTCTCATCAGTCTGACGAATGATTTCGCCATTGACGTAATTTACACGCTTGATAAAGTGAGCTTGATCATTAGGGATAAGAAGTTTTTCGCCAGTCAAACCACGATAAATTTCACCATAGAAGTCTTCGCTATTGACTTCAATTGCAGATTCTTCATCCATGAGAATGTCATACTTCATTGCTTTGCCGATAAGCATACGCAGATAAGATTCACGAACGGTATGCCATTTGGACTCATAATCTTTTTCGTTCATAATCTCATTTCCTTTCCTCATTTTCTATAATAATTATAGCATAAGGTTGGAGAAAAGTCAATAATTTTATCTAATAAACATTTCCAAAACGCTTTTATAAAAGGGGCTATAATATAATATTAAGGTAGTTTCTATAAAAACTTTCATCATAATATAGTCAATATCAGTTACATTTTGAATATCCTCAATTGTTATTTGTGTTCCAAGAGCTGCGATGTATCTCATAATTTCTTCATTGGTATATTTTTTACAACAAACATAACGCCATAAAGTTTTATATTTTTTCAATACTGGCATCCAATATGTATGTCTAAAAACGGAAAAATCTAAATCATCTCTATTCCATTCTGATAATACCATGAGGATACTTTCAGCAGAAGTATTCAAAATCATTTCTGGCGAAGCAAAAGTTAAATTAGATATAAAATTTTGCGCTGGCTCAGAAGTATGATGAAAATTATCTATATATTTATTAATTTGTTCATAAATATCTTTAATTTTTTCTTTAGAATTGTCATTTTGTAACTCAAGAGTAGAATTAATTAATTTATGAGATTCTTCAATTTGCCGGAGGACATCTTCAACCCAAAGAGGAGAAAGTTTTTCAAATTTTTTTAGTTTTTCTTCCATTAAATTAAGTTTAGGACAGATTACTCTGATAGCCTTAACATCTTCCATTAAGCTCATATCTGAAAAATAACATTCTAAATTTAATTTATCAAAAATTTGAATTAAATAAGAAATAATTTCTTCATTACTTTTTTTCTCTGGAATAAAATAATCATGATTATATGTATCTATTTCAACAATTTTATCAAAAATATCTTCTTGTAAACAATTGCCTTGAGAAATATTGTTTAAAGCAGAATTTAAAAAATTAATTACTCCGCATTTACGAAACGGGGTTTGAAAGCAAAATTCTGAATCGCGATAAGTAGAAACTCCTTGATAAATTTCTGTAATAGTTCGTTCAATAGCAATATCGAAGCAGGGGAAACTACCGAAATTTACTCTCGAAGTTAAATTAATCGGATCAATCAATAATGCACAAAGAGTGGGGACTTTAAAATTATATGACAAATCAAAAACATAAAAAATATATCCAGCTTTTTGAATATTTTTTATTTTTTCTTGAATATCTTTATTTTCAATATTATTAAGATTTAAAGCGTAATAATGTTCACATTTTTGTAAGAAAAAATTAGCTGTGCCAATTCTTTCACAAAGTTCACTCATTGCCTGAGAAAGTGCTTCTGGAATAGTATTACCGGCAGATAATCCCATAGAAGTCCAAGAAATAGAGGCAAGTCTTGGATCTATATAAATAACTGAATTATTTTTTACAGAATAAAAAGGAATTCCAATTAAGGTTCCAAATTGCATATTTAAATATCTTTTAACATTAGTTTCATTTTTTAATAATCTTGTCAAAAAATTTGCTATTTCTGGATTATTTTGTTGAATATAATTAAAATCAATAAATTGTTCATTTTTATTAAAATAATATCCTTTTTCATTTTTATTCATATCCATAACAGATTGAATAAAAATAGAATTACAAATTAAGGGATGCATATTACAAAAACGTTCATATAGTTCGGCATAGCCGCTTGCAAGACAAAATTCTTTAGTCATTCCTTTTCCATTTGACTGAATAATATACAAACCATCTTTAAATAATTCCAAATGTGTAGTCCAAGTGCCAATTTCAGATGAAAAAGTTTTTTCAGTTACTGTGCATCCTTTTGATTTAAAAAAATCTTTTAAAATATTAACAGTTTCTATTGGCTCTCTTTCTTTAAATTTCTTTTTTAAATTAGTCAAAATAAGCTCCTTCTTTAATTTTTTCTAAAGTAATTTGTCCATAAGCGTTAAAAGCGCTAAGATTATCTTGAATGGGATTTTTCTTTTTTACAGAATAAATAGGCTCAACAAAAATTTCTCCATCTTTTGTTATAGTAATTTTATCTTCTTTTAAAATTAGACCACAATTTCTTTCTATCCGATTATAAGAAATCTCATTTATACCACGTTTTCTTAGTTCTTCCTAAGTTACGTTACCATAATTTTCAGTTCGAATAGTATCAGTTAAAAAAAATTCTCCTTTATTATCCCATTCCATTTTTAATCCTCTCATACTCTTTTAAAAGTTTTTTTGTAACTCCACTTTGAGAATTTTCCTCTCGCGCGAGTTGTTTTAAATAATCAATAATGCCATACTTTTCATATAATTTAATTAAATTATTTAATTTAGATTCAAAAAATTTACAAACAACAGGAATAGGCATAAAAAGATCATTATTATATTCCATTTGCGCACCAAAACAACCTTTTAGACAAAAAGCATTAAATTTGCAAACATCACATTTAGGATTGCAAATAACGTTATCTCCAAATAAAATCCTAGTAGCAAGATAAGGATTATTTGCTTTTATTCCAATAATTTTATTTAAATCATCAGTTTTAAAATAGCCATAAACATTTTTTTCATAGCTAGTTCTATGACAAGGACAAATTGCTAAATCTCCTAGTCGAATACATAAATGAGAAGGAATAGTACATCCTGGATAAGAACTCGCGAGATTTAGTCCATAAGGAGTATAATTACTAACAGTTAAATCTGGTATAATTTCATTTTGTCTTTTGGGGAAATTAAATAACGCTTTAGTAATTAATTCTGAATTATAATTGCATTTTTTCGCCAAATCCTCTATTAAATAATCCATAAAAGCATTATAATCATTTATAGATTCATCTGTCCAATCAGCATTTCTAACCTCAAGCATCATCAAAGAGTAAATATTCATTTCATACTCTTTAAATTTTTCTTCCCACCATTGATAATTTTCAATCCAATATTTTACTGACTGCGCGGACACCATCGGATGAAATCCAAAATCATTATGTCGCGCAAATAAAAAAGCTCTTTCATAAAAATCATCTTCTTTAATTTCGCCAGAATTTAAAGGACGCATTTTATTTTCAATAATTTTACCATCTATTGAAAGAGAAAAACATAAATCAACACCTATTTTTTTAAATTTATCAATAAAATTTTGAACACTAAAAAAAGTTTCGTCTTTTGACAAAAAACTACCATTACTAGGAATAGAAAAAGCGCCTATGTAGCCAGGATTCTTTTTACAAAAATTATATAAGCAAGTTAAAAAATCTTGTCCTAATTTAAGATGCCAAATTTCTCCAGAAAATAAATCAATATTAGGAATATAAAAATCATTTTCTTTAATCCAATTTAAAACTGAATTTAAATTTTTTAAAATATTATCTTTAGTATTAATATTATGAGGATAAAGTTCATCATATTTTACTAAATAACAATATTCACATTTTTGATTACAAGTAGGGGTAACAAAAAATTCTATCTGAGTTGCATTACTTAATGGATTTTTATCAGATGGTAATTCTTGATTTTTCCAGTTATTAAAAAAACGAGATTCTAAGAGAAAAGTTAATAATTCATCTTGCTCTTTCTCATATTCTTTTTTATTTAAAAGACTATCATATTTATCAATCATTTATATCCTCACAAATATAATCTAGTGCTCCGTTAAGTAATAATTTTAAAATACCATTTGGCATAATAATAAAAGAGCCAGTGATATTATAATTATTTTTAATGCAAAATGCTGTCCGATCAGATATTTTTTTTGCAGCTTCAAGTGCGATTGGTTCTTCAGAATATTTTTTATCTATTTGTCCAGCTAAAGCTAAAGTTACAATTTGAATTACCATATTGCTCAATCGAAAAGTTGTTTTAGGATTTTCAAAATAACTCATTTGAAGCTCATGAGATTGATAACTTTTATCTGATAAACAATATTTACAACAATCTTTATTTGAAATATATTTTTCGAAGGAAATAGTTTTCTTTTCAATTCCTTTTGAGTCAGAAAAATCTTTTTTATATTGTTCTACCAAATGAATAAAACTTTCATGACAACTTGCAATAACATTATCTGGTAAAAATCCTAACATATTTTTACCGGAACCACAAGTATGCTGAGGCGAATAATAACTTAATGAAGGAAAATTAGTCGCGTTATTATTTGAAAAAGGAGTTATTTGCCAATAATATTTAAAATATCCTAAGTCTCGATTTTCTCGTTCTATTTCTTTACACCACTTACAAATTTGCGCAAATTGTAAACCTATTTCTTTTGTAACTGGAGAAGGAACTGCGGTGTTGGGAATACAAGGCTGCATAATAATATTTTCTTTATTTAATATTTTTATTTTATTAATAAAATATTTTTCTAAAAATTGATAATATTCAATAATTTTTTCTTTAGAATCTAAAAGACTAATAGAATGATTATCTAAAGTACCTTTAGTAAAAATAGTCAAAATAACATTATCAGGCAATTCTTCCAGTCTATTTACAAAAAGTTGAAAATTTTCAAGGCATTTTTTAGTTGTTCCTTTTCCTCTATTTATATCATTAATATATTCTGGCCCATCAATTGATAATTGAAGTTCAAAATTAAAAGTTCTAAAAGAATATTCTCCAAATATTGAAATTAAATCAAAAAATTTGTCTACCCATAAATCAAAAGAAAAATTGGTCGAAGAAAACATTGTATCAAAATAAGGATAATAAGAAATCAATTGACGAATTAGATTGTGCATTCTTTCCATTCTAAGGAATGGCTCTCCACCCCAGGTTTCAATTCTTCTTAATTGTCCTTTGTTGGAGAAATATTCTTTTACTCTTTCAAAATAATAATTGCCTTGAAAACTTTCTTCCAATTTCTTATCAATAATTTTTAATGCGGGATTTTTATCTATACAACAATAAGCGCAATTTAAATTACAAATTCCGCAACTGTAAAAAACAGCTGTATCTCGTTCTAATTTTTTATTTATGCTTTTGTATTCGTATTCCATATATCTACCTTTTGTTGATTGCCATTAGAACCATGACTATGATTGACATTACTTTTTGTACCGTTCGATTCTCCTACATTAGTACAAGTATTATTAAAATGATGCTCTGGCCCGTGTCCATCAGTTCCATTCCATTTACTGCCATTATCGTTTGTTCCATTACCATTCGCACCATTACTACAAGTACCATTGGTATAAGTTGCTTTATTTCTACATTTTACTCCTGCTAAACTAGAGATACTAGAATTTATTCCTGTCCAATCGGTTGCTTTTATAATTTGTCCTTTAGAAACTGTAGAATAACTCCCATAACTAGCAGTTGATAAATATTCATCTCTTTTTAATTCATCTAACTTTGTTGTTAAATTATTTAAATCTGAAGCATAAACATCTCTTCCTGCTCCTATTGGATTAGATAATTGTGCAATTCCTCCGCCATAACTTCCAATAGTTCTATTAAGAGTAGCGTACCAATTACTAACTTCAGAAGCTCCTATTGTCCCGCCCTAAGTCCAAGCCATTTATTTCACCTCTTTTATAATTATTATAGCATAAAATTACTTTCATGTCAAAAAAAGAGCTTAGATTTTACTCTAAGCTCTCAAATTTATTTTCTATTATTTCTAAAGATTTCTCCTAAGCTGCCTGATTCGCAATTAAACGACGTTCTTCTTGAGAAATCTCACTGTCAAGCTCTTTTCCAGTAGAATTTTTATATAATTCTCCATAAAAATCGCCTAAAGGAGATAACTTTGCGATTGCATTAAAATACATTTCTGCAATTAAAAGTCGATTTAATTCATCACCACTAATCTTATAAAGAGGTTTTATATCTTCAAATGTCATTGCTTTTCACCTCAATGGAAAAGTAGCATCCAGCTCGCCCAAATCTGAACAAAATGTACCAACTGATCCTCAATCAAATTAAAAGTCCCTTTGTTGGCTTTTTCATTATCTACCATCGCATGAATTACAGTATTAAATCCAACCAACGCGCTAAACAGCCAACCAGCTTCATTCCACCCACTAGTCATGCCCATATAACCCAATAGCGGCAAGCAAACCAAAAAACTCCACATGAAAGAATGCTCAACAAGAGCAATCATCCAGTCATTCTTATACTGAGACTGCGGGTAATTCTCTTTCCACCACTTTTTTTGTTTAAACTGCGCGAGAACGCCCTGGAGGTTATAGTCAGCAATTAGATGAAGAAACAACATCGAAAACAAAATCAAATAAGCCATTAAAGCTCCTCCATTACTTCCAGATAAGCCTTAATCATATCCATGCGCTCAAGACCCATTTTCTCGCCTAAAAATCTAATATTCTCTTCAAAAGGCTCAACTCTATACAGTTCACCATTTAGCATATCGCGCAAATAATCTTTAAATCTTTTCCCACTTGGAGTCAGATAAAATTCAGTTTTTTTCATTCTTCAACCTCTTTATACATTGATTGCGGCAAAACAATAGTTTCACCTTTCCCCTTAAACAACCATTCATAATCTTTCTTTTTATACTTCTTAAAACATTGCGGGCAAACAACTTTGTCTTCGTGAATTGCTTCACTTGCAACATTTACATCATCAAAATCAATACGCCCGCCGCAAGAACAAAAGAAAGTCACTAAGTTGTCTGTTGGCAAAATCGGTCCTTGAGGTGTCATCACGGGCTGCGCGGGCAACGAAACACTCACAATATAATTATCCATTAATCCACCATCCAAGCATACTCATAAACTCTACGATAGTCGTTACTTTTTCGAGTCGAAAATTTTTTATTCCTGCGTACCGCTTGATTTGCTTTTCTCTTGAAATAACGATAGCGACTGGCATGCCCAAGCTGACGAAAATAAATTTTCTCAGCCCTATACTTTCCGCGCCAAGAATAATAATCTCTGTATTCGCCAGGAACTTTGAAATTATAATCAACTGGAGCTTCATTATGCAAGCTCCAATGATACCCTTTATTTTTAGCATAAGTTAAAAAATAAGGAGAAGGATAACCAGTGTTCTGGCTTAAAAAATACTTCCTATTAAATTCTTTTTTCTTCGCGGCTCGACGCTCCGCACGAGTACGGGGATGACTCATAAACATTGCTCCTCAAATTTAGCTTCAAACTGTTCAACCAACATTTCGTTCAATTCTTCACGAAGCTGATTCGCAGTTTTGCCTTTGTCTGCGGGCTGGTCATGCTCCCAACGGTCACATACATTGTAAAGCATAGTATTCAAATCAAACATCTTAAGTGCTTCTTCTTTGGACATGGTGCCATTTTTTACAGCGAGTAAAGTATCGCGTAAATTTTCAGAATAAGTAGAATAAGGATACTCGTCTCGTTCAAAGGCATGAAGAAAAACAAAATAGTGTAACACCACATCAACAAGAGTTTTTCGGTCGCCTTTCTTATCCCAATCCAATCGCTCGAATTTCTTACTCTCATAAGTACTTCTAAGACAATTCACCACACGCCAATAGAATTTAGGCAAAACCGCGGTAAAACAATCCAAAGTTTTAAGAGGATTTACTCCATCATTCCAGTCAGTCCAACGCATGGCAGTAGTATACTTAGAAGTTGTAACTTCAAGAGCATGAAAATCTGCGTTCATCAACGCTTCAACAAAAACACGAAAATCTTTAACAACAACGTGTTCTCCATTTGGAACACCGTTTTCATTGACATACATCAACTCTTTTGAAACAGGCTTACGGTTTAAAGCCAAATCTTCAAGAGAAGGCATAACAACTAAGTAAGAATCAACATCAGACTCTTTAGTTTCAAGAGCATAGTTCTGGGAGCCATAAACTGATGCTAGAACAACATCGTAGCCTCTTTCACGCGCAAACTTTTCATGTCGCATTAGCTGGTCAAAAACCTTTTCATCAAAAGTAGCAAGTTCCTTCATATCCATTCTTCCTTTCTCATTTTCTATAAATATTATACCATACATAAACAAAAAAGTCAATAGGCTAGATACCTATTGACTCAAAATTAACCGTTTAAGCGCTCTGAAATCTTCTTGATGCCATTAGTAGCTTCATCAATTTCAGATTCAGCTTGAGATTTAATTTTATTAATATCCGCTTGAACGCAACGAAGTAAAGCAACTGTATCTTTATCGAGACGTTCTTTCTGTCGAGGATCGTAATTGATCGCGCGAGGACCATTTCTTGCTTCTTCGCGTTCATAATAATATTTTACCGCAGCTTTATATTCTTTAGCGGTCTTAAAATAAACCCAATACCAAGTTTTACCATCTTTAAACCTCAAATAGCGTCTTGGCGGATAATTATGCTCATCAATATTCCACCGCGCGGGATTGACAGAATAAAAATCGACAAACTGTTTGTAAGACAAGCATACTTTATGCTCAATAAAAATAGACCTATCGTCCTCTTGGACAAGGTTATCAATTACATCTTCAAAGTTTACATCATATAATTTAAACTTATCTAGCTTCTTTTCTATCACGGTTGGAATAGCATAAATAGATGTTGCAATTCCAATAATAGGACATACCATAGATACAATTTCGTCTTCGTCATATTTCACATTGCATAAAGCAGAAATAAGCATAACAAAGCTAAAAATTATCATATGAATAATCAAAAGTAAAAGCATTATTCAAGTACTCCATTCGTTAAAACTATCGTGCGTCCGTCCATACTCCAAAAGTCAGCTTTGAATTTAATGGTTTGTCCAGTGCTAACTCTCTGATTAACGTCAGTAAAATAAATCATAATCTTCGCGCCAAAAGGAGACGGGTCACTTTCGCTATTGCATATTACATATAAGCCAGGAATTTCTCCATAATCCCAATAGAAATCTTCAGTGGATACGATTACTCGTCCATCTTCAGAAACAGAAATCTGGTCAGCCTTAATTTCACCCTCAAATTTCAAGTCCATTCTTTGCGCGGACAGAGAGAAATCTGTTCCTTCTTTCCAAGAGTCTCGATACTGTTTAGCCAACTTTTTAATAGTAATGTTATCATTATATTCTGACGTAACGGTAATCTGTTTTGTCTTGCCGAATACTTCTTTATCGGCATAAGTGTATGAGCAACATACAAAAACAATAACAGCTGCCAAAGCAATAGATATTACATTTTTCAAAAATTCTTTCATTTCAATCCTCTTTCTCAATTTTCTTGCGCTTGGCGCAAAGATTAGTAATGCGCTCATCGGGATTTTTAATCATGCGATGACGCAAAATTTGAAATGCTCGTCCAAGAGTGGGAGCATTGATGGTAGAAACTCGTCGAGTGGATTTACCGTCTTTGGTATAAGTATAATACAAAGTCCAAACAAACATTTCCATAATGCTCCTCCTTTTGAGTTTGGTTTAATTGCGCGGGACAGTATACCAAACAGTGGTGAAAACTTTATTGTTTCCCGCACAGAATTGAGAGAAGTCAAGAACATCAACTTCGGGATGTTCTCGTAAGAATTTCTTTACTCCAAATAAATCCAGTGCGCTGTAATTATTTTGATTAGGATCACACTGAAAGGTCAAATGATGAAGTTCTCCAACTTCTTTTCCTTGATAAATCATTTTAATCCTTTCTGATATAAATATTCAACATCGGCTGATTAGTTTTCAAATCAATTGTACTTCTCGCGCAATCAATGGAAAGCTCAAAAAATTCAATAGGTAAATGACCCATATTGCCAGAATAGAGTTCTTTAAGACTATTGGTGTCAATAACTCTTGTTCTTTCGACCCCTGGGAAGATTTTAAACAACTTTTTAACTTTCATTACCACACCTGTCCTAATTCGGAATCATTATAATAAACAAGAATATAATGACTTTTATCTTCGCTTTCGGAGAATATTCCATTCACTTTCTGCGCACAAAAGAACTCATATTCGTCTTCGCCCATTAAATCTTTTACAGTCCCCGCAAAATGCGGGCTTTCGCTATAACAATCGCCTGCAATTTCAATCCATTGATATTTACACAACACATTGAGCAAATCCTTAACAATCATTCTCCATCTTCCTCTCTTGATTTTCTATAAATATTATATCATAAATTTATTCTAAAGTCAATAAAAAAGACCTCAGATTTTACTCTGAGGTCCTTTCTTCATAAACGTAATGCGTCTATCTTTTACATCGAACTTGCCAATGGTGTCTCTTCACAGAATCGAACTGTGCATAGGTTGCTTATGAAACATCCATGAGTTCCCAGCTCAAGAGACATGAAACGGGAGATGCCCACTCCCGCAAAGGGTTTCACACTTAGGCGGTGAAAAAGCCATCCTTAATAGTAGCCATTCCAAACCCAACTATTAAGAATTTCACCCGCGCATTCATTCCAGACCTCTTTTGTTACTAGATACTCCCGGTTTGAATGCGCGAGCGGTTAAAAGCATTACCAAATAATACTTACTTTTATTCTTCCATTAAGAAGAGTTTGCTGCTATCCGAGTATCTATTCAGAGGGACAGATTTCTTACGTGCCTGTCGTAAAGCCGCCAGTAGAACTTTCCACTGGATTAGGTGGACCAGGGAGATAAACTCCAGCCCGATTTAATCAAAGATTGGTGTTCTTTTACTCTAATTAAGTATTCGGCATTATGATTCCTATTATACCGCGGTCTATTTGGAATCTCAGCGTACCGTACAATGCGTGTCTAGCCCAGGCATTGTTCCGCTTCAGCTATAATCCTCTGAGAGGGTTAAACCTAATTAGAAACTCTGATTAATGGTGTGCGAGAAGGGAGTTAAACCCTCGTCCCTTGCTTGGAAGGCAAGGATAATTGTCGTTATACCACTCGCACATATAAGAGGGAGTTTTCAGACTATCCCTCACGTCCCGTCCATAGGGTTTTAGAACTCCTATGCGTTCAAGGTTACTTTCGTTTTCTTTGTTTTATAGACCGATTTCAAATGACTAAGCCACATATCGCTAAGCGCCGGTGGTAGTTTACCTCAAATCCATCCTATCTCTGTCTCCGCAAATTTACTAGTCTTAGCGGTATCGACTGGACAGTTTAACGACTTATCTAGGTCCAAACCTCGCGAGTTTGACGCCTTATCTCCTAGGCGCAAGGCTCGTAGTCCTTCCGAACTACTATAACGGCGGCGGAGAGAATCGAACTCTCGACCTGTGAGAGACAGTCACTAGTTTTAGCCACTAAACTACGTCGCCATATAAAAGAGGAAAATTACTTTTCCTTGTCACCTTTATACCAAGCCAAATCAATTTCGCTCAACTTAGCCCAGTTCAAACTAGGATACATATTGTCTTTTTCGCGTTCATCAAACACGGCAAAACCAATCAGCCAATCATTACCAAGGTTGATTGCTTGCCGCAGATAAACATACTGACAAACTCCATCATAGCCATCGTCCAGACCAAGTTTTTCATCTTCCTTATACCAAAGACGAAACAGCTTATCCTTAGCATAACTATTGAACCAGTCAGCAAAATTTCCAACAAAAAAGTCCATAATATTTCCTTTCTTGAATCAAGTGGTCCCTCATGATGGTATCGAGCCATCCCGGCGTAAACGCGCTGGATTTACAGTCCAGCTCCAATCCTTATGGTCTAATGAGGGATAAAGCAGAAGCCGCGCAAACGACTCCAGAAACTCTTTCTACACATGGTAGACGAGCTGATGGTGCGCGTGAGAAGACTTGAACTTCCAGTCTGACGGATTAAAAGTCCGCGATTTTACCATTAAACTACACGCGCATGAAACAGAATATTAAGAAGCGTTCTGTCATCGCTCTTGGCGGACGGTGAGGTAGTCGAAACCCCATTAGGAGATTAACAGTCTCTTGTACTAGCCGTTGTACGAACCATCCATAATAAAATCAAGACGATTTTCGTTTTTATCATCCATTATCAATTAAAAACATTAAAAAGTTTTGCAGAAATCGTCTTTTAAAATCCCATTCCAATCCACTCAAGACAGCTTCTTACCAAATTTGAATTTTAAGTTCAGTTTGTAAGTATTTTGCTGCTTCTGTCTTTCATTTTCTATAAATATTATATCATAGAAATCATAAAAAGTCAATTCATTCGGTGAGCAGTTTCAATCTCACGCAAGCTCATAGGGATTTCGTTTAACAGCGTCGGATATACCGCGGCTTTCACGTTCCCACGCTAGAGCTACCCTATTGTCTTAGCGATTTTTAATTCTTATCTACGAATGAATCTCATTTTCTATAAATATTATAGCATAGGAATTAAGAAAAGTCAAATCATTGAAAGTCATCTTCTGTCCAATGAAGACCTTTATAAGTGAGATAGCGTTTAAAATCTTCAATAAAACGCCAATAGTCTTTGCCTTTTCCTTTTTCAAAAGGAAGTTTGTTGTACTTGTAAAAATCATGTGTATATGCAATCCACAAAAGCCAAATCAAATTGGTGTCTTTTGCTTGAACATGGATTTTATTGCGTGGCTGATAGACAGGATTATGATAAAGAACGTAATATTCATTATGAACATTCTCTACCGTCCAATTAGATTGCGGAGTAAGAATCTCAAAAAGATATTTCTTTGCCTTATTTGAGCGGAATACATGAGCGCCACCAAAGCAGAACTCAAAATAATCCATCAAATCGTCATAGACCCAATCACTGGCAGGCGCAGAATTAACTTTCTTTTTCTTCTTACTCATTGAAGTCCTTTCAAGTCTCAATCAAAATGAACGAATAGCCAGGAACCTTTTCGCGCAAATAATCATAAATTGCATTGCATTTCTTCAAATAAGCAATTGCACTCATATCGAGATTTTCTGGAATAGGCTTGCCATTGAGATAAAGTTTCAAATAGCAATCATAACTCCAATTATCTGCAAAAAGCAAACCGAGAATATAAGAATAGTCTTCTTCAACATCCTCTTTCTTGAGAATCCCAGCATCAACTAGCTCATCCTCAAGAACTCCATAACCAATAACGGGCGCAGTCAAAATCTCCATTAATCGAAAAACTCCTCAAAATAATCCAAAAACCACTTCTCAACTTTTTCAAACCATCGAATCAGTTTCTGCTCCCAAGTCAGATTGGTTTTGATTGCGGCTGAGCGATGATTTCGTTTTCTCTTTTGGTCACTGCATTTCGACCGTTTGCTGGATAAGTTTTTCTTATAAGCACTCGTCCCAACTGTCGGACGCGCATAAACCAATTTAGTCGTTTTCAATTTGCCCATAACAACTTTCCTTTCTATTGGTGCGCAAGGTGGGATTTGAACCCACAAATCCTACGTCCTTAGCGTAGTGTCTATGCCGTTCGACTACTCGCGCATGGAGCAGCGGGTGAGAGTTAAACTCACTAACTTCGGCTTTGCAGGCCGCTATGCGGTCGACGCATCTCCGCTGCATATAAAAGGGAGAATTGCTTCTCCCTTAAAAGAAAGAGGTGTACTATGAGAGTAAGGAATCAACTTCCAAACTCTATAAATATTATATCACAAAATTAAGAAAAAGTCAATTAAATAATATCCTGCATCTCTTCAATCATCTTCTGGATTTCGGTATTCTCCATATCCAGTTCATGACTACGCTTTGCCGCGAAATCAGCATACTTCGTAATCTGGTCAAGCAGCACAGTTGCTCGTTTCTGATAATCGTAAGTGTAATTAGCCAGGGCATGGTAATACTGAGTCCAAGCCTTACGACGAGCAATCTTCATGCCCTCGTCCTCGTCCCACTTGTCATCAACCGAGCAATATGCCTTGCCCTCAAACTCAAGATAGGCAGGACCAAGGTCGGGATTCACATGAAGCATAGTGGCAATATCATCCAACTCACGAATCTTGAAAGCATCGCGCTTGGTCCAAATATTCGCCAAATCACGAGCACCACCGCTCAGCTTTGCAATAATAACGCCATGATACAGTCGACCATTGATACAACCAGTCTTATCTCGGTCAATGTAATACGAAAAACTCGGCTTCTCATAGCCATAATCATCATTCTTAATACGAGCAGTATAACGAGGAACAGCAGGAATAAACTTAGTCATAATTCAAATTTCCTTTCTTAACTTTCTATAAATATTATAGCATAAAATCGTTCTAAAGTCAATTAATTTTCAAGAGTATTAGTAGAAAAAGCTTCAGCTGAGACATGGACACCAAGGAAATACTCAATGATTGCAGGAAGAGTATATTCCGCATCGTCCACAATGATTTTTTCAATTGCTTTGTCCGCGGCGAGGTCATCAAAAGTAATAGGCGACGGAATATCATAACCCATTACGTTTGCCTTTTCCATCAAAAGACGACGCCGATGGTCGTCAATAGCAAAAATAGGAACGCCAGAATTTGCGCTCTCCTCAATCAGTCGAGAAGTCTTGCCCTCTCCGCGTTTCATTCTAAAAATCTTCATTTAGTTCTTCTCCTGAGCCATGTAATTTTTCAGCGCCTGAGAGATGGTTTTACCGTCTGCTCTTTCGCCAATTTCTGCGCGGACAGCTTTTATCGCCGCGCCAAAAGCAGTCGGAAGCATACACTCGGCATCCATCTCGCGCAGATAATCCAAAACTTCATCATAAGACAACTGTTTCGGTAAATAAGTAGAATAAAGGTCAATCTGACGTTTCAATCCCTTGGCATAATGAGTATTGAGCAAATCGCCAGACATTACATCATAATCCTTCTGCATCTGTCTGACTTCCTTTTGAATCACGCCAAGCGCTTCATCATCAGTCAATTCGCCACGCCTATATTCAACTTCCTTTGCGCGAAGACGAGACAGGAGATAAGAATAGTCATTCTTATCTTCCATACGTCCGTCTTTCAGCGCTTCTTTCATCTTCATTTCAATCTCAGAAACAATCAAACTAATCTTCCTTTCTTAGAGAGTAATGTAAAAATCAACGCCCTCATTCCACATAACTTTTCGGGCTTCGTGAAAGTCTTTTATCTGCGGCGGAGTCTTATCGTGTTGTTTAAACCAATAGTCAACAAAATCTTGCGCTGCAAAATTCATCAAAGCAGTATTAGAGATAAAGGTTGCCCAATTAGTATCTGCTTTTGCTTTATAACGTACAAGCCACATTGACATCAACCCCATTTCTCTTGTCGCACATAGGAAAGAGTGGAATGAAATTCCTTTTCAGTCGGCTTAAAGTTAAGCCACTTCTCGATGTCTTCTTTTCCCTTAATAGTATAGGAGCCATCATTAAAATCCACAATACGGTCGTCCGAAGCATCAAAATCATAAATAGTGCCATCTTGCATTGTCAAGTTACCGGTTTCGTCACCGGAAACAACCCAAACAAAAATCTCTTTAACGTCAGACAAGTTATGCTCTTTGACATGACAAACAGTCTCTCGATTACTGAAATCGTAAATAGTAAAATCAAAACCCACAATCTCATTTCCTTTCTCATTTTCTATAAATATTATATCATATATGTCTTAAAAAGTCAATTAAAATTTAGTCAAACCAATGTCAAAAAGCAACCAATTATCCATTGCATGAAGATACTCAAGTTCAACATCAGACTCAAAGAAATCTTCCTCTTTCAAAGGATAAATGCCAAAATCAGTTGGATGCTCTCGAATTTCCTCTTTAGTTACAAGAGCAGAATCATAAGGTTCATGCTCTTGATAAATCTTTCTTGCGCACTCACGGGCATAGCGCATTGCTTGCTCATTGTTATCAAATTCTTTTACATCTACCAAACGCAATGGTGCATAAGGACGCTTTAAACCGGCATAAATTTCGCGTGTCATAATCATTCTCCTTAACTTTCTATAAATATTATATCATATTCTTGCGCGCGAGTCAATATAAAAAATGGGCTGGAATTTCTTCCAACCCGAATATATTCAAACTTCTGCCCAAGCGTCAGCATAATCAGCCGCGCAAAGAATTGTATCATCTTGCAAACATTTCCAAATGAAGCCGTTATCATCAACATAAACTTCGTCTTTCATGTAATGTCCATAACTTCCAACAGGAGCCATCCAGGGCTTTGCGGTAAGGACATCAGTTGTATGGCAAAGTAACCAATTTTCACGGTCGTCTTTTGGTTGAATTGCTGAAGCAGAGTGAGGAACCAATAAAGTCCACACTTGATCTTCATCTTTTACTGGCGCGCCAATAGTCCAAGAAGAATAGTCCTTATTAGGTTCCCAGTTGGGAATACATCCTTCATTGGCAATGATTTGAGTGCCAGTGAGGTCTTTTGCTTGCTTTTGAAGCAATTGCGCGTCAGCTTTGCCTTTTGCGCGGAAAGTGTTTAAAATAAAATCTTTACTTGTCATACTGATTGCACTCCTTCTTGATAAGCAGCGGCAATAGTATCATAAATTTCTTCAACTGCTGATTTATCAGCTTTTGAATCTTCGAGTGCGGCGATGCGCTCTTCAAGAGAAAGAGAAGCCTTAGTTGGATAACTCCACCAAGAGTCAAAATCACTTTCAATTTCTTCTATTGTTAGCGCGCCATCATAACGGAATTGAACTTCGTCGCACTCATAAGCATCATAGGTTTCTTCTTCCGAATTACCCTGTTTGGTGACTTTTTCGATATTTTTCCTCAAAATAACGTCGGTTTTTCCGCCAACGGGGAAAGTCAAAACAGCTTTCGGGATAGAGCAATAAGTCTCTTTCATAACTTGTCAATTCCTCCCTAGAATGATTAGATATGGATTGCTTCGAACGATTCATTAGGGTATTTATATGATAATTGAGGACTACTCCACGACTTTTGGAATACACAAGCCAGCTATTGTATGCAGCAACCTTTCTTGCTCTCCAAATAGGAACATAAGAAGATTGATTTGCGCGAATGAATTGCCTGCGCGCTCTACGATAAATTTTCTTGCGAATGCCACGACGATGACGATAAATTCTAAAGCCCATCATATCAATGAAAGTATCTTTATAACGAGGATGGTTTTCAACATCTGCTGATGGAAAGTAAATTACTGTCCAAAGACTTTTGATTTCTAAACCAAATCGTGCTTTAATGCGTTTAGATACTGTTTTGATTGCGCGCTCTAGGTTAGACTTATATCCAAACAAGAGAAAGTCATCTGCATAGCAAACGATTTTCTCGACTAGCTTGATTCGTTGTTCGCGGCGCATCTTATAGAGTTTATCAAACTCACGCAAGACTTCACTCATTACTAAATTAAATGCCCAAGTGGAAAAGTAACCACCAATGATTAGGTGATGATTAGGATAGTTTGCCATAATCGCATCAACTAAATCAATCAACTGTTTGTTCTTGCCGCAGTATTTTGCGATAAGATTGTGAACGGTGCTTACTTTTGTTGAAGGATAAGCCTTGCGAATGTCGCATTTGATACAGTCTACTCGTTTGTCTTTAAACTTTGGACTGTTGAGAATATATGAAATTCTTTGCGCGCCCTTAACTTGTCCTTTTCCTGGGATACTGCCAAATTGGCAATATAAAATTTTAGCATCAAAGAGTGTGCGAAGTGCGTAGACTGCAATGTATTCAAAGACTTGTTGGAGAGGAGACTCTTGGCAAATGTCTCTATCCTTTCCAGATATGCCGTCAATTCGACTAAATTGGCGGAGGTCTTTGAATTTAAGTTTATTATCGGCAATCATTTGAGCGCATTTTTCAGATAATTTCTTGATCGCGCCATCAATCATTGGAGTTGGTTCATTCAATTTTGAACGCTCTTTGATTACTACTTGACGAGATATGCCTGTTTGAGTGCATAATAAATCAAGAAAATCATTACGATAGAGTTTGTGCTTCACGCAATCGTAAACTGCCCAATAAATAAACTCTGGGTCACATACATTAACGTCTGCGGGCTTACAAAAAGTTTTTATAAATAGCCCTCCTTGTCAGTCCTTTGGCCGGTCTCCCCGTGCGACTTTCGCCGAAGCTACTAGACGCGGTTAAGCTTATTTTTTCTGAATAAAAAATAAGCCGGTCTTGACTACGCAGGAGCAATTTCAACTAAATAAGTCTAGGAACGTAATCCGCATTATCGTTGTAAAACTGCTCCGCAAGCAAGACCGGCTAGGACCGCCGAGCGCCCCGTTCCAGTTAGAATTCGAAGTAGAATTGTTCGAGTTCCGAGCTGAAACACCACAATTACCGCCATTCTACAAATTGTAGAAACACCAACCAGCACGTACACCTGACGAAGCCAAATTGACGTTGAAGCCAAATCTGCCAACGGAATACGTCCCTACTTTCGTTTAGCGCCGAAAGAGCTGAATGGAGGATTTTGTAGTAAAGAAACCCTTCCCTAAACTTTGAATCGTAATCCTTGGAAAAGATGTTTATTCTAGGTATATAGATTCTTGAATGGCGGTGAAGTCATTGAATCTATCTCGGTTTCGTATGAAACAAGACTTAAAAGTTAATGGTTCAATTAAATCATGCTATCGCCGCAATCAATTGAGATCGGGTCGACAGTCGGGCATACCGCGCGGATGGGTCGTTTCCATTATAATGGGGGACTTGCGTCCCCTCTCTTGCCTATCCGCACTTCGTGCTCCTAGGCTTCGATTCACCCCGCAAGACCTGGACCGCCGAGCGCCCCGTGCCAGGAAGAATACGAAGGAGAAGCGGCCGAGTACCGAGCCGAAACACCACAACCACCGCCATCCCACAAACCGCAGAAACACCAACCAGCACGGACACCTGACGAAGCCAAAATGACGGGGAAGCCAGCTTTACAACCAGTTCCGCTACCAGCGCTCGTGGATACTTTTGCAGGCCAGCAAACTGCCGGGTCATTAGCGATTGCAGTATCTTCAATATATTCCCAGTGCCAACTTGTATTAGCACCCTCGACTGCCCATTTCAAAGTCAAATCGGATTGCTTTGTATAGTCAGAAGAAATTGTTCCATTAGTTGTAACTTTTGACTAATCGTGACAAGTATAGCAATCAAACATATAGTTTGTATCATCTTTGCTCCATTGCCACAATTCATCTGAAATAATCAGATAAGCACCATTCTGGAACTCAACTTTCTGGAGCAAGCCAGGTTCAGAACCATTGGTGTAATTAGTTGCGCTGCCATCATAACCCAATACGTTGTCATTGTATCCAGAGTGATAAGGCATAGAAGAAATAATTGTCTCACTCGCAACAGTATCAAAAGTTGTTCCGCCATTATCTATGTTGACGGCTATATAAGAAGTATCATTGATAGTAACTGACTCCAAACTTTTGACCTTTTTCATTGAAGCCAAACTTCTCATTGCGCTATCACCACGGTCGGTAGAACCGCCTTTCTTACCAACAATAACAGTTGAACCAACCTTAATATTCGCACCTTGAGCGGTTGTAACAATAACGCGCTCTACACCAGTTTCACCAACAGGAGTAGTATATTGCCAGTTGTAACTTGAACAACCTTCAATAGTACCAGAGTTACCTTTCTTAGCATACTTCAACTTCATCATAATGTCAAGGAACTTGATGAGGTTGCCACTCGCGCCAGAATATTGGCTACCACGCTTACGCCACAAAGCAACGCCAGATTGATGAGAAGTGAAATTGATCGCGGGAAGGTTAGTACCAACAGTAACCAAGCCATCCTTCATACCAGCATAGTACTTCGGGTTGGCAATGAACTCGTGAACTGTACCATCTTTTGATGTACCTTGTGGCCAACGATGCCAAGTTTCATCGGGAGTTGATTTGAGTTCAACATAATGATAGCCCTCACTGGTGTACTCGTGCCAGTAAGTGTTCTTTTGAAGAACCCAAGTAAGATGCTCGCCAGAACGAACAGTGGCAAGGTCATCAATTAACTCAACAGCATAGATAGTGATTGAGCCATCAGAATTATGCTCACCAGATGCTTCAATACACCAGAACTCTGGCTTGAAAGCGAAGTCGTCTTGACCAGCAGAAGTGTTGGTTGAAGGAGTGCAAGTTAAGCCGATTGAATCATCAATGTATTCGCCAGTCGCACTGTTTGAAGTAGCAAATAGAGGTAACTTAGTGCCGTAGACTTTGTCGCTGGTGAGGACATTGCCGAACCAACGTTCAAGCATTTGAGTACGGGTGGAAGTACCTTCAACCCAGTTCTTCTTCCACCACTCTTGGAACAAACCATTGACTTGAGCAACAGAAGTTGCATTATGGACTGCTTGGACATAAAGACCATCAATCATTTCATCAACTTCGGATTTGGTGTAGGTTTTGGTTGAGTCTGCGGGGGTATAGCCAAGAGCAGAAGTGATGTTCTCAGTAGTAACGGTTGCATCGGAACCAGCTGGACCAGTATCGCCCTTTTCACCCTTGTCTCCCTTTACACCTTGGACGCCTTGGATACCTTGTGGGCCTTGCTCACCTTGTGGGCCTTGAATACCAGCCGCGCCAGATAAATCAGTTACAAAATTATAAGATGTTTGACCCTTAATGTAGAGCTTTGCGTTATCCTCATCCTCTACATTACCAGTGTTAATCAAAACAAATTCGCCCTCTAAAACGTCTGTGCCACTAAAATCAGCGTTCATTTCGCCAACAGAGAAGTAAATCTTCTTGATGCTAAATGGGTCACCTTTGTCACCTTTTGGTCCTTGGATGCCCTAATCACCTTTCACACCTTGGTCGCCCTTGGGGCCTTGAGGACCAGTTTCACCTGTCGCGCCAGTTGCACCAGTTTCACCAGTGTCTCCTTTTGGACCTTGAGGACCAGTTGCTCCAGTCGCACCCTTTTCACCTTGCTCGCCTTGCAGACCAGTGTCACCTTTATCACCCTTTGGCCCTTGGATACCTTGAATACCCTATTCACCCTATGGGCCTTGGTCTCCCTTTTCTCCTTGGATACCTTGCGCGCCAGTATCGCCTTTTACGCCTTGCTCGCCTTGCTCGCCTTGCTCGCCCTTGTCTCCTTTCGCACCTTTGAGACTAGCGAGCCAAGCAGTCTCGTTGCCATCAAAGCCATTCTTGACGGCAATGGCATAGGCAGTTACCGCGCCTAAATCTATTCTTTGACTCATTCGTAAATTACCTCCAGTTTACCATCGTCTGAAATTGAAAAGCTAATTCCAGCAGAACCCTCGGAAATTACGGCATACAAATGTCCAGTTTCGTCGCTTTCAAAGTAGACGTAACCTACACCACCTGTATCTCCCTTATCTCCCTTATCACCTTTCGGACCAGTTAATTCTTTCTTTTGCTCGTCGGTGAGGTCGTCCCAAGTAAAAGCATCGCCTTTATCACCTTTTGGTCCTTGTGGGCCAGGAGGGCCTATATGGTCAACGTGAGCATCTCTAACCGCTTTACGAGTTAGAGCAAGTGTCATAAAATCCATTAACTCACCCCTTTATGTCCACAAATAAATGTCCATTATCGTCTACATCAAAAGAAACATCTAAATTGAGGTCAAGAATTGCTTTACGAATTTCTTCCTCCATTTGAGATTGAAATTCTTTCTTTAATTGCGCTATATCTTCTGCTGTCCAATAGTCAACTCCACGTTGAGGAGTTCTACCTTGAAGTGATTCAAGCCATTGAGTTTCAGTGCCAGCAAAGCCATTAGCAACCGCAATATCATAGGCTGAAGCACCTCTTGCCAGCGGATTAGATAGCGCGCCGGAAATATCACCCGCTGGATTAATTGCGCCAGATATAGAGCTATTATTAGTAATACTTCCGTAAAGTTTCATAAATCAGATAGCTTTCCACTGTTTTTGATTGTTCAACATATAGCAGGTTGAACTATCAATAGCAAAAGCAACAGAACCAGGCGCGCAATCAGTTGGCAAAGTATCAATATCTGCCTTTTCGTCGCAAATAAATTCATAATATTTATCGGCGCCTTCTCTTATTGTGCTAAAAGCCATAAGAACCTCCTTATAGGCAACAAGCAAAAGTAACTCCCGACATTTGAGAACTAATCGTTACTCCGAAGGAAGATTGACTACCTATTGTCCAAAAATAATTATATAAAGTTTTGTCATAGGAACTAGCAGAACGAGTGTAATAGTTTCGATTATCACTAGAACCAATTAGTTTCTTAGGAATTTGCTCCGGTGCATTGGCATAGAATTGATACTACCCACCCTCTTGAGAATTGACAGCATATTCATAGTCAGATGGTGGAAGATATTCGGTTAGAGATGGAATGAAAAGATAATTAGTAGAAACATCGGGATCAGCTGATGGTAGATTGCCGCTAATACCCGAACTCTTTTGGACTGGGAAAATTATCTTTTGAAAATCATTTGGCAGATTTTCGTAAATGTCTCCGCCAGGCTACATAGCTTTATAAAGTAGTGATTGACTCCAAGTTTGCGGCTCGGAATCACTTGCCTAAGTAGAATACATTCTACGAGTTTTAGGCAGTAGTGCAGTCAATTCAAGAGTTAAATGAGCCTTTTCACCAGCTTCATTTTTATCCACTTGATATGTCCAAGGAATTGCATTTCCATCTTCATTCGCGCGCGGAGTATCTTCTCGTCCGTCGTTGATACCTATAATTCTTACTCTACCAACTGTGCCATCTTTAAACTTGAGCTAATGCTCATTGCCTAAATCCCATTTTTGATTCACCCAAGAACCGTCCGCAATCAATTGCCCAATCTCAGTCCAAGAAGTAGTAGTAAAGTCTAATTTCTAAGACCATACTCTTACTTTTTGAGTACCAAAAGTGGAAAATACATAAGATACATCGTCAGTTCCATGCTTAATTGCCTTAACTCGTTTCCCGTCTAAGAAGAGCGGCATATCAACTACCCTCCACAATGAAGTAGAAACATTCTGGTTCATAAGACTCAAGAGTCTCATACTACTCCAATGTCAATACTTGCATATTGCTTTTTTTAACATACTGAGTTAAGTCTATTTTTCGCGCGTCGAGTTCATGGAGCTTCTCTCCATTTGAGTCTTCGCCGAACCAATAGTCTGGTTCTTCAGTAGAAGTTAAAAGAAATATATCGCCAGGATTTAACTTTTTAACTTCTTCATTATAAGTAATGGTATCGTTTGATAAATCTAATAATGAGTCAAGTTGTTCTTTGTCGGTTAGAATATAAGTCACAGGCTTGTTTTGAATTGCATTCATCAAGTCCGCAAATGAATATTCGAGTTTGTCCGAAACGTCTTTGATTATTTGCTATTGGTCTGCGGCTGTCCAATAGTCAGTTCCGCGAACAGGAGTGATGCCGTCCACTCCACGAGGAATTTTAAAATCAAGAACGGCATCGCTTGTTGTTCCAGAATTGTCCACGGATGCACCTTCGGTTGGACCAACTGTTGTAATTGAACCAACCTTAATTGAAGCAGGACTTCCTTTCATAGTGGGGACTTCTACCCAAGAATTAGTTGCTTCGTCATATAAAGACATTATAGGCATAGATTAGTCCTCCTTGAAATAAGATTTCGCTGTTTCTTTTGCCCAAGAGACAAAATCTCGATAGGCTTTATATTTATCATTCATTCCTCGCGCGAGGAAGTCATTGATAAAATTATTCTCGTCATCATAAGTATAACGAGTATGGATTATGTTTACTAATAGCTCTTGATAAGTGAGAGCCGTAAACGACTCTCTATAACTATCAAAAGAATAACCGTTGTCAATAGGTTCAATGTTATCGCAAATGCGGCATGAATATCTATTTGGAGCCAAACGCTCAACTTTATTCTGCGGCAATGCTTCACTCTTTGCTTTTGTAATTCGCATAAAATCACTCCTTAAAAACTACGAGCTAAACGAGAACCTACGTCAGCGTTTACAGAATTGTATGTTTGCGCGCAATTCCAATGGAAAATACCAGCTCTTTCTTGAGTTTGATAGCCACCGCCAAAAACAGGAATTGAATAATCATAAGTGGTATCTACATAATAGTCACAATAATAACTATCAGTATCTCCAAGCACTGAAATTGCAGCTGGCAAACGAAGTTCTGGTGTCTTTTCTGAATAATTCAATCTGGAAATATAGCCACCTTGAAGAGGAAGAGTACCGATAACCATTGAATAGTTATCATTGATTTCATCTGTCCATTTGGTCCAGTCAGTGCAGTAATAAACTTTATGGTCGTTAAAGATTAAACCATCAATAAACTCAAGTACATTACCAAATGGGTTTTCAATTCCACGATAAGAGAACGCGCCATTAACAATGCCAGAATAAGGCTTAATACCAGCTGAATCTTCAGTAATAGTTAAACCATCAGTCAAACCAGTCTATTGACGAGTAGTATTTACCAAACCTGTTGCTATTGATTGGATATTACGAGTAGCAAACTCAATAGTCATTAACATCTCAAGTCCTTCATATTTTTCCGCAGGCAAGGATGTGTGCCAATCATCGCCAAGAGAACGAGCATTTGTACGATAATATGCGCGAGTGCGAGAAACATCAGGCATATATCCAGATTCGGAACGATTTTGTTGAGAAGTCTCATAGCGCGCGATTTCGTAGTAATCAGCTTCAGTACCATCCTCGCGACGGAACATCTTAGGAAGAATATAGCCGTCTTTGTGATATTTGCTAATCATCCAAGTCTCATAGTCATCGTCAAGAGTTGTCTTAACATAATACTTAGGAATTTTAACCATGATTTGATTGGCATTAAGTTTATTATCATTGTCAGTGACGATACGAATATCAGACCAAGGATAAATGTCATCAAAGCTATTACTCTTCATTTCGGATTTGGTGCCAATGTTAGCGACGAGTTGAGTTGCGTCTCCATAGGTTACTATACCATTTTTAATTTTGACACGCTCGCAAACTGGGTCAGAACTAGTTCTACCAAAACGGACACCGTATTCTTCTTCTGTTGAACTGACATAAAGCATTTGAATTGTCCGAGTTGAAGCAGCTTTGGCGAGATAGGTCAGAGAGTCAACAACAGGTTCATACCCATCTAGCTTTTGAGCAGATAAATAATAGTTATGTCCATTAAGAACATAAATGGTTAAAGAAGAGCCATCCCATTGATAATCCGCCGTTGCTTGCGCGGTAAGATCATGGAGAGTGACAGTAATGTTTTTGAGCTGTTTGTTATCGGTTGTGTTGATAATGACAGATACATTCTCACAAACAACACCATTCATAGTGTCTCCGAGGTCAACCCAATCGACTTTGTTTGGGCCAGAACTAACTGGAATTAAAACGCCAGATTGAGTAGGCTTAGAAACGCGGAAATCGAGTTCGTTTTGAAGGTTGTAAATGTCGGAAATAGTAAATTGAGTGGCGTTATAGTATGGATTAATCCAAACTCTTTTAACTGCTTCGTTTGGTTGATCAATCCCGTAGTAAACGCCAGAGTCACCAGTCGCACCAGTTAAACCAATAGGGCCAATTGGACCGACTAAACCTTGGTCGCCTTTGTCACCCTTATCACCTTTATCTCCTTTATCACCCTTTTGGCCAACAAGAGATGGACGGTCTTCAACAGGAACATCGTCCCATGTTAATGGGTCACCTTTATCGCCCTTATCACCTTTGTCGCCTTTCGGGCCTTGGATACCTTGCGGGCCAACTGGTCCTTGTTCACCTTGAGGTCCTTGGATACCTTGCGGGCCTGCTGGACCTTCTGGACCAGATTCGCCTTTTTCACCAGCTGGTCCAGTCGCTAGGCAATTATCCCACAACTTTCCGCTACTATAGAAATTTTTATCTCGGAATAGATAAAGCCAAGGTTCAGGTTCTCTGACAAGTATAAAGGAGTAATTTGGAAGTTCCTCTTTATTAAGAGCATTCATCTCTGCCTTAGTATCAACGACTCTCGAAATAGGAGCATAAAGTCCTGCTGGACCAACTTCACCTTTCTCACCTGGATCACCTTTGTCTCCTTTTGGTCCTTGAAGCCCTTGAGGTCCTTGGATACCTTGGAGGCCACGAGGGCCGCGTTCGCCTTGGTCACCCTTTAAACCGGCATCGCCTTTTGGACCTTGTTCACCGCGATAACCACGATAACCTTGAACACCTTGGATACCACGAGGGCCTTGGATTCCTTGAGGACCTTGTTCACCAATGTCACCTTTGTCTCCCTTTTCACCTTGAGGTCCTTGCTCTCCGCGCGCGAACTAAAGATTAGAAGCATCCGCAAAGAAAGTCCAAGGAGAACTTGAATAAGAATAATATAAAGAATGTTCTTCTGAAACAAAAGCAAAGATGGTTTCATTTTCTTCAGCAACAGGTTCAATTTCGTTTAATTCGTCAAGAGTAGAGACGAAATATTTAATATCGGTAGCAACGCCAGGGATACCTTTATCGCCTTTTGGACCTTTTTCACCCTTATCACCTTTGTCGCCTTTCTCACCACGAGGGCCTTGTATACCAATTTCACCCTACGCGCCAGTGGGACCAATAGGACCTTGAAGACCTTGAGCACCAGTTTCTCCTTGGTCACCTTTATCGCCTTTATCTCCCTTTTCACCTTTTTGCCCCTCGAGTCCACGAACACCTTGGACACCTTGCGGGCCTGGGGTACCTTTTTCTCCTTGCTCTCCGCGATCGCCTTTTGGACCAGTTGCACCTTGAAGAACCCATACATTGGCATTGGTAAACATATATTGCCAAACATCATTCTTGCGGATATACACTTTACCTTGATCTTGCCCCATGCCGCAAATGGCTGCTAATTCGTCTTCGGCCGCACCAGTGAATTTGTTCATGTCTTCAACGGTCACAAAGCCATAAGATATGGTATACATTGCGCCCATCGGGCCTTGGTCACCTTTGTCACCTTTAGAGCCTTTTGGACCTGTATCACCTTTTGGACCTTGCATACCTTGGACACCTTGAGGTCCTTGCTCTCCGCGCTCTCCCTTTTCGCCATCTTTTCCATCACGACCAGGAGAACCCTACGGACCAGCTTGTCCTTGAGGACCTTCTGGACCATCTAAACCTTGAATGCCTTGAGGACCTTGTGGACCTTGAATACCACGAGGACCTTGCGGACCAGTTAAACCTTGAATACCTTGAGGTCCCATAGGACCTTGAATGCCTTGTGGACCTTGGAAAACACCAACTTGAGAAATTTTACATAAATAAGCCCAAATGGTATCAGATAATTTAATATATAGCTTGCCATTGTCTGGGTCAACGGAAGAATTCGTAACAATAGCAATTACATCGTCAACAGCAAATTCTGATTTATCAAGGTCGAGATATTCTTGATACGAAGAAACAATTTGACGAATTTTTAATGCCACACCAGCTTCGCCTTGAACGCCTTGAGGTCCTTGAGAACCCATTGGTCCCATATCGCCTTGATCGCCTTTTGGTCCTTGAATACCCTATTCTCCTTGAATGCCTTGGATACCTTGGATGCCTTGAGGACCTTGATCACCTTTTTCTCCACGCGCGCCTTGGACACCTTGAATACCTTGTTCACCTTGAGGACCAGTTAGACCTTTTTCGCCAGCGTCGCCTTTCGGACCTTGAAGTCCTTGGATACCTTGAAGTCCTTGAGGGCCTTGTACTCCGCGAATACCTTGTACGCCAGTGTCACCTTTCTCACCTTGTAATCCACGCGGGCCACGAGGGCCAGTTTCACCTTGAATGCCTTGGATACCTTGCTCACCCTATGGGCCGCGTAATATAATGTCAGTAGGTAAGTCAGCTGCAAATTTATAACTATCAGTGGTGCGAACAAAAATTTTATGGTCATATTCATCCTCAGAAAGAACTGCCACGAAAGAACTAACAGAAAGGCTAAGAATTTTTTCTTCTAATTCTTCTTTTGAAGTATAAATTTCGGAAATGGTTATGGTATCAGCAGATAAACCTTGAATGCCTTGAGGTCCTTGAAGACCTTGAGGACCTTGTTCGCCACGGTCGCCTTTTTCGCCCTTTAGTCCAGTATCGCCTTTTGCACCAGTGTCGCCTTTTGGTCCCGTGGGTCCTTGGAGTCCAGTTGCTCCACGAGGTCCTTCATAACCACGTTCGCCTTGAGGACCAGTTGCTCCTTTATCACCTTTGTCTCCCTTTTCGCCTTTTGGAATGACAAAATCAAGTACGGCGTTAATTGATGTGCCGGAATTGGACACATAAGCATCAGTTCCACTACGCACAGAACCAATAGAGATGGTAGCATCACGGCCATCTTTACCATTTAAGCCGTCTTTACCATCTTTACCACTATCGCCTTTTTCTCCTTTGAGCGCGCCTGCGCCGACAAGAGAATCGGTTATTAATTTTTTTGTTATAGCATAAAGGAGTAAATCCATAAAATTTGTTCCTCCTCAAAATTTTTATCTAAAATAAAAGTGCTCTCTGATATAGAGAGCACTAAGATTGATATTTTAATCGGTAAGTTTGACACGAATAAGTTTGACGGCGGGGTCGGTAGAAGATTCAACAGCGAAACCAACCGACTTTCGGAGTAGACGGTCAGAATCGGTTGATTCGTTCCATGCGCGACCTACGCCAGGAATGTCGGTTGGAATGATGTCGTCTCCTTTGGAGACTGGACCGATGACTTTTACGCGACAACGACCAACAAGGCCGACGGGGATGTATTTTTTGAGGTTGTAGTCGTAAAATTCTTCTTTACAATCTTTAGGAAGTTCTTCTCCTCCAATGAGGTTTGCGTATTCGTTAGAATGGACACCAACAATTTTTTTATCATTGATTGTGGCTTTAATGTATTGCTCGGTATCTGAATTAATATCAAGAGCAATAATGTCGCCAGGCTCAGTGTCTTCTCCGCGTGGGAACCATTCGGCGTAATCGTTGTAGACTGCGCTATATTGACGGCTGGCATAGGTATAACCATTTTGGTCTACCCTCCAAGCTACTGCTGAACGGTTATTATCCCAAACACCCCAAGAGTAAGTTTGCCCTCCGATTCCTGTTCCAACCACATAATGGCGATTTTTAGTAATATACTGAATAGAAGTTTCTCCGCCATTGGAATTATTACTAATTAAAGGGTAGGTAGTATTAGTAATAGTTATTCCGCCAGTTAAAGTACCACCAGAAAGAGATAATGTATATTCTTTATAATTTCTATCATCTAAAAATTTGCTCCAAGAATAATCCCATCCCCTGTCTGGATGACCCCCACGATGGAACCAATTAGAATTACCCATCGTCTAAAATATTTGGGTAACATCTCCCATTCCACCATAGTTGCCACTAGAAATAGATAAAATATTACCGTATTGATATGGCTAATCAACTAATTTATTTAAAGAACCAACATAAGAAACATTCGTTCCTAATTTTGACCAATTTGTAACAGTATCCCAACTAGTTCCTGAAGACTATTCAGCTAAATTTACTAATTTTCTAGACCATTGAATCGTTCCATCAATAATATTAGTAGCCTTAACATTAGTCAACGTACTATTTGTTGCAATTAAATTTACAATTGAACCGCTAGTGCAAGAACTACTAGCAGCCTAAATTGTTTCATTAACTTTCTAATTTCCCGTAACGGTACTATTTGCCGCAGTTAAACTATCAAAAACATTACCCTTTGTCTTATAATTCTACGTATCCAATACATATGCTGGATTTCTATTATTTGTAATATACAAAAATCCATCAACTGTACTACTACTTGAATTATTCAAGAACACCAAGTCGTGTCTTCTTAATCCAGAGCCACCGCCAGTGTGTAAGACTGAAACGCTTTTATTATAAAAAACTGACCCAATATAAGGCGTACAAGCACTCGCGCTAGACAACAACGCACTTGGAAACCCCGTCCAACCAGAAGTAGGAGTACCATTCCTATAAAAGAATGAGTTAGCAATATCATTATTGCCATAAGCACTCAATCTATGAGCATTATCAGCCGTAATATTGCTTGTACTTGAAGAAAGTGCATCAGTTGTAACATACTTGCTCGCTGCAACAGAGCCTAACTTTGCTGCATTACCCGCTTCAAGAGCATAGGTAACAGTTGATTCTAAAGTATCTTTTAATCTTAACATATTACCTCACCTCTTAAATCATTTTACGGAATTTAAATGTTACATCAACAGTAGAAGTTGATGCTTGCTTAACAGCCATTTGAAGTTTCATTACGCCGCCTGAAGTTGAACCTTGACGAATTGTGCGCAAGTAGAGTTCGTTGCTATTATCTGCGTGGCCCGCATTGTGAAGTAGGATTTCATCTGAATTGGTACTATTGGTGCTGCCAGAATACCAGCTAAATACACCAGACCAAATTTCGCCATAAATACCAGGAGTATTATTATAATTTATTCCGCTCACTTGAACAATATAAGTTCCTGTTGAAAGTGCAGTTCCTGCAATGCCGGTATCTAGCCAATCAACAGTGGGCTTTAAATTTTTTGTGATTGTAACAACGCCACCGGCGGCCTCAATAATTTGCGCAAGAGTACTGCCAGCAAGAGCTTGAGAATCTTTTGCAATGCCTTCGAAATAATCAGCTTTGAACGTACCGCTAGTTGCTAATTTTGTACCATCATAAACAATGCCTTGGTATTTGCTTGCATCGCCTTGCTTACACCAGTCAATACGAGTCTATCCATTGGCGCCCATAACACCGAAACTTCCCGCAATGTTATGATCTCCGATTTTAACGTCGTCACCGACCGTATTCCAAGTACCATTTGCAAAGTTGAGCGCACCCGTCATGGTATCGCCAGACTTTTTAACATAGCTACCAATGTCTGATGAAGTAATTATGCGAGTTTGAGTTGTTCCGCCTACATAGATATTACTAATACCAGGAGTAAGAAGCGAACCGCCACTTTGATTATTATTGGCAGTAAAAATTGTACCATCTGCAATGCCAAGATAAACATAGTTTTTATCTGGATCATATTTTAATCCAGCCCATTTGTTATAATCCCAAGCGGAGCCACCAAAGCGTAAATGTCCACCTTGAAGCACAAATTCGCCATTTTTATCGCTTGCAGAGGTCATCCAAGCCGAACCAAGTTTGATGCCCTATTGATTACCTATTTTAAGGGTCAATAGACCGGTCATCGTGTCACCAGCTTTTTTGACGTAGTTGGCAGCATCAGAGGTATCAAGGACTCTATTGGTACCCTCGCGTTGATAAAAGTAGCCATCAACTTTGACAGATAACTATCCACTGGCGGGGTTATCATTCATGAAAGCAATATCTCCACCAGAAGAAGTATGCCAGCCAGTTAAAAATGTACCAGTTGTATTACCCCAAGTGGCTGAAGAAGTTTTTGAAGCAAAGCCTTGAGGACAGGCAGAAACAGATGCATAAGAAGCAGTAGACGCATTAGAAACATTATTAATCGTTTTTTCTACTGTTCCGCCATTTGCGCGAGTGAGCTTGATTTTATTGTTGGTCGTAGTGTCAAGACCTGTAAAAGCATTGCCACCACCAGCACTATTTAAAATCTAACTTAACGAGCTGCCCTGTAAAGACTGGGCATTATTAATTGTAGTATATGCTTTAACTTTGCCATAAGTAGCTTCATCAATAGAAGTCATCCAAGTGCCATTAGTAATGGCAAAACCAGAAAAAATAGAATAAATACTAGTCTAAGAGTAATCCCAGTATTTCCAAAAGACATACGCCGTTTTACCATCCGAAGAAACTCTTACTTGGTAAGATTCTGAATCTATTATTCCTCCAGAACCAACTGGCCCCCAATAAACAATTTCACTATATACATTATCAAAAGTGAGACTATTAGTATTATTACCAATAGTAATAGTTAAATAGCCAGCACCCTCGTGTCGAGAACCAACAATTAAAACTGTTCGATAATTTGACCATGCTCCAATAGAAACAGTAGCGATGAGCCGATAGCCAGTAGTATTCCCATCTCCACCGGTCAAAGTTACAGTTGCATTTAATTTATTTGCACTTGCAGCAGAACCACTAATATTAGTGGTCATAATTTGAGTAACGGGATTATATTTTAAGTTATCATTATAGCAAGCTTTATTCCTAGTTGCCGAATCACTAAACCATACATTGCGACTAGCATTAGCAGTTGCGTTTTCAAAAGGAGAAATTAACTTTGCAACATTAGCTGTTGAAGCTGTACTTGCGCTATCCGCACTTTTCGCCTTATCAACCGCAATCCCTAATCTCTAAACCGTACCATTAACACTCTAATCAAGTCTAAGAGTACTATCATTCGCTCCATTCAGCGAAAAAATGAGGGAGCCATCCTCTTTCGCCAATGAGCTAACCTTGCTCTCTTGACCTCTTTTCATCTTGAAAAGACTCATATGACTCCCTCCTTTTAAAATTCAATCCACTCTAGTTGATGAGTGGTAGCTAAACCTAAAGAATTGATGTAAGAAACAACATTCTTCGCTAATACTATTTTAGCACTAGTTGCCGATGCTGTCAAACTGTTGGAATCGACGGCATGGAAACCATCAACGGTGTCAGCATTTTTGGCGTTGCCGTTTAAATAGCCAGTAAAAGTAGAAGCAGTAACTTTTCCTAAACCGCTTACGTCACCAGATGGATTAATAGTTATTTGTTTAGTACTCTCATTTTTAGTTCCACTAATAATCGCGTCAGTAGCATAGTTTAAATAAAGAACATTTCCACTGTATGGACCAAACGTCCAGGCGCCACCTTCGGTTTTAGTTCTAAATAATGGATTATAACCAGTATATGTATTTTGATTAATAAGAACACCAGTTCCTTGATGTCCTTGTAACCAAGAGACAGAAACACCAGCTTTTTTAATTTGTCCGCCAGGAGTGATGCTGCCACGAACGGTCAAATCACCATTGTTAGAACTAAGGGACATTATCGGAGTAGGAGTAACAGAAGAAGCGACAGTTGTATTTGTCGCAGACTCCCAAATCCAACCATAGCCAGAAGCGTTTTCAATTAAATTTCTTCTGGCCCAAGTCGTAACTGCTCCATAGGTAGATGGAGTACCGCCATTTGGTGCTGCACCCGCGACTGGATTAGACATATAATCTATCCAAGTAACATAAGATGGATCCCACCAATTAATTTCGCCATGACGGGTTCCAGCCTTTCGAGTTAAATAAATTCCACGCCCATTTACTCTTGACCAACCATTAACGGTTAAATTACCAGTAATTGTACCGCCGGTGATTGGCAAATAATTACCAGAAGCGGAGTCAATCTTCGCGGCAACATAAGCTGTAGTAGCGCCTGCAGTAAAATAGTTATTGGTAGAACCAATAGCGGAAGCAGAGGTCTGAAGTGCGTCCGTTGATAAAATAAAACGAGACCAACTTGTCCAATTATGTTCTGCCCAATCATCTCTTGAGCGGATAAACATAGATGGACTGCCACTCCATCCAAAAGCTAACTAAGACTCTCCATTATGCGTATCACCTTTTATAATTAAAGTATTTCCATAAGAGGTAGGATAACCACTTGAATTATAAATCTCCATCATCTGTACGCCAGCCTGAGAATGACGAGCAGTTCCACTAATGGCAGTTGGAGCAACTCCTTGGGTTTTTAACCAAGTAGCACTATCGGCATTACCGTGCAAATAACTTGTTACTGTACTAAAAGTAGCATTGGTACCATTCAAAGTCGTAACTGTACCTTGATTAGCTTTCAACTGCGTCATGGTACTCTACAGCGCACTAATGGTACCTGCATTAGCAGTCACATTTGCCGCGCTTGCTACTTTCTAATCACCGACCGCAACAACAATATTATTACTCTTAGCCGCAAATTTAGACCCTTTTGAATCTCCAACATAGACATTGCCATCATCGCCAGATGGAATCAATGTCCAAGAGCCAGAGTAAATAAACAAATCTCCTACTTCTGCCGCTATTGAAGCATAAGTTCCAGCAGTTATGACTTTATAAGCATCGCCAGTTCGAGCAGTTGTGGGTAATGCCGTGATGGTTGGAGATTGTGCTGTTGCGCCAAGAGTACCCATGTAGTGCATGGCATCATTAGCAGCGATGGATGAATCAATCTTATCTGTGATGTTCTTAAGGGATGAACCACCAAGAGCGTTAGAATTTTTGGCTAGGTCTGCGGTTGAAGCATGAGATACGTTGTTGACGGTTAAAGTTGTGCCTGTTGAGCCATCTGAACGGCCAAGGGTAATGGTGGCGTTGGAAATTGATGCACTGTTGTAGGCATTTTTCTTAGCGGCATAGGAAGTATAGTTGGCACTATCAAGAACAGTATTCCATCCATTCCATGTTCCACCTGACATTCCTCGAAGCGCCATATGTCCAGCACTATTCTAAACAGCTATTTGAGCGTCGTAGCCACCAGTATTATCCCAGTCTAATTGAATAATATGAGAATCTCCGACTGGCGGCTTGTTGTCGGTCATGGTCGAGGTAGCTTTAAAAGTCCTTAAGCCACCCTTACCATTAATGCCAATATTTGCGCTTGTAGAGCGAGAAGCTGGACTAGGAGCTAAGTAATTAGCAGTACCCGCCGCAGCGCTCTTTGCATAATCCGCGGTCGAAGCATTGGATACATTATTGATTGTTTTTTCAACAGTGCCGCCATTAGCTCTAGTCAGTTTTACTTTATTGTTTGTGGTTGTATCTAATCCTGTAAAAGCAGAACCGCTGCCTGTTGAACTATTGATTTTATCGACGATGTTTTGAAGACTACTGCCACCAAGAGCACCAGAGTTCTTTGAATAATCTGCCGTTCCTTTGAGTGCGCCTTGGAATGTTGATGCAACAACGGTTCCATCATTACCAATTACAAATAAATCTTTATAAGTCTTACCGGCATCAGTTGACTATTGATAAGAATAAGATTGGGTAGTCTGAACAGAATCAAAAATATTAATTCTTTGACGCCAATTATCTCCATTCTAATCAATTTGCATTCCATTACCGCTACCAAAAGTAACAGTAGAAGCTAACTTGCTAATTGAACTATCGTTTAGTGTACCCCAGCCAGGATTACCGTTTGCATCAGTACGATAAACCTTATTTGCTGCATTTGGTGCGGGAGCATAACCACTTTGAGTTTTAGTGTTTAAGCGGTTTTGTTCTACCCAATCTCCCCAAACACTGGTTCCCGCATTGTAATAACGAACAAATTGTTTCTCTTGATTGTTTGAAGCATAGCAAATTTGAGTATACCATCCGCCCGCACTCTAAACAACTTCTAAACCAAAAGCGTCAATGCCAGCAGGCTTATTTGTGTTTGTATTTCCGCCGCCAGCCCAATACATTCCAGGAGTACGGAGAGTATCAAGATTAACACCATTAATTTGTTGCGCGCTGACAAAAGTAGATGGAATAGATGTAATCGCAGTAGGTGTGCCTGCATTGATATAAACTGGCTTAGTTGCTGAACCAACAGTACCAGTACCAACTTTTGCACTTACTTTTGAATAGTCTGCGGTTGAAGCATTGGAGACATTATTAACTGTTTTCTCAACCGTTGTTCCATTAGCTCTTGTTAGCTTTACTTTATTATTAGTGGTAGTATCTAAACCAGTAAAGGCAGTACCATCACCAGTAGCATTGTTAATCTTATCAACAATGTTTTTTAGGCTACTGCCGCCAAGAGCATTAGAATCATCTGCTTTCTTAGCTGTCGCCGCAGATAATTCATATCTAGTCTCTCCGACATCAACCAAGACAGTACTAGTGGGAGACTAAGTATCATAAGCAAAAATAAGAGAACCATCTTCAACAGCCAACTTAGGCAGATTCTCTACTTTACCTCTTTTTGGTTTTAGTAATTTATTAGCCATTAAAAGTCCTCCCAGGTAGTAACGTCACCAGCACCCGCGAAATTCTGTGCCTTAACCCAATTAGTGACTGCTATTGAGGTCGGTATTTTGTCCGCGGCCGAAGCAGTTGACATAACTGCTTCAATTCGGGTATTTAAAACATAATTATCGAACTTCTTTGCCCAATCAGCCGCAGAAGTTCCGCCAAGAGCACCAGCATTGATTGCATAGTTAGCTGTACTTGCAATCGCTGTTGCTCCTGAGTTTGTATATTCTAATTCAAGCCAGCGATGGATTCCATCACCAACTTTCATTAAATTTGTGTCTGATTCATAACCAGCTTCGCCATCTAATAGAACGGGATTATTGATGCGCCAAGCCTCGCTGGTGTCTTTTTTAAGTCTTATTCTAGCTTTGAGCATCAACTCACCGCCTTATTAGGTATAATTTACTTGTTCTGTTGAAGCTAAAACATTGCTAGTGCCGCAATAAAATACAAGGAAATCATCATCGGCATCAGTTTGAGACAATAGCATAGCAGGTAGCTTATCAAGTCCCGCCTTGAATGTCTTGAAGTTAGGACCAGTACCAGTAACAGTCAGCTCAATTTTTGTATTGTCTGCGGCGAATGAACCACCAGTAGCATAACTATCAACATTAGTTTCTTTACCAGTAGTAACGCTAACGATGTGACCATATTTATCGAGAGCAATTTCTTTGACATAAGTACGTGCGTCCGCAGAACCAACAGTAGTGTCAACGGCAGAAGTCGCTGTCGCTCTTAAAGAGTGGCTAACTTTTAATGTACCCTTATTAGTAATCGGACCACCACTAACATCAACGCCGCCATCAGTAGCAATATCAACTTCTTTGACACCGTCCGCTTTTGCATCAGCAATCTTATCTTCTAAGTTTCTGATTGCGCCACCCAGTGTAGTCGTACCATTAATATTAGAAGCTGTACTACCAGCCGCAATGCCAGCTAAAGGAATATTAACCAGAGCCGAAGACTTTAACGCACCATTACTAAAACCAACAGCAACCTTACCAGCATCAAAAGTCTCACTCTTGATTAAAGTCTTGTAGGTTACTTTGAAGAATTTGTTTCCGCTACCAACTGGGTCTTCAACAACCTCAATCTTAGAAACAGAACCTTCGTCGCCAGCAAGAACTCCAGTTTTATCTTCTTTTAGCGCGGCTTGGAGATAATTGCTTAGCTTAACATCAGTATTGCCTACCTTTTCGAAGCCAGGCTCTCCGCCGTCTTGACGAGTGACCCAGATATACTCGTCAAAAATATCATTATCTGTTGAATCATAACTATCGTTAGCGTTATGATTATGATTAACAAGATAGATAACGCCAGCCTTACCGCCATCAACATTGTCAGCAAGCAAAGCCGCATAAGAATCATAAGGTCCTTTATAAGAAATAGTGATAAACTCACTTAACTTAGTGTCAGTATATGTCTTAGCTTGACTAAGAGCAGTAGAAGCCGCAGCATCAGCAATCTTCTCAATGTCACTCTTGGAAGTGTCTTTGATTTGCCCCCAAAGGTCGCTTGAAGTAACAAGAGTAGAAGCAGGACTTACTTTGATGCCACCATCTTTGTCTCCAATTTGGAAACTCTTGATGTAGTCAGCAAGTAAACCATTGATTTCAGCTTTAGTATAATAGAGCTTGAATTTCTCATCTACTGCTTTTAAACCGTCGTCAACTTTCTTTTCGAGCGCGGTAAGCTGCTTTTTAATTTCTTCAAGGTCTTGTAAACCAAAAGTGTCTATGTAATTCTTGACCGAATCACGGCTTACAAATTGATAAGACTCATACCCCTCAATGAAATCTTTAATAGGAATGTCTGCACCTTCGCCATCATTCTCTAAATCAGAAGTCTTAGTGGGAATCTCAATATTGTCAATATCATCTTTAACTTGCGCGAAATTATTGTTGATACGGTTAATCATTGTATTAACAATATCATTCTCAACGATGTCGCCCTTGTCGTCAGTCTTAGTTAGCTTTTCAATAACAACATCAACGAAGTTATCAACCTTAGCCCAAGCCTTAACGTCAGCAGATGGTCCAACAATAGGATACAAGTCATTAAAGTTGCCTGGACCTACATAAATATAAGCAACTCTCTTTTGGACTACATTACCATCCTCTTGTTTAACACCAACAGTAGTATAAGCAGTTACAAGCTCGCCCGCAAGAATATAGGGGTTATTAGCCTGTAAGTTAGCTAATGAGTCAACTTTGTTTTGTATTCTAGTTTTTAGTGTTTTACCCGGCATTTATCTCACCCCTCAAAGATGAATGTATCGTCCTCTTTACCGAAGCCATAATCATCTGCGGCGCCGCCAGAGCACAATCGAACCTCATCTTGGTTCTTTATATATTCAGAATCATCAAGAGGAAGCCCACGATAAACCTTTGTTTCTTTGCCATCAATGATAATGTTGCCATTGATAGTAGACGGTTCTACGCGAGTTGCTCTATCAGATATGTTAGTTAATTTTGCAATATCGGTTAAAGCAATTAAAGAATAGCCATCACGTCTTACAACAAATGTATCCTTTAAATCGGCTTTAACTGTCTCGACGATTTTGTCTTCGTCAATGAAGTAATCGACTCCGTTTACGGGCTTTAAACTATCTAGCCATTCTTTCTCCGTACCTTTGAAGCCATGCATGACCGCAATAGCATAAGCAGAGTAGCCGCGCAAAATAGGATTAGATAATGCACCCGATATACTGCCATCGGCAGCAAGTGCGCCAGAAAGCGTTGAATAACAAGCAATGTCGCCACTCAATGCACCGGCATCAAGCACGCCTTCAAGAGAAGACTAATTCTTTATCGCGCCATATAAAATTTCATTCTGTTCCAATTCTAGTCACTTCCTTGCTTACGGTGAAACTAGACAAAGGAATAAAAGTAAAGACATCACCTTCGGCAGTCTCAATCTCCATGTCGTAGACATAAGATTTGCCCATTTGCGCTTGAGCGGTATCTTCTGGTTTTATATGCCAAACAAGAGTATCATAAGGAATTTGACTCTCGAATAATATCTTTGTGGCAGAAGCATCCTGTCTTACTTGCGCGCGAATCTTATCGTCGGGACCTGGAGTATAGGGGTTGCCCTTAGAATCAGTAATGGAAACTGTGATATAAGCACTGTCGCCACGAGTGATTGTAATGTTTGTTCCTTGTGTAGAAAGCATACCTCTCCCTCCTATTGAAGTTTTCTAATGGTAAAGTAAGAGTTTTGGACATTAATTATAAGTATTAAATAAAAATGCGCCGGATATAAAATCCGACGCAATTAAATAAATTATTCAGTTTTCGTCCCGCCGCAAAGCAAGTCAACTATCTTGTTCAGTTCATCGTCACTTAATTTATCAACGTCAGCTGAATAGAATTGAGACATTGCTTTAACATAATCAGGATTGAAAAATAAATCAACTAAATCATTAGTAGAAGTATTATTTTTCATTCTTGTGTAGCTCCAAATAGTTTAAATCTTTAAGAACGGCTTCCCTTTCTGATTGAGCATGATACCAAGTTTGAAAATTGCTCGAAAGAACTTTTGCGTAATCATTCCAAGTCTTGGCATAGGGCTTACGCCATTTACGTTTCCAATAAGCAAGTATCTCAGCGTCATTACGCTGAAAACCAATGCCCATTAGCAGTTTAATAAATCTTTTTCTAGTCATTGTTTAGCCTTTCAATAGGATAAAGAGTATACTGAAATTCTGGCAGCAAAGGATTGAGACCCCATTCTCTTAAAAATTCTTCTACCAGTTTCTTAGTTTTTTCATCAAATTCAATTTTAATAGACTCATTCTGTTGGATTGGTTTAATCTGTGACAAGATAATACTCCTTCAAAAATTTGTCAGTAGAATCATGTTCAAGTGCATATCTCATCTTTTGAATCCATTGATAATAAATATCCCAATAGCGCTTATAAGAAAGATAGTCTGGCTTTAAGCGAGCATAGTCATTAGCTTCATTGCGCTGCCAGCCAATCGACATCATTGCTTTTATAAATCTTTTCTTTGTCATATTAAGTCTCCATAGAGTGCATATCGTCCACAATACCACTCATTAATGCGGTAAACAATCTAATATCTTGAGAGCTTCTATCTTTATACCAATTATTCCACATTATATCATAAGTAAGATAAGAGGTTTTCATCTTTGCTAAAGCATTAGCTTCATTTCTCGAAAATCCCTTACCCATCAATAACTTAGTAAATCTTTCTCGGCTCAATATTTTCCATCCTCTTTCAACATCTCAACCAGTTTCTCGGAATACCAACGAATCTTATCAATGTCTTGCGCACCATCTTTTTTGTCCGCGCGCCATACATACTTGAAGATAGTTAGCTTAATCCAAGACTCAACTGCTTCGCGTCCATAAAGCTGCTCCATGACATCAATGCATTCAAGCCCACCAGCTTGATAATGATTAGGATGGTCAACCATGTCATTAGGAACTTCATGGAGTTCATTACCTGGGTCCTCTTGAATAGGGTCAAGCATTGAAATCTAATCAGTACATTGTCCAATAGCCCTAGAAGTGTTCACTGAGCGCTCTTCATAATTCATATTACTTGTTTCCATCATAGAAAATTAACTCCTCTGCATAAGGTAATGTGTGCGCCCAATGGATAAATTTCTCCCACTCGTGTAATTTATGTCCTTTGCGCTGATGAACAATAGAACGAAGAACTTCGTAGTTCAAAGTTAATTCACGCGCTTGAAGATAAGATTCGGGAAGTAACTCAATTAGTTTACGCCAATAACGTCTATCTTTTGTTTCATTAAATGCTTTGCGCAAATCTTCACAGGTCTGAATTGTTTCATCAAACAAATCGCTTATTTCTCCCACGCAGAAAAGTCCATCTCGCTGCTCCATTTCTTTCTGTTCCTCATAAGGAATTTCTTCAATCTCAAAACAATCCCTGGTCAGCGGTTTAGACTGAATCTTGTGCATAGTAGAAGTAGAATTAGTTACAGTTCCAATTTTGTATGTATCGAGCTGTTTCCAAACTTGGATCGGAAGTGTAATATAAGCAGAAACAAAAATCTGGCGCAAAAATTTTCTATGCTCTGGTCCAGCCTTAATCAATCGTTGAGCGAGATCCAAGTCCGCCGGTCCAAGAAAAGCATATTCCATAACGCGAGAACCAACGTCGTAATAGATACAGCCATTGTTATCCAACCAAGCCAACTTTTCTTCATCATATTTCGTCCTTTCTGCTTCGGTCATCTCATTATACTTGTCATGTTCGCGCCAAGTATTCAAAACCTCAAAATCTTCTTCGGCATCTTCATAGCAATAACCAAAAGCGCTATCTGATTTCGCCCAAGATTCAAGTGGCGCTCTCATACCATGAAAGGCACCTTCCCAATTAAAAGTCCTTGTATTATCAAATTGCATTAGTCTTTTCTCTCCTTGTCAACGAAATAAATCGTGACGGGATTAGTTTTATTAAAATCAATAGAGGTATTTAGCCCAAGTTTGACAATCGGACCTCTATATTCGATTAGTTTCTTTGCTTCAATTCCACCAAAAGCAGAGGTAGATTCAAATGTATGAGATTCTACTACATCTGACGTCCGCGCAGTCAAATACATCTTTTTCTTTTCGCCATCAAAAACGACATGAATAAGGTATTTGTTTGGCGCAACATTTTCCACTTCATAACGCTCGATATGAAATTCGTCCATACCACGACGTTCCATTTCTTTCAATATATCAGAATAAGTCATTTATCGTCTATCCTTATAGTAAATAAATTATCACCTTTATCGACATTCTTTTCAAAAATAAAATCAACAGCTCCAGAAGCAGAATTACTATAAATCTCAAACTGAGGTTTAAATTGACTTACAATTCCTTCAATAGTAACTTTCCTACCATCATCTGTTCTATATTTAAGAATCGCATCATAAGTGCCATTTCCGCGCGGAATGAGATAGCCACCGACACAAATCATCTAATTAATATTGGGTAAGTTGTAGTCCATTTATTTCTCCTTCTGGTAAAGTTATTTCATGTTCTAATTCAGTGCTAACTTTTGCTTTATCTAATCTTAAAACAACCTGTCCAGTATCTCTATCAACAAGCTCAACATTTATAACTTCACGCTCCACCAACGGTTTTATTATATCCGTAGATGTTCGATTGATAAAACTCTATGTAATATTTTTCTCGCTCATTCAGTTTCTCCTTCGGGCATTGCTCTAATAACTCAAAAGTAAAGTTCCAAATACCTTCTTCGCCCATTGCATCATGGACTCTTGAATGCGCGATTGAGTCTATTTTGAGCGCGGCTTTGATATGATTAGACCAACGAGTTTTTATATCAGTACTTTGTCCGATATATATCTTGCCATCTTTAATATTAGTAATTTTATAAATACCAGAAATTTTGTCCTTGCCAAGGATACGCCCAGCCATTTCGCCAAAAGGCTTTAAGAAGTATTCACTCCAAATTAACTTACGCAAAGGTTGCTGGCTATGACACTCTTTAGCAAAACGGAGTAATTTATCAATGTCCTCTTGAGCATCAATAGAAAGATGAATACGATAGAAATCTTGCTCGTCCTTGAGCTTTTGTTCGCGGATTTGCGCTTCAATAAGACTCGCGCGCAAAGCAGACAAATTATCAATCTCAGACTAAAGTTTTAATTTATCCTTTTGATATTGAGATTCAAGAGACATCTGCTGATCAAGGTAATCATCCAAATTCTCTTCTTCTAATTTATCCATTGCTTCGCGGCGCTCTTTCATCAAAGCCCGCCATTGCTTATCAAAGTCAGCAATTTTATGGTCGTAATCTTTTTCAAGCGCGACAATCTTGGCTTGAAGTTCAGCAATATCTTTATTCAGAAAGGTCTTTTGTTCCTCTGCTTTATCAGTATAATCTTGAACTTTATTATAATAGTCTAATTGGACTTGTTTCAGTTGCTCTTGATTGTACTGTCTCGCGTGTTCTAGCGCTTTATTATTTTCTTGCTTCGCGCGCTCAAGTGATTCATTATAAGAATCTATTAAACGCTAAGTAACTACCTTTTTCTCTTGGACTTCCTTATCGAACGCTTCTAGTTGCGCTCTATTAATCTATTTAACTTCCTCTTGGCGCCCGCGCATTATAATATAAACTATAATTGCGCCAACGAGTGCTCCTATTACAGAGAACAAAATTCCCATTTACGTCATTACTCCTGCAACTCTCTTTCTTCCCAAAGGAACATTTCACCAGTTGTTTTAGCTAATTGATTATAAATATCTACCGTTTCTGGTGTTATAAGTGCGCCCTCAACAATAGCATAAGTTGATTCACGACTCGCTATTGAGCCACGCGATAAACCTTTAATTGTCTAAACGACAATTCTTTTATCGTCATCAATAGCAAAAGTAGCGTTGTCTATTGTCGCGCTCAATGGCATATCAAGATTCTTTCCAATCTCTTTGCCAAAACGATTCAATGCTAAATTAACAAAACTATCATGTAAATAATATATTGTACAAGTGTAAGTCATTAAGATTCACTCCATAATTTGACCTCGCCAGTCTTAAAGAAGTGTTTTAAATCAATTATACGTTGATTTGAAGAACCTCTATGAGCCAAGCTAGGGTCTTTTTTATCGAGTTCAAAAGGACCATCTACCAGCACATCAAACATCAGAAGCAATTTACCCTCTGACTTTTGAATTAAATCTTCAAATTTTTGTCCAGACCAAACCCAATAATTTTCACATTGAGTTTCCTCTCTAAGTCTTTGAACAAGGTGGGCAATATGTGCGCGCCCATTAATGTCTTGCGCGAAAGGTTCGCCACCGAGAAGAGAAAAACTTTTCACTTGTGGATGTCCCTTATAAAACTCTACAATAGAAGAAGTAGTTTTATTTGTATAAGGCTCTCCAAAATTATAGTCTTGCGCTTCGGAATTAAAGCATCCCTTGCAATGAATTGGACATCCCGATACAAAAAGACTCACTCCAACACCCGGCGCATTAGCAATGTCAAAATACTTTATTCCTGCGTAATTCAAAGTCCAAAACCTCGTGCATAGTCAAAATTTGTCGGCTTCTTTCTCGCGCCACCGGCTCGTCTTTGTTTAACCAAAACAAGTTTATCTTCCGCGCGAGTAATGCCAACATAGCGGATACGACGTTCCTCATCCTTTTCCTCTTGAGAATAACGATTATTACCCAAGAAATTCTCAAACAGGACTACGTTTTTAGACTCAAGTCCTTTTGCAGAATGAATGGTAAGCAACTTAACTACATTGTCATTCATCAACTGACGAATTTCCTCTGTCGTCTTTTCAGACTGACGGAAGGTAGTATAAGGAATACCAGCATAGCTAAATTCGGCACCAATTTCTGCAACAAGTTTATTTGAGCGCGCAAGTACAAACCAATCTTTATAATCGCCGCGCTGTTTAAGCATTTGAGCCACAGCAGGAATATCAAAAGACATAGTAGTAACTTCTGCCATACCACGCTTCATTGGTACAACTTCTGTAATTGCGGCTTCATCAAGGTCTCGAATAACCTGTTGAGCAACTTTGAGAATGCCAGAACGAGAGCGATAATTCTCAGTCAGCTCAAAAATTTTTGTCTGAGGGTCATTATACAGACTATTGAATACTTCTTTTGAGCTACCTTTGAATGAATAAATCATCTGACGTGGGTCACCAACAGCAAAGAAATGACGAGGTTTAAGAATTGTCTTGATAAACTCATATTCTTGCGGCGCAACATCTTGGAACTCGTCAATCAACAGATGGTCGATGGCCGGAATAAACATTGTGCTTAAATGTTTTTTTACTTCGCGAAAAAGGCTATCGAAATCATCATCTTCTCGCGCACGTTCAAGGATATTATCAAGTCCAATTTTATTCATCGCGAGTAACTGCGCGGCATAGCTATGAATTGTCCCAATAGACACCTTATCAAAGCCAGGGCAATCAGATAGACGGTCTTTCATTTCTTGCGCGGCGTTGTTTGTGTATGTAATCAAAATAAGCTCTGATGGCTTCACTCCATTAAGGAGTAAATATTTTGCGCGCTCAGTTAAAGTGCGGGTTTTCCCGGCACCGGCACAGCTAATCACCAGAACTTTTTCAGCATTAGTTTCTACAGCCATCTGCTGTTCAATACTCAGTTCCATAGTACACTCCTTTTGATTTTCTATATATATTATATCACAAAGAAAAAAGAAAGTCAAGCATTAAGCCTGACTTTCCCATTGTTATTTCTTAACGAATAACTTCTCGACTTGATCGAGAGAATTATTTAATCCGACAGTGTTTTTTATCTTCTTATGCCAAACCATTTCAAAATCATCTGGCGCGCTCAATTCAGAAACAAAAATTTGATTGTGTTCAGATAACTCTCTAACCTTATTCCAAAATTTATCTTTCTCATAATTATCGTAAGGGTAAGGTTTAGTTCCATTGTAAGGTGGATCGCAATAAATAACACTATCTGTGCAATCAAGAGAAAAGAAATCTTTTACTTCAAATTTACAGCCAACTAACTCTGGCATTTGTTTAAGGATATTATTCTTTCTATTACGATGTTCATGACGCTTTGGGTCACTTGCGGGAACGTCTTTTGCATATCCGCCATCATAGAATCTGCCGCCAAAAGAAGCAATATAGCCAACTGCTCCAATATACCAATCGGGATGAATTATTTGCGCGGAGCGCCACTCGGCACGACAAATATCATATTCTTCTTTTGAGACGGGAACTTCAAAATTTGGAATCTTATCTAAATTATTGAGTAACGCAATTAAATAAGGATTAACATCATAACCAATTCTATTTTCACATTTAATGTGTTGAATTAGGTTCGCGCCGCCAACAAAAGCATCAATAAACGTATCGCAATTTGATTCATCTATTGATTTTTGAATTATTGGGCAAATTTCTTTAGCCACTCTCGATTTTGAACCTTGATAAACCATTAGTTATTCCTCATTGTCACTTAAATGGAGTCGTCTTTCAAGAATTTCCTATGTTCTTCCTTGATTCCAAAAGTTACTACCTAAGTACCCGCAAGTACGACGTACCACATTCATTTTAGTTTGATCAGTATTCCCACAATTAGGGCAGCGCCAAATTAATTTTCCAGAAGCGTCTGGTACAATTTTAATTTCTCCATCAAAATGACAAACTTGGCAATAATCACTCTTAATATTAACTTCTGCATACATAATATTTTCATACATAAATTGCATAAGCTGAATTACTGCTTCAATATTTTGATTCATATTTGGTACTTCAACATAACTAATTGCCCCGCCAGGAGATAGCTTCTGAAATTCACTTTCAAACTTTAGCTTAGTAAAGGCATCAATCTTCTCGCGCACATTGACATGATAACTATTGGTAATATAATTGTGATCAGTAACATCTTTAATGTCGCTACCAAATCTCTTTTGAAGGGCCTTTGCAAATTTATAAGTTGTAGATTCAAGAGGAGTTCCATAAACTGAATAATCAATATTCTCCGCGGCTTTCCATTCGGCGCATTTATCATTCAGTTTTTGCATAACTTGAATTGCAAAAGGCTTACCCTCTGGATCGGTATGAGATTTACCAGTCATGTACTTGACGCACTCATATAGTCCCGCATAACCAAGAGAAATAGTTGAATAACCACCGTGAAGTAGTTTATCAATCGTTTCTCCCTTTTTTAGGCGCGCGATGGCTCCATTTTGCCAAAGAATTGGAGCAGAATCAGATAAAGTACCCTCAAGTCTTTTATGGCGGCATTGGAGAGCTTTATGACACAATTCAAGATATTTGTCAAAAATAGTCCAGAATTGCTCATAGTTTCCATTAGATAGGAGCGCGATGTAAGGTAAATTAATAGTTACAACGCCTTGATTAAAACGACCATAGTATTTTGGCTTACCGTCTTCGTCAAGAAACGGGGTTAGAAAACTTCTACAACCCATGCAAGGATAGCAATGCCCATCGCCATTCTTGTCAATTTTAGTTTGCAGCATTATTTTTTCACTAATGCAATCTGGCATAAAACGCTTAGCAATACATTTTGCTGCAAGTTTAGTCAGATAAAAATAAGGAGTTCCTTCGTAAGTATTATCTTCTTCAAGAACATAAAGAAGTTTTGGGAAAGTCGGAGTAACATATACTCCAACTTCATTTTTAGTGCCTTTAATACGTTGCTTGAAAACTTCTTCTGAAATCATTGCGACTTCTTCTTTATATTCTGGCTCTTCATTTAGATACATCATTACGCTAACAAAAGGCGCTTGTCCATTGGTAGTCATCAATGTATTTACTTGATACTGGATTGTTTGAACACCCTCAGCTATTTCACGGCGGAGGCGTAAATCAATAATTTCTTTTTTTGCTTCAGGAGACAAATCAATCTTGCTAATTGTACATTCCTCATCCAATTGAGCAGCAATTTTCTCTTTTGAAATTCTAACAAAAGGTGCAAGATGAGTTAAAGAAATTGTTTGTCCACCATACTGATTAGAAGCAATTTGCGCGACTATTTGCGTTGCAACATTACAAGCAGTTCTAAAACTATGCGGCTTATCAATTTTAGTGCCAGAAATTACTGTACCATTCTGAAGCATATCTTTAAGATTGACAAGACAACAATTGTATTCTCTAGTTGCAAAATAATCGCTATCATGGAAATGAATAATGCCCGCATCATGTGCTTCCATAATATCTTGTGGCAATAGTAAGCGTCTGGTTAAATCTTTGCTAACCTCGCCTGCAATATAATCGCGCTGAGTTGAATTGATAACAGGATTTTTATTTGAGTTCTCTTGTTTAATTTCTTCATTTGTGCTATCAATCAAAGAAAGAATTGTTGCGTCTGTCGAATTTGCTTTGCGCGCCAACTCTCTTTGATAACGATAGCGGACATATCTACGCGCAACTTCAAAATATCCTTCTTCCATAATAGTTTCTTCAACGATATTTTGAATATCTTCCACATTAAGTGCGTGAGTCGCTCTTTCACATTGTCTTTCAACTTCATCAACAATAGAACGTAACCCAACTACACTTATTTTGTCCGCGCCTTCGACTTCGTTGTTTGCCGCGGAAATGGCTTTCTCAATTTTTTCAATCTTAAAATCAACTTCCTAGCCATTTCTTTTGATAACCTTATTCATTGGAGCCTCCTTATAAAAAGAAGCCCCAACAAAATTGGAGCTTCATTTCTTACTATATATTTAGTAGTTCTATTGAATTTTGTATCTAAATCTGGTATCATTTTAACAAGAGCCACAAAGAAATTGTATAGCCGAATTGGTCACTAACAACGGTTGGTGATAAAGAAATTACATCGTTGCCAGATATACAATTAACTTGACAATAACTGATTAAATCATCTTGCGCTTGTTCTGCGGCGGAGTCATATGAATTACCTCGTCCCGTAAATACATTCATTCTCATTTAAGATACCTTTTACCTAGACAATGTACGTTTCCTCAAGACTGGGATTCGAACCCAGGATACTGGTCTTTCACAGCGTGCTAACCTCTACACTATCCTGACGTTGGGTAGCTGTTATTGTCTAACTAGAATTATTTAATTTCAAGACGATTAAAAGAAACGCTCTACCAATTGAGCTAATTATCCTGTTTAATGGTGGGTAATATCGGAGTTGAACCGATGACAAATTCTTGTTAAGAATTATTGCTGTAATCGTCTTTATTAGTAAAACTGCGAAGTTCGTTGCCGAGTTATTCACTCTCCCAATCCGCGCAGCTATTGGTGCATCTAAAGAGACTTGAACTCTTAAACAACACATCCTAAATGTGCCGGCTTTGCCAATTTGCCTATAGATGCTCATGGCGCGGAGCGTGGGTGCCGACCCCAAACAAATTTCTTTGTCGAAACGCTTAGCAGACGTACCCAGTTCCCCGACTGGTTCACTCCGCAAAAACAAGACACAACCCACAGATTTGAACTGTATTAACCAATTTATCAGATTAGTATTTTAACCAAAATAATTGCTGTTTTAAGTGTGTCTTTCTTAACTTTCTATAAATATTATAGCATAAGATTATAAAAAAGTCAATTAATCGAATAGCTCATTCGGATTAAAATTTGGATTTTCTTGACAATAAGAATAAAAAGATTTGAGTAAAGCATAATACTCTAATTGTTTTATCTCTTGCCATTCTTCAAGAGAGAGGAATTTCAGTGCATCTTCTTTAGTTAAATTAACTTTTTTAGGTGCTCCTTTTCCTAATTCTACATATCTTTTATTATGAAAATAACATACTGCCGCAACTCTAGCTTTATGAACTGGGCAAATATTTGTTACTCTTTTGTTAAATGAGCCAGTTACTTCATAGTTATAAGCTGAACAATAGCCGCAACCAGTTGCTATTGGGCATTTTAAACATTCTTCACTTGATTGAGTAGATAATTTAATTTGCTCAAATTCTTTTCTAATAATTTGTCCTTGTTTAGTTTCATAAATATTATTTGTATCACCAATACAAACTTTAGAAGCTAGTTCGTCTCCAATGGATATAGGACAATATCTTAAACAGGGGTACGCTTTTCCATCTGGTGCAAAGGCTAACATATCACCAGTTCCGCCGCAAAAATTTCTATCATTTTTTTCATAATCAATTGGGAAACCTATTTGATCTGCCAAAATAGTGATATAAGTATCATTATTTGTATCAATCAAATAGTCAGCAGTTTTTTTCAATTGATAATATAATTCTTTTGCGTCCTCTTGAGTATATTTTGGTTCATAAGCATAATTACAAGCAATATAATCACTATTCATATCTTCTAACATGAATTTAATTGAATCAAAAATATTTGGAAAAGAGCTAGGGACAAAAGTCATTTTCGTACTTCTTATTCCTAAATCTGTTCCAATTTGTTCAAATGCTTTTTTTGCATTATCAAAAGTTGGCTTTCCTTCTTTTGTGATTCTATGTGCGTCATGTAATTCTTGCGTTCCATCAATTGATGCTGTCATTGTAAGAAAATCACGATATTTTTCAAAAAAATCTTGAACTTTCTTAGTCTTAAAATTATATCCGTTCGTGGTGATATTAATTTTAAATAAATCAATTAACGGACTATTAAGTTCTATTCCTTTTTGAATAAAATATTCAAGAATTTGATCGATCAATTCTGGCTCAAGAAGTGGTTCGCCACCAATAAAATCTAAAATAATAGATTTTGTTTTATCTTTTTTAAGAAAAAAAGAATTAGGATTTTCATATTCTCTATAAAGAAAATCAATAATATGCTTACCTGTTTCTATTGTCATTCGTTCATTTTTTTTATGGTGTTCATAACAATAGTCACACGCTAAATTACAAGCGCTAGTTACCTAAAAAGTAATTTCTCGACAAGTATATTTATTATCTTCTTCGTCATTAGAAGACCCGAAAATCGTCGTAATATATTCGTTATATTGTTTTAAAGGACGTTCCCAAGTATCTTTATTATTCGTCAAAAGTAATCTCTCCTTTGTAAAAATTTACATCAAAATGACAATTTTCAGAAAAATTACTAGGACGATAAAGAGAAAGAATTGTATTTAAAGTTTTATTAAAAGAAAATTGCAAATCTTTTAATTCTTTATTTACTTTATCAATTACTGATTGATCATAACTATTAAAAGTTTTATAAGTTAAAAAATTAAATAATGCTTGTTTTCCTTTTAATAGTTCCCATTCTCTCGCACCTTGTTTCCAAAGTTCTGAATTAACATCAACAGTTACAATTTTACTCATTCTCTTCTTTTATCTCCGAAATCGCATTTTCATCTTCTTGTTCAACAAGAGCATCTAATTGTAAAACTCTATCAATTTGATTTTCATTTTCTTTAATAATAGAAGTTAAAGTCTGAATTTCATCAATATTCCCAGCTAAATCATAATCCATCATTAATCTAAGCAAATTGGAAACTAAAGAATAAGTAAAATAAATCATTACATCATCGTTATTTTTTAGATAAGTTTCCATTTGCTTCGCAGTTTTATAATAATCGTTCATATTTGCAATAAGAATGCTTTGATCATTTGTCAAATGGGGTGAATATCTATAAAGTTCTACTAAGGCTTTAAAAATTTTTTTATCATCCGCAGTAAAACGTTTTATTTTATTCAAAACTGAAATTTGAGTAAGTAAATTTTCAAGATACTCCCAACATTCTTCAACAGAATCCTATGTATTTGTATAAGCATATCTCATTATTTCAGAAATTAAATAAATAAAATTGCTTTTCTGAGATAAACTTTCAGAGCGCTGATACTCTTTAACTATTCTTACTAATAATTCTGGACTTATTTCTTTTCTATTATAAACGTCCAAAAATAACTAAGCATTCATATAATTTTGTTCCATTAAAAATCACCTCAATTATTTTCCTACACAACCAGGATTGTCTTTACATCCCTGTTTGCATCCACCGGAACAGTCTAAACCACAACCAGTTCCACAAGTGTCGCAACTGTTTTTACAGCCGCCGTAACAGCCACCTGCGCAACTATCTTTGCATCCGCTACAACTATTCAAGCATCCAGTTTTACAACCAGTTTCACAACCAGTTTGACAAGTTCCCGCGCATCCAGTACAAAAACCAGTGCATTCTCCAGAACACATACTAGAACCCTAAGTATGTCCCTCATAACCTTTATGAATGTTTTCATACCAAGCCCAAAGATTAGTTAAAGAAATATACGCTCCTTGTGCTGGCGCAGCTGGGGCATTAACATTAATGCTTTTAATAGGAGTATAAAGTTTTTGCCCATGCGCTGTAAGAATTTTATCTCCGCGAGAAACGTCTTGCCAATCTGAGCCATTTGGCGGATTAGTTTTATTTCGGCGCTAACATTCTGCATTTATTAATGCCATAAGAGCATTTGTTTCTGTGGCATAAATATATCTACCACGTTGAAAATTATTACTATCCATATTCCCTCCTATCTTTATTGTCCTGAGCATCCTGGATTATATCTGCATCCTTGTTTGCATCCACCGGAACAATCTAAGCCACAACCACCACCGCAAGTATCACAAGAACCATGACAATCTCCAGTGCAGCTTGTACATCCAGAACATCCAGAACAACTAGAACAGCTAGTGCAACCAGTGCAACTTGTACAACTTCCGCTACAAGTGCTCCAACAACTTGTACAAAAACCAGTGCAAGTTCCAGAACATCTACTTCCACTTTGCTCGTAGGTTTCATTTCCGCCATGAACATATTCGTACCAAGTCCAAAGATTAGCTAAAGAAATATAAGTTCCAATACTTGGCGCACTATTATTAATGTTTTTAATAGGAGTATAAAGTTTATTAATTTCTTCTTTCTTTACAATAGAACCATTACCTACATTTGTCCAGTCTGAACCAGATGGAGGATTATTTCTATTTCGGCGCGCACATTCTGCATTGATTAATCCCATTAAAGTATTAACTTCAGAAGCATAAATCTGGCGACCATTAACAAAATTGCTACTATCCATAAATACCTTCCTTTATTTTCTCTTTTAATAAAAGTAAAAGGCATAACATTCCTATAAAAGAACATTATACCTTTAAAGATATTTATGGAACGGATAAACAGGCTTGAACTGTTGACCTTCTGGATGTAAGCCAGATGCTCTACCAACTGAGCTATACCCGTATGATTGCGGGCGACCTTCGCAGAAACCCGCTGGCTTATCTGTAATTAACTAAGTCTCGCCAACTCATTGCGCTTAACCTAGGCTTCCGTCAAAGCACTACCGTAGACCCGAAGGTTTAGAGAGTTGTTTTAACGAAGGTTTTGTTGGTTGCGGGAGCCGGTTATGCTCCGGCCTATACAGGCTTATGAGACCCGTCAGCGGCTACTGCTGCATCCCGCGATATAAAAGGAAGTATTAAACTTCCCTATTGGTCAAGGATATGAGATTCGAACTCATGGCCTCTTGATCCCAAATCAAGCACGCTACCAAACTGCGCTAATCCTTGATATAAATACTCCCTGTCCGATTCGAACGGACATCATGCACTAATCTGGTGCTAATACGGGTTATAAGTCCGCTTCTCTACCGTTGAGATAAGGGAGTATAAAACAAGACGACATCAATAATTAGTTAGCCGCTTTACCAATTAAGCTACAACCCCCAAGTGGAGTCGATTGGATTCGAACCAATAACTGCCAGCCCCTAGCTGTTAATTATATTTGAAAATTGTTGCTGAAAATCGTCTTAACAATAAATTACAAATTATTCCATTCTTCGTCAGAATAACTATTTATATCTTTTCTTCGAAAGGGAAGCCCCATTGCTTTACATCTATTGCGAACTCCGCCCTCAGTTAAACCTAATTCTTTACCAATCTAAACAAATGTCTTCTAACGAATAAGATTTTTCATTTGTTCTCTCGCTTCTGGACTTTTATCGATCGCTAATTTTGAAATTTTATGCTCTGAGCAATAAGAAGAATTATGTTGAATAATTTTCCCGCAAATCGGACAATGTTTTTCATATTTCTCTGTTCTTGAAAGAGTATAAATTGGATAATCAAACTATTCGTTTATCCAAACTCTTCCTGCATTAATTGCCGCAATTGTACTATAACTTACACCATATTCTTGCGCCAAATTTTTTAAACTAATTATCTTATTTGATTGCTAAGCATTAAACAAACGTTCTTTAATTTGATTAACTTCTTGAAAAGTTAATTTAGAATAAGAAATTTCAAAATGATCGCCACCAGCAGTCTAATTATAAACTGGTTTTATTTTTCTTATCCACAAACTTTCTTTTTCGTTTAAATTTTCTAAAGGACATTCCTCTAAAATTTCAAAAGAAAAATTTTCTAATCCATATTTTCGGAAAGCCCGATATAAAGGATATTCATATTGTTCATTAGAAATATTAAAAGCTCTGCTCCGATGATCTTTCCATCTCTATTTAATATTTCTACTTTGCCCAATATAACAATGACCATTAATTAAATTAGTAATCTTATAAATACCACAAATAGGATTGTACATAATTTATTCTCCTCCAGAATAATTAAATATAAGGCCGGTGTGGAGGCACCTTATTCTCATTGATAGCTATTCAATGCTCCCCTATTGGTGACCTCGGTCCGACTCGAACGGACGACTCGCAATTCTTCAGACTGCTGTTCTTACCAAAACTGAACTACAAGGTCATAAAAACTAGATGGATTAAAAAGTTAAATCTAAAATTAAAAGTACCGCGCGGCGATTTAGCTACAAGAACATCTTAATAGCACCTAAGAGCATCCGAATTTCATCGAGAAAATAGCTAAATCTTTTGTACAATTAAAATAAATAAATTATGTTATAGAATTTTAATTGCTGAATCCATCTAATTGATTTCTATAAATATCATACCATAGAAATCATAAAAAGTCAATTAAAAGGCTTGAAACTCCCATCACTTAGTCCTAACTTCTCATTTACCCAACTTGCAAAGCAAGAAAAATCTTCTTAGGACACCTTTTAATTATTTATTTACAGGACAACAGAAGCGTAGCGCTCGTCATCCAGAGCCTTCATCATTGCTGCATAAGCATCAAGAGAAATACCAGCCAACACATTCTTGAACTCCGCAACACCCTGTCCACTCGCAAAAGTGACATAAGGATTGGTAGAATTGGCATGGAAAGTGTTAGAGCGAGCTTCTGCGTTCCAAAGAACCAGACGAGGCATCTGATAGCCAGCCGCACGGAAACGACGAACCATCTCAGACACGAAATCAAGTCCCTGTCCACGGAAGTAGCGGTCAATCTCCATATCAGAAATAACCACCATCGCCTTAGGCATATCCTCCTGAGGTACGTGATTCATTACAGCAGTATCCAAAACCTGCATAAATGCACGCTCCAGATTAGTGCTGTAACCGACATCAGTACGCATTACAGCTTCAACCTTTTCTGCCAAAGTCTGACCAGGCTGAATTTTGATGTAATGAGGACGATCAGTAAAGGTCATGTAGGTATTCTTAAAAGCACCCTTATTGCGCTCAGCAAAGTAAATTGCCAAACCAACAGAAGTAGCAATAGGACGACCGTACATAGAACCGCTTACGTCAGCCATAACCAACACGTTATTTTCGCCCTCGATGTAGTTAGGCAAAGCCTTCCACTGAGCTTCAATAACAGGGTCTTCCTTAATTTCAGTAGACCAATAGCTCGCATTTTGCATAATCTTTTCAACCAGGTCATAAGGATACAAAGTAGAAGCATTAATCTTCTCTTCGCCCTTTTCGACCTTTTCGATATAAGTATCGAAAGCAGAAGGATTATGACGCTTAAAAGCCTTACGATAACGATTCATTGCCACAGCAGGTACCGCGGCATAATCAATATCGGTCCACTCGCCAGCAGACATCTTAACCTCAACAACCTTGAGGTAATTACGCAGACGAGAAAGAGTCTTACGATACTCACGCTCGGTCAGACCAAGCGCACGAGCAGTCTTACGACCAAGCGCACGAGACTCCTTAGAAGAAGTATTGATAGACTTCAGCCACTTTGCAGTCAGAGAAATAGGCTTCTCAGCGCGCATGTTCTTCAAGTCCTCAACAATCTGATTGCGCAGATACTGCCACATAGCAGACTCAACAGAGGTATCAACGAACTCATAAAAGTCATCAGCACGACCCATCTCCATAATGTTATCAAAGTTCTTGATAACAGTCTGCGGCGCAACGTCTGCCAGATATTTCAAGATGATACGAGCAGTACGACGCTCGCCACGCCCACCGCGAATATCACGAGTCATAAACACGGTCTTCAGCGCATACAAAGGATTCTCATTCCAAGCCTTCTTAAAAAGACTCAGAATATCAGCTTCGCTACGAGTACGAAGCGCACCAGAAACTGCATAAAAATCAAGCAGACAATCCCCAGTGGTAGAACGAGCAACTGCGCCGTTCTCGGTCAACTTTGCAGAACCATTGAGGGAAGCTTCATTGGAAATAGCATTTACAAACTTATTCATATATTCTTCCTTTCTCTTGAGGAACTCAAGACATTCATAAAATAAAACACGATTGTAATAATTGTGTAGATGGAGCCTTGATATAGGCATTAAAAGATTGCTGTGAAATGTCTTATCATCTTTCCTGTGCCGCCAGAAAACGTTGGCTACGTTTAGATAATTCGCTACGACCCTCGCCGTTTCGGAAAGATTTAATAGTGGAGGATATGGGATTCGAACCCATCTGCTATCTTGTTTGCAAAACAAGCAATCACTCCTGGCAATTCCATCCCCCATATAAAGCACTGAGCAACCACGCTCTTTTCTGCCCGTGCCAGGCCGCAGATTCGTCTTGAACCTGCCCAAGTCAGCACACATGTAACGATAAGGCGTTCGAGAACCTTTTGGTTAATGGTCTGGTTCTAACCATTGGTGCTCATGGCGGGATTTGAACCCGCACGCTGTTTCCAACAAGGGATTTTAAGTCCCTGGTGTCTGCCAATTCCACCACACGAGCATATAAACGAGACGATTCTTTCCATAAGTTCAGCATTATGTCTAAATCTTGCTGTGATCGTCTCTTAAGTTTCTATAAATATTATATCATAACATTCATAGAAAGTCAATTATTTCATTTCTTACTTCCTAAAACTCAGCTGACGCATAATCTCATTGTAAGCCGCATCAGTAATCAGACCCATTTCCTTATCTCGCTTCGCGGCAAAACGAGTATACTTAGTATAAACTGCCTTAGCATTCTTCTTATCAATGAAGAAATTGTCAAAATTAGTCTTTGAACCCGGCATGGTATAATTAGTACCAAGTGCGTAACGAGAAGTTTTAGTCTTTTCCATAAAATTTATTTCCTTTCCGATTTTCTATAAATATTATAGCATATAATCTTTAAAAAGTCAATTATTGGATTAAAAATTTATCTTCGATTGAGTCTCCTTGATGATACTCAATTCCTTCCCCAATGTCAAGAGAACGAAAAAGAGTATCATTATACATCATATCAATAGAACGATGTACATGACCGCCAAGCCAAAGAGGAATATGGACATCATTATTTTCAATATCACAATAAATTTTCTCAAGAGAAAACTCAGAATCGGTCTCAAAGCAAGGCTTAAAATTCCGCATCATAAAAAATGCTGGCATCGCGTGAGAGCAAACCATATCAAAAGAACAGTTTAATCCTTTCTCAATGGTTTTCTTTACGTCTGAATCAGTAATCTTTTCTTGATTCCACCAAGAAACGCCCCATTCACGCCACATCCGGTCAACAGAATCAGCACCGCCAATACAAAGAATATTTAATCCCTCAATAGAGAGAATTTCTCCACGTTCTACTGCATAAATATTAGGACGGATTTCTCTACATCGCGCACCGAACATTGTTTTAACTGGCATTTTTTCGATAGAATCATAATTCTCGTGATTTCCCAAAACAGTGAAAATCATTTTCTCTGGATAATCTCGCGCGAAATGATTAAGAAATTTATTCCATTTCCAATCATTGTATTTAAAAATAAATCCAAAATCGCCTAACTGAAGACAGTACTTCTCTTTTGATTCGAGAAAGCCTTTCATCAAAGGAGATTCGGCATGGACGTCTCCAAGAAAATACATTCTTAATCATTCCTTTCTCTCTTGATTTTCTATAAATATTATAGCATAAGAATTAAGAAAAGTCAATTTGTTTGAATAAAAATGTCTGGAATAACAATATCCCAGACACATAAACTTATTTTATTTCAAGACAGCTTTTTCTGTAAATGCCATACAAAATAAATTGCTGCGACTGTCTCGCTATGGCTGACCTTCTCTGGAATCGAACCGAGACATGGTGGGTTAGAGCCACCTAGACTAACCATTATCTGAAAGGTCAATATATTGAGAGATGAATTCCATCTCTCAGATTCTATAATTATTATATCATAATTTAACTCTCAAGTCAAATTATTAATTCTTCTTCAAACAAGGATTTAAACGCTCAAAAGTCGCGCACAAACAGTCTTCGTCTGACAAGCATCTTGTAAGAATATTCAAAAGACAACTATCGTCATCTTCTACAACAATCTTTACTGGCTTAGAATAATCCAAACTCATTAAACCAAGAATGCTTTTTGCATCTGCAATAGAACCATTCGCATCATGAATCCCAATAGGAACATTATACTGACACGCTGTACTTTGGAGCGCTCTAATCTGTCGAAAAGAATCAATAGTTACTTCTCGAAACATTAAAGTCCTTCCTCAATATAATCTTTAATTTTATTTATCTGCGCAAGACGGTTACGCAAATCTTGACGAGTCTCGCCGTGAAAAGCGCAAAGAGGACAAGAACAATGAACTTTACCTTTTGATAAACGATGAGATTGAGACTTAATTGCGTCGTACCAAATCTTATCGCAATACACATTCTTAATAATATTTTCGCGCTTACGAATGTGTTTCTTCGCGGCTTTGCGTCTAAAATCTTCAGTCCTAGTCATAAAACCACTCCTTAATTCATTTGTTCTGATGGCACGGGCAGAAAGAGTCGAACTTTCCTCTTAGGTTTTGGAGACCTCTATACTTACACGATGTACTATACCCGCATAGAATGATAGTGCTTTCGGTCTATCAGTCCGTCCAGCTGATGGAGGATTTGCTGATTCACACAGCTCAGCTTAATCCGCAAGCGCCGCCGATAGGAGTCGAACCTACTAGCCATTTCCAGACCCACAATTTTCAAGATTGCTTCTCACCGTTGAGGTCAGCGGCATAGATGGAGCCACATAAGAGAATTGAACTCTCAACTTCTCACAGGCAATGAGATATTTTACCATTAAACTAATGCGGCATTGGTTGGGGTGAGGTGAATCGGACACCTACATACGGAGTCAAAGTCCGCTACCCTGCCATTAGGTTACACCCCATTATAATGTTAGGAACCTTTAAACCTAACAATCAACAACCTTCTGGTGTTGTCTTTTATACTTACAACTCGTACGCAGCCGTATAGTAAGGGAACCAAAGTGCATACAATTCTTTACTTGTTATTTTAAGTGACAGTTGGAGCTTTAGCACTCTTAACCTTAATCATCATCACTCTGACTTTTCAACATTAATGAGGCGTCAGAAACCCTTGGTACTCACGGTGGGATTTGAACCCACAGAACTACTGATTTTGAGTCAGTCGGCTTTGCCAATTTGCCCACGCGAGCATATCAATGTAAGATTTATTTCTCAACCTTACATTAAATATTATAGCATATATTTTTTAAAAAGTCAACAAAAAAACACATACCATAAAGCAAAAAGGAGAATGAAGAAAACTGCAATCGTAATCATATAACAGCCTTTCTATTGGGGCTAAAGAGGAGATTCGAACTCCCTCTACCAGTTCCACAGACTGGCGTGCTTAAAACCATTACACTACTAAAGCCATAGACAAGAGAAGATTTGTTTCCTCTCTTGATTTTCTATAAATATTATAGCATAGATAGAGTAAAAAGTCAAATATTTCCATCAAGATTTAGGATAAAATTCTCAAAAGAAATAGGAACATTATCCACGTCTATTAAATTTCTTTTTCTAAATACCGCAGTTTGATTATCTTTGATGAATTTAAATTCTCTATCTGTTGGTTTATAGCCATAGTTTTTGTATGCCTGCATATAAAAATCATAACAATATTTAATTATATCTTCATTAGAATAATCGCTAGTCTTCAAATTTTCAAGATAACGATAATAAAGATATATCATAGTAACAGTCGATTGTCTTGCTATTGCATTTATTGGCGCGTTTGCTTTAATTCCAATTTGAATAGCGTCGAGAGTGTTGTAAGTAAAACCAATTAAATCTCTATGACGATAATCAAAATTGTTTTCTCTTGTAATAGATTTTTCATTCCATTTCCAAGAGTAAGTAATACGGTCTTCAAAACGGATTCCATTATTTGGGTCTTTCTGCGCGCAAAGCATTACTGCGCAATTAAAACCTTTATCTTCATTTTCTCGACTATCACTAAAAACGATTTTATTTTCATTAAGAAATTCACGAGAATAAATCTTTCCAAATATCCATGTGTTATCTTTTACATGAGGAATTTTTCGTCCATCGCTGCATTCTTCAACAAACGATGTAAACACAGCCGGTCTTTTTTTGTTTACGAGCATCAGTCCGCGCATATATTCTACAGCATAAGCATTTTCAAAAATGTCATCCGCATCTATAAAACAAACATAAGGTGCAGAAGTGATGTCTAATCCTAACTAGCGAGCATAACCTGGCCCTTTATTACGATTTAGATGAAGAACATTTACATTTAAAAAACGCTTGAAAAATGTAATAATATCATCAATATTTTCATCAGAGCAATCATCTATAATAGTTACATCTATATCATTCGAAATCGTTTGAATTTGAATACTACTTAAACATCTAACTAAAAAATCTTTTTGATTATAAAAAGGAATTATAACATCAACTCTCTGATTGTTCATCCTTTAATTCTTTCTCCTTAGATTCAATTAATTCTGCTTCTGCGGACTCAATAATTTCTGCAATATTATCAACTTCAAAGAAATAACCAACAGAATCAAAAGCTCTTTCACGAATCATGCAAAAAGTCGCGGGATTTTGACCGAGAATAGATTCTAATTGTTGTGAATTAAATCCGGTATAAGTCATAATCTTTTTAACACAATCAAGCATTATTTTTCGATATTCTTTCGCGTCACCGCGTTCAAGCTGGTAAAATCCTTGGACATAAAAATAAATAAATAAGAAAGAACTCAAACCTTGAGATAAAATTTCCTCTAAAGATAGTTCATTATGTAGCTTATCAAGAGGACCTAACGCACTCGTGACATAATCTTGAAAATGATTACAGAACAAATCTAAACCAGTCTCACGCTTATGAGATAAAGATTCTGGACGATTAACCCAGTTATAAATTATCAAATCACAATTCAAAGTAGGCGCGCCAAGATGCTCTGTCATCAAACGAGTTAGAATTGAGAAATAAATATCTTCGTGAGTCTCAAGTCCCTCGCAAAAAGTTAAATTATGTTCTTTTAAAAAACTTCTTCTAAAAAACTTTCCATGAACCCAATTCATTCCTTTTTCAAAAGAATAAGGAATTACTTCGCCAGATTGAGTTACCTCTTGAAATCTAGTTTGAATTATATTGCGGCTGGGATTATTGCGAATAATTGTCCTAACTCTATTAAAAGTATTAGGTACAAAAAAATCATCATGGTCGCAAAAAATAATCCAATCACCATCGGCATTATCAATACCAAATTGACGAGCCATGCCGGTTCCAAGATTCTTTTCAGTCTTTACTTTTTTGATATGAAGTATCTCTTCATAAGGTTTTATTGCTTCATCAAAAGGTTCTGTTGAACAGTCATCAACAAGTACGACTTGAATTTTATCACCCAAATGCTAGTTTACAATTGATTCAAGCGTCGCCGCGATATATGGAGAACTATTAAAACAAGGAATTACTATTGAAAATTGATACATAAAAAATACCTCTTATGAGTATAATTATACTATTTCTAATATAATTATATCATAAGAGGTAAATTTTGTCAATTATTTATGAATATAAATAACTTCATCAAAATTAGGGGAAAAAGAGAGATACGCATAAGGAGACTGGAAAGTATCCACTTCTCTAATAAGAGGAATTTCGTTTAAATGAGTAAAAGATTGCGAAGCTCTATAACGTTCAATTTTCTTACAAAGCAAATCACAATTCCATTTGTTTATATCATACTGAATTCGCTGAATATAATCTTTCAAATTAAAAGGAGCATAACGAATAGACCCTTGCCAATCATTTTTGACATTGGTTTTATCCATATTCTTAATACCAAGTTCATACGGTTCATGCACTTCATTTTTTAGCGCGCCTGCGCCATGGCGCGTAAAATAACTGCGTGTAACATAACACATTTCAACATCAAATACTTCATCCAATTCTCTTAATTGCTCGATTACCCAATCCGAGCCAGTATGAGATGGAGTAAGATGCGGAAAGTCTTTCTTATTATCCATGTCGAGAGCAAGCCCCTGTCCGCCCTCAAAAATCAAAGTATCATAGTAATCTAAAATCTCATTTAAAGAACTAAAATAAACAGATTTCTTAAAATCCATTAAGTCTTTTACAAAATTAGCAAGAGTAACCTCGCTAAAGAAATTTTCGCGCCACTCCATTGTAAAGATAATATCCGTTTCTTTCATTCGCTTTTCTGCAAAATACTTGTCTCGAATAAATTTAATCTTACTATAAAGTTCGCCAAAAGACATAAAAAGCTCTTTGCAAGTAAAATGGAATCCTTTATTTACTCGATTAAAAGTTTCAAAAATCCCGCAACCGCAAGAGCCATGACGACTTTTCCCTCTTGACTGTTCAAGAGCTTGATTAAACAAAATATCATAAGGTGTTGTGATTTCGCAATTCCAATCAACCCAAGTTCGTCCATGGTTCACATGAAGTTCCTCTAATTCCTTTTTCTCAGAAAGAAAAATAAAAGGATTAACCATGAAATGATGATTGTAAAAGGTATCTACGTCTTGATACGATGCTGCACCAAAAGCATGAAAAACGTGGCGGAACGTTCCATTCTCTACAGTATGCCCACGCTGAGCGCCACCGTTGAACAAAACATTCAAACACTTTTTATGCTTCTTATTAGCCTGACGCGCAAAGTAATTGGTCATTAAACCCTTGCCCTCATCGCCATAATTTGCGCCAATAACTACCTTTACCTCTTTCACAGTTAATCCTTTCTTTAGTTACCAGTTAGTCCAAGCAGTATCTCCATTGGTCGACTCTGCGCTTTCAAGAGTCTCAAAACCGTTGTAATGCCCCTCGACAATAGCAGTAATCAGATTAGGCAGCTGCTCAAGAGTAGCTACTTTATAATGACCAGCGGGAAGAATCTCCTCAAAAGACTTGTCGATTCTCTTCGCGCGATAATTATAGCTGCTAGACGGATCATCAATAGAGATGTGGAAAATATCGTACTTCTCCGCAGTCTCATCGTATAACTCTTTGGTCTTTACATCAGCCTGGAGACTATCACCAGTTGCTTTCTTGAGTCCATAGGCCTCAAGGATAGGATTAAGCGGCTCGTCGCCCAAAGTGATAATCAAACCCTTTTTGCCCTTTGCCCAGCAATCCAGCTTACAGTGACGGCTACCCATATACCATGCGGCAGTATAACTCTCATAGCCGTTGCCACCACCGCCGCCTTCAAAATAAATCTTCTCCATCTGTTGCGCAATACGGACATCACTTTCAAACTGAGTCAGCTGAATGGGAACTCTGTCACACTCAACATCGCCGATACCCATAAACATAAACTGAACGTCTTTGGTTTTCTTGACAACTTCAGTCATAATATCACTCAGTTTCTGCGCGCAACGAGCAGAAGCACTACCCATAGAGCCAGTTACATCAAGACCGATAATAACCGGCAGGCTATTAGGATGCTCTTCAGAATCGCAAGCCTCGCGCATTACATTCATCGGAGAGAGTGCCTGGTTAAGGCTTCTTTGCTCATAAATATCATAAACAGATGCAGCATTCAGTTTGTCCATGCTGCATGCTTTAGTAGTAGAACGGTATGCAGTATAACTCTGCGCGGTCCAAGAACCTCCACCCATAAATATACCTCTTTCTTTAATTAAACGGTTGCGTTCTCATTGCTGGTAGATGCCGCTTCAGCAGGAGCAGCAGTCTGAGCAGGAGTAGTCACTACTGCCGGAGTAGTAGTAATAGGAACAATAGGATTCATGGCATTCATCAATCCTGCAAAAGGATTGTTATTGCCCATCATAGACATTGCCATAAAAGCCATCATCTTGTTGTCGCCAGAGCCAGAACCTTTCAGCATCTCAGACATCATCATAATCTGCATGATATTTTTCGGGTCGACACTAGTACCATTTGCGCCACCAAACATAGAGACAATCTTAGAATAGAAATAAGTATTGCCAAGGAAAACCAGATGCTCAGGCACAATAGTCACAATAGTCGAATCTTCATAGCGGAAGGCAGTAATCTGATTATTCTCAACCTTGATAACTGCTGCGGGCTTGTTGTTCACGAGGATAATATCGCCCTTAAACAGTGTGTTGGTCGGGATACAGAAGAACATTTCATCGCCAACATCAAGCACGAAATCAGAGCAGTTGACAAGATTACCAGTCGCAACATCATAAGTCTTATAACCATTAGAGGTCTTGACTGCGATACCGCCAGTCAAGCTAAGACGACACCAACCAGCAGGAACCTTTCGGAACATTTTATTAAAACTATCAAACATAGAATTTACTCCTTTTTATGTTTTCTGTAATTATTATAGCATACTTACCATATTTTGTCAAATATCTTCTTTTCTACATCCTTGCTCCCAAAATTCCTTACTAGGAGCCATCCAGTCAATTTCTGCATGAGGAACGATAACTACTGCGTTACTGCCGTTCAATCTAAAATAAAATCTACCATTTGCGATATTCTCCAACTTACCACAAAACTGTCGCTTAATAGTAGTTTTAGGCATAAAGAAATCATTCTTTAAACAAACAATGTATTCTACCTTTTTGATTTCCATGTTATCTCCTTTCTCATTTTCTGTAATAATTATAGCATAAGAATTAAAAATTGTCAATAAAAAAGAGCATAGATTTCTCTATGCTCTAAAACTTATTCTAAATTTTCGTCTTTATAATCTGGAAAATCTTCAACTACTTCTTGAGTTTCCTCAAATATTTCTGGAACAATCGTAATTAAAAATGGGTTTTTACTAGAAAGACGAACTCCATTTGGATAGGTTGTTTCAACTTCGGTCTAATAAGTTCCCATCCCAGCAATGTCTTTTTTAAATAAAACACATTGAGCTTGTCCATTTTCGGCATCTACAATTTTAGCTTCTTTCCAAAACTCCGTTCCTTCTGATGGATTTGCAAATTTGATTCTAATTTTTGAATCGGTTATATCTGAAATTATTCCATCTTTAGAAATAGAAAAAAGCAACTTAATACCATTATCATTCTGTTGGAGTGTTATTTTCTATGCCATTTAAATCACTCCTAACTTTTTACCCAAGAGTTGTAAGTATGACGGTCAAGGAATTGCAATCCATAAAATTCAAAAGTAGAAGCGGCCGCAGAATTAATGCGAATTGAGTGCCAACCTTTTGATACTATATCAATTACAGGAGCAGTATAATTTTTAACTTGGAACTTTGAATAATAACCTTTATTACTCAAATCTTTCCATTCAATAGAACAAGTAGATGGAACACTAATACCATTTGTTGCGTGTTCATCACCATCGCCTACAATTAAACTTTCCTCATTATTCCATTCAAATGTATTCTGCGGACAACCTTGAGTTGCACCAAAGTCAAGCGCCAAATCAACCTTAAATTTGCCTTGCTTTTCAGCGTCAGTGTAAACAGAAGAAGCACTTGCATACAAATAAGGAACTGCAACCATTCCATCTTGAGGGCAATAGAAACTATAATAAATAGCTCCATCATCTTGTTGATTGTTTACATTAGTATGGCGTTTGGTCAACTCGACAATTTGATTTGCATAAATGTCAGCATAGGTAGTTCCTAAGCTAATATCTTTTGCAAAACTAAAGCTATATTTACTATCGCCTTTAACTGTTGATGGAATTGAATTAGGATTATCCATCCAATAGGTGGTTCCAGCCGCAAGATTTTGAGTATTGTTATAGCAAAGAGAATAAACTTTCTCATACATCGCCCAGTAAGCATCACCATAAACTTTGGTTTCAATCATCTTCTCAGAATCCCAAGAATCTGTCGCCGCATTGGCTACATCAGTAGCATAAGCCGTCGCAATAGGAGACGCAATTCCTGCTACTGCGCTATTAATATCTGAGCGCGCTTTCAAGTCAGCTTGACGCCACAAAACATTGTAATAAGGGAAATTATCCAAATTGAACTCAATCTTTTGCCCATCTGGAGTATTGTATACTAACTGTCCATCAACAATCTTCGCAGTTTCATTATTGCTTAATGGATAATTCATATAAACAGTCAAGCCCATATTTTCACGGCTTGGCTCAGTTGCATAAAGGTCTGGACTGTTCAATAATGTGGGCATTGTTGGAGAATGCTTTGAATAATCAATAACGGCATTACCACGCACGTTAATGTTGTCCTGTTGAACACGAGTAGACAAGAATAAACCATCTTCAACAACTAATGGACGGCCTAAGTAACCAGCAATAAATAATGCTGCCATCTCTTTACCAACGGTGTTATTACCATCGTTAGTCATATGAGTAAAGTCAATACATTGATTGCCATTAAAGTTACGGTTAAAATCACTTCCATCAATGACTGGAATACCATATAACTTACCAATCTCTTGAAGAACTTCTGCATAAGCCATAACTTGCTGGCGTTTATCAAAATCATAGGATGCAGCTTGAGTTTGAAGAACTGGTGTAATAATCACGCAAGGAGTTCCGTTATCAAGCTCGCGCTCAATCAAAGCAGTATAATATTTAAAGAACTCGTCAACATGACCTTTATACGCATTATTGACGAAATCTGCACTCGCGTCATTGATGCCTAGATTACATATCCAAATATCCGCGCCAGAAGCACCCCAACGATTATATGCGCAATAGGCATCATCACCGGTATAAATCTGATTTACAAGTTCAAATTTATCAAACTCTTGTCCGTCTTTAATTCCCTTGCCAAAAACTTCGTTCAATGCTTCAATCATTACTTCTGGTGGGCGCACTTTAGATTGACGAGTACTGCCACTCTTCTTTAAGGTACGATCGAAGGCAGAAGCAGTTCCATTTCTATTGTCTGCATACATACCATCTGGGTAAGTAAAAGTAGTCGGGACAGCAATTACAGTTGATGAATCTAACTTCTCATTTGCGTTACCAGTATAGTAATTTGTCGCATTACTATCATCATTAACACCTGTTGATTTTAAAGTATTATAACCAAACCAAACAGAGTCTCCACACATTGCAATCTTAAAATGAGTATCTGAAAGAGTATCCCAGCAATACTGCGTGAAAGTACGAAGTTTATACTACTTCTAACCCATCAAATAAGCTTGCTTTTGATGGTAAGAATCATATTTACTTAACTTTTCAATTTGATTTTCAAAGTTATTAAAATTATCTTGATTATACTCTGGACCGTTATCAATCCATTCTGTCTTTTTATACTCTGGTATTAGCACTATTTATCTCCTCCTTTATATCGGTACTAGATATATTTTCGGTGCGAGGTAAATAAATTACGCTACAATAGTCACGAAGCGATTCAAACTTACCTTTCCAATCGTCTCCCATGACAAAAATATCTACTTGATTATTCATTATGTCGCGCTTTTTCTGCCACCAGTTATTTTCTGGAATAATTAAATCAACGCAATCAAGAGTAGATAGTAATTCTTTCCTCTAACTAAAGGTAAAGTAAGATTCTTTTCCTTTATCTCTATTAAATTTATCTGTTGATAAACCTACAATTAATCTATCTCCCATACTTCGCGCGCGAAGAAGAAGATTTAAATGCCCTTGATGGAGCAAATCAAAAGTGCCATAAGTTAAGACAGTTTTCAAAATAAAGAGTCAAACTCCTTTTCCGTTTCTTCATTATATTTACATGGATCAAATTCAATAACCGATTTGTCCCAAGAATGAATTGAATCTTCAAGCGCAGCTCTAATAGCATATTCATCTGTTCCATGAATTAAAATATCTGCGACATCAGTTACGCCCTTATCCGCGCCAAAATCTGTAACAATGGTCTTTTTACCAAGTACTTTTGCTTCGATTGCAGAAAGTCCTTGTCCTTCGTAAACAGATGGAAGAATATTATAATTCGCATTTATCATGTTAGCAAACGGATTTTTATTATATGGAATCAAATGAATAAAATCACAATCTTTTATCTCTTGAAAAATTTTATCTTTTAATTCTCCATCACCCATAATATAAAGTTGAGTTTTATTATACTTAATATGAAAATCTTTAAAAGCCTTAATTAAATTAAGCTGATTCTTCGCGGGAGAGAGCCGCGCAACATTTAAATAAACCGCTTCTGTTGAAAAAGAATGTGGCTCAAAGTTCGCATATTCAAGATTTGATTTAATAAATAAATCATAAGGCTGAATAATAAAATTATGGACTAACACCATTTTAGATTCATAAAATGGAAAATCTTTTTTATTAGCTTCTAGGCATTGTTCACTGACAGAAACTATTTTGTCATACATAGAATAAGTGGAATAAACTGCATCAAGAGAATCTTTTAAAGGATACTTGCCATCAATTTCTCTCATTTGGTCTAATTTCATTATATTATGTTGCCAGATAATTTTTTGAGTAGAGGAAGAATTTTTAATACCATACCCAAAGAAATAAGCATAAAAAGGACTATAACCAGTGAAATTGATTATCGCATCAAAATGAGTATCTCCAAAACATCTTCTCCATTCTCTACGATAAAGCTCGCGCGGAAACATCTTATCTAATTCAAAAGAATCTGTTCCTTTTCTAAGACAAATTTCATTCGCACAGCGCTCAAGCAATGTTTGATTATAAGTTCCCGCGCGGACAAGTAAACGAACTTTAGGATTGATTTCATTTATTTTATCTAAATAGTCTGGATTATCTTTTTTCAAAAGGATAAGCGAGACATCGTATTTACTATAATCAATCCTATTAAATAAAGAAAGAATAGAAGATGTTACTCCATTTGGCTTAAAATCTCCTGCATAGAATAACAAATGCTTTTTATTGTTTACTTTCGAAGTATTAAAACCTACTCCGCTCAAAAGCCCTTCTAAAAATTCGTAAATATTTATATCTTTATCTGTCCAAACATTAGTTCCTTGTCCCCAAACTCGTCGTTGAACTTTCTCCCAGTAATCATCGAGATTCTCAAGATATGCCTTAAAGGTCTCAATATTCTTTGCGGGCGCGCATGGAAAGTCTTGATATAGCCCTTGCTTTTGACAATATTCCTCGTAGTCGGGGGCATAAAAAATGACTGGATTATTACCGTAATCTATCCAATCATAGAACACACTCGAATAATCTGTCACTAATAAATCGCAAATTGGAAATAGAGTATTTACGTCAATAGAAGATGGAATATATCTCGCTCTATTTTCATAATCTACATGGTGCGCTTTAACTAAAACACGGTAGCCATAATTCCCTAATTCCCGAATAATTTCAGTATCAATAGAATACTTTCCGTCACGCCAAGTAGGAGCATATAAAGCGATTGGTTTTCTTTCTTTTGATAAATCCATCATTCCTACCATATCAAGCTGTTTAAAAACTTGTTTCTTAGGAATAATTAATTCTTTTCTAAAATCTCTAGTGCGAATTATTTTATTATTGCATAACCCGTCAAGTTTTGCCGCACTCAAATACATTCTTTCTATTGAATAATCGCTAGCTAGCAAATAATCTGCGCTAAGAAAATTTCTTACGACATTCCCAGTATTCATTTTGTTATTAGGAATATCAAAAAATAATTTTTTGCGCGGGATGCCATGCCAAGTATTCACATAAATTTGTCCTGGCTTTTTTGCCCAATAGGTAGGGAAAGTATTATTATTAATCAAATAATGTGCTATTGAAATGTATTTAAGATAATCGTCTGAACCATATAAAATAAACCTTACATTTGGTTTATCTACATATTCCAACAATCTAAAATTATTATTTTCAAAATTATTGATTACCCAAATATGAATATAATCATCAAATTCATCATTGCGCAAAAATTCCAAAAAGATTGCGTAAGGGCTATCAATCATACCTGCGCCCGCAAATGACTCATATAAAATAACGTTGTTCTCAATCGGCATATTGTAATAATCAATATACTTCTCTAAGAACAACGCCTGTCTATTATTATGAGATTTTCTGGCGCTTTCAATGATACTTAAAATTTCATCATTCAAGCGCGTCACACCCTAACTTTTTATAAATTTCCTCAGCAGTCATTAATGTATCCTTAGACGAATCAGATTGAACTTGAATATCTTTTTCGTCTAATTCATAAGCATCTGCCATGTTAGTACTCCACTTCTATCTTATATTCAGATGTGTAAGAAATGTTAATATTATAAATTTTATCTGTTGAATTAACCATGTTTAATTCTGGTTGAATACCTATTTCAAGAGGAGTATTAATTAAATAAGTTCCAGAAGAACCAGAATCATTAATTCCAATTAAACGGATATAATAATTTTGATTCTACAAAGGAATAATAACATTACCTCTATTCCAAGCGTAAGTATTATATAAAGTATAATCCTCTGATTCAAGAGACTTGATATATACTTGAACGCGCGGAACTCTTGAACCAGTCCAACTAACTTTTAATTGAGTCGGACTAATTAATTCAAAAGAAGCGATAATTTGACTATAAATCTTTTCGTCGATTAGTAATTGATTTCTTCGCGCGGAAACAATATTCTCGCTAACTATTAAGCCGGGGAAAGCCCAAACTGTTTCTGAAATAGGCAAGAAATTTGGTGCGCCAGATGGTCGCTCGCTAATTCTCAAAAAGACTTTATTGCCAATACTCTCTTGAGGAATAGAACTAATTTTTAATTTCTCTTGATAATAAATATCATCTTTTTTAACACGACTAATCTTAAAAGGTAATTTAATAGGAAGCTAAATTCCTATTCTATATTTATCTAAAGCTGTAGGTAATTTTATTGGAAGCTAAATTCCCATAACAATCACCTCAATCTTGATAAATTAGCGTAGCTGTGCTAGTATATTTTTGTCCATTTATACCAGAATCATCAATGTGAGTTTTGATATAAATTGGAGCTTTCACATTGTCATAGCTAATGGTAAAATCAGATAAACGATAGGATAAAGAACCTTTTTGCAAGTTGACATCAAAATAAGTTTTTCCACCAGTGGTATAAGTCTTATCAGAATCTTCAAGAACTTTTACTTTTTCGTTTGTGCGGCTGGTGCTTGTTTTATTTGAGTTCCATGCAAACTTGTATAAGTCAATTTGTTCATTATCTTTATAAAATTCAAAACAAGGAACCCCATCTTCATTGTTGTAAAGACGGATTCTAAAATCCGTTAGAAGAGGATAATAGTCAAGCCAAGTTGAACCAGTATCTGCAATGATTGTACCATAGCTTCTATCTGACTATCCAGCAATACCTTTTCCACCAACTGTAATCTTTAATTGAAATTTATTTTCATATTTAGGACTAGTAAAAAATTCAATTAAATATCCAGTGTTATCATTGTCTTTTGGATTACCCATACCATTTATGCGAGCCGCAAAAATAGCCATTGAAACATTTTGCTAATTTGATGGTAAGCTATTAAATGTTTCTTTATTATAAGTATAACCCATTTTGAAAGAAAAGTCAATATTTTTTGCATTCTCAAGAGCAAGTTGACTTCTTCCATAGGATTGAGAAGTAGAATCATCTTGATAATAAGTCAGAATAGGCGGAGTAAAATCTTGCTTTGCACTTCCAAGCAAATATTTAAAAATACTTGAACTTGTATCTTTAAAAGAATCAACAGTAGTATCTTGACCAGTAGCAAACTTTCCTGCTTCTACAACTCCTAAATCAAGAGTTGAAGAATAAATTTTCCCATCAAGACTAAAGGTTTGCCAATTTGAAGCTAATACAGAATCTGCATCTGTACTATCTTCAGCTGTTGAAGTAATGCTTACATTTTGCGCGGCTTCATCGCCATCATTTTTAACATAGATAGTTGAAATATGGTCATAACCTCTGCGGACTTTTCCTAAATCTAATCCAACAGTAGTGTCTAAAAGTTTAGAAGCCGCATCATAGAACTATAATTTTACACTCATTTATTAATCCTCCGAACCATAATCTATATCAAGAAGAAAATATTGAGTACCAGATAATTTAGTATCTGATGGAATTTGGCTTCTTAGATATATAATACCTAAATCATTTTTAGTTATCATTTTAATATTATCAATAACCATATTAGACATATTAGCAGAAATTGGCTCATAACCAATAATCTCTGGAATAGACTCTACTGCGGAATAACAAGACTTACGTTTATCTTCTTCTAAAACATAGATAAATGATGGGTCTTTGGTTGTATCTGTTGTATCTAGCCAAATTTTAAAAACTGGGATTCCGTCTTTATCCTCAAGAGAAATAGTAATCTCTGTACCATTTACAGAGTTTCCTAAATCAAAATCTTCAAGAGGAGTCCACCACGCTTTGTTCTTCTTTGGGTCGCCATACCAAATCTATAAAGCGTATTGATGTCCAAGCTGATAAATGGTATCTTTAAAATCTTCTCTTATTCCAGAAATTGTAACAATATAATTGTCTCTAAAAATCCACCCGATAAAAGAATTTTTCAAACAGCTCATTGTCGCGGAAATAGTAAAATCTTTTGCTTTTCCTAAAATATTTTCAGATGGGGTTAAAATTGCAGTTGTGTCAGTATTTTCTGGAAGATTAGAAAATCGAGAGTCTACTCCATAGAAATATAAAGATTTTGAATAAGCATACCAAGGATCAATTGATGCTGAATTATGCCATGTTACCCAATCGTCACTTGCTATTGGTTGCGCGGATTGATAATCATAAGTATCAAAATCTTCAACATAAATATTTTTACCAACCGCAAATTCTCCTGGCGCAACATTTTCAAGAGAAAGAGTTTTGTCATAGTCATAGTCTTTACTAAAAGATAATCCTTTCCAGTCTAAAATTGAAGTATTATTATTGTATGCTTCAAAAGAGACAATAGGATTTACAGCTGCTTTTGTTCCAGAATTATAAACTCTTAACGCTCCTATTCCAGAAGCTCCTTTAAAAATATCTCCTAAGCTATAAGTTCCATTTAGCGCGGTCGATATTTTGGTTGTTTCATCATAACTATAAAAATCTAATTGAGCCGCCATTATATCACCGCCTTTTATAGAGTTTCTATTGGTCGCCCAAGCACAATAATTTGACCAGCAGTTGCGTTACCTTTAGCAATTACTTTAAATTTTATTTCTAAGAAATTACCTGGCGAGAGAGTTTCAGCAATAAGTTCTTTTTCTTGGTCATTTTGAATAAGTTTTATGTCTAAACTATCATCGGAATTTGGATATATGTAACAAAGTTCATTAAGCGCGCCTTTATTATAAAGGTATCTTGTTGCAATCTTTTCTTTATTCAATTGGACAAGATTGAAAGGGATTTTGTACATGAATTTATTAGTTGTTACATCCAATTGTCCTTCTAATGGTTCTATCGAAGCATCTGGTTTTAAATAAAGACTAAATCCTTCTACTGAAGCATCAAATAAAACATCAATATTTAAGCAATAGCCCATAATACGATAGCCATTTGAATTTAAGTGGATGCCATCGCCAGATTTTTTAACAGTTCCATCTGCATTTAATTCTGAACCAGAAGAATAAACATCATTCATGCGATAGTTAGTAGAATCAGTAGGGTCTTCTCTTAAATACTATCCATCTTCTTGAGCATTGAAAAAATCAACCATATAAACGCCATCAAGAGATGCCACATAGTCTTGAAGCCAATTATTGAAAGCGTCAAATGCTTTTCTCATATCTGCGCTTAAACCATTTCGAGGTAAAAGATTTCCTACTACTGGGACAACTCCATTATTAAGCGCCAGAGTAATCATTGCTTTTACTGCTGGAACTAACCCATAATAAGTTGTTCGCGCGCCGTTCTTCTCAAGTACAATTGGAGTTTCGGTAAAAATCCATTCGTCCATCGTTGCACTTGAATCAATACCGGAAACCGCAGTCGCGCCATTAAATAAGGAAAGGTCATTAGTTCCACATTGGATAATTGTATAATCTGGATGCAAAGAAAGAATTTCTTTTTCAAAACGGTTTTTAACTTGATAGCCGACTTCTTCTCCTGTGCCATAGTTATACACATTGTAATTTTTGCCAAGTCTGTAACTAAGCCAATATTGATATTGAGAAGTCACATCTTCAGAAGTATTATCATTGGCGTAACTTACTCCGTTACAGCAATAAGTACCTTTATGGTCTTCTGCACGGAATGCTGCGTGTCCAGCAGTAATAGAATCACCAATAGTACCAATAACAGCTAAACGAGTAATAGTTTTTAAATCAAAAGAAGAAGAATAAGATTGATTTTCACAATCGTAATCAAGAATTAATTGAATATCATTTCTTTCTCCTATTGACGAACCACGAATTGGAGAAGTTGAATAATAACAATGATGGTATTTATCATCTTGAATTGCATAAAGAGAAAATGCTTCTCCTTTTGAGTGCGGGACTGCATTATCACGTTTGACCGTTACAAGAAAATTAATCCCATCTTCTTGCTTGTCTTGAATAACAAAATTTTCTACGCCGTCAGTAAATTCATCGCCTATCGCGCAATCAAACACATCAGCAATTAAAAACTAAGTTTGTTCATCATCAATGTCTTCTAATAAAACAATAGGATCAATATTACTATTGAGAACACCAGAAGACATAACAGTTTTATTACCTAATGAATCAAGAGAATAAAGTTGAGTATAATCTGTAACAATAGTTGCTTTCGTTGATGAATTATGTGCCGCAAGAATCGAAGAATGGTATCCTCTTGATACGGTTAATCTTTTAGTTGAATAATTAACTGATTCAACTAAAATTTCTTCGTCATCAATTTTTAAAATACTTCCTGGCGCAATTCCATTAACATCCGTTAAATCTAAATAAGCCTAAGAAGCATTAATAGCATACTAAAGGAAATAAGTTTGTCCTCGTAATGAAAGCTCTATTAATGTATATTTTTTATTATCATCTGCTTTTAAATAAATGGTATTATGTTTTGTTTGATAAGTAACTATATTATGATAAGTTGAAAAACCCTCATTAGAAGCATCTAATAAAGAGCCATTATAGCTCTCAGAATATAATCTAATAGCCATAATAATCTCCTTAGATAATTTTCATATTAACCATGCCAATAATTAAATCATTGTCATAATCTTCAAGAGCGTAGCCTATCACTTGGTCGCCGTATTCTGCCTTTTTCCCTACTCCTGGAAGCGCACTAATGGTTATTTTATCACCTTTTTTTATTGGAGCTAAAACTTTAACTTTAACACGTCCAGCTAATCCAATTGGAGCATATTTTTTTAAATTATACTCTAAAAAAGACTACCCCTCAGGCGCGGGTTCCCCACCAATTAAATGACTAAATTGACTAGAACATACCCCTACTAAAAGTTTATCATTTTCTCTTGCTACGCGATATATTTCAAGAGGTGCGTCAATATCAAGTGCAACTATATCACCCGCAGAAATTTTCCCCTTTTTTAAAAATAATTCTGCGTAATCGTTAAAAACAGAACCGAAAACTCTATTGCCTGTAATATCTCCAGAAGTATTAATTGCACCATTGGACGAACTAATAGTTAAAGGACCAACTTTTAAATTTCCTTTACAAGTGGCATCTTTTCCAAAAGTTACTTCATCAGAAGTTATAATTTTACCGGTTTGAATTGTTCCAGAATTATTTAATGAAGAAGTAGTTAAATTAGAAATTGATGCAGAATCAGCCGTTAATTTCCCGCTTATTTCAATTGGCGTATTAAATTCAACTTTGCTTGTGCCATCACTAGTAAAATTCGCCCCAGCTTTAAAAGTGGGTTTTGTTACAAAAGTAGTAGTCCCACCTAATGAATTTTCTCCGTTAGCTACTAAATTACCTTTGTTGATAAATAATTTTTCATTAAAATTATTATTACCAGAAAATTTATTATTCCCTGTAGCCGTAATGTTTCCCAATTCATCAATGGTTAAATCTTTACCTACTTTTAAAGATGAACCATCTCCAGAAATAGTAACTGTTCCATTAAAATTAACAGAATTAGTAAAATATGTTTTATTATCCTAAATAACAGTTGAAGCATTACTTTCTGAACCAGAAGACCTCATACCAGAAAGATAATTCACTGTATCATATAATTCCTATACTGGACGGCCGCCCTAGATAAAATGTTTCTCTATTGCCATTTTAGTCCCTCCATTTTTTATCTAAGATTAAAGTAAAAAAGTGATAAATATTATATAATAAAAAAATAGGGAGAGACTAATTGTCTCTCCCATTAAATTACTTATCTAACTTTTCGAGGATTGCGCTCAAAAAATCATCAGTCTTTTTTACCGCGGTTTTGGTTACATCCTTTGCTGCGGGAACAACCTTAGTTGGAAAAATATCGGCAAGCTCTTTCTTGAGGTCTTCCTTGCTTACTTTCTTACCATTCAGATAAAAAGTATACTCTTTGTCACTGTCGCAACAATCTTTAAGGATTTCCTCAAGCCGCTCCTCGGCATCCTTTACGCGAGAAATACCGAAAAAGTCATTATAAAAATCTTCATCACAGACCTCGTCTTCAACCTCGTCTTCGTCGTAGTCTTCCTCATTTAGAGCATCCTTACTGCAACCACAAGTGTCGTCGCAGTTGTGACCACAATCGCAGTCTTCAAGGTCCAAGTCGCCGCCGTAAAAATCAGCAAGCAATTCGTCCATAATGTCTGCACCATAAGCCTCATTAAAGATTTCAACTTCCTCAATGAACTCACGCAAATGGAGAATCAGAGAATCCTTATCCATCTTACGGCTCTCGTCGTAATCTTTCTTTTCGGGACAAGTTGCTTCGTGAGCCTTACACTCGGCTTCAGTCTCAAAAAGTTCATCACAATAATCGCAGCAATAAAATTTCTTCATATTAAATATACTCCTTTTAAGTATGTGTTTTTCTTAACTTTCTATAAATATTATAGCACGGAGTTGAAAAAAAGTCAATAAATTTAACCTGAAAAAGTTCTCCAAAAAGTTGTCCATTTAATATTAAATTCTTGAGCCTTTGTTCTTGACATAATATATTCTCTTACTTTTTTCGGGTCACCTTGATAGAAAGTAAAATTAGTTTCGGTTATTTTTCCAGTTTTTTTATTTTTCTTTTGGTAGGCTTTCTTTTCTCCTAAATTATTTGTTTTTATAAAACTTAAATACCCCTATGAATAAGCCCTTTGATTTTCTGAAGAAGTCGCTAATTCAGATTCATCAAAAGTCTTGGAAAAAGTAATATTAGTTGCCATTGCTTTCGTTTCGTTATCATTAATAAAATCATATAGAGCAGAAAAGAAAGCTGAAGCAGTTATATATTTGCCGTTTATTAAAAATAGATTAACAACAGTAGAAGCTCCAATATCTAAATCAGCAACTTTTATATTTTTGCCAGTTTTACTAGAATCAAAACCTAAAGTATTTCCAATTTCTTCCATTCCGACAAAAGAAATTGCGGCTCTATATGCTTGAACAGCTTGTTCTTTGTTATTTTCAGCGATACCACCTTGTGCAGCATTTATCAAAAGATAAGCTAAATCTATAAAATTATCTTCAGTTAGCATTCCAGTTTTGCTAAAAACAGGACTACTATAAATTCTATTTAACGCAGAACCTAAAGTACCCCCACCATAAATGTGAGTTAAATATTTATCCGTATGTCGTTTTTCTTCATTTTCTAATCGTGCAAAACCTTGATTCATTTTTGCGCTAATATTTACCTAATATTTAGAAGAAAATTTACTCGTATCATTAAAATCAAAATTAATTTTTAAATCCGTCTAACCAACATTATATTCATCTGCTCTTACTAATTTTCCAGAAGACAAATCCATTTTAGAGTATTTTCTCAAATCATTACCGGTATGAGTTAATGTAACTCCTATACCTAATTGTCCATAAATCTAAGGCAAATAAAATTTGTTTAAAATATTAGCTAATATTTCTTGAAATTGACCATGCTTTTGAGTTAAATTTCCATTATCGGTTCGTTGCATTTCAAATTTCGCCTAATCTCCCTAAGCTATTAAAGCCTTAATCTAATCTGGCGTTTTTTTACCCTTAGATATTTCTGACATAAAATAAATTAATAATTCATCTTCCAAACCACTTTCTTGAAATGCTTGCCCCATAGAGCCAAAATAATCTCCAACAACAGACCAAGTATTCCCTTTTTGAGTATAGCCATAGGTTTTCCATTTACTTTTCATTCTTTCAAATGCTTCTTGATAAGTTACAGCTTTTGATGCAGCGGTCTAAAGACCCCAAGTATCTTGGTGTAATTTTCTCCAAAAAGCATCAGTTAAATCTTTTTCACCGCGCGAGTTCATAACAATATCCCCCGCCGTAAGTGTACCAGCCATTGTATTAAAATAACGGCTATTAAAAAATTGCATTAATTCTGCTTGAGAAGTTGCTCCGCCTTTTTGAATGATACTCTAAATTTCAGAATAATTTGCATCAGCTTTTAAATACTCTTTAATTGTTTTTGTTAAGTTTGAGTCATTGTCTAAATGAGAACATAATTCCGCAACTAAACCATACTCTGTCTATAAACTAATCTATTCCGCGGCTCTGATAGAATCTAATAAGCGTTTTTTCAAAGTTTTAATTTTTGTTTCTGAATAAGATATTTTTTCAGTCGTGCCATGCTCAAAAACAAAAAATAAATTTTCTTTTCTTGCTTTAGGTTTATATATTTTATAAAATCCACTATTATAAAATCGTCCATAATGACTAGATCTAGGCATTTAATCACCTCAAAATAAAAACGAGGGGTATTTTACCCCTCGTCAACTATTATAGAATACTCAATGGGTAAATTTTCAAAATAATCAGTCAAAGAATTATTTAATTCTTCTTTAGTAAAGTATTTAGAATTCATATGAATAATAACTAAATAATTAGAATCAAACTCTCTATTTATTTTAGTTACTACTGTAAAAGAATTAATACTTTCAAAATTTTCCAATAAATATTCTAATTTTAAAAGAATTGCAAATTTCATAATAAAAATCCTCTTTAAATAAATTTGCCTAAACCGGCATAACCTATTCGAATTAAATTTTTATTACTAGCCTTTCTTTTATTTTATTTTTTGGCTTATCTTTTCCGCACAGTTTAAGCAAATGTTAATGCCTTCAATAGAAAGAAGTTTTTCTTTATTCCCACATATCGCACATTGTCCTTGCTTAATAATATGTTTTGTTAAAACTAACTTTCCATCTTGTTCACATAATTCAATCTCATCATTTGACTTCCAGCCTAAACTATTCCGTAACTCCATCGGAATTACAATGCGGCCCACGCTATCAATTTTCTTTACTATCATTTACATCCTATTGAGGTGGATTCATCATATTAATGAAAGTGGCATAAGAATGAGTTTCAATCATAGGCCCTGTTCCACCCGCAGCTTTTTCTCGAATATCAAAATATGTTGCTGGATTTCTATATGTCCATTCAATTATTTGGTCATTAGTAGTGTTTAAACGCTTTTCGGTATAATCAAGTAACTGTTTAAATTTTGTAAAATTATCACGCTTAAAATTCTAACTATTATAATAAAGGAAACCTTGAATATAAAAATAACCAAACAAAAGCAAAGTTAATAACTAATTCTGAACAAAACTTTCATCATGGTATTTTTCATCTAATTGCATGACTGGCTCAAGAATAGAATCAATATATTCTCCATAGTATTCTTCCAAGTAATTTAATCCAGTTTCAGTCGGTTTATGACTTAAAGAATCACCGTAAGTATACCAATTATAAGTTGGCACATCACATTGTAAATAAGGCAAATGACAGCAATTCAAAACACCTTTCACAAGGGTAGAAAAATAAATATCTTCGTGAGAATATAAATCTTCGCAAAAATGAATATTATATTTTAAAAGGAATTTTTCTCTATTATAAAATTTACCATGAATCCAATTATCCGCATTTGGAAGATACTGTGTTGTTTCTCCTGTTTTTGCATTAATAATGTAAAAAGGAGTATTTACCATTGTAGTAAGAGTTGGATTCTTTTCAATTTTATCTTTTACTAACTCAAAAGTATCTGAAATAAATTCGTCATCCTAGTCAATAAAAGTAATCCATTCTCCTGTCGCGTGTTCAATTCCACGTTGTCGAGATGGACCAGGCCCGCCATTAATCTTAGTCACATACTTTTTAATAAATAATTTATCTTTATATTTATCCAAAATTGGTTGAAAATCTTCAGTTGAGCAATCGTCAATAACGATCACTTCAATATCATCAGAACAATTCTAATTGACTATTGATTGTAGAAGATTATCAAGTCTATCATCTGGATTATAACAAGGAATACAAACTGTCCAAAAACGATTCATATATTCACCTAAATAAAAATGGTAACAGATTTTTTATTTTCTGTTACCATTATATCATATTAAAATTTAAAAGTCAAGAGATTAAGAAATATCAATAACTAAACTTTCAATTAAAGTGTCAACTACAGTTTCATCAAAAGTGAAACCGTATTTCTCACAATACGCTTTTACTTGTTTAATTACATAATCTTTCTTCGCTTTACCTTGCTCTTTAATACCGTTGAAGTAGCCGTTCAATTGAAGTTGCTCTGCGGCTTCCATCGCAACTTCAACATATTCCTTTACTCGGTTTTGTTGCTCTTGAGTCAACTTTGACTTTAGCCAAGGAATCAAGTAAACTTTAATTACAAAAGTTCCCATAATAGTAAAGATTGCCGCAACTAATTGCAAAGCAGAAGTTAAAATAGGAGTAATATCAACCATATAAATCACCTTTAGGGTTCCTCTTGAATAGGAACATCAGATTCTAATAAATCATCATCGTTTGAATCATCAACAGGAACTGGATCAACTGAATTATCAGTAGAATTATTTTGCCCAGCTTCTGCTGTTTTAATCCAAGCATTAAAACCATTTTCCGCGGTCAATGCGGCAAAAATTCCAGCGTTAAATGAGTAATCTGGTAATTGCCCTATACGATAACATAAAACCATATAAGCAATAGCATAGATTACTGTACAAGCCATCGTAAAAATTATTATCTTTTTACTAAAGCGCATTTTATCTTTTTGATTCATAATGCACCTCAAGTATGGCTCTTAATCGCGGCTGGGCCTACATAACCGTAAACAGTTTTATACCATTGGTCTTTAATTTCGGAATAGTTAATACAAGTTGACTTTCCATTTTGTGGACTGGTAATTTGTCCAACAATACCATATTCCATGCCAGGTCCTTTACGAACATTCCAACGACCATCTTTAAAAGTAATAGTCTTTTGAGGAGTAGATGGTTGAGTTGGAGTAGTTGGTTTAGACGGTTCGGTTGAACGAATTGCACTACGCTCTCCCGCACCAAAAGTATAAACAGAAGAATCTTTTGTTGTAAAATCAGCATCTAACCAAACTAAAGGATTAGTTCTCTTGCCAGACAAACGAACTTCAAAATGTAAATGTTTACCATTTGGTCCTGCCGGAATGACATGGCCAGTATAGCCTGCATAACCAATCAATTGTCCTGCCGCAACTCTTTGTCCTTTTGAAACAACATAACTATCTAAGTGAGCGTAAAGAGTTTCAACATTTTTGCCATTATACTTTTCGTCATGAAGAATTTTCACGCAATTACCATAGCTATTAGTATCGCCATTGGTAACTTTTCCATTCCAAGTATAAACAAAATTAACAATGCCTGCGCCCGCTGCGTATACCGGTTGTTTAAAGGTTACTCTTAAATCAATAGCCTAATGTAATGAACCAGCAAAATAATACCAGCCAGCAGTAATTACATGTTCACCTTGTAGTGGCCAATCTAATACATAATCAGTAGAAGAAACTGTTGGAGTAGATGGTGTTGATGGAGTAGTTGAACTATCTTTCTTATAACCATTCAATCCAGCTTTTTTGATTATGCTTGGATAATCTTTATAGCAATAATCTAAGTCTACATTGGTAGAAATACCATTAACTTTTCCTTTTGATGAATATTGCCATATTCCATATGGAAGTTTTGCAGAGCAATTTGTTCCATACTGCGCAATCCACATATCATAAGAAGTTAATTGATTGTAGTCTAAACGATTATTCAGCCAATCGGTACTACAATAGAGTGCAGCATAATATCCCTTACCTTCAAGAATACCAAGTGCTGTTTTAACGAGTTCTGTTTTTTGAGCTTTAGTTAAAGCAACAATGTCCTTTTCATATTCTTGGTCAAAATAAACCGGATATTCAAATTGTTTACCTGCTATTGTTTTTAATAGCGCAGCCATCTCTTGGTGAACTTCACTTACTGTTGAAGCATAAGAATACCAATAGACACCAACTGGAATATTATGTGCTTTTGCTTGTTTATAGTTTGTTTCAAACTGCGCGTCAACTTGAGCTGGATAATAACTACCATAGCCCGCGCGAATAATTACGAACTGTACATTAGGGTCAGCCGCAAGCTAATCCCAATTAATAGTTCCTTGATGCTTTGAGACGTCAATGCCTTTATATTTTGGGGTCATAAATCCACCTCCATTTATTCTAAAATGAAAGTAGAAATTTATTTAATTAACTCTATTTTAACCCCAAGGATTAGTCCCAGTAGAACTTTCACTTACTTTATTGTCTATATAGCGCAAAATTTGTTGTAAAGAACTTCCTCCAAGAGTGATAGCATCAATAGATTTTAAATCATTTGGAGATGCAAAAGCTGAACTGTCTTGATATGCAGCAGTTCCTAATCCATGAATTTTAACACTAGTTTCAGAAGAAGTTGTTGAAGATGGACCCGCGATTGTCCAATTAACTTTAAAACTTCCTTTTGTATTACCTTCTGAAAAAGTATAAGTGGTATCAGAAAAAACAGCATTTTGAGGAATATCTTTATTAATTGAATGATTATTTACTGTACCCGCGTTTTTTGCTTCTTCTGAATAAGATGCTGAAGATGCGATTGTTGCAGAAGAAGCTACACTTCTTGGATGGCCGTCTTTATCTCGACAATAAACTTGTCCATTGATTGCAGCAAAAAGTTCGCCATATTTATTTTCTTTAACATCTGTTGGTGGACTAGGAGTAGTTTCTCCATACCATTGTCGTCTAATCTACATATATCCTCACTTAGAAATTTTATCAGCAATAGTAGAAGCCACCCAAGACTCATCTTTAATCTTAGCTTTAAAGCCTTCTGCTGTTACCCATCCTAAAATTCCTTGAATTAAATCTTTTGTTTTTCCATTGCGTCCGATGTCTACATGAACTTCAACTTCAGCGCGCACGCCGTTTTCATGTAAATAAGTATTTAATTCTCTTGCAATTTCCAAACTCTTTTCAGTTTCAGTATAAATTTTAGTATTGACATCTTTAATTTTATTCAACCAATCAATATGGTAAAAATAACGCCCACCATGACCTTTATCAATTAAACAAATTACTAACACCATTTTTGTTTTATAAGAATTTTGGCTATCTGTTCCTACAACAATACTATAATCATGCTTTTTAGTAATTTGATTTTCTTTAATCTTATCAAGCAAAAATTGATAAATTTCACTTTTTGTCATTTGCCCATTAGTTGGATTAATAAATTTCATTTCTTCCATAAAATCACTCTTTTCAAATAAAAATCCGAATAAATATGGTATTTTTAAATACAATTATATAATACCATATTTATTCGGATTTGTCAAATTATTTGTGATCTATTAAGTGATTTAAAATTTCGCCATTAACACCAAGCAAATCTTGTAATTTTTCTTTGTCGCCAGAAGTGATATAAGAAGTCAAATGGAAAATTTCTTTTAATATCAATTTAGTATCTTGTTCATTTGCTTCTATTGATGTACGCAAAGCTGTAATATCATCTTTGATATTATGAATTGCAGTATCAGTTTTACTATTTTGCTCATCAATATATCTGCGCAATCTTAATTCTAATTCATTTAAATCACGCTTAGATGCTTCGTTTTGCTCTTCCAACTTTATCACCTTATTTTTCAAATCTTCGTAAGGTTGTTTCATTTGTTGGATGTACTTCCACGCGCCGCCAATAGTTGAAATAGCCGCAGCGACAGCAAGTAAAGCACCAATGACTATTCCAATAGTTTCCATCGGTAGCACGCTCCTTTATTTTCTTCTAAATTAGAAGTAGGACTTACATAGTAATGTTATAAAGATTTGACAACCTTTATATTTTATGATATAATATAATAAAGAAAGTGAGGATAGAAATGAAATTAAAAAATATTTTTCTTCATTTTAAAAAGATTTGTGTTCATAAATATTGGGTTGGATATTACTGTTTTAAAGCCGGTTTGTATTGGCAAGGTATTGTCCATGATTTGAGTAAATTTTCTCCAATTGAATTTTGGGAAAGTGTTAAGTATTATCAAGGTACTAGTTCGCCTATTGACGCTAGTAAAAAGAAAAATGGTTATTCAAAAGCATGGTTTCATCATCGTGGACGGAATCTTCATCATTATGAATATTGGCAAGACAATTTCGATAAAGGCGGCAATCCAGTTATGATGCCTCAAAAATATGCCTTTGAAATGTTTTGTGACTATATTGGTGCAGCAAGAGCTTATCAAGGAAAAGATTTTTCCTTTAAAGATGAGCTAGAATGGTGGAATAAAAAGAAAAGTAATGGTATTGCAATGCATCCTCAGACTAAAGAATTTATTGATGAGATGATGCGAGCTTGCGCAAGACATGGCGAAAAAGTTATTGATAAAAATTATATGAATGCCGTATTTAGTCATGCACTTGTTAAAGTTGGTTTTTGTAATAAGTAAAGGAGTTTAAATGGATAGTTTATTTAATATTGAGCCAGAGAAGTATTGGGATTTTACTTCTAAATATACTGCTGAGCAAAAGAAAAATGAGATTATTGCTCGTATTGCTTCAAATGAATATATTGGTTCAGAAAAAATTGACGGTCATTATAACCGTACAGTTATTAATTTTGATGGTGCGATGCGCATGGAAAGTCGAACCAAGAGTACTGTTACTGGCGAATATTCTGATAAGCAATTTCATGTTCCTCACATCGCGGAGACCTTAAAAGTTCTTCCTTGGGGAACTATTCTTATTGGAGAATTATATATTCCTAATACAACCTCTCAAGAAGCTGGGAAAATTCTTGGTTGTAAAGCTGAAAAAGCCGTCCAACGCCAAGAGAAAGATTATCCTAAAATGAGATATTATGTACACGATTGTTGGTTCTGCCGTGGTACCAATCTGATGGATATGCCTTACGAATTTCGTATTCAAAAGGTAAAAGAACTTTATGATGAATTTCTTAAAAATAATAAATATATTGATTGCGCGAGTTGGCAAAGTGAACCTAATAAAATTAATGAGCTAATGGAATCTGTTTTTGCGCATGATGGTGAAGGCATTGTCCTTGTTAAGAAAACTGCAACTGTCGCGCCTGGCAAACGTACAGCTTGGAAAACTATCAAAGTAAAACGAGAACTTGACCATCATATTGATTGTTTCTTTACTGGGCGCGCGAAGAAAGCAACCCGTCTTTATACGGGTAAAGAACTTGATTCTTGGAAGTATTGGGAAGATACAAAGAACGATAAACTTCTTCCTGTTGGTGATTGGTGTAAAGAGTATGATGCTGGACAGAGTATTGAACCTGTAACTAAAAATTATTATATGGGGATTCCAGGCTCTCTTGAAATTGGTGTTATGGATAATGGGCAAGTTCGTCCCATCGGATTTTTAAGTGGTCTTGAAGATGACGTAAAAGCTAATTACTCCGATTATGCAATGAAACCCATCGAAGTAACTTGTATGATGTTTACTCCCGACGGCAATCTTCGTCACGCTAAACTTGTTCGTATGCGTGATGATATTCCAGTCGAAGATTGTACTTTTGAAAAATATATGGGCGAACAACAGTAAAACCAAAAGTCAGCTAATCTAATAGAGCAGATTGGCTGACTTTTTACTTTATAGATGTACAAATTTATAAGGAGGTATCATATGTTTATAATTGATACCAACGTTTTAATTGATTATCCCGATATTGTTACACATGAAAATATTGGAATTGCTTGGTCAGTTCTTGAGGAACTTGATCGTATCAAAATTACGCAAGGTGAACGCGCAAAGAAAGCCCGAATCGTTTTAAGAAGATTGCGTGATTTACTTGAAAAAGACGAATTAACAGAGAAAGACGAAGAAAAGAAGTACCAAGAAAAGATAGAAGAAAGAGATACACAAATTCAATTTATTGATACTTCTAATTATAATAATCTTTCTGTTGATAATCAATTATTATACCTCTGTAAAGATAATGATTATACTTTAATTACTAATGATATTAATTTACAAGTTAAATGTATAGCTTTACAAGTATAGTATGAATCTTATACTAAAAATAATGAAATCTATACTGGAATATTAAGGTTATATATTCCTAAAGATAATGAATTAATTAGTGAGTTATATAGTAATAATTTTACTAATTTGACTTTATTTGAAAATTAGTATATAGTTATTATTGAGGATGATGATGTGAAAGATGTTCTCGTTTACAGAAATCATTTAATTAAACCAATCAAAAGAGAGTTTATTGAAATAAGTTATGGTAATAAGATTTAGGCTCGTAATATTGAACAATCTTGTTTAATAGATGCTTTATATGGAGACGCCACTATTCTTTACGCTGGCGGAACCTGGGGCGTAGGAAAGAGTTATATTTTAACTTGTTATGCTTTACAAGAACTTCAAAAAGGAAATATTAACAAGATTGTTTATGTTCCAAACAATAGTCAAAATGAAAATTCAATAGAATTAGGTACTATGCCTGGTGAGATGTTTGATAAAATCTTACCTTATCTTGGTACTTTATGTGATATTGTTGGACGAGAAGAAGTCGTTCAGATGTACGAAAAAGGGCAACTTGAATTGCTTCCTATTGCCATTGCTCGCGGACGTAGTTTTGATAACTCAATTATATTAGTTAATGAAGCTCAAAATTTAACTGAAGAACATGTTAAACTTTTAATCGCACGCTGCGGGCAAGATAGTAGAATCTTTTTTGATGGAGATATTAAACAAGCTGATTCAAACATTTTCCGTCAAAAGAGCGGATTAAAACTTTTAACTAAGTTACGTTTTAGTGAAGACTATTCTGATTTATTTGCGGCTGTACGCTTAGAGCAAATTGAAAGAAGTAGAACGGCACAAGCGGCAGGTTATTTAGATGAATTATAATGAAGAAAAGAATTTAGATTTAATACATAATTTTGATACAGACACACTTTTTCATTTAGTTTCTTTTTACAGAGATAAGATGCATTATATAAATTACACATCTCAAAGTAATGAACAAGATTTAGCTATCATCCGTTATTATAATGTCCTTTGTAAAGAACTTTTAGTTCGAGGAGTTTTTGATTAATGCTAAGCAATAAAGGATATTTAACAGCAAAAAGTACAAAAGAATCAGATGAATATTATACTCCGGCATATGCTGTAGAACCTTTGCTATAGTATTTAGATAGAGGGAATAAATCAAATTATACTATTTGGTGTCCTTTTGACAAAGAAGAAAGTCAATTTGTAAAAGTTTTTCGCACAGCGGGATATAAAGTAATTCATTCTCATATTGACGAAGGAAAAGATTTCTTCTCTTATGAGCCTGACGAACCTTATGATTATATTATTTCTAATCCGCCTTTTTCTTGCAAAGATGAAGTTTTAAAAAGATTATATGAATTAGATCGACCTTACGCAATGTTATTACCTCTTCCGACTTTACAAGGATAGAAAAGATTCCCTTATATTAAAGATTGCGAAGCGCTAATTTTTGATAAAAGAGTTTAGTATTTTAAAGACATAGAACAAACAGAAGTTAGCAAAGGCGCGTCATTTGGAAGTATTTATATTTGTAGAAAATTTCTTCCATATGATTTAATTTTTAAAGAATTAAAAAGAAAATAATTACTTTTAGAAGTCAAGATATTATTTCTTGACTTCTTTTCTATTGTGTGGTATAATATATGTAAAAGGAGTGATAAAATGAGTTATGATATAAACTCTATCGAAACGCTTCAATTTAAGGAAGCTGTTCGTATGAGAATCCCGATGTATCTTGGTTCCAATGATATGGAAGGCGTATACAACGGCATCCAAGAAATTATTTCTAATTCAATTGATGAATTTATAATGGGATTTGGTAATAAAATTGAAATTGTACTTTATCCCGATAATTATATTTCTGTAAGAGATTATGGACGTGGAGTTCCTTTTGGAACAAGAGAAAATGGTGAAAATGTTCTTGAAGCTATTTACTCTCATGCCCATACCGGTGGCAAATTTACATCAAAAGATTACCAATTTGCAGTTGGTTTGAATGGTATTGGCGCGAAAGCAACTTGTCTTTCATCTGAAGAATTTTCAGTTGTTTCAGTTCGCGACAATAGAGTTGCTTCTATTTGTTTTGAGCGCGGCAATATGACCGACTATACTGAAGTAGATAATGATAAAAATTTGCCTAACGGTACTTTTGTAAAATATAAACCAGATGCTTTGGTATTTAATCTTGAGCCTATTGAAATTAAATTTGAGCATTTGTGTAAGACTTGCGAAAATTTAAGTTTCCTAACTAAAGGATTAACTTTTGAACTCCGAGATGAAACTGTTTCTCCGGTGCAAAATGTTGTCTATAAAAGTGAAAATGGTCTTATGGACTTGGTTATGCAGAAAGCCGCAAATAAAGTCCATGAAAATCCAATTTCTTATTTTTTAAGTGATGGAACAAATTCAGTTGAAATTGCTTGCGTTTGGACGAAAGCACGCAATGAACATTTTTATTGTTTCACAAACGGTGTCGCCAACGCTGAGGGTGGTACTCCTATCACTGGTCTAAAAACTTCAATTACTAAAACTCTTCAAAAGAAGATTAAAAATTTAACTGGTGAATTAGCAAGAACTGGTCTTATTTATGCAGTTAGTTGCAAAGTTGTTAATCCATCTTTTGCTAATCAAACAAAAACAAAAATTAATAATCCCGAACTTAGAGGATTGGCAAGTAAAGCTTTTAGCGAGGGATTTGAAAAGTTCTGTTTGCAATATCCCAATGAAGAAAAGAAAATTGAAGATTTCCTTACTAAAGAGGAAAAAGCAGAAAAGGCCGCGGAAAAAGCAAGAACAGCTGTTTTAAATGCGACTAAAGACATTGAGAAGAACCAAAAGAGAAAAGTCTTTTCTTCAGATAAATTGTCTGATGCGGAATATCTTGGGCAAGATTCAACTCTCTTGATTGTAGAGGGAAATTCTGCTGCGGCAGCTATGGCAATCGCACGAGATGAAAAGCATTACGGAATTTTAGCTATTAGAGGTAAAATCATTAATTGCTTATCCAATAGCGAAGATAAGATTTTTGAAAATGAAGAAATTAAATTGCTGTTAAGTGCAATGAATATCATTCCTGGCAAGTACAATTCTTCCAAACTACGGTATGGTCGAATTGCTATTTGTTCGGATGCGGATTAACCCGAAAGTTGAGTCCGCACTAAATCAGTTAAATTGCGGGGAGTCCCTTAGAGCTTCAATAACTAAACCATTCGAGTAATTGATTGGTGGCGTTCAGTAACGGGAACGGTATAGTAACATCATTGAAGATTGGGTAATCGAACGCAGCGAAATTTCCTTTCGATAGGAAAGACGTTCAACGACTATAATACTGACTCTATTGAGATTGTATAGTCTAATCCCTTTGAAATATGGCGAAAGCTAGGGTATAAATGTCAGACGGCTATCACATTGGCTTACTAATCATGTCTGCGTTACAGTATCTTGCTCCAGAATTTATCCAAGAGCATAGATTGTGTTGGTTACGCTCTCCCCTTTATGTCGTTACTAATGGTAAAAAGCATTCTTACTTTTATAGTGACGAGGAATTTGATAAAGTTCGCGCGCAAATTAAAGGCGACGTTAGTCGTGAAAAAGGTTTGGGCGCATTGAGTGCAGCAAAAGCGAAAGAATCAATGTTCAATCCCAATAATCAAAGAATGGATATTCTTGTTCCAGATGACGATTCTATTCAAATGCTTTATGATTTGATGGGAACAGACGTCCAGCCGCGTAAAGATTTTGTATTCAGTAAAATTGATTTCTCTGAAATAAAGGAGTAATATGGAATTAACACCGATTATTGAAGAAAGTTTTGCTCAATATTCTGGTGCGGTTTTGCAGTCTCGTGCTCTCGTTGACGCACGAGATTTTTTAAAACCGTCCGCAAGGCAAATTTTCTATTGTATGAAAACTGATAAATTTACTGCGGATAAGCCTTTTAAAAAGACTTTGAAAGCAGTTGGCTCAGCCATGAGAATGTACATTCACGGTGATTCATCTTGTGTTGGAGTTATTATGCGCGCGGGTCAGCCATTCTCTATGCGCTATCCTTTGGTTGAAGTTGATGGTGCTTATGGTACGCTTGCTGAAAGTGGAAACTGGTCTGCTCCTCGTTATACTTCTGCGCGTTTATCTCCTCTCGCTGAATATCTGTTCAAAGACATTGAAAAAGACACCATTAAAGAATGGCGAGACAATTACGATGACACAGAGCAGTATCCTGCCGTCTTAACTGGGAAGGGCTATTTTAACGTCGTTAATGGTACTAGCGGGATTGGGGTAGCGGCCAGTTCCAGTTGTCCTCAATTTAATATTAAAGATGTAAACAATGCTTTAATTATTTTACTTCAAAATCCAGACTGTGATTTTGATGAAATCTATTGCGCGCCAGATTTTGCCACAGGAGCAATTTTACTTAACGCTGATGAAGTAAAAGAAAGTATTAAGAACGGTGTTGGTAAGGCTTGCAAACTCCGCTCTGTCATTGAATATGACGAAAGTGAGAATTGTTTAATCGTTAAAGAAATTCCTTATAGCGTTTATACAGGAACAATTCGCGGAGAGCTTGATAGAATTTTAAATGAGGGACTTTGCCCTGGCATTGAGCGCTATAATGACTTAACAGGCTCTACTCCTAATATCAAAATTTATCTTACTAAAAAAGCTAATATTTCTAAAGTACTCCAGATTCTTTATAAAGAAACATCTTTGCAACATCATTTTAGCATTAATATGACGATGCTCGATAATGGTCGTTTCCCAAGAGTATTTGGATGGAGAGAATTGCTTCAAGCTCATATTGATCATGAGAAAGTAGTCTATCGCCGTGGTTATGAATATGATTTAGCAAAAGCAGAAGCCAGACTTCATATTGTTGAGGGCATTTTAATTGCGCTCGCGCGAATTGAAGAAGTTATTGAAGTAATCAAAAAATCTTCTTCAACAGCAGACGCAAATAAAAATTTGCAGGCTAACTTCTTGCTTGATGAAATTCAAGCTAAAGCAATCCTTGACATTAAACTTTCTCGCTTAGCGCATATGGAAGTTGAGAAATTTGAAAAAGAAGCTGAAGAACTTACTGCAAAGATTGATGGATTGAGATATATTCTTGATAATGAAGAAGAGTTCGATAAGCAGTTAATTAAAGGTTGGCAGGATGTCGCATCAAAGTTCGGTGACGAACGCCGTACTCAAATTATGAATTTAACCATCAATGAAGAAACTGACGAGCCAATAGAAAAGAAACAAATGGTTGTTCATTTGACTAATTTAAATACTCTTTATGCTTATGAAGATACCACTCTTATTACTGCGCGTCGTGGTAGAGGTATGAAAGTTAAATTAGGTAACAATGAGCAAATCATTCAAACAGTAAAAGATTCTAACTTAAATAACCTTTTACTTTTCAGCTCTCTTGGTAAAGTATACAATCTTGCACTAAGTAATCTTACTCTTGATTGCAGAACTCCAATTAGTACAATCCTTGAACTTGCGCCCGATGAAACAATTACTTATATCGTCAGTGATACAGATAAATCTCAAGGAGAAGAAGTCCTTTTTGTTACTCAAAAAGGAACTGTTAAAAAGACTCTTTTGAGAGAATATAATATCAAGCGTACTAAAGGTGTTTCTGCTATTAAATTAACTGATGGTGATTTCATTAAAAGAGTAATGATTGTTAATAATAAAGATAATCTTGCAATTACTACTAAAAATGGCTATGTTGTTATTTTCCCATTAACTGAAATTAATACTCAAGGTAGAAATACCATTGGCGTTCGTGGAATTACTCTGCGCCCTGGCGATGAAGTTTGCGATGCTTGTGTTATTAGAAAAGATGCTAAAGAGCTTATTTCTGTGACTGAAGCAGGACAAGTCAAAAAGACTGATTTAGACGAATTTTCAGTTACTTCTCGCGCAGCAAAAGGTGCAATTATCCATAAATTGAATGATGGAGATAAACTAGCTGGCTTTGCATCTGTGCGTGAAGATTCAAAAACTGTTTCTGTTGCTAGCACCGGGGCAATCATAAAGATTTCTTTGAATGAAATTCCTACTACTAGCCGCGCAACAGTTGGTGTAAAATCTATCAATCTTAAAGACGGACAATATGTAACTGGGCTGATTGTCGAATAAATATTTAAGTCAAGGTGTCATTACCTTGACTTTTTTTATTTTGTATGCTATACTAATTATAGAAAATCAAACAGAGGTGTTTCCGATGAAGTAGTGTATTAAAGACAACTTTGGTCTTTTAACTATGTCTATTGAAACTACTATTCGAGACTTGGAAAATTTTCTTGAAAGCGCGAAAGATACCGGCTTGAAAGATAGTCCAAAAGAAACGATTCGTAATACAATAGAAGAGTATAAGAGTTTAATGGACAAACTTATCAATGACGATATTTCTGATTATAATGAAAAACAATTAAAAATGATTATGGAACATCGTTTGCGCGTCCTCAATACTCAAAAAGAAAAAGTTGATTTAACAATTCCTCTAGTTACAAAATTCATTGAGGAACTTGACAAATCAATTACTTGATTTTTACCGCGCGATATGATATAATATTTATAGAAAGTTAAGAAATAGAAAATTAAATGTTAAATTTATTCAAAATTAAATTTGAAAATAGAGCTATTAAATAATTGACTTTCAATAATGTTTATGATATAATATTTATAGAAAATCAAGAAAAGGTTTTCTAAAATGTTTATAAATTAAAAAGTATTTAAGTTTAAGGAGTAATTCTATTATGACTGAGAATTCTAAGAATGTTTTTCATTTCCTTCATGACAATCACGATGTTAATTTGACTGCTGGCGAGATTGCTGAGAAGCTCGGCATTACCGTTTCTGCTGTTACTGGTTCTGTCAATGGTCTTGTTCGTAAGGGCTATGCCGTTCGTACCGAGGATGTTATCGAGGTCGAGGGTAAGAAGACCACTGTTAAGTATATTGCTTTGACTGACGAGGGCATGGCTTTCGATCCTGAGAAGGCTGAGGCTGAGGAAGCCGAGCGTAAGGCTGCTGAAAAGGCTGCTAAGGCTGCTGCTAAGGCTGCAAAGAGCGCTGAGTAATAGATACACCAAAATATAATTTAGGGGAGTTTTACTCCCCTTTTCTTTTATAAAATTTTGACTTTAATATAACATTGTAATATAATATAATTGTAAAAAGAAAATATTTGGAGAAAGTTTTATGTTGAAGCAAGCATATAATAATGTACATATTCTCGGCAGACTTAATGAGATTAATTTGCAGGAGCGCGACAGTTCAAAAGACGGTCGTCATTATATTAGCGGCGATGTTACTTTCCTTGTTAATCAGATGGTAAGTGATATTGAGGAAACTGAGGTTATTCCAGTCCGTGTTTTCGCGTTTGAGAAAACCAATGCTGGTAAGCCTAATCCTGCGTATCAGAATGCAAAAGATTTGATGACTAAGGGCATTTCTGTTGCAGCAACTGGTGACCCGACTAAGGCAGATTCTTATGAATGTAATTGTCGTCTTCAAGAGAATAATTTCCTTGGGCGTGATGGTACTATCGTTTCTACTACTGTGATTAATGGTTCTTTCTTCTCTAAGCGTTCTGGCGTTGCAGCAGAGGAAGAGGATGCATCTTTCGAGCAAGAAATTGTCATTGCCAATGTTGCAGACGAAGTTAAGAATGAAGAGACCACTGGCCGTATGTTGGTTGATGGTCTTGTAATTCAGTACAATGGTACTCCCGATAAGATTCGTTATATCGTTGAGAATCCTCAGGCTGTCTCTTATATTGAGCAGAATTGGGAGCCAGAGAATACCGTTAAATTGAGTGGCAAGATTCGTTATGGTTCTGAAACCGTTGAAGTTACTAGTGCTGATGTAACTGCTTTCGGCGAAGCTCCTACTAAGGTTCGCACTCGTAACATTCACGAGTTTGTTGTAACTGCTGGTTCTGCACCATATGATGAAGATAACGCTTATAATATCGACGAAGTTGCTCCGGCACTAAATGAAAAGAAGCGCGTAACTGAAGAGCGTTTGAAGAATGTTCAGACTGCTGCTCCTAAAGCTAACGCAAATCGTTTAAGCCGCGGTTTCTAAGAAATTTTAGGGAGTGGAGCAATCCACTCCTTTTTATTTTAGAATGAAAGTTGAGATATAATATATGGAGTAAATAACATGGCTATTGATTTATTAAATTTGGAACCCACTAAAATTTCAAGAGACCTTAAAGGCAAATATATTTTAGCTTATGGTCTTCCTAAAATTGGAAAGACTAGTCTTGTAGCTTCTTTCCCAAAGTCTTTGATTTTTTCTTTTGAGCCAGGTACTAATGGTTTGAATAACATTTATAAAATCAATATTACTTCTTGGAAAGATTTTAAACTTGCGGTAAAGCAGTTGGCTAATGATAAAGTAAAAGAGAAATTCGATTTCGTTTCGGTAGACACTGTGGATATTGCTTATGATCTTTGTGAGCAATACATTTGCAGCACTAACGGAGTTCAATCTATTGGTGATATTCCTTATGGTGGCGGTTGGACAAAACTCAAGAAAGAATTTTCTAAGATCTTCCGTGATATTGCGATGATGGGTTATGGTATTATTTTTATCAGCCACGCGCAAGAAAAAACTATTAAGGAAAACGGAGAAGAATATCCTCGAATTGTTCCTGCTTGTCCATCTATTGCCGCAAATATTGTAAATAAGTTAGTTGACTTTATCATTTACATTGGTATTGAGTATAGTAGCGCGGAAGATGAAATTGGTACTCGCTATATGTACTTTAAAGGCAATAAGCATATGCAAGCTGGTTCTCGCTTCCGTTATATCCCCGACAAAGCAAAATTTGGTTATCAAGAGTTAGTTGATGCTGTCAATGATGCTATTGATAAACAGGTTGGCTCCGAAGGAACTGTCGAAAAAGGAGATAACTTCTATCAGTCTGAAGTTCGTCCTTTTGATGAAGTAATGGCAGAAGCAAAAGATATTTGGGTTAAAATCCTTGAAAAGAACGATTCAGACGCCACTGTTGGCGAAATGAATCATATTATCGAAAAGAATTTTGGCTCTCAAGTTCTTCTTTCTCAAACCACTCCTGCACAACAAGATGCGCTTGAGCTTACTGTTTCTGATTTGGAAGATTTGTATAAAACTCTATAAATGATTCATTGGAGAGAACGCAAGTTCTCTCCTTTTTTGTTGACAAGAGTTTTTAATTGTGGTATAATATTTATAGAAGAAAATATGAGAGGAATAAATATGGCAAAAAAATTAGCACCTGTAAAATGTTGTTATTGCGGAGACCCAATTGACAGAAATATTGAGCCTTATGGGCGTCCTCTTAAAGAACTTGGTAGCACAGAATTAAATTCACGTCGCTACGCGCATCAGCATTGTGGCGAACAGTATAATTGGATGCCAGTTACTGAATTTAATCGTTTAAAAACAGCCAAAAAGATAAAGGAAGAAGCTGAAAAAAATGGCAGAACTGTCACAGAACAAAAAGCAAAAACAAAAAAATGTTTGTACTGCAACAAAATGATTGATTTAGATACTGATGATGCTTGTTTAGTCGGCGTAGGCACACGTTGGGCGCACAAAGAATGTTATGAAAAATATTTTAGTGCAGATGATCAATGGATTGATAAACTTTATGGAGTTCTAAAAGTCGCTTTTGGCAAATACGATTTCCAAAAAATAGAACGCCAAAGAATAACTTTCATAAAGCAAGGACTTACTAATGAAGACATTTATAATGCTCTTAACTATTGGTATATTGTAAAAAATAAAAGTATTGAAAAAGCTAATGGTGGCATTGGTATTGTTCCATATATTTATGAAGATGCCAATGAATATTTTAAATCAATAGAAAAGTCGTCTCAAAAAATAAACCCAGCTACTTTTAAAATGGGTTCTAAAATTGTAGACATTGATTTTTCAAAAGAAAAGAAAGTAGAAACAGAAGATGAAAAGAAACAACGAATTGCAAATATTCATGGATGGGATTTAAGTTTTTCGAACCCAGAACTTTATAAAGATTTGGAGTGATTAAATGCCATTGTCTGATAAGAATTCAATGATGCAAGTCATTGGATGCTTAATGAAAAACACGACAATCCTTTCTCAAGCAGATAAATATGATATAAATTTTACAGATTTTGATGATTTGTTAAATAGATATATTTATCAAGCAATTCAGAATTTCTATGCTTCTGGCGCGAGAACGATTAGTGTTGTTGATTTAGATAATTTTTTCCAAGAGCGCCAGGAAATAAAAGGCGAATATGAAAAGCGCAACGGACTAGAATATATTAAAGATTGCGAAGGATTAAGTAATCCAGATACTTTTGATTATTATTATAATCGTTTAAAAAAGTATTCTTTACTTCGTTCTCTTAAAAAGAGCGGTTTTGATGTAAGTTATTTTTATTGCGATAATCCATTGGCCGCAAACTATAAAGAAACTCAAGAGCGTTTTGAACAAGCAGATATTTCTACAATTTTTGATGAAGTTAAAAAGCGTTTATCAATAGTAGAAAAAGAATATAATACTAGCGATTTAAATACTTCTGCTGGTGCTTCTGTTGGTTTGCGTGAGCTAGTACAATCTTTAAAAAAGAAACCAGAAATTGGACAACCTTTATCTGGTTCTATTTACAATACAGTTGTATCTGGCGCGAGATTGGGCAAATATTATATTCGAAGTGCAGGAAGTGGTGTTGGTAAAACACGTCTTGCAGTAGGAGATGCTTGTAGATTAGCAATTCCTAAATATTATGATTGGCATAAAGAGTGCTGGGTTGATACTGGATTAAATAATAAAATTTTGTTTATCACAACAGAGCTGGATAGAGATGAAGTCCAAACAATGCTGTTAGCGAATGTGTCTGGTGTTAATGAAGATAAAATTTTAAACGCAGAATGTAATTTCCTTGAAGAAAAAATTATTGATGAAGCACTTAATGTAATTGAATGCTTCAATGATAATTTTATTTTGGATAAGATTCCAGACCCATCTATTAATCAAATTGAAGCCTGTGTGAGAAATCACAAACAAGTTGATTAGATAGAATATGTTTTTTATGATTATATTTTCTCAAGTCCGGGACTTTTGAGTGAATTTAAATCAAATAATTTGCGCGAAGACGTTCAACTTTTCTTGTTATCAACTGCTTTAAAAGATTTAGCTACCGAGCTTCATATTTTCATGTCAAGTTCAACTCAGTTAAGTGGCGATTTTAAAAACGGTCGCGGGGTACGCGATCAAAGTTTTATTCGTTCTTCAAAAGCTGTAGCTGATAAAGCTGACGTTGGTTGTATTATGGTTAGAATTAGTGATGAAGAAAAAGCAACTATTTCTCCGCTAATTGAGTCTCTTGGTTTGCCAATGCCGACCCATGTTATTGATGTTTATAAGAATCGCCGTAGCAGATATAATCAAGTAAAAATTTGGACAATACTTGATTTAGGCACCTGTCGCGAAAAAGACATTCTTATTACAACTGGCGATTATGAAGAAATAAAAGATTTTAAAGAAATCAAATTTAAAACTGCTTATTTTCTTGATACTGAAAAACTCAAAAAACCAACAGAAGAGTCTAATGAAACTGAATTAACTCCCGAAGTTGGTTTGGGTAATGAAGAACAAGAGAATGAAAATATGGAAGTGAATGAAGAAGTGATTGCGACAAGAGAAGATTTTAAAGAACCAAAAGAAGAATTACCTCCTTTTAGTAGTCCTTTAACTATTACTTCCGCAGAAAGTTCAACTTATATTGAAAATGAAATAGATTTTCAAAAGAAACTTAAAATTAAGAAAGTGAGTTCTCGTTTATTATGATTGATTACGATAAAATAAAAGAGGAACTTGAACCAGATGATATAATAAAAATCATTCAACATTTTGTTCCAGATTTAAATTACGAAGAAAATGCTTCAAATGGTTGTTTGATTTTACCAACTATCTGTCATAATCTTGAACAAGAGGATGGTAGTAAAAAATTATATTATTATTTTAACACTCATTTGTTTCATTGCTATACTCATTGTGGTAGTTTTGATATTTATGAGTTAGTTAAAAAAATGCTTGAGTTGCGCAGCTTGCCAAATGACTTCACATCAGTTTTTAACATCATTAGCAAATATTCTGATGTATTTTTTGAAAAAGTTGAGGGCGCGGATTCTTATAAAAGTATTAGCGACCGTTATGTAAATGGCAATACAGAACCTGTTTATAAGGTATATGACAGTAAAGTCCTCGCTTGTTTCCATGAGCTTTATCCTATCGAATGGATAAATGATGGAATTACAATAAAAAGTATGAAAAAATATCACATACTTTTTTCTGAAGCTAACAATCAAATTATTATTCCTCATTATAATATAGATGGAGATTTAATTGGGATTAGAGTTAGAAACTTGGATGAATATAAAATCGATCATGGCGGAAAATATATGCCAGCATACATTCAAGGAAAATTTTACACTCATCCTTTAATGTATAATCTTTATGGATTAAATTTCAATAAACAGGCTATTCAAAAAAATCATTTAGCAATTTTAGCCGAAGGTGAAAAAAGCTCTTTAATTGCTGATGGTTGGTATGGAGATAATAATTGTGTTGTTGCAACTTGCGGTGATAAGTTTAATAAATTTTTAGTGAAACAATTAGTTAAATTGGGTGTTACTGATATAATCGTGGCTTATGACCGCATGAACCACGATAAAATATCTCAAAAAGTATATTTTAATAAACTTTATTCAATGTGTCAAAAGTATAAGAATTATGCAAATTTTTCTTTTATTTTTGATGCAGATGGAATTTTAGAGTATAAAGCTGCTCCTTTTGATAGTGGAGTAGAAACATTTGAAAAACTATTCAATAGGAGAGTTTTTGTTAAATGAAGTATGTATTAAATAGTAAAATTAATCATTTACCAGATGAATCTTATGTTGAGACTTTATTGCGCGCAAGAGGATTGAATCACGATGAAATGATTCAGTATTTGAAACCTTCAAAGGATGTTCTTTATTCACCTCTCCTTTTGAAAAATATGGACGCTGGCGCGGAACTTTTAAAGAAACATTTAGACGCTAATTCGATTATCTATGATGTAGTCGATTGTGATTAGGATGGAGTTACGTCTTCTGCTATTCTTTATAATTATTTAAAATTGATTAAACCAAATATTCAAATTCTTTGGTCTATGCATTCTGGAAAACAGCATGGCGTTGAGCTAGATAAAGTTCCTCACGAAGCGAAGTTGATTGTTATTCCAGATGCTGGTTCTAACCAATATGAAGAACATAAGATATTAAAAGAACAAGGTTTTGATATTCTTATTCTCGACCATCATTTGTGTGAAAAAGAAAGTGAAGATGCAATTGTAATTAATAATCAATTGGGAGAATATCCGAATCGAGATTTGTCTGGCGCTGGAGTTGTTTATAAATTTATTAAATATTTTGATGTAAAATATGGTTATAATTATGCTGACGATTTTCTTGATCTCGCAGCAATGGGCATTGTTGGCGATATGATGGATTTAAGAAATCTTGAAACAAGATATATTATCAGTCAAGGTTTGACGAATTTAAAAAATTATGGCTTAACTCGATTTGCTTTGAAACAATCTTTCTCAATAGGAAACGTTGATGATATTACTCCTACAGATGTTTCTTTTTTCATTGCGCCCCTCGTTAATGCAGTAATTCGCGTAGGGACAATGGCTGAGAAAGAAACTTTGTTTAAAGCATTTATTAGCGGCCCAAATGATACAGAACCATCTACTAAGCGAGGTGCAAAGCCTGGTGACACAGAAGTTATCGCAGACAAAGCCGCCAGAATTGCAACTAACGCACGCAATCATCAAAACAAGATGATTGATCAAAGTGTTCAATTTCTTTGCGGGAAGATTGAAAAAGAGTGTTTAGATGAAAATAAAATTCTTCTGGTTGCTCTTGACGACGATGAATCAAGATATGTTAATCCTAATTTGACTGGTTTGATTGCTATGAAACTTTGCCAGATGTATAATCGTCCTGCCATTGTAATTCGCTTAGCGGATGATAATGTATTTAAAGGTTCTTTTAGAGTTAATTCAAATAGTCCTCTTGCGAATTTTAAAGATTTTTGTACAGAAAGTGGATTGGTTGAATATGCCGAAGGACACGAAAGCGCAGCTGGTATTGGAATCGCAGAGAAAAATTTAAATAAGTTTATTAAATACTGTAATAAGAAATTAGCCAATACCAACTTAGGTGAAAATAGTTATCTTGTGGATTTTGAATTTGATGGAAATTTCTGCGGAGATATTAAATCTATTTGTATTGACTTGGACGCCATTAAAAATGTCTATGGTAAAGGCGTCGAAGAACCTAAAGTTATTGTCAATAAAATTCTTTTTACCCAAAATGATGTGTTTATTATGGGTAAGAATAAAGACTCCGTTAAAATTGAAAAAGATGGAGTTGCTTTTGTTAAATTCAAAGATGCTGATTTTGCGCAAAAAGTTCAATCTTATTCTATTGGTGCGATTACTGTTTATGGCAAAATGAATTTGAATCAATTCATGGGTAATTATACTCCTCAAGTTATTATAGAAGATTATGAGCTTGAGAATGGTAGGGCAATGTTTTGATTTTTGCACAAAAGTGTGATATAATATTTATAGAAATGAAAATAAAGTAGTAGCTTATTGAAAACATTAGAAAGAGAGGTGATTCTAAGAAATAATGGGATATTTTAGTGGACATAATCATACCCATTATTCTTAGTGGGTCTAATATTCGTATGCTCGACTGTATTATCAAAGAAGATAAATTAATTGATTATGCTTTGGAATTGGGCTTAACGGGTGTAGCAATCACTGACCACGAAAGTGTTTCTGGTTATATCAAAGCCTTAAAATATATGAAATCTTTAAAATCAAAAGCAGAAAAGATTTTAAAGACAGAACCAAATGATGAATGGGCTAATCGAGTTAAAAATTTTAAACTCGTATTAGGAAATGAGATTTATCTTTGTCGTGATGGTTTAAGCGCAAAAAATTTCATTAAAGGTGAAGACAAATTTTGGCATTTTATTTTATTGGCAAAAGATAAAGTGGGAAATAAACAACTCCGAGAATTATCTTCAAGAGCATGGAGTAGAAATTTTTATCAATTTATGGAACGTGTTCCAACTTACTACGCAGATATTGAAGAAATTATTGGAGAGAATCCTGGACACGTTGTCGCACAGACAGCTTGTTTAGGTAGCTTTTTTGATTATTTGATTTTAAATCAACAGAATGAAAAAGCATTGAATTTTTGTCACTGGTGCGAACAAGTTTTTGGTAAAGAAAATTTCTTTATAGAAATTCAACCTGGGTTAAGTAAAGAACAAGTTACTTTTAATACTTTAGCCGCGCAATTCGCAAAAAAGAATCATTTTAATATTACAGTCACAACTGATAGTCACTATTTACGTCAAGAGGATAGAGAAATTCATAAAAGTTTTCTTAATTCTGGCGATGGAGATAGAGAGACTGATGATTTCTACGCTTACACTTATATGATGAGCACGGAAGAAATTCGAGAGAAACTTAATTATTTTGATGACAATTTTATTACTCAAATTTTTGAAAATAGTAATAAAGTTTGTTCAATGATTGAGGAATATGATTTAGCATATAAACAAATCGTTCCTCGAATTCCTCTTGATTGGCATTTGATTTATTGCGAGCCGAAAAAAACTATTGGTGAACGAGAATATTTAAATAGGTATTTAAATAGTGAATATGAAGAAGATAGATTTTTTCTTTATAGCATTATTCAAAAAGGAATTGAATTAAATTGTTTGGATAAAGTTCATCTTGACAGACTTGAAGAAGAACTTCAAGAAATGTGGATTGTATCTGAAAAAATTCAAGAACGTTTGAGTGCTTATTTTATCACCGTTCGTAAAGTTATTGATATTGCTTGGACAGATGGTGATTCTCTAGTTGGTCCTTGGCGTGGTTCGGTAGGGTCAATGTTAAGTGCATATCTGATGGATATTATTCAGCGCGACCCATTAAAAAGTCCAACTGCACTTCCTTATTGGAGATTTTGTTCAAGAGGGCGTGCAGAGTTGGCTGATGTCGATATTGATTCTCAGGCATCTAAGCGTGAAAGATTTATTGAAGCAGTTCGTCGTTATTTTGAATCTATTGGGGGAGAATTAACGAGTGTTGCGACTTTTGGTACTGAAACTTCAAAAGCAGCATTGCAAACTGCTGCGCGTGGTCTGGGGTACGAACCGGAATTAGGAAGCTTTCTTAGTTCTCTAATTCCTATTGACCGCGGCTTCGTTAGAAGTTTGCAACAATGTTACTATGGCGACGAAGAAAAAGGGTATCAACCTATTCCGCAGTTTATTGCGGAAATGGGTAAGCATGAAGATATTTGGAATGTTGCAAAAAACATCGAAGGATTGATTAGTCGTCGTGGAGTTCACGCTTCTGGTATTATCTTAACAAATGATAAGTTTACAGAGCTTGGCGCGACAATGAAAAGTCCTAAAGGTGTTAAATGCAGTCAATGGGAACTTCATGATGAAGAGTACGCAGGTCGACACAATGGCCTGTAAATAGCTAAGTGTTAATCAGCACAGTATAATAGGCAGAGTAATCATAAGTAAAAAATACCTATTATGCTTCGGGAAATCCTAAGTCGAAAGATATGGAAACCCCGAACCAATCTTAAACTTTAGAGTTTTGGTAATCAAATTTTACTTCTAATATAGGGGTGATATTATGTTTGTTTACCAAATTGTATCTTTAAATAACCAGAAAAAATATATTGGAATCACAAATGATTTCAATAGAAGAATGAGAGAACATAAAACTTATCATAATCCAGAAAGTCTGATAGATTAGGCAATTTAGTTAGATGGAGAAGATAAGTTCTCTTATGAAATAATTGAAGAATGTAGTTCTTATGAAGAATTATTTCAAAAAGAAAAATATTATATTGCCTTATACAACACTCGTTTTCCAAATGGATATAATCAAACAGATGGCGGAGATTGTATGTTAGGTACATCAAATGGGAGATCAAAATTTTCCCTTGATGAAATAACCGAAATTAGAACTCGTTTTAACAACGACGAAAATTATTTAGATATTTATAAAGATTTTAATAAAGTATCTTTAGGATAGTTTTTAAAAATCTTAAAAAACAAAACTTATTTAGATAATCCTCTCCGTTGTAAAGAAAAAAGTTTGTATAATCAAGGTTATTTAACAAAACTCAAAAATAATCAATTAAAATTTTCAAAAGATGAAGTTGTTTATTTTAGAGATTGTTGGAAATAGGGCATAAATTTTAAAGATATTTATTCTGATTATAAAGATATTTGTTCTAAAGATTATTTTTACCAAGTCTATTATGGTATCTTATATAAAGATATTTGTCCAGAAGTTTTTACAGATGAATTAAAACATTTGCATTCTTCTTTAAGTCATTCTGGAGAAAACAATGGAAAAGCAAAATTAACTAAGGAAACTGTTTTGGAAGCTAGAAAAAGATATGCTGAAGAAAAAATATCTTACAGTTAGTTGGCGCGAGAATATGGAGTTACTGCCACGACAATGAGATTAGCAGTAACTGGAAAAACTTGGAAGAATATTTAAGAGTGTGTAACGACTAACCCAAGTTAGATTGGGTGTAAGCCATCTATTGATACGATGGTTGAAACGCTATTCCTTTTAAAAAGGTAAGAGATAGTCTGGTCTTTATTGAAAAATAAAGAGTAAACGCATATTAAGTATGACTTTTTAACGATAGATAGTTTGGATAGAATCCGTACCACAATGGAATTACTTCTTAATGATGGTTTAATAGAGTGGCAAGGTTCTTTAAAAGCCACTTATATGAAATATCTAAATCCCGATGTTATTGACTATGACAATCCAGAGATGTGGAAACTTGTTGGTGATAATAAAATTATTAGTTTGTTTCAGTTTGATACTCCTGTTGGATTGCAAACAGCAAAGCAAATTAAGCCAAAGAGTTTGCTCACTCTCGCGCAGTCAAATAGCTTGATGCGATTGATGCCAGAAAAAGGACAAAAAACTCCCGTTGAAGAATTTGTTGAATATCAAGAGCATCCAGAAAAATTAAAAAGAGATATTTATAATCTTAATGCAACTACTGAAGAAAAAGATAAACTTTATGAGTTTATGAAAGAATTTGGTGGTGTATTGGATAGCCAGGAATCTCTTATGCGCGCGGTTATGTTGCCGTTCACAAATTATAATGTTGATGAAGCAAATAAAGTTCGTAAAACCGTTGCAAAAAAGAAATTTAAAGAAATTGCGTCTTTAAAAGAAAATTTGTATCAACGAGGAAAAGAATTAGGAACTTCTAAAGATATTATTGATTGGATTTGGTCTCAAGCTGAAAAACAGATGGGCTATTCATTCAGTATTATTCATACTATTGCTTATTCAACAGTAGCAATTCAAGAGTTAAATTTGGCGTATTTTTATGACCCAATTTATTGGGATACGGCTTGTTTGATTGTTGATAGCGGCGGCCTTGAAGATAATCCAGAAGATGAAGATTATACTTTGGGCAATGACATTGAAGATGAATTGGAAGACGAAGAAGATACTAAAAAGAAATCTTCAAAAACCGTTCAATATGGCAAGATTAGTTCTGCCATTGGTAAAATGAAGAATTTTGGTGTCGATGTTGAACTTCCAGATATTAATGCTTCAAGTTATACATTCGTCCCAGATGTTGAACATCATAAAATCATTTATGGATTAAAAGGTATCACAAGAGTTAGTGCTGATTATGCGAATGAAATTATTGATAATCGTCCATATAATTCTTTCGAAGATTTCTTGAAGAAAGTTAAAAGTACAAAACTTCAAGTTATTAATTTAATTAAATGTGGAGCATTTGATAAAATTTCTTCTATTTCGCGTGAGAGTCTTCTCCGTAATTACATTGAAAGTATTGCAGAGACAAAAAATAAATTAACTCTTGCTAATATGCCGACTTTGATTAAATATAACATCATTCCGAATGAATATCAAGATGTCGCAGCAGTTTATAATTTTAATAAATTCTTGAAAAAGAATTGTAAATCTGGTCTTTATTATTTGCTTGACGATTATTCTCTTGAGTTTTTCAATGCACATTTTAATCCAGACTTAGTTAAGTTTGGTGAAAATGGTGCGATGATTGAGCAAACTCGTATGGAGAAAATGTATAAGGCTTATATGGACAAAATTCGTCCGTGGTTAAAAGAGCCAAAAGTCTTAGAGAGTTTAAATAAAGCAATTATCGACGAGATTTGGAATAAATATTGTTCTGGTTTTATTCCTAAATGGGAAATGGATAGCGTTGGTTATTATGATGGCGCGCACGAACTTGACGGAGTGGATTTTGAAGAAAGAGAAATTGATAATTTCTTTAATCTTCCAGAAGAACCAGTTCCAGAAACAGTATTTACCTCAAAAGAGGGAAAAGAAATTCCGATTTATAAATTGCATAATATTGCGGGAACGGTAATTGAAAAAAACAAATTAAAAAATATTGTAACTTTATTAACTCAATATGGAGTTGTAAAAGTTAAGATTTATAAACCTCAATTTGTGAAATATGACAAACAATCTTTTGTTAAAGATGAAATAACTGGTAAGAAAACGGTTACTGAAAAGTCATGGTTCACAAGAGGAAATAAACTTATTATTCAATGTATTCGTCGTGGAGATAATGCAATTCCCAAAGCATATAAAACTTCACCTTATAAACCGATTACATTAATTTCAGATATTGATTATTCAACAGGACATTTAACTTTAAGAACAGAGAGGACAGACTAATGTATATTGGAATATTTGATTAGGATATTCTTTTAAATCCCGCAAAGTTTTGTCCATCTCTTGAATTAATGAAATTATCCTATTATCATAAAAAAAGAGGAGATATAGTAGAATTTGTCCTATCTTTTGAAGATAGCGAAAAATATGATATACTTTATCTTTCTAGGGAAAGTCTTTCTTAGAAGGACTTTCCTTCTTCTTTTTTATTGCAAAGTAATTTACAATGGGTGGGCAGAGGTTTTACTGGTAATTATGTAAAACTGCCAGAAGAGATTGAACATAGTCCTCCAGACAGGACGTTTTATTCTACTTTTGTAAAAACTCACGAAAATGTATTTACCACTAGAACTAAAAATTAGATAGTTAGGAAAATTTTAAATGAGAATTTTATTTTGTTAAGAATAACAAATGGAAATGAATTATTGGTTGATTATACTAAATTAAATTATTCTAATCAAAAAATTATTTTATACGATTATAATTTTTACAATAGCTCTTATGCGAAAGAAATATTTGATTATTTTACTTTAAGAGGAAATGAATTATTATTTTTACATAGCAGCTAGGTAAAAGATTTAGATTCATTTGTTTATTATTCTTCCAATAGCAAAGCCGTAAGTAATAATAAACAGGCATTACTTTTGGTTCATAATGATGGAATACCTATTACTAAATTGATGAAACATATAGATTGCTTTAATTATTATTGCGGCTACCATGTACCTTTAAATGAGAAACCTACTAGCCGAAAAGCTCTTATTGCTGCATTAAATATTTATTTTTATGGCGCCTCGCGCAACGTAAAAATTCCTATAAAAGTGGATTTAAAACCAGACGACTGGGATGGTGCAGCGACCGTCTATGAGATTTTAATGAGAGCTTTTTCAAATATTCTTACTTATAAATTGAATCCTACTTCTAATAAAACAGTTATGGATGAAGTTTATCATATCGCAGGTAAAGAGCGATGTAAACTAATAAATCAAACAATTCAAGCTGACCGTAATTTGTATATATTGACTAATTTAAATGTTCGCCAAGTTCGAGATAGCGGTAAATGGAGACCTAGATTATGAAGACTATTCAAGATTTACAAGCTGAATTAAAGCAGCTTAGAGAAAAAATAGACAACTCTATCGCAAATGGAGAATATTCTCCCGATATGCCAATATGGCGCGAAGGAGTAAGAAAAATTTTAGAAGAACTAAAGGAGATTGAAGACTCTTATGAATGAGAATTTTTTACAAGATAATCCTTTGAAACTTTTCGATGATTTTGTCCAAATTCCCGACCAGGCTTTTGAGGATGGTAGGGATATTACTGAGATTAATTCTTTGATTGAAACTATTATGAATAGCGAAGATTTTGTTCGCGTGCTTGTTGATTCTCGCGCGAATAATCCTCAAGAGTTCAGTCATTATGATAAGCAGTTTGATGAGTGGGTTGACCAGGCTAGAAAAAATGTTTTTGGTACTGGCAAGAAAAAGGAAATGATTCTTTCTTTTATGTCTCGTTGTCAAGCTATGTTCAAAGAGATTAAAGAAACCAATGGTTATTTTCAAAAGGTTCCAGTTAAATTCTGCAAAGTTACTCCTGATGCAATTATTCCTGCTTATCAGTCTATTGGTGACGCAGGCGCGGACATTTATTCTAATGAGGACGCAGTTGTTGAGCCTGGCAAGACAATGATTATCCATACCGGAGTAAAGATGATTATTCCTGGCGGCTATCGTATTTCAGTGGTTCCTCGTAGTGGAATGACCCTAAAGACTGGTATCCGTGTTGCAAATGCGCCTGGTACAGTAGATTGCACTTATCGTAATGAAGTCGGAGTTATTGTTTGGAATACCAGTTCTGAACCTTATGCTATCAAAAAAGGTGACAGAATTGCGCAAATGATTCTTGAACAAACTCCTAAAATGCAAGCTCAAGAGATTTCTGAGGAAGAGTTTGAGAAATATTCTACCGATAGAGGAGCAGGCTTTGGTTCATCGGGCCGCTAATTAGAAATGAAAATAACACTAGATTAGATTCGTTCTGATCTAGCTGAGAAAGGTTGGAAAGTTAGAAGCGAAGAGTATATTAATTTATCAACAGACATGGAATTTGAATGTCCAGAAGGTCATTTAGTTATTGCACCGTATAAGAAAATTAGAAATAAATTTTAGTGTCCAATATGTAATTCCAACCCTTTGAAAAAAATGGATATGTCTCCTATTCCAAAAACGGAAGCTAGGCGTGTCCTTGCGCTAGATTAGGCTACAAGAATAAGTGGTTGGTCATTATGGGACGATGAAACTTTATTACGATATGGTGTTTTTAAAGCTAAATCAAAAGACACTGTTGATAGATTAGTTGAAATTCGTTAGTGGCTGACTAATTTAATTATCAATTATAAGCCAGATATTGTTTTACTTGAAGATATTTAGTATCAATAGAAAATTGAGGGCAAAACAGTTTTTAATGGTGAAGCTGTAAATGGAGTTACTGTTTATAAGGCTTTAGCTGAATTGCTTGGAGTTCTTCAAGTTTCTTTGCGCGAGTAGGGTGTAGATTTTAAAGTAGTATCTTCAGCTACTTGGCGTGCCGATGTTGGAATTAAAGGTAAAACAAGAACTGATAAAAAGCGGAGTGCTTAGGTCCATGTAAGAGATTGGTTCGATATAAATGTTACTGAAGATGAAGCAGATGCAATTTGTATTGGACGATATGGAACTAGGAATTGTAAACCTGTTGAAATGTTTCAATGGGGATAAATGAAAAGAGAGGACTCTTAATTGAGTCCTCTCTTTTCTTATTTATTTAAAATTTTTGACTTTATTAGCTAAATCGCATTTTTGGTCCATGTAATAGTCATAGAGATAATCCCATTTCCCTTCCTTTGCGAAATATCCTTCTTTCTCTTTCTTGCCTATTTCACGGAGAATGATAGCATGATCTTCATCAAACATCTTTAGACGTTGTTCTGCGCGAGTGATATAAAAAGTCATAAGGTCATCATGACCATATTTTTTAGAACCACAAGCATAATCATACATCATCTATGCGTCTTTTAGCTCATCCATCATTGTTTTTAACAGAGCTTCTATTTCCATAGTAACACTCCTTAATTCAATCTTACGATAGTAATTTCAGCATCAGAATAAGTAGCTTCTAATCCAGTATTAACAACTGTCAGATTAGCTGTATTGTCTACGCAAGCACAAGAATTTAGGACTCTTACTACTGTTGAAAAAGAAACATTTTTAAGACTTCCAGCAGTATCAATTGTCATAGAGCTTAGCGCGCCTGGAATTGCAACTCCATTATTATATAATTGAGTTGAAACTAAACCAGTGCTAGCCGCACTCAAAACACCACTGAAATTAACTAAATAATATCCAGTTTTCCTTAAAGTAACGGTTGGAGAACCAGCCGTATGACTGGTTCCGCAACCAACTACATATCTGTTGTTGACAAAAGGAATAGCTGCGTTACTAGCAACAGCGACACTGGTATTAGTATAACTATTTACCATGTTATTCCTCCTTTAATAATCAGATACCGCAGCCTACGTTAGAACGGGCGCAACCGCCATTATAAGCGCTCTCATAAGGAGAGCAAGTAATATAGGCAGGTTGTGGGAATGGACGAAGGGTACCAATAATATTAGCACTTTGAGCTTGCTGACTAAGCTGGAAGTTAGCAGTAAGTAAGTCGCGATCACGGTCTGCCAAACGGTCACGAAGGTCTTGCATAACATTAGCATTAATTAATGCACGAGTTTGCTCGCCCTCAGAGTGAATAGCATTAGTGATTTCGCAAGTATTCTTATAGTTTTCTGCACGAACGCTATCAATATTACGATTCACTTCACAGCAGCAGGATTGTTGCTGATAGCCCAATTGAGCCATCTGAGCAGAAACCATATCAAATCCTTGATTCATATTAGAGTTTACGCCACCAAAGCCTTGACACAAATCTCTCTGAACTGCGTTAAAGCCTTGCATATTATTCATGCCATTGTCATAGAAACCTTCGCGCATTGTAGACTGGTTCTCACGAATACCATTCTGCAATTGAGTATAGTTCAAGCCATCATAAAGTTCTGCACGAGTCAACGCATCAGAATCTCCATAATTACCAAATCCGCGACCAAAGAAAGCAAAGAAGAAGAAAAGGATAATAACCCAAAACCAAGAGCCACCCCAGCCATAACCGTCATTGTCTTTTTGGTTCATAACAGCGAGAAGATCGCCTAAGCCGATAGAATCCATAAATGAATCCTCCTTAAAAAGTTTATTTATTTTAAAGTTTAGTCGGTTAATGCGCACTTACTTTCTAAACTTTTTTATTAAATTTAATTGTTCTGGAGTTAAATTACCAGAACTTACTGATGTTTGATTCGCGCCTGCGACTTCTTTAATTTTACTTATCTAATCATCGGTTAAATGAAGTTGAGATTTGGCAATTTTTGTCAAATTTGGATTAGACAAATAGGAGTCTAAGCGTTTTGAATCTTCGGGATTTTGTCGCACCTATTGAACAAATTCTGGAATCCTCTATTGGATATTGTTAGGAGTAATATTATTTTGTTTCAGCCAATTTTGATATTGCGGCCATAGCTTTATTAGATTCTGGATGTTCATTAGGAACGACCTCCTGTTTAGACATTAATTCATTTAGTTGTTGTTCTACTTTTGAAAGTCTTTCTTCAAAAGGAGAAATTTCAGTATCCTATTCATTTTGAGCAACTGATTCAAAAATCTCATGTAATTGAGATTGTGCTTCACTCAATTCTTTTTGAAGTCTTTCAACATAATCTTGCTTATAAGCAATAATACCAATACTATTATCAAAGGCTCGCGTATAAATTCTGTCATCATTATTAACGAAGAAAATTTGCTGCTCTCCGCCGCGAGGAAGAGAAATAGTATTCATATTCTCAATAGCAGATAAGTTATAAGTCATTCCAATTACATTTGATAATTTTTCAAAAGTAATAGGTTTATAGGGTATAGAAGATATTGTTGCAGGATTAAATTGCTGCCCTTGCATATTTTGATAAAGATTATTCATTAATCTCCTCCGCCGCCAAACAATGAACTAATTAGCGGTAAAACATTTTGAGAATTTTTAATTAAATTTGGTAATACTTGTGAACGCTCTCTTTTGTCCGCGGCTTTCTATGTAGCAACAATGAAAGCCATTTCGTCTTTTGTTAATGGTTCTCCGCGGCAAGCGTCTGCCATCATTTGAATGCTTTGGTCAATCATAGCATCAAGAAATTTATCATTCATCTATCTCACCCCTTCATCTATAAAGTGAAAAGCCTAATTGGAGGTTATAAAATTTTGCCAAAATTTGCCAATGAAATTTTAAGAAAATAAGGGTCAGAAATTTGACCCTTATTATTTAAGAAGTAGAGGTGGTACGATAAAAACCTTCATCAATGGTATCGCCATTGCCAACAGAAGCACTTATTGAATTAATAGCTTGCTCGACAGTCTGTCCACTCGCCATACGGATACCAGAAGCATCTGTGGTGTCTGTAAATCGCGCTCCCGCCGGAACATCAGATAAAACAGTGTGATTATTAACGCGAGACGCATTATCTACAACGCCATTATTATCTTTATCATAAATGGATTTAAGCATTGCACCTTGACTGTTTAAATCCATATCTTCAGAACCATTGGCATTATAAATATATCCATAAGTTCCATTTATTTTATCTATAATAATTCCATTATCTATATTGCCAGCTTTACTTTCAATATATACATAGTCATTAATTATAGCGTCAACATATGGTCGCGCGGGAAAAGTGTAAATAGTATCATAACCTACTAATTGAACTCTATAGCGGTTATTTCCTAAAACTTCAATAATCTGCCCTATATATCGGACAGTAATTTTAGATTCTTTTATATAAGAATCTATTCGCTAATCTATAACTGCGATTATATCTTGTCCTCTTTTTGACATAATTAATTCTCCGGTAATTCTTTTATACTGCTCCCACTAATAGACATCGTACCCACGCCGATTGGATAAGTTATAGAAGTAATAATAAATTCTTGTCTATCATATCCATAATAAGAATCAGTTAATGTAAAAGTATTATCTAATTCAAGACTTGGAATTAAAGAGCAAGTAAAAGAAATTTGATTACCCAAAAGACAAGACTATTTTAAAATATAATCCGCATAATCTTGAGCTTCTTGTTGAGTATAAATTGTACTTTTTTCTAAATAGCGAGATTTTCGTCCTATTTTTGCAACACTAAGAGGAGAACGAGCATCTGTATTTTCGGCTATGGCAATAGGCACTTGCCCGCCTAATGGATTATCTCCAATTACATAAATGTAGTTAGCAATATTTTTTAATTGATAATTAATTTGAGAAGAAATATATTCTGCATTGCCTTCTTTGAAATCCCATTGATTTTGAACATTTTTATATTCGTCAAAATTTAAGGCTTTCTTAACATTTAAATGTCCATCCATGTCATAATAAATATCAGCATGAAGAGTGGTTGCGAGATCATTTAAAAGGTCTCCAATATATGAGCCAGGTCCTTTACTGAAAGCTAACTCCAAGCGATATTCCTAAAGGTCGGGGTCAATAATTGGTTCAATAGGATCTAACATTTGACCATTTCCTATATCCTGTCGTAATACATTTTTTATAACGTAAGAAATGGTCATTCCAATATCAAAAGAGAAAGTGCCAATCATTTCTCCATAGCCAGTGTCATTAGTAAAAGCACCGTACTTGTCAACACCAGTAAAAGTAATATTTTGATTTCCTTGTCCGTCTTTTTGCGCGCTTATATCGGTAATAATGTAGACTCCTTTTGAAAACCAAAAAATATCACCAGAACGGACAACAGACTGTCCGTTAATTTGGACAGCCTATTGTTCTGTTGCTAATCCCACATATAATTTAAATTTTTTACGAACCCAAAATAAATTATTATTTGCGTTAGGAATAAATTTTCCTTCTGGATCAAAAATAGTAAATGATACAGTATTTCTAACTCCTTGCTATAAAGTAGACTAAATTGAACCACTATTATCAGTAATTTCTTCTGAAATTTCAATATAAGCATTTTCATACTAGTCAAGTAATTCAACTTTTATTACTGGATATAAAGTGGCTGCCTAAACTGCAAGAGTATATTCTTTTCCAGTATAATTAAAATATTCCATAACATCACCTTATAAAGAATATACTTTAAAACCATCAGTGTCTCCAACTTGAGTTAAAGTACAAGTAACTTGAGTTGGCATCTATTCAATCATCGCATCACTACTATCCGAAGTCGCAGAAATAGTTGCGACGAAAACATGGCCCTTAGGATCTTTTACTAAAATTTGATTATTTTCATAAGCAAATTTATTCCATTTTTCGATAATATTTATTGTGTCTTCATAAGAATTTGCCGCACCTTTCGAGCCAAAAGAGAACTTTCCTAAATAGCCAGAGAACTAAGTAGTTTTATAATTTACCATACTTGTCATAACTTTAGGATAAGGAGAAAAACCAGATTGAATAGTCTTTGTGAAATTTTGAGTATATTGCGCGGTTTGAACTCCTAACAAGAAAGTCCAAGTATCTTTAGGAGCATAGCTACCATCAGTACGATACTTTAAACTTGTCATATGCCATTGTTCATCATCTATTTCTAATACTGTTTCTCCCAAATCATTAATTTTGGCAATTAAAACATTATAAGTTTCATTACGCAATAAAGGTACAATCTAGTAACGGAAAAATCCTTTATTTGGAATATTATAATCATAAATATAATACATTCCATTTTTACTTGAAATGGTTTGATTTAAGACATCAATTTCTGCGATTAAATCATTGCTAATCATATCAGGAGTAGAAATGTTATCAAGAGTATCGTAAATTATCTGATAATCTTCAGTTAAGAAATTAATACTTAAATTCTTTTTATCAAAATATTGATCCATTTCTTGACGTGTTGAATCAAAACTTTTATTGACTAATTGCTTTAATTCTATTCCAGAAATTCTTGAGATGGGGGTTGTTCCGTCACTAGACCATTCAGTTACATAAACTCCATTATCAACTATATCTGAATATCTTGAAATAGGGCTTTTATCTTTATCTTCTAACGTAATGGTTCCACAAACGGCGACAAAAGCATTATCCATCTATTGAATAAAATTCATTGCCGCATCTCTGTCATTTACATTAGCATTTTCATAAACGTTTCTGAAAAGTCTATATCCGTAAACTTGTTGAGTTAAATCAGAGTAACCAATAACGCCATCATTAAAGTTTAGAATAAAATTATCAGCGCTTGAAACTTTTCCTCTGCGGTTTACGTCAAAAATGCCGTAATAATAAGTTGGTCCGTAAAGAGATACTCGGCTTAATCCAGTAGTGAAAGTGCTTTCTGTTTTTCCTTCGCCCAATAATGTTTGGAAAGAAATATAATCAGAAGTATCAAATTGAGTTTGAGAAGCATCTGTAATAGAGCCATCTGCTGAACTATCTGCGTTATTTCCCGCATTTTTACCATAGTATCCTAAACGCCATTCGTCCTCAGATTCCATAATTAAATCTTTTGTTGCGGCGCTATTAACATTGTAAAAACGAACTAATTTATAATAATATAAAACAGCTGAACCGTCTGAAATTTTCCATGGGAATAGATAAAAGTGATAACAATATTTACTTAAATCTTGTTCAGATGGAGGTAAAATTGTGCCTTCAGCCGGTAACTTAGAACAGCTTACGGCTCCATCGTTAGTAGTTATTTGTCCGTCAAAAGGCGCTTTTCCGCTATCTAAATCTTCTACGTTATAAGGTAAGCCATATTGGAAAATATGATTTTCGCCAGTTAAAGAATTATAATCGCTTTCATTGTAAAATTTTCGACTATAATTTTTATTATTATCAACGTCTTGCAAAGAATAAGCCACATCAATAACATTATAGTTTAAATCATCAGATTTAATAGAACCTAATTCTCTTAATTCAAAAACGTTATCTTTAACTTTTAATAAAACTGACGCGCCACCAAGAGAATTATAGAAACCAATTAAAGGATCAACAGTAATTTTGTCTAAACCTTTTACAATTTTGTTTATTGCAAAACTTACCTAAAAATCATGTAAAGGGTTGATATTTAATTTCTCACTACCTTTATGATAATAAGTAAGGTATCCTTCATCTTCAAGCAAAAATGCTTTTAGCGGGAACTCTTTTCCTTTTACAATATAAGTTCCATATTCAGTTTCAGAAAAATCTTTAGATGATGGTGGATAAGCATTATCTTGAGTCCAAGAAATTTTTGCTGCGCCCTTATCTGAATCATATTCCGCATAAGCAAAACGGTCATCTTTTTCATCATTCTAAAACATATCAATAGTAGGATATAAATATGTATAGTAATAATAAAAACCATTTTCAGATGTGGCAAGCATTAATTCTATTCTATATCTGTCATAATCTGTGACATAGTTGTTGTAGTCAATTAAAATATCTCTTGAGAAAATTTTATCTGACTCATATAGAACATTATCATTATAAATAATATTACCCTTTTTATCAATTAAACCGCCATAAATCTTATATTTATAATATTTAAAATTATAAGATAATCCAGTAAGAGACGTAGAAATAGGGAAAAATCTTTGAAGAGTTACTAAAGGATTAATTGAACTACCTACATTATTAGATAAATCAGCTAATTGAACTTGAGAAGTTTCAAAATAGAAATTATTCTCTAAGCCATCTTCTGTGGTAGTCGGTTTTTGCCCGCCATCAACTGCGGCTTTATAAGATGCAAAAGAATAATAAGGGACATCTTTAATTTTAAAATTCAAAGCAGGCTAAGTTTGATTTACGAAATAATAATAATTACTATCGTAATAGTTATTTAAAACTGAAAAATAAATTGCTTCTGTATCAGTCAAACTCCCAATTTTTGAAATCATTCGACTAGGCGGAACTAGTTCTGTTCTATCAGCTGAAAGAGCTTGTCCTAACGTATAAATTCCATAATCGGAATCTTCGATTTTTTGAACCTCATCATAAGTAAAAAATTTATCTGATGATTCCGCAGAATTATCAGTTGTGCTTAATAAAACTAAAACATCTGAAGCAGTAGAATCAAGAAATCCTTGTTCTTTTGCTTGCGCGCGAGTTAATGGAGTATCTTTTGTTGTAGTTTCATTATAACGAATTATTGATTCGTTTTGCTCAACTGTATAAATAATAGATTCAGTATCTTTATCAAAATCAATATCTGATTCCTTTAAAGCATGATATTCAGCAGAATGACCTGTCCCACTCATTAAATTTATGACTGTACTAGCTAAAACTTTATTTTTACAGCCGTTGATTTCTTCTTGAGTTAAATAAGTTGTACTATTGCGGTAGCTACCAGTTGAAGAATCAAGATAAAGTAATGGAGAAAGTCCTAAAGTAGAACGATTACCAGAGATAATACTTTCTGCTACAATCGCTTTTCCATCTTGTCCATAAGTAGTCTTTTTTTGTTTAATAGTGAAATTAAACAAACTTACATTATCTTTAGAAGTGTTACCCCAAATTACATCAAATTTTTGTTCTTCAGTTTTTTGTTCTCCATTTGAAGTATAAGTTCTTTTTACTACTGAAGTATTTCCAAGAGAATATTCTATTGATTGATTATTAGTAGAGCTATCTGCTAAATCATACATAGATACTCTATCTGAAAAAGAAGAAATTCCACCATCGCTATTTTTATAAATAGCATTTTTACTAATTCCAGAAAAATTACTTCTAGTTAATGGGACACTAGAATTATGAACTGTTGCCTCAAAAGTTCCATTATCCTTATAAGTATAAGTATAATATTGGAGTTCTTTTGTGACATCATAGTAAGTTGTTGGAGTACCATCAGTGATAGCTTTTGTACCAACGTAATAAGTGTCTGGCTTTTGAGTAGTATAATATTCTTCAGAAACAGTTTTATAATCATTAATAGAATAATCATATTGACCAATTCGCATTACGTTATTGGTCCATCTGTTTGGAGTATAAATGCCTGTTTCGTCATTTCTTAGATAACCAATATCTGCACCCTTATTTTCTTCTGAACCATCCCAATTTATTCCACGGAAAATTGAACTGTCAGAAGTTTCTAATTGTCCAGTAATTGTACCTTGAACAATTGCTTCTTCATCATTCACTGAACGAACAAAATCAATTGTACCAGATTGAATATTATTAGATGGACTAACATTATCTTCAAAAAGACGAAGTTTCCAAATTAAACCTCTATTATTATAAAGTCCTAAATTTATATTTTTAACTTCGCAATTAAAATAATAAGGTTCATCATTAAAAACTGTCGCGCGCAGATTAGCTTCAGTAGTTGGAATTGCAACTTTACCACTATCCACAGTTGGAATATATTTATTTTCTTGAGTTGCGCTCCAATCTTTCAAAACATTATTCTTATTACTGTTATCTAAAATTTTATAATCATAGCCAACGAGCGCATCGCCACCAAAAGTAAAAGAGAACTAAGGATTCTAACTCAAATCCTTAGCTTCATTATATGGACTTACATTATATGGTTCTCTAATCATTTGTCCACCTCAATAAAAAATAAAAGCCTTACCCATTTAGAGTAAGGCTTTAATATGTTATCTCCTAATTGAAGCGCTTTGTTTCAAGTCTTGAACCAAGGAGTCTAAGTTATCAGCATTACTCTCAACATTAAATTCACAGTTAGTGAAGTTAGTTCCGTTGTTGTTTGTATTATTGGTTGCGCCGAAGCTCATAAGAGCATTTCGAGCACTTCCTGCTGAAGATAAAGTAGGAATCCTTGTCATACTGTCTATGTATTTGAACAAAGCAGCTGATTGAGAGTTGTTGAGAACGAGTTCGGGGCGGTTTTTGGTGCCGTGAACGGCTACCATACGAGTGACATCATCAACTCCGCCATGGGAGAAACCAAGAGTACTACCACGAGAAGCGCGTCCAGAATCAACGGTAACTTTAATATTACCAACTGCTTCTGCAATTTTACTTGCTGCATTGCTGACTGCGCCAGGAATTGTAGTAATGACACCAGTATGAATGCCGCTCATATGGTTAAGAGCTTCATTTTGAAGAGTCCCAGTATGTCCAGCAATTAAAGTTAATTTATCAGTACTTCCTTTAACCGCAGTAGAAACTGTATTACCCGCGCTCTTCGCGCCATTAGAAGCAGTAGTGCCAGCGTTCTTCGCGGCAGTAGCCACTTTATTACTATTGGCATTACTAAGTTCTTTTTCTTGCTCAGAGATTAAATTCTCTTGTTCTTTAAGAGCATCAATCTGTGCTTGAATAACATTAGCTTGCTCATCAAGTCCATCAATCTATCCTTGAATTTTTTCAGCTTCGTCGTTATTCCTAACTATTTGCTCATACTGTCCCTGTAACTGACCAAATGTTGAACCGCCTTCGAGAAGTGAATCAAGAGTTGCGTTGTTAATTTGATTCATTATCTCTTGACGCTGATTGATTTCATCAGTGGTCATATCTAAACGATTAGACCATTCGTCATATTGGTCAAGCGCAGCATTCATCCGATTGATGTAGTCTGCTGTTTGACTTGCATTAGTATTGGCTTGCTCAAGCGCGCCATTAATCGTCTCGTAGAATTGAGCAAAATTTTCTAATTGACCAATCTAGCCATTAACCATTTGGTCGATTAAATCTTTCATTTCTTGCTGAATTTGAGCAGTTTCAGCATTATTTGAAAGTTGATTCTCGAAGTATTGTTTTAAGGCTTCGTCGGCTTGATTTTGCTGTTCTTCAAGTTTCTTAATGGCTTCAGCAATAGAACCTTGAACATCTTCATTGCTTTGTTGGTCATAAGCGTTAGATGCTTCATTCGCGCGGTTAGTTGCGTCAGATGCGGCTTGTTGCTGTTGATTATTTTGTCCAACCCCATTTACAAAATTTGAGAGTTGGTCTTGACGACTCATATTGTCGCCATATTGGAATTGACGGATTAAATTAGTTTGTTCCTCAAGTTCAGATGTAGTCTTACCAAGAGCATCTTGAGCTTTATCCCACTGGTCTTTAATGTCATCAAGAACGTCTTTTTGGTCTTCGAGGTCTGATTTGATATTTTCGAGATTGTCATTTTGTTTCTCGATTTCATCAGTTTGTTCTTCGATTTTCTTTTGTTGGCGTTCAAGAATCTCTTTCTAATAGTCGCGTTGAGCAGATGCGAGATTAGATTGAGCGTTAGAAATCTCAGACTTGTCGGTGCGTAAACGCCAGCCGCCACCGTTGGTAAGAACCATGCGGGTCTTTTGGTTGCGAGCATTGGCTAAAGCATCACGAGCCTTTTCAAGAGCAAGAAGTTTTGATTCGCTATCAGCCGCAGTATCAAGTGCGTCGATTTGGTCTTGAATAGCGTCTTTTTGCTCATTAAGTAAGTCGATATGCTCTTTGTTGCGGTCGATTACTTTGTCGTAAGAATCAATTTGATTATCAAGACCGTCTTGAGCAGCATCATAGTAGGCTTGAGCAGCATCGTAGAGTTTGTTGAGAAAATCTTCTTGCTCGTCCGCGGCGTCTTGAAGTTCGTCAGCTTTGGATTTGAGTTCGTCAGCTTGCTTCTTGAGGGCATCGAGTTGGTCGTTGAATGAATCAATCTCGGATTGGATGGTGTCCTTGATTGCATCGTAAAAGGCTTCGATGCGAGTAGTCTGACGGTCAATTTCGTCGTTGAGACGAGATTTGATTAGTTCGACGTAGAGCTTGTAGTTCTCTTGGAGTTGCTTGTTGGTTTCTTCAAGAGCTTTCTTTTGAGCTTCAAGAGCTTTCTTTTGATCTTCGAGTGCTTGCTTAGATTTTTCAAGAGCCTTTTGTTGCTCTTGGAGAGCTTTCTTTTGAGCTTCAAGAGCGTCAGTTAGCTCATTGGACGCTTCTGTCGCTCCACCAGAGCCACTGCCGCCAGAACCTCCACCACTAGACGCTTTGCTAAGACCATCCATTAGATTAGTTGTAGAAACTAATTGTGATTTATAGGCTTCAAGAGAAGAAGATAATTTATCAAGATCTGCAATTTGACCATCTAAATCATCTAACATTCCCTGAGCTTCTTCTAATGTAGATGCTCCGATACTATCTAATGCTTCTTGAGCTGTCGCTGAAAGAGAGGTAGATGAAGTTCCGCCTAAACCTAAAGTTGCTGCCACTTCTGGTGGAAGAACGCTTTCTATCCACTCTAAGGCCTGGCTTAAAAGACCAAGAATTTGTTCTTGGTTTGTTTGAGTAGCTTTAACAACGCCAGCTTCTGTCTAAACCTCTCCTTCTTTGGCTTGAATTTCAGATTGAACAGTATCTATAACGCCCTGTACTTTATCTCTTTGAGCTTGAAGTTCTGCCTTTTTAGACGCAATTGCAGCCTGTGCAGCAGCGATTTGCTCAAGAGAAAGTCCATTAGTTGCAATGTCTTCAGCATTCAACATTTCAATACTCTATGCTGAAGCATTATTTCTAACTTGCTCTGCCATCGCTGCGTTTAACGCAGCTCCTTGTAATCCTTCCATTGAGCCAGCAAGTTCTTGAGCGGCTTCATTAGACATTTTATATTTGCCAGTAGTTTCGTCAATATAAATGCCTAAATCTTCATAAGCCATGCCAGCTTGCTCTGCTAAAGTTACTAAATCTTGTAACTATGTTAAATCTATTCCATCGCCCGCAGCATCACTTATTAAAGTAGAAAAACTTTCGGTGTTAGAAGCAATTTGTTCGAGCTGTGCAAGCGATATAGAAGCGTCATCAAAAGACTTAGAAAGTTGTTCGTATTGCTCTTGAGTTAGAACTCCTTGATTAACTAAATCTTCCAAAGCATAAATTGCTTCATTTATTGAATCTGTATTTCCCCAGTCTATGTCTGAGAAAATATCAGAGACTTGCTCCATAACATTGGAATCAGAAATTGCATTTCCTAAACCGTCAGAAAATAATTGAGTGTAAAAATCACTTAAAGCCTAAGCAGCTTCTGGACCTTGAGATTTTAAAGTAGTAAGAATAGTATTAAGAGCTTCTTCACTAAATTGTTCTGCTGTTTCAGGATTAACTATTTGAATACCGTCTTTATTTATATCATTAATAATACTTTGAATAGTATCTTTAGAAGAATTTAAAGCATTACCAATAACCTCGCCTAAGGCTTGTGGAAGTATTTGCCCTTTTTCATAAGCTGTCTAAGTAAATAAAGTAAAATAGTCATCTAAGCATTTTTTTGTATAGGCGGACATATCTGAAAAATCTCCGTCTAAATAAGCGTAAAATTCTTGCTTAGATATTCCCATTGTATCAAAGATTTGTTGGTAAATGGCTTCTAAATCAGCAGCTTGCTATAAAGCATCTTGCTTAATATCTCCATTTTCTCCCAATATATCTTCGTTTGAAAATTTAGAGACTAAAGATAAATTTTTTGTTAGCCTATTATTCTATTCTTCTGACAACCCATTTAATTGTCCAGATTGAGAAGCTATAGCTTCAATATCACTAGAAGAATAAAATTTAGATGCAATATCTTTTAATTTCTAATTATATTCTTCTTCAGTGCCACGCCAAAATTCATTTCCATCTGCATCATAAAGGACATAGACCATTTTAGAAGAATAATTTAAATTAGTTAAATACTCCTAAAAAGTGCCTTTTTGCCCAACTTGACTATTCCAATCACCATGTAACTTATTAATTTCTCGGTCAGTTAAAGCATTTCCTTTATCATCATAAACTTCTTGTTTATATTCATAACCACTGTCTTGGAAAAGTCCTTTGCCAGTACTCTTTGCATTTTGATATTTTTTTGTTTCCGCGTTACGTTCAGTAGTTTCATCTTTTAATTCTTGAGCTTTTTCAACTTTCGCTAACTCTTTCTTTTTATCTATTGTCGCCTAAAGATTTTCTTGAAGAGAATCATAGCTAGCGCTGAGTGCGTCTACACCAATACTTTCTTCATCAAAACTATCTGCGATTTGCTGGCGGATAGAAATTAAATCTTCACCTTTTTCTTTCGCTTCTTTTAGTTGATTAGAATAATCTTCTAAAGATTTTACTTCGTTAGAATACTAATCGGCATTTTGTTTATGTTGTTCTGCGGATTCTTTTGACTTATCAATTACATCTTGAATACTTTGAGCAACTTTATCATTCGCTTTTGCCATTAAATAGGCCGGTCCAATCGTGGCTACGATTGCAACGCCAATAGCAGTTATTGCCGCACCTAAAGGAGTAGCGATGAATCCAAGGGCTGCCGCAGTAGATTCTTTTATTTTTGCAGTTAAGGCTTCCCAGCTAAATGCTTCAATACCATTTGCTGAAGCAATTTTCATTTTTTCAGTAAAAACTTTTGCTTCAGCTGGGGGGATGCCTTTAGCTATTAATAATGCTTCTGTCTCTTTTAAATTTAATTTCTTTTGAGATGCTTCTAATAAAGTATTTGCTGCAATTCTTTTCTATGTATAATGTAAATTACTAGTATTAACGGCGTCTAAAAGTTGCTGAGTTGCTAAATGTTTACCTTCTTGGATTCCAAGCAATACCATTTTGGCCGTTAATAACGCAATTCCCGCTCCCGCAGTTATTGCTCCTGGACCAATATCTCCCAAGAATCCAATAAAAGAACTAAATAGATTAATTATATCAACTAAAACATTTCGCCCTTCGCTAAAGGAAGTTTTTAATTTAACCCAATTATTGTCTAATCGAGTTAATGCCGAACTAATACTATCACTAACTGCCGCAAATTGCTGCTCAGCTGCGCCCGCGGAGTCCATTGCATAAGCAAGATTATCAACGTTAGATTGATAATTACCGACTAAAGCGATAAAGTTAGAAGACTATTGAGTACCAGCTGCCATAGTTGCGATATATTTCTAAGTGTTAGTGTCCAATGTATCCCACTTAGCAGACAATTCCATAATAACATCGCCGATATTACGGAAATTACCCTCGGTGTCACGAAGTGCAACGTCAGCTTTCTTTAATGCTTTTTCAACATCGTTAGCATTAACACCATCTTCAAGCAAAGAATCTGGATCTTCTTTTAACTTTTGGAAACGAGCAATAATACTCTTCATAGAGTTACCGATTGTTTCAGCACTCAAACGAGTAGTTTCTTCCATCGTAGCAATGAAAGCAGTAGTTTGTTCGAAAGTCATACCAGCATTCTTAGCAATAGAAGCAGTACGAGCCATAGCTGTTGCAAGTTCTTCTACGTCAGTAGCAGTTTTACCGGCCATATTCGCAAAAACGTCAACAACATTTGCAGCATCGTCTCCACTCATACCAAAAGCATTCATGGTAGACGTTAATTGGTCAACAGCAGTTGAAAGATCTTGCTAAGAAATCGCGGCCATCTTACCTGCGGCGTTAAGACGAATTTCAGTTTCTTCGGTACTTAAACCTTGCTGGTAGAATAGTAACATACCATTAGTTAAATCATCAACAGACAACGCTAATTCGTTAGCATTGTCAATCATTTGTGGCATATCGCCCCAAAGTGACTCTGTTGCAATTCCACTAACAGCAGAAATCGCGCTCAGGTTATCATCTAATTCTTGATAAGTTGAAACTATATCTTGAATAGCATTTGTAGCAGTACGAACTATAAAACCTAAGGAAGTCCATTTTGTGATTTGACTTTCAAGTGCTGCGGTTAATTTATCTGAACCTGAAGCAGCATTTTCAAAATCAGAAACAAAAGTTTGAGAGGTTTGTTGCCAAATTTGTTGAGCTTTTTTTTCTTCTTCTACTGCTTTACGAATAGCTTCTGCCTATTTGTTTTGAGCTTCAGTTTGCTTCTAAAGTTGTGCGGCATTCGTTTTATTCGCAGATTCTTGATTCTTCGCGGCGGTATATTCGTCTTCTCTTGCTTTAGTAGTAGTTTCAATCGCAGTTTTAATTTGTGATTGGACGTTATTTTCAGTTTTTAATAAAGCAGTATAAGATTTATCTGCTTCTTGTAGCTTTTTAATTTCAGCCTAAGATTCTCTTTTAGCTTGATTAGTATTTTTATGGTCTTCTTTTAATTGCTTCATAGTTCTAGTTTCAGAACTATAAGTTGCAACTAATTGCTTTTCGTCCTCGGTTAATTCTCGATTCTATGTTTTTGCTTCTGCTAAAGCCTTATGATAATCTCGAAATCCATCAATATACTCTTTCTCAGTTTTACTTTTTTCTTTTAAAGCCTAAAGATTTTCTTGCTCTGTTTTTAACTTATCTTGAACTTCACTCTTTTCTTTTTCAAGAGAAACTTTATAATCATTTACTGCCGCGGACAATTGGGCATACTAAGTCCTAACGTCCTGCAATAAAGCTGCATAATTTTTAGAAGAATCAGTGTTGAAATTAAAATCATTGATTTCTTGTAACTTAGCCTTAATCTAATCCGCCTATTTAGAAAAATTATCTGCTAATCCTTTACTATTGGTAAAGTTAGTATCTATCTTTATATTAGACAGCTATTTTTGAAAAGCATCAACCGCAGATTTTACATTAGTAAACTGGGTATTTATGTTTAGCTATAAATTAATATTGCCTTTTGTAGCCATCGTTTTCACCTCAAATAAAAAAGACTGGTAAATACTTACCAGTCTTTAATATCATATATCCGCATCTATATCATCGTCAAGATAAGTTACCTAAATGGACTTTCTCTTGTAACGAGAGCCATCAGGAATAACCGCGAATTGTAGAACCGATATTAATGGGCTGGTATTCCTTCCAAAGTTTAAATTAAAATTACTTTGAATTAACAACTTAGGAATTTCAATAATCCCCGTTTTACGATTACTCGTATTTTCATCGGTATAATAAAACTTACCGACAAACTTGAGATACCCATTAAAGTCCTTGGCACCTACATCCACTGTCTAATAATCAATATCTACATCGTACCAATAGGTAACAAGTACGTCTATATCTGTATCTTCTAAAATTAGAGTATCATCCTACATTATATAGTCCACAATTTCTCTTGTCTTTTTGCCTTTTGAGAGCGCCCATACTTTGAGTGGATAGGATGTGTTAGGCGAATGGTCGAAAGTAAAAACTCCATCAGAATCAATATATACTTCTTGAGAATAAGGGAGAGATTTAGTGCCTTCTTCTACTGAATTGATATTTGAGCGCGCAATCATTGCAAAACCATTCGGAGAAACACGTCCCATATTAATTGCGCCGTACATATTACGCGCAGTCTCCCAGTTAATCAAAACTGGGTTCTGATAACCGCCGCGCGCAGAAATAGACTAAATATCTTCTCCGAAAGCTATCTATTGAATATCATCAAATTCAAGTATAATCTCATTTTCTTCATAGGCTTGACCATTAACAGTAGTTTTTGTTCCTGCTAGCAAATAACCCTTATATAAATCTTTTATTCCATAATTATTGTCCATAATTATTACTCCTTACTCCTAAAAGAAAAAGCCTATCCCGGCTCGGAATAGGCTTGAATGGTTAAGTATTAATTACTCTCCTTCATCTTCGGCAAGCTCGCCAGCTGCACTAACATCAACGTCAGGATAAGCGGTCAAGCGCATCATAACGCCGTCAGAAGGACGAAGAACTTTCATGGTCATTGAGAAAGTTGAAGGATCACCTTCTGCCTGCATGGTAATAGTCTGAGCAGGGTCCATCTTAGCCATAGGCACTTCGAACTCAAAGAACTTATCGGTACCAGTTGAGTAGTCACGAGCATAAGTAGTACCAACAATACGATAAGTGCCAGGGAAGTTAGAAGCACTAATCTCAATGGTCTTAGCAGTTTCGCCTGCCTTCACCTTCCACTGAGCAATGTACCACTCGCCCTCTTTAAAAGCGCCAGTAGTAATTTTCTCGCCTTGAGGGCCATAGTAAGTAACATTGGTCTTTTCGTCAATGCCAGAAGGTAATGCAACACGAGAAGCAAGATCAGTACCTTCTGTACTAATACCCAAGCAACGCGCAGTACGGAGCATGGATTTTGCGCCATCCTTTAGACCAGTAACCTCACCCTTCTTATCTGCGCCAGGCAAAGAAGCAGCACCGTGCATAAGAGCCATAGACTCCATAGAGAACAGAGCGTCTTCAAGAGTGATGGTGATTTCCTTTCCGTAGTCCCAGGTAATTAGTTTCGCATTGCCCTTACCACCTGTTGCGTCGGTGCTTGATGCAGTTTCCTCGATAGTTGATACCTTCAGTGTGTCGAGGTATAACACTGGGGTATATTTGTTGTTTCCATCAATACGGTAAAAAGTAACCATTAACTTTCACTAACGTCCCGAGTTAGCGGCCTTTCGGCTCCTTTCGCTTTTACGAAAGATAAGACTATATCTTCACCCTAATTTTAGGGGCTTCGCACAGATCAACTGGGATTTCGTTGATACTTAGTCGTTGAACTTTCAGTAAACTTCCAAACATATCCGCCACTAGATTTTGTCCTGCCATGACAGCAATTAGAAATACCACCTAGATTGCCATTTGTAGCTTCGGCCGCGGAACCAAGAGAAGGATATTCTTTAATCAAATTTCCTTGTTTATCATATTGAGCTACTATTTTTCCACGGCAGTCTTTATTCTCTTGTTTCTAATAGCTATAATTTGAATTATAAGAACTATCGCACCATTCCAAATTCTCTACTCGATTATCTGTTGTATCTGAGTTCTTATGATTTACTTCTGGGAAATTGTTTGGATTAGGAAGAAAAGCCTTAGCAACCAATCTATGAACTGCGAAATTAGTATTCTTACCGTTAATCTTAAAATTAACGTATAAATAACCACCTTTGTTCGCGCGAGGTTTAAGAATCTATTGTCTCTTTCTATGCCTTACTTGACCTAGATTATTAACCTCATAATGGTCGTAATCTTCAACTATTCTCCACTCAATATTACTGCTTAGCTGCTGATTGTCCATTCTTGTTTCACTCCTATTATTTCTTCTATATTATAAGTAGAAAAAATATAAGGTGAATACAAAATTCTGCTACTTTTTAACCTGTCGCGTTCGCATCTCTGCCACGTTGTAGAGAGCAGACTTTAGGAGGTTCCAGCAATTCACGAAGTTTCTTTTGAGGAGATTACTCTCCAAAGCTGACCTTACCTTTTAATCAGCAACTTCCTTAATACCGTACATATCAAGAATACTAGCCATTTAATTTCCTCCTTTAAGGATTAATCATCCAATTCTTTAGCTTTATCTTTTTAGCATCAGCACCCGCCAAGATTGCGGCATAATCTTTATCATACCTATCTTTACCAGTTACTTTTTCAAACTAATCATAAAGCTAATAAATTGTTAAATCCCAGACATTAAGCATCGTATAACCAATGCCATAAGCACAAAGGGATGAAATAATGTCTGGCAAAGTAATTCCGTCCCCTTTCTTAGAATTTTTTCCTCGCTCTCTTTTCTTCGCTTCGCGCAATTTTAATCTCGCTTTAATAAATTTCTGCTTGAGTTTTTCATTGGGCGAAATAATTTCTCGCTCTTCCTCAACGTCATACATCTTATTAATCATTAAAATTACTTCTTGAAACTCGTTGAAATTCGATTCATCGAGAACAAAATTCTTATCGGGCTATTCGTCAATTATAACAATAGTATCTCCCGATATTTCTATCGGCTTCCTTATATAAGTAAAAAAAGCAATTTGCAACTCCAAAAAAGCAATTGGATTCCCATTGCAAGTATCAATAGTAAAATGAAGTGGAGAAGGGACATCTCCACCTATTCTCTATTCTTCTAAGAATTTAGCTATATCCAAAATCGAAAGTGTCAAGCGCGCAGTATAACGATTATAATTATCGAAACCTATCTATTGAATTTCATCAAGAGTAGGCTTATAAATGGTCAATCCATGAAAATCAAGAGGGGCCTTAGAGAGCAAATCTGACTTAGAATAGTTAGCCATTAGCTGTCACCATAAACACCATTTGGTTATCTGTAACATCTTCATAAACTACGCTCTATTGCTCTCCAATGAACTGCAAAGTTCCGATACCAGTGACTCTTGAACCTTGAAGTTCTTCATAAATTTGGCTCATTATTTTATATGGGCGCGGGCAAATATCATCTATTAACCATTTATCTATTGGACAAATAACATCAATAGCAACTGTTGCGTCATTGAAATCAGTATTATCGCCTGGCTCAAAATTTGGAATTGACACTACAACAAAAGCCTCGGTACATTCATTAGGATTAACTTTAGGTTTAATTCTAATGTTCTTTTCAAGCAAAGGATTGGTAATATCATAATCCTTATTTTTGTCGAGAGGTGTTTCACTCATATCTGTTAATAGACGGCATAAATCTTCGTTTTTACTTAGCTTTTGTGCAATCTTATTGAGAGCGCGCCCAAGGTCTTCAAATAAATATGCCGACATAATTATTTCCTCCAGGCGGTTTTAATCTTTAAATCAAGAGTGCCGATTTCTTTGTCTCCCGACTTGAATTTAATTTGAGTGTCTCCGAGATTACTTCGCGCGACTACTTTGATTTTGCCATCTTTAGTCTTTACAACTGCAACTTTATCTTTATCAAATTCAAAAGTTATGTCGGTATAATCACTATTGATGGTGTAATAATTGGTTCCAAAAACATCAATAACGCTATTGCCAATGATATAGAAATACTCTCTAATCTAATCAATAACAAAATCAAATTTCTAAGAATAACCAGTAATATTATCTGTTACAGTAATACTACCATCATTACCCAGCAATTCAAATTTGTTTGTGTCTTCGTCATAATTGGCGAAGCCATCACTAATCTCATAAGAGAAACTAGATTTTACAATCTAACCATCTTTGATAAGATAGAAAGCCAAATCTTCAAACTCGTCATTGATAGAGATTTCTTCTCCATCTAGTCCAGCGCCATAATTGGTAATAATAGAAATTGAATCCAAACGAGCGGTTCCCGCAACCTGTTCTTTAACGGAGTCTTGGCTTTCGTCAATGCCAACTTGATTTAAAGTAGCATAAGAAATGCCGGGAATACTAATTCTATCATCGTCTACATATCGCCAAGTTTCTTTGCCAATGATAAAACGACAATTGGTGTCAATGTCGTCTGTTGTTGCCCAGATTGTATTGAGTGCGCGATTAGGTTTTTGAACTAAATTCTTATTAGAAAACTTGAAATATTCTTTTATATCAAATGTGCCAGTGCCGTTGATATAGCAGGGGATTGAATGTTCCTTACCATCTGTACCTATATATTTTAATATATAGTCTAGTTCAAGCATCTTGTACTTGAAATACCCATAATAGGGATGAACCTCTTGGTTCATCACAATCCAATAACGAGTCTTATCGAATCCTCTATCATGGGTTGTAATAACAGCACCTTCTGGCAAAGGAATATCTTTGGCCGCTCTCAAATAGAAAATAATTTTACTCTCTGTCTGTGCGGCGCTTCGCGCTCCAGAGGAAAGGACTCCAATATAGGTTTTACCTTTGTAGGTAAATTCGCACCTATCTGGACTCTTTTTCTTTAGCGCTTCAAAGTCTCGCGCGGACTTATTTTCAATTACTTCCTAATCAGTTTGACCAAAAGCTAAAACCCTTGCCTTATACTAATCGAGATAAGGCATTATGCAAAAATCTTATCCACTAGCTTCATACAAAGCATTACGTTTTCACGAAAATACTTGTATCTTAAAAATCTCAATGAACAAGTTTTAGAATAAAGACTGTTCAAAAGCTCTCCATCAAATTCATCAAAAGTACCGAGAATTTCGGTTTCAAGTTGATTGAGTAACTTCTCATAATCCCAGCCTTTTTCGTAATCACGGAGCATTCCGTAATACTTGCCTTTTAAATACTCTCTATACTCAGCAGTCCTTTTACTCTATCTATTCATTTTATTTCCCCGCAAGTCGTGAATAATCAAAAACTTTATGATTAGGTGTACGGCTATAGTCACTAATCATCTTTTTGATTTCTTTGTCTAAAAGCTCAGTCATCCCTGTAACTTGCGCCTTTAGGTGATTGGCTTGAGAGTGAAATTCAAAATCATTTTCTGCATACTTTTGTTCAATGACATCTGTATCATAAATGAAGCGTTGATACCATTCGCGCTTCATTAAGTTAGCAAGAATTTGAATTTCATCTTGTCCCAAGTCGGCATCAAAAGTCTCTGTATCATCGTCTTTAGATAGACTAACATGAGGAAGTCTAAACTTGGGAATAGCCGCATTTAATAAATCAATCATATCCTGTTCATTTACATCATCATCCATAACCGCGCGATCGCGGTCAGTAATTTTAGCTGTAAATGCTTGAAAAACATCCTCATAGTCTGTCATAGATTATCTCTCCAAAGATCTCGCCTTTTCAATATCAATGCCGCTTGCATTGGAAACTAATTTAGTCTTGTTATAAGAAATATCTTTGCAGTCCATTGCAATTTGAGCAATCATTTCTTTGCGCTCTTTTGAAGAAGCATTGAGCAATTCTTTAACTTCAAGATCAGTTCCCTTTTCGAGCAATTTACGGATTGCAATGTAATCTTCAGTATGCTCTTGAACAAGTTTGCCGTCTTTATCTTGCTTAACTTCTTCTTGGTCAATTAGACCAGTTTCAAGTCCAACTTCAACATCTTCAACTTGCAACTTCTTTGCGCGGACAAGATGAATGAAACCATCATTATTTGCTAAAACATCAAAATCCTCTGCTTTAACAGGAAAATGAGCCATAGGACGAAGCTGTGCGCGCAATCTAATAGAAGGCTCAACAACGATAATAGTATGATTGCTGATATTCTTAATATAAATCTTCTTGTTATCCATAATAAAATTACTCCTTACTCAATAAAATAATAAGGGGTGAGAATCTTATCTCACCCCTCTATTAGTTATCAAACCACAGAATCGGTGTCCAATTCAGAGTCGTGATACAAACCCCAGTTATTATAATGGAGAATAGCAATACCAACTTTCTGGTACATTGAGAACTCCATAGAACGGTCTTTCTGCTCATAAGTATTGGCAACAGGGCCACCCTCGAAGACGATACGAGCCAACTTATTGCCATCACCAGGAATGATGTAGCAGTAAGCAGGATTCATAACGACGCGTTGGTTGGTCTCATCCTCAAAGCTCTGAGGAAGAACAACAATTGGGCATCCCTTATACATCTTCAATACGCCATAAGTGCGCATGTCAGCAACGTCTTGCTCGCTGATACGAAGACCCTTTGCACCAGTAGCAGTATCGCTTACTGCAAGATAGTTGCAAGGAATTTTGTCAGCAAACTCGTGAGTGCAAACGATGATAGGATTACCGTAGTAACGAACGGTGTTAATCAATTGGTCAAAACTAACCTGGTCAAAACTAGAAACTTCAACGAAAGTCTTGTTCCCAGTAGCCATATCGCGGTTAGGAACCAACTCACCCTTAGCATCATACTTAGCAAAAGTAGAGCCATCAGTAGACTGAACGCCAACGGACTTGGCAGAATTGTTAATAGCCTTGGCAAGCATGACGTAGATTTCCTCGTCCATACCTTCCATTAAAATATCAACCTGCTCAGCAAGATCCTCTTGACCAGCCAAGAAGCGCTCAAAGTCAATAGCAGTAGCTCCGCCAATAGCCTCAGTCTCAATAGTGAACTCAGTGCTATCCAAACGGAAGGTCTCAAATACGCCGCCCAAGCCAACGCGAGTTACGAAAGACTTGCCACGAGCGCGACCCAATTTCTTCTTAAAAGTAATCTTCTGGCCATGACCAACAGTCTGAACTTCGGCAAGAACGCCATAGTTCTGAAGAACCTTTTGAGGAAGAACCTCTGCGTAAATTTCCTCAATTAACTCATAAAAATCGAGCTTATTGCGGCGGAATAAAGAATAATCGCCAACCAACTCTTTAACTTGGTCGCGGAAAGCATCATTAACATTCTCGCAAGAGAAGTTAGAAGTGCCATCAGTATAACCCTGACGTAAAGCAGCCTTAATACCAAGGGTCAAAGCATTTTTCTTATTAAAAGCCATTGTTCAATACCTCCCCTTGAAATCACATTGCTACGGCGTTCTTCATAACTTTAACACCATAGTTGAACATATCAGGCATAACCTTATACTCAACAGCGGTGAAAGGAGCGCCAGTAGTAGTCTTAGTCAACTGAAGAATGCCCTCAAAACCAGCAACGGTGGAAGGAACGCAAGCAAGAGGAGTAGTATCCAATTCCTTAAATGCCTTCTTTACTGCTTCGTCATTAGCAAACTCAGAAGTGTCATAGCAAATAGTATTAGTGGTGAAAGTATTGCCCTGCTCAACCAAAAGAACAGCAGCCATCTTGCCACCCTTAACCTTATATTGATTCAATCCCTGGTGGAATTGGTCATAAATCTTCTCAGAGTTGTTTAGAACACCCTTAACAGCAAGAGGGTCGGTAGCAAGAACAACCTTGCCCAAATCCTTACGGACGCCAACAATGCGGCCAACCTCTGCACCATCGGGGAACTTAGTAGCATCCAACTCGCAAGCAGATTCCATATTCTCGGCATTAACGCGGTTACGCTCGATAACGCCGTATCCAATATGGGCTAGTCTTTGAATAGCCATAGCTTTTACCTCCGGTAAAAATTAATGTTTCATACTCTTTTTAATGAGTGCAGTGATTTCATCTTCATCAACTTCATAAGTTGAAGTAGGAGCGAAATCATCATGCTTAGCAAATAAAGAAGGCTTAGCCGCAAAAAGAAGGTCTTTCTCTAAGTCATCAACAGTAGAGTAAGAATCCAAGCGAGACTCAAAATCTTGCTTTACAGCATCACTAATGTAATTAGTGTACTCTTGGAGTTTCGCGTCTTTCTGCGCGGCTAACTCTTTGTTCTTCTCTGCAACTAAAACATCGTAATCTGCTTTGAGAGCAGTATACAAATCTTTAAATTTATTTGCTTCTGCTTCATAAGTAGCTAATTGCTGATTTAGCTCTAAAATTTTGTTATTGAGATTTTCAAAATTTGATGGAGTCAATTCAGAATCGGCAGGCTTGCCTTCCTCTTCCTCTTTCTTGTCTTCCTTTTGAGCTTCAGCATCTGCTTTCTTATCTTCACAAGCAGAATCAGCGGGCTTTTCCTCTTCTTTCTTATCCTCGTCGGAATTAGATTCAGAGTCAGCGGGCTTCTCTTCTTCTTTCTTATCTTCTGGCTCTTCGTCAGAAGTAGAGTCAGCTGGCTTCTCTTCGTCCTTTTTCTCGTCGGTAGGCTCTTCTTCTTTTTTATCGTCAGTAGTAGAGTTTCCGTCAGGAGTATCTTCATCAGCTGTCTCGGCCGCAGATTCATTAGAAGGAGTAGAATCTGTTGTGTCTTCGCTCTGGTCTGAAGTTGGATCAGTAGATGGTTCAGATGGCTCTGCAGGAGTTGCAGAAGCAGCTGCATCAATCTCTGATTCTACTTGATCAGAACCAGCGACAGGCTTAGTAATTTCTAATGCCATATCATTTCCTCCGTTTGAAGTTTTAGCGGCCATAAAATCATTAAACTGACTAACAAGCTCATAGAATGCGGAACCTTCAAAACAAGGAGTTTTGTCGTCTCCAAGCACGCTTAAACCAATAAATCGCGCATCGGTATAAACAAAACCCTCTTGACCGTATTCATTTATAACTTGCCAATCACCACGAATTGTACTTGTATCTAACTCCATTGATTGCTGTTTGCCAGGAATCAATTTTGCGGCGTCATAGCGCCCAGTGAACAAATACACATCCGTGCAAGCATAAGTCCTCATTACACCATCTGAATCCAAATGGTCTTCCCAAGCAAAGTGTGGATTTTGTGGCACCACACCATATGTTCTAGCAACATTTCGGTCTTGATTGTGGCCGCCAAAATCTTTGACCAAATCATTGAATATGCCAACTACGGGAGTGTAAGGTAGAGAACTCAATAACTTTTCAGCAAATTCGTCAGTAACATACCCCTAGTTACGATTAAATCCTTTATAGAAAATTCTTAATCGTGTCTTAGATATTTCGGGAGAAACTTGTGTAAGTCCCTCAGCAATCTCACCAACGAATGTAGTAGGGATTTTCTTTTCCATAAGGACTTCCTCGCCTATTACTATTGAGCATTTATGTTTGCTATTGTCTTATCGCTCTTTTCTTCCATCGGTTTTTCGGGGCGTCCTGGCGTACCAGCAGGTTTCTTCTAAGTAGAAGTCTTACTACCATTACCATCTTCTCCATCAGTTTGAGTGAAAGAAGAACTAAGCGGGCGCATAACCTCAGAAAGATTCAAAACTTCTTGTTCAATATAAGCATTGTCAAGGAGTGTTGATTGCTTTTTACCACTAGCAACATATGGAAGAATCCAAGAGAAACCATATTGAGAGTTCTTAATATACATATCAGCCATCTTTGACTGATTATACCAAGTAATCGGGAGAATGGTTACTATTGGAATAATCTTACCATAGTTGAATTGACTATAACATAACATAGAGAGCCAAGTTGAATATTTATCTATCAATTGACTCATAAAGGAAGTAGCATTATTTACGGAATACTCTAAAGTTGTGCCACCAGTAGCGTAGAAAATTTCAGAGCTAAGCCCAGCATTTTCGTATTTCGGAAGCAACATTTTCTAAAGATTGGTTTCGCCAGAGCGATTGGTATTAGATTGAGTGTCTTTTAAATCAACATTATCTGCGATAGTGGTTAAAACGTCGATATTGTCATGACTGTTCATCATTTGAGAAACAGCTTCGTGCATACCGGCCATTTCTTCCATCAAGACATCCAAATCACCATCTTCATCAAGTTTAAATTGCTAGACAAGCAATTTTTCTAACTCTGATGAATCGCGTTTTTTCTCAATGTTCTTGTAATCGCCAAAGTTCATAATATCAATAATGCTACTATAAATTGGCGGAGTACATTTGTTATCCATGAAGAAAGCGCAAGAAGATTCCGTTGCCAGGCGCACCCAAGGAGAAACTACCTTTCCCGCATGATAAGCGTTCCAGTAAGAGCGTACACCAGTTGGGAAATTCTTTAGAGTCTTCTCTAAATCTGCTTTATCTTGATAGCGCGTGAAGTATTGAACGTTAAATTCAACACAAGCTGTCCCATAAGCGCTTGTATCTCTTGAGCGACAGTAATTAGGATTTAACTAAGTAATTGTAATCTTATTATCGTCAAATTCATTTACATACCCAAAAAATGCGCCGTCAACTAATACTTTCTAAGTAATATAACCGAATATATCACGAATATTAATTGAATCAAGAAAATCAAGAGTCTCATTATAAATCTTGAGTAAAGTGGTTTTCTTTTTTGTTTGCGCCGCGCGTTTAAAATCAACAACATAATAATATTTATATAATTGCGCAAAATGGTCAATCTAGCGTCTATAAGAAGTACTGGTATTATAAAAATAACGACTAATTCTTCTCATTTCAACAAGACTTAAATTATCAAGAGCATTGGTTACATCTTCTATTGTATACTTATAACCATGCGCTTGAATCCTTGGAAGTCCACCAATGTCGCCCCATCTAGGATAAGGGCGCTCTTGAGTTTTAGAGACTTGCTTTACGATTTTATTAAAGTGAGCGAGGTCGTAATTCTTAGCTTTAAATTTTTCGGCTATATCAAATTTAGTGCTAATATCCTACATTTATATAGACCTCCTTTTATTTCTTCGTAAAGAGCATGAATTTGCTTAGGCTTCTATTCTTGTAACGTTTCTTGCGGAAGTATTCATCTTCATCGGTTTTAATACGCCAAAGCGCGTATTCAAAAGCAGAAAAACGGTCTTTATTAATCTTAGAACTAATTTGTTCAACTACTGTATTAGTTCCGCTATTTTTAATTCTAAGATTACAAATTTCTTCAAATAGTTTTGTAGTTTCAATATGAGGAGTCATACGAACTAACCGTTCAGCTGGTTTCATTTTCTGTCCTTTTTTAGTTCCGAGCATTTTTATTTTTGCTTCTTGCTCTGAAATTAAAAATCTGACTGAACCATTTGCAATTTGAGTATAACAATTCGAATGAATTAAACTATTCTCTGTTGCATTAGCTTTTAAAAGATAAATAACTTTTGGCCCTGCATATTTCTTATAATCTTCATCGTTAATACATCCAAGAGCTGGATATAATACACCGTCTTCGCCCAACTAATCAACTACAATAAAATCCATTAAGCCAACTCCTACATTATATTCAGATAGGTTCGTTAAGCCTATCCCGCGAACAAAATCGCAGCTTATAATTACTTATAAGATTAGACTATATCTTCATCCTTTCGGATGCTCTCTATTTCGACTCACTTGAGCCTACGTCTTTCGACTAGTCGTTGAACGTCACTGAATATTATAATCTTTACTAATTTCTTTCCAAGAATGTCCGCGTCTAATTCGTCCAATGGTATCTGGATGAACTCCATACTTTTCTCCAAGTTCAATATTTGAAGCTCCTCGCTCAAAGGCTACACATATTTCTCGGACATTTTCTGGAGTTAATTTTGCCCCACCATTAATTTTAGCTCGTAAGTCATTTTTACAAGCATGAGTAATATTCTCTTGACAAGTTACCCATTCTAAATTAGATAAATTATTATTCTTCTTATTACCGTCTATATGATTAACCTAAAGAAATTCCATTCCTTCTATTGGGCAATAAGTAGAAAGAATTAAACGATGTAATGAAACCGTCCATCTGCCGCTTGAAAAATCAGGACTAGCAAGGCGGACTTTTAAATATCCATCTTTATCTTCTCTTGAAGATATAAATTTTTGAGAATAACTACTCCAAATTTTACCATCTTCGGTTGCATAATAATCATACTTTAGACGATGTTTTAAATTAGTAATTTTTTTCATTTGTTTTAGACCTCCAACAAAGGTATTTCAAATTAAAATATTCAGTTTTCGCTGCTGATTGCCTCGTAAGGTTTCCAGCAATTAAAAGAGTTATTCGATAGTCATTTCTGACTAAAGGGGCTAGTTATTAACCCTGTGCCATCAATGCACATTTCTTTTGGCTTATAGCGTTGGTATAATTTTTTTAATTCAATTGATTGAAGCTAAAAGTGCATATCGTGAAAAGTTAAAGAATTTACAAGTTTTTTCAAGAAACGATTTTCTTGCGGCAAAACTTTAAATATTTGAACAGAAGTATTCACGCCTTTACGAGCTACGTCTACAGATATATAGTAGTAACTCTTATCTCCAGCTTGAAGTTTGGATGTTTTTTCTGGATTAACTATAGTGCGATATTTGCTTAATTTGTCATAATCAATCCAGGATTCTGAGGACCCTCCGGTCCAGATAGAAAGATATTCCTATTTGTTCAAATGGATTCGTTAAATCCATTCCGCGGGTAAACAACCGCAGCTTATGTTTTCACATAAGTTCAGACTATATCTTCATCTTTCGATGGCTTACATTTCGGTTCACTTGAACCTACGTCTTTCGACTAGTCGTTGAACCAAGAAGTTAAAATAGAATCAATATTCTAAAAATCAGTATATGGAATTTCAATTAAAATAATATTATTATTTTTACAAAAATTTTTCTTTTTATTATCTCGCATTAATTGATTTTGAAATGCCTATTCTCCGCCAAAACGATTAACTGGTTTATAATGTTGCTCTCCTTGATATTCAATACAATATTGTTTGTTATTATATGTTAAATAAAAATCAAATGGATAGTTTGGTATTTCAGAATCTTTAAATTTATATTGAATAGAATAAGAGATATGATTTAAAGTCAACCAATTTGCAATTCGGGTTTCCCCTCTTGATAATTTACATTTAGGACAACCATGAAAAGCTAAGATACTACTCGGCAAGCATTTCCAAATAAAGCCGCACTTTTTATGTCGGAAAAGAGTTGGTTTATCTATACCTTCAAATTCACCAATTAATTCATAATCTAAAATGTTTTTAGATTTCATCTTTTGCTCAAATTTTTCTTTTGTCATATAATGCAATTGCCCTTCACAGTAAGGACATTTCTATGTTTTGAAAAATTCGTATAAATTTCTTTCAAAAGTTGCACCGCATTTTTTACATCTAAATAAACTTTTCTCTTTTACTCTTTTAACAGGTGTTAAAAGTTCAAAATTGGTTTGAGGCAACATTTCTTCTAGTTTTTGTATTTGCTTATCACGTCTGCTAATTTGAGTAGTATCTTCACAAATACGACAAGCGTCTTTTAAGCCCCTTCGTCCTCGATCAATAATCTTATCCATTGTTTTATATTCAATATCCGAATTGCATTTATTACAATGAATAATAGCTGGTTTCATAATTCCATTATATTCAATAATTTCAATATCGCTTTTAGGCATTTCTTTTAAAATACGAGTTTTAATTGTTTCTTTAGTATATTTTTGTTTTGCCATTTTAACCTCCGGCTGCTGATTATCCATTTTTAAAAACTTAGGCTTACGCCTTATTTTCATTCCTTTCATTTTTTCTGCTTTCGCCGCATTCAACAATTTGGAGAAATTGTTTGTAGCTGAAAGGACTTTAGGAGTTTCCAGCAATTAATAAGCTATTTTTCTTTCTCTTATAAAAGAAAGGCGCGCAAATATTCTACGTGCAAATGAGTCTACCTTAAAAGACCCACTTAGTTTTAATTCTTGGATGAACTTCTTATTCAGAAGGCCATGCATCATTGGCACTCTATAATCACAGCCCCACACAAATGAGGACTCTGGCATTATAATTGATTGAATAAAAAGTTCAATTAAACGGTCATAAGCATATGTGCCTTTTGTGCCAGCGCTGGTAATATAAATTTGCTACTAGTTTGGTTCAGTAGGGTCTACGTCTCCTTGAGCATCGCGTCTATCAACGTTTAATAGCGGTAAAATAACTTCTGTAACCATGACGGGATCCTAATCGCGCACCTCATCAAGAATACCGCCATTAGCACGTTGTCCACGAGTTGAATTTAAACCAGCAATAACCTAAAAGATACTGCCATTTTTAAATACTACTTGGACATAATCTTTACCACTATTGTATTTAACATATTCATTTTTAAGTAATGGAAATAATTCAAGAATTTCGTCAAGCTTCTGTTTTGCAATTTCTGCACCTTGAGATTTGCCAGGCGCGGCCTGGAAAAATTTACTTCCAGGTAAAAACATACAACGCAAATATCCAGCAAGAATAGAGACAAAAGATTTTGAGAAAGCACGCGGTGCCACACAATAGTGGTATCTATAACGAATACTCGCGCGCAAGAAAATCCTTTGATAAAAAAATAACTAAAAATTAGAATAAGACGGAGTAATCATATCCAAAAGAATATCAGGATAATTTAAAAACCACTCCATCATATCTACAACATGTTCTCTATTCTATTCTACATATTCTTCAGTTAGCTTAACATTCTTGGGTATTTCCGTTGACGGTCTGAATTTACCCATAAACAAAACTCCTTAATCAATATCTGCTTCAAATTCTTCATCTTCTTCTTCGATTTTTGTTGCGTCAACATCATATTGATCCATTTCACTTTCAAGAATTTGATCTTCCATTGCATCCATTCTTTGCTTCGCGCGCAATGTATCATCAATCTAATCTCCAATAGTAGATTCACTTTGGTATAATCTTCTATTATAAGATTGAATATTTTTCATGGTTGAATCAACAATATCGTGAGTTTCATCATTATGAAACTTTTTCTTCCAACCAGTTTTTTCAAGGTACAAAGCTAATTCAGAAATTGAACCAAAATTATTGAAGTCTTTCGCATTCTCTGATGAAAATTCGCCAATATCTTGTAATTTAGAATAAGCAGAAACTAACTTTTCCAATCCCGCGCTGCCATTGGCAATACATCTATCAATCTCTTTAGAGATTTTACACATCTTTTTAGCATTATCTTCTCTGGTTGGGTCAGAAATGCCAAAGCTATTTTTCATGCCGGTGTATAAATCTTCCAATTGGTATAATTCTTCATCGGAATAGGTACTACCCCAAGATTTCCTTAGACGGTCAAGTTCTTCTTGATTGAATAGAGGATGAAGTAATTTATCTTCTCCATCTTCAATCGCTTTCTTCCATCTTTCTTGATAGGTCGCCCAATGGAGCCTTGAATATTCAGCCTATCCAAACAGTTTCAAATACTAAGACGCAGTATGCTCTGGACAAGAGTCCCATACCTTTGTAAATTGTTCTGGGATAAACGGGACATCTGCCCATTCACAAATATAGTCCATTGTAGCCCATTCACCATTTACCTCAATCAATTGCTCATCTAAGCAATTACCGCAAATGGTTAAATGTCCATCGGGGAAAAATGGGGATTTAGTTTCTGGATAGGAACTTGCCCCGAGCATATTTCCACAACAAGGGCAAGCTCGCATTTTGAATTTAATTTTTTTCAAAATAAAATCCCTCCTTATTGGCTAAGTCTCAGCCGCAAAGAGAACTCTAATCTTTCAAAAGTTGGAGTAAAGATTCATTCATTGCTTCGAGCGCAATTAAATCTTTAAAATCCCCATCTACAAAAGCTCGATTAAAAGCTGTCATAAAATCTGGACGAACTTGTTTTTCTTGAATTTTCTTTTTAAAATTACATTTCATTTTAATCCTTCCCATATAAAAAGTCGTCGCGCAATCAAAAGCAAAACTAAGCTCAAATTGGCAGAAATTTGATATTCTGGTTGAAACGGACTAAAATTCAACCATCTGTACACTTGTTTTGCTTTTGATTGCGCGACGACATTAAATTTTATTTTATTGGTTTATTTTCTTCTATCTTCTTGGCTAATTTTTTCTTTCTATCACACATTTTACAACGAGAAGTAAATCCATCTTCTGAATTTTTTCGTCTCACAAATTCGCGAGCATCTTTTAATTTCCACTCACCGCAGCAAGAACACTTTTTCCAAACGCCAGGTTCAAAACGTCTTTCCCATTTCTCTTTATGTAAACTAACTTGCGCCGCAATCTTCTTGCAAATCTCTTTAGTATAAATTGTACTAATATAGTTTTCACTATAATTAAATCCATATTTTTCATTGAGATATTTACGAATTTGACTATTGGGGCAATGACGTTTTTTGAGCGCGATAATGTCCAAACGATTCTAGTCAAATGGAACCTAATCTATATACCAGTCCAATGTCTCGATTAGGTACTTAGCATTAATATACGGATTATCTAGCCCCCTCTCATAGAGAGACTCATAAGCCTCAATAAGAAAGTAGATGTGAGTGGGGTCTTCAAGATTAATTCCTTTGCGTGTGGGGTCGTAGAAATCTGAAAGTTGGGATTGATTATGGTCTTCTTTTGGATTGATAAATCGGGTTAAATTGCCAATTTTCAAACCGAGAGGGCCAATGTTCTCACAGAGATTGTCTACGAAAGGCTCTGGCGCGGGACGATTATAACTCATTAGTTGAAGCGGCGGGCGCACAATTTCCTAAAGTGAATATTGTTCTTTTTTGAGCGAGATAACTAAATGTTTTAAATTATAGATGCGGTCTTTGACATCTTTTGTTTGCGGGAGCTTCTCCAAATCTTCTAACTACGATTCATATTGCGCGATGGTGGTAAGAAGAGGTTGAAGTTCGGGAAGTGAACGGTCAAGTTCGGGTTTAGGATTTTTGTAAACGGAGCGGTGGATAGGCTTGAGTTCAGCTTCGTTAAAAGTGGGAGACTCGGTAAGTTCATCGAGAGACTCTTCTTTCTTTTTGCGGTAAGATGAATATTTGGTTTGGATTTGAACTTCGCCACGATCAACTGCGTTTTGACCATTAGAATCTTTGCCGAAGAGGATATAATTAGCCATTGTTTCGAGTTGAGATTGAGTGGGTGGTTTGGTAAGTTTGGATAATTCATCTTTGACTGCGGTAGTGCGGTCTGTATCTGAGTAAATATCGAAATCTAGCATTGGTTGTTAAGCAATTTGAATTGGCGGAGCCACAGAAATAAGTGGTAAGCCAATTTATTTTCTCCTTAAATAGTAACAAGAAGACGATTGTTAAAAAATTAACAAGTAAAATGAATGTCTTCCTGTCTAACTTTTCTAATTAAATTATACCAGAGTTGGAGGAAGAAGTCAAATGGGTGGGTAGGATTAACGAGAATGGTAAAATTTGGAATTTTGATTTGGGTAATTTTTGTAGAGTGATAACTAGGCCCCGCGGTTTGGATTTGAGCGAAAAAGTTAAAAACCTATAAACCCACCGGGGTATAGGGTTTATAACAGCGTGGGCGCGGTATCCCTATAATATAGGTAAAAGTCATAAAAAGAAAATAAAGCGCAACGCGCATATGTGTTTTATAAAATAAAGTCATACAATAAACAAACTTAAAATAGTAAAGAAAATAAAAAAAATGGTTTATTTTCTTTTTTCGTTGCAAAAAGGGGTTGCGTTTTTATATGGTTGTGGTATAATGATAATGTCAACAGGGACAGGAAACAAAAAGCCCTTGACCCGCTTGACCTAGTACCTTGATAATTAAATAACGTCAAGTAAAACAAAAAGCAAAACAAAAAAAGAAAGAAGGTTATACAAAATGTATAAACAATCCATTCCTTCGGTTTATCGTTTTGAGCCCGCACATAAGAGCGCAAACAAGTTTCAGAATCCTGTCACAGGTGTTTGGTACAATGCGGGCCACGCTGTTGAGGCCGCTTTTAAGTGTGCATTTTGCGGCTATGAAGTTAGCGACTGCACAGGCGACCGCGCAAAATTTGAGACCCGTGCAGATTGTTACGGCAAAAGCGGCGTCGGGTATGGTGTAAAGTCATACCGCGCTAACTTAGGTTATTATCGACCCGAAGGCGGTGAGTCGAAGGAAGGCCAGGTCGAATACTTCCTTCGCACCGACGCGGCAAACATGTACGTCTGGGGCGTACAGGTTGACGAGGAGGTCGTCTGCTATGTTATGACCCGCGAGGAATTTGCAGAATTTCTAAATAGCAAATGTTGGGTTTGGGTACAGGCTGACATGATGGTAAAACAGCGCTCCCTGCCGACCGTGACCATCGCTTGGCTGGAAGGTCATTTGAACTAAAAATAAAAAGCTGTGCTAACAGGCTATACGGGCATTTTAGGAAGGAGTATTTATTATGGAAACTATCAATATTTTGCATCAGCTTTTGACTTTAAAAAATAATGACGGTTTGACTTTAAAAGGGTACAAACCTGTTCAGTATAAAAGCGGCTGGCAAGTTGCCGACCATGGTATCGAAACACGATTGGTTGGCGAGGCTGTCAATGCCATTATTGCCATGAATGGCAACGCAGGGGTGTGGTATTCTGAAGGTGTGTGGTATATCGACCATTCTTTCCGCGTGGCAACTAAAAAGGCCGCTGTTGAAATCGGCAAAAAATTCAATCAACAGTCAATTCTTAAATGGGCAAACATGAGTTTGACCTGGCTGTAAATAAAATAAAAGCTGCGCTAACAGGCTATACGGGCGTATTTTAGGAGGTTATAATTATGAAAACTGTCAATGTTAGTTATATGGATTCCGTCAAGATTTCTAAGGCCGTTAAATTTTATAAGGCTTATGAGCAAATAGATGGACTAGCTTCTAATTTTGCAAAACCTTTTGAGGATACCTACCAGGCCGCTACAAAAATCTGGATGGAAAATGATGATGATGGTACAAGTCAAAAAGAATTTTCGCTGATTCTGCCCGATGAGCGAGAGGACGCAAGCGAGCTGTGTCGCGCTCTCAAAATGTATATTTCCTATGAGAGTAGTTTTTGGCGATTTAACAACGACTTGAAAAAAGGTTTAAGGGGGTGCATGATTGACCTGTGTGATAGGATTCTCATGCAATACTAAGACCCGCCGGGACAAAAAGTCCCGGTTTTTATTTTTTACTTTTTGTTAAAAATTTCACAAAATCCCGATTTGTCCTAGTTTGTCCTAGTTTGACCTAGTCAAAAATCCCAAAATCCATTTGTTAAATATTTAACAAAATTCTAGTTTGTCCTAGTCGTTCAAACTTTTGACTAGGACAAATCCCGAAACTCTCACTTTAACGCTTTAAAGTGTTAAATATACATTTGTCCTAATGGGCTTGTTAAATATTTAACAAAGTCTGGATTTGTCCTAGTCTTAAATTGTTAAAAATTTAACAAGTCCCGAAATTGTCCTAGTTGAGTTTGTGAAAATTTTCACAATCTCACTTTGTTAAAAAAGTAACAGTTGACAGTCATCCCAAAATATGGTATAATAATATCATAGGAGAAGGGAGGTGGTTAGATATGCCTAACTGGAAATTATTACCATTTTCAATAGGAAAAGTATGCCCTTTTCTCTGGCTATCCTATTTTGCCCATTTGTGACAGATAAAGGTTTATCGCAGATAAAGATTTATCTGGGATTTCAGATAATCAAAAGTACAAGATTTTAAACCTATCCCAAAATTCCAATTACTAATTGATTGTCCTAGTCAATAGAAAATAAAATCCTATAATTAGATATGATATATTATATATTATATATTATATATACTATATTAT